>ERZ764778.1418-NODE-1418-length-24592-cov-10.681338_pt1 | contig 24592 bp, 26 predicted proteins | sample MGYA00374951_ERZ764778 | MGnify/ENA primary metagenome ERZ764778 (study PRJEB28918, sample SAMN05720193) | bioreactor metagenome | isolation source: Anaerobic biogas reactor | place: USA:Washington, USA | collected 2015-08-08 ...
AAACACACTGCGGCCATCACCGAGCAGCCGGAGGAGTACGCCGAACGGGTGGGCGACTTCTTCGCGCAGGCACTGTTGCGGTAGAAGGCAACACGAGCAACAGCATCGAGAAAACCGGGGGGCAAGACGACGCGACACGCCCGAGACACCGAGTGATCCGACTCACCGTGGGTGCTGCGACCCATCAGAAATACGGGCCGGACTCGTTTGATTCCGAAGGCACACTATGCGAGCTGGGTGGGAAGCACGCGATCCCGGTGATTTGAGCGTTCCTCTACGCTCCGTCAGATACACTTGCACCCGCTTCCTCCATAAGTGGATAGCGACGTCCACTGAAAGGAGGAGTATGAGGGAGCACCCACCAGATGGACCCGAAGCAGGGACCAGTCCGCCGGAGCCGCCGTCAAGCGACGCCGCGTTGATGCGCAAGGCCAAGAACGACCCGGACGCATTCGCGGAGATCTACCGTCGCCACGCGGGTGACTTACACGAGTGGCTGACCCGGCGTTCGCCCCAGTTCGCCGCGGATCTCACCGCTGAGGCCTTCGCCCAGGCGTGGGTGAGCCGCCGCCGCTTCCGTGACGACCGAGACGGCTCGGCTTTGCCGTGGCTGCTGGGGATCGCACGGAATCTTCTGCGCGACTCCGAGCGTCATGCGCGTGCGGAGACCAGCGCCCGGCAGAAACTGGGGCTGCCGCTTGAGTTAGTTGAAGATGCCGGATTGGCGTCCATCGATCAGGCCCTGTCTCCGGATGGGATGCTCGACGGCGCACTCGCCGATCTTCCCCGGCACGAACGGGAAGCCGTTGAACTGCGCGTCTTGGAAGAGCTTCCCTACGATGAGGTCGCAAGACGATTGACCATCCGGCCGGCGGCCGCACGCCTGCGGGTGTCGCGCGGGCTGCGCCGGATGAGTGTGGCATTGCAGACAAAGGAGGGGCTATGACTCGACTCCCCGAGAGTCTCCGAGACTTCGAGATGGAACTGACCGCGGCCGCGACACGTGACGTGAAGCAATCGGCGCGCCGCAGGAGGACCCTGTGGCGGGCGGGCGCTGTGGCCGCCACCGGTGTTGTGGTGTTCACGGTCCTCAGCGTGGTGAATGTCTTCGGGGCCGGCGGCCCCTCGATCGTAGGCAAGGCGCTCGCCGCTCTGGCCGGCAAGGCGGAGGCCATCGTGCACGTGGTCATGGTCGGGACTCAGGACAACGGTGACAGAACGACAATGGAGTGGCGTTGGGAATCGTGGGAGACCACTTCGGAGCCGAACGCCCTGCGTTCCATCCAGACGGCGCCCGACGGGACGGTCGTCGAATCCGTCTTACTAGACGACCGTATCCAGCTCTACAGCGCGGCTGAAGGCGTCATCTATGACGTCCCGAACACGGCCGGTACGTGGGACAAGAGGGTGTTCGAAGACTTCCGGCGTGCGGCGACGCACTTCCTGGAGTCCGGGAGAGCCCACGTGACGGGGGAGGTCGTCATCAACGGACGCAAGGCCACTGAGATCGCCTCCGACGACGGTCGTGAGGTATACGTGGTCGACGCGGCGACGAGCACGCCCCTAGAATGGCGCACCACCGGTGATAGCGGCGGCACCCTCGTACGGTTCCCGATCTTCGAGGAGATGCCTGCTACGCAGCAGAATATGCGCGTGTTCGATCTGACCGTCCTCTACCCGGATATCCCGGTCGACCACGACCTCGATCACTATGAGGAGTTCCAGAAGAACGGCCGGCCGAACGACTGATCTGCCACGATGACGACAACGCAGTGGAATACCGGGTCCCGATGAAGGCCACCTTCGTCCTGGTAGACTGAACCCGCGCCTCCCTCTCAGAAGGACCATGCGGTCTCTGTCTGAGCAGGCTTCGTTTGAACCGGCTCATCCCCTCGCACGGAGTTCTGCTCGTGGGAGGGGATGAGCGTCACTGAGCGAGAATAGGATGGATACAGCCACGACTATCAAAAGGGGCATCGGCTTCGAAGAAGCCCTTCAGCTCACGTTCGCGAACATCATCCCCGCGGGCAGAGAGACTGTACCGCTGGTGGAACTGACCGACCGGGTGCTCGCCGGCGACGTGGTCTCGAAGGTCGACAGCCCTTCGGTGGATGCATCGCTCAAGGACGGCTACGCGCTACGGTCAGAGGATGTGAAGGACGCCGATGAGACGAACAAGGTGGTTCTCACGCTTGTCGGTAGCGTCATGGCCGGAGGATCAACGGGTCCAGCCGTCCGTGCCGGCCAGGCCGTCCGGATCACTACGGGAGCCCGGTTGCCGGTAGGAGCAGACGCCGTCCTGGCCGAGGAGTACTGTGAGGTGTCCGGCGGCAGACTGCTCTGTCACAACACCGCGGAGCCGGGCCGGAACGTGCTTTGGCAGAGCACTGACATACGCGCGGGGCAGATCGTCGCCAGAGCATTCGATCTGGTCACGCCCCCTCTCGTGGGCCTCCTGGCTACTGCCGGTATCCATCAGGCGGAGGTCTTCAGGAATCCCATAGTGTGCGTCATGGCTACCGGAGACGAGGTGGTAGCGCCGGGCAAGCCGCTCCCCAAGGGGTCGCTCTACGCCAGCAATATCACCGAGATCTGCGCCTGGCTCTCTCGCCATCGAATCCCTCACAAGGTCTGCTTCGCCCGAGACACCGAGGCCGACGTCGGGGCGGCCATCGAGGAGCACATCGACCAGGTGGATGCCTTCGTCTCGAGCGGAGGCATCTGGGGTAGCGAGCGGGATCTGATGTTGCAGGTCTTGGAATCGCGGGCATGGAGGGGCGTCTATCACCGTGTCCGCATTGGGCCCGGCAAAGCCATCGCTTTTGGCCTACTCAAAGGGAAACCCTTCTTCTGCCTACCCGGCGGACCGCCCTCGAACGAGATGGCCTTCCTCCAGATAACCCTCCCTGGCCTGCTCAGATTGCAGGGCCGCAAGGGACCGACATTCCCCCTTGTGACCGCACGCCTGACAGCGTCCGTCCGGGGCGTGAGCCACTGGACCCAGTTCATCCACGCCTTACTGGAAAAGGCACAGGGCCAGCTGACGGTGACGCCCCTCAAGCAGAAAAGCCGCCTTCAGAGTATGGCCGGCAAAAACGCCCTCATCCGCATCCCGGAGGGGTGCGAACACCTTCGCGAGGGCGAAATGGTCGAGGTGCAACTGCTGGACAGCCAGGTGCTCCATACGCCCTGGGGTTCCGGCTGAGAAAGGACGATCAAAGGAGAGCATCAGGGATGAGAGCAGCGTTCATCGTGGCGCCCCGCGTGTGGGAGATACGCGAAATCCCCACCCCGCAGATCACCGATACCGAAATGCTTGTGAAGGTCGAAGCGTGCGGAGTCTGCTCCAGCGACATGACCGCCTACAAGGACTCGTACAGCGAGGAGATGAAGAAGGCCAATCCCTTCCCGCGGCGCGCCGGGCACGAGCCGGCCGGAACGGTGGTGGAAGTCGGGAAGCTGGTCAAAGGCTTCAACGCGGGCGACCGCATCACCGGCTACTTCGCCGACGACGCCTATTGCGAGTACGTGGCGGTCGATCCCACCCATTTCGCCACCCACCGCGGACATCCATACGTCATCGAGAGGATCCCGGACGGCATCCCCTTCGAATATGCGTTGGGCGAACCCTTGATGAGTTGCATGTCCATCGCGCGCACCACGACGCCCGAACTCGGGGACTACGTCTTCCAGGTGGGCGCGGGCTTCATGGGCCTGGGCATCATCGCCGGAGTCGCCTCGCCCAAGCTACGTGAGTACATCGTCGCCGACCTCGACGACAGCCGGCTCGCGCTGGCCGAAGCGCTCGGCGCCACCGTCACCCTCAATCCCTCCAAGGTCGACGTGGTCGAGGAGGTCATGAGGATCACCAAGGGCCGGGGTGTGGATGTGGCCATCGAGGTGGTCGGCCACCCCATAGGCATCAAGATGACCGGCGACGTCATCAAGACCAACCGGGCCAAGGTCATCCTCGTGGGGTGGCATCAGGCGCCCGACACCTATGAGCTGTTCAACTGGATCAAGTGCCCCATCATCTACAGCCCCCAGGGGATCGGCATGTCCACCGACTACCAGAGCGAGCTGGAGCGGGCCATGTGGGCCCTCGACAAAGGCATCTACCCCATGGACAGGCTGGTCACCCACAAGTACAGGCTGGAGGACATCGGCCAGGCCTTCGAGGACAACCTGGGAATGAAGCCCGGCTACATCAAGGGCGTGGTCATGCCGTTCATGGGCTAGAAGACCGCGCCGGGACGCCTTAGCCCCTCATTCCACCGATCTTCGTCTCGATGCTCGCGCACCGTGCCAACTCCTCTATTTCATGGAGCTTCGTCGGGATGCGCTGGTCCAAAAAGATCCGCTGATCGTCCGATGCCGTCTGGTAGGCCCTCTTGATCATGGACGGCAGCTCGTCGATGTGCTCCAACAATCGTTTGATAACCATGTTCTCCATCAAGTCTCTCCCGTTGCATGCTGTCGTGGAATCACCGTACGGATGATCGTATCTCTTCCTGTGGATCAGCATCCGGTTGCCGGCGGCTTCACGGCTAGAACAACCCGAACAGCATCCCGATGAAGAGAACGTAGAGGAGCACCAGCGGTGCCGCCTCCCAGCGCGTGATCTCCCGATCCTGAGCCATGAAGAAGTAGAGGACCGTGGCCACCGCCACAAATGGAAGTCCGATCATCCGGACGGCGTTGGTGACGGGCAAGGGCGAGATGAGAGCCGGGATACCGACCACCGCCAAGGCGTTGAAGATGTTCGAGCCGAGAACATTGGCCATAGCGACCTCCAGCTTCCCGCGGCGGGCGGCCATCACGCTGACGACCAGCTCGGGGAGAGAGGTGCCCAAGGCCACTGCCGATATCGCTATCAGATCGGCACCGATGCCCAAGAGGGCCGAGAGCTCGACGACCGACGTAATCGTGTACTCAGCGGCGAAGTAGAGGATGACGGCGCCGCCGACGAGTTTCAGCAGCACCACCCGACGCAGGCGTTCGCGTTCAGGCTTGAGCTCCTCTTCGACGACTGCCTCCACCTTGGCCTGGGTGACCGGGCTGGGCTGAGACATCCGCAACCCATAGAATCCGTAGACAGCCGCTCCTATGAACAAGATCGCTCCGTCGCCGCGGCTGATCGTCCCGTCCATTGCCGTGAGAGCCAGAAGCGCGGTGGAACTCGCGAGTATGGGTAGGTCGATCTTCACGATCTCCCGGCCGACCAACAGATGCCCGCCCACTATGGCCCCAAGAGCCAGCACCAAGCAGATATTGGTGATATTGGATCCCACCGCGTTGCCGACGACGATCTCGGGAGAGCCCCGGACGACTGCAAAGATCGAGCTGATCAACTCGGGCAACGAGGTGCCCATGGACACGATCGTGAGGCCGACCACATAAGGTGGCACGCCCAGGTAGACGCCGAGTTCCTCCGCGCCCTCGGTGAACCAATCGGCCGACTTGACGAGGGCGGCCAGGGAGACCACGAGAACGACCACCCAGACGACCAACATCCAGTTCATACTGCTCCCAGAGGATCGCGGGATGACGGTGCAGAGGCAGGCATCTACTGCCTTTTCAGGATCGTGCTTTGGAAATACAGTTCCTCACCATTCTCGCCCACGCCGAATGTGGACGGCAGCGACTGACCGCCTTCCTCAAGCCATATCGTGCCGTCGGCGAAAGCCGCGTCGCCCACTTCGTATGTGCCCGTGTAGTATTCATGGTCCAGCGAGGGGTACATCGTCAAGGGATAGTGGACGTCCGAACTGTCATCCGGCACTTCCAGTAGAACCGGCTCGACTTCCCAGCTGCAGGTCCCGTCCGACGACAAGATCAGTGTCGATGCGAAGTAGTAGTACTCATTGGTAGTGATGTTGTGGCTGGGCTCTCCGACGGCCTGCCACGTTCCCACGAGCGGGGAAGCCTCGGCGATCGTCGTGGTCGAAGCGGGCGCGGTCACTGTGATGGTCTGGCGGGCCGTGCCACGCAGTCCGCCCTCATCGTCATAGGCTTTCAGGCTGACGTCATAGGTGCCTGGTTGGTCATAGGTGTGCTCCGTCGTGGGCGTCTGTGCCTGGAGTGTGGCGCCGTCGCCGAAATCCCATTCGTACGCGTAACCGCCGCCGTCGCTGCCGGCCGTGAACTGCACCGCGACACCGGTCTCCACAGGGTTGGGGCTGGCGGATAGCGTCAGCGGTGCCGCCGCGTCGACCGGTATCACCAGTTGGGATATGAGCTGCCTATCCGACCCGGATGCGTCATACAATGAGCACTTGACCGGCGTCACGGGCGGCTCGGTGTAGGTGTGACAGACGGCGCCGGAGAGCGCGCCGGTCTCGTTGGTCTGCCTGGACTCGATAGTCTTGCCGTCGCCGAAATCCACCACGACCACCGTCTGGCCGACATGCGGGAAGATGTCCTTGAAGGCAAACGAAAACTCATATTCCTTGCCCGCGATCGCGTTCTCCAGCTTCGCCGGCCTGCACTGCGCTTGGATCTCACTCACCCTGACGCCGGCCGGGCTGTCGCTGATCTCGCCATCCAGCGCGATGACGACCACCTGGTCGACGCCTTGGGTGAATTCGTGGAGCTCATGACTATCGGACCTGGGGCCGCCCGCGTATGTGCGGTCCCACGCGTGCCCACCCGGAACGCGCGCGCCGTTCAGGTCGCCGACACTTCTTACCCCGGCCAGGTCGGTACTCCAAGCGCCGTTGCGGCTGCCTTCAGGACAGGCCACGCAGAATATGCGAAGCGGCACGTTTGCAGAGTAGCCACTTACCTTGAACAAGTTGAAGGCCATCGTCGCCGGGCTGCCGGACTGATACTGGAAGGTGGCAGCATGTTCGTCCGGTGCGAAGCTCTTAGTTCGTCCGTCAAAATGGAGATCCAAGACGACCTGCCGGGGTGCGTCCACATCTCCGATGACATCCAGCCAGAAATCCGTGTATGCCATCTCCAGCGAGATGAATCCGCTCGACTTTGATTTGAAGAACTCGTTGAAAGAAGTGCTGATGAGATAGCTGTCGCTGTCTGCGGTATGCATCCACAGCTCCTCGAATGTGCTGCCGGTCTTTCTCAGCAGATAGCGCAAGAAGCAGGACATGCTGTACTCGTGTATCTCGTCGAAAGTGTTGTACGGATCCTGCGATAGCACCCCACCGGTGATCTCGCGCTCCCGCTTTTTCTCGGGGAAGGCCGACTCGTAGGCCGCGAGCTCGGCCAGAGCCTCGACCGCCCACATGTTGTCGCTTCTCGACATCTTGCCGACCATCTTGATCTCATTCCATACCGAATCCTGATAGGCGTGGAAGAACTCGTGGGCGAGCACGGTCTCGAAATCGTCCTGGCCACTGTAGGTCGTCGGTAACAAGAGATTGTTGGTGAGCGCGTTGTAGCTGCCTTGGCTGTGGCCGCTGTCCAGGTAGACATCCATAGCGTCAAACATCCCTAGGTAGGAGAAGTCCTCGCGATATCCGGCAGGTATCGTGGCTTCGTAGTCCTCCCGGACTTTTTCGAGCGTGACACCCACCTTCCGTGCCAGGTCGTCCATGCTGACACCATAGTTGAAGGTGTCGTGAGGCTCATAGTAGATCTTGAAATGATCGTCCGGCGAATAGACAGCCTTACCCCAATAGAAGATGAAGAAGTCGGTCAGGTGATCCGTGTAGAGGTAGAACGTGCCGTCCATCACACCGCCGGGCAACGTGTCCCACAGCGACGTCTCTTCGTTGAAATAGGCCACCGATGGTTCTCCAGGCGTGTCGGCGGGCAGCGTGTACCCGATGGTGAGCAGGTCGCCGAACTCGTGCATGTCGCCGATCTCTATCGAGAAAGCCACACCGGTCACCGATGCGGGCAGGTTGACCGGCTGAGGGTCGATGATCTGCTCGATCCTGACCGTCTCGTTGCCACTGATAGCTCCGCCCGGAACGGTCACCGAGATAGCGCCCGCGGTGACGGTCTGGGGTTCGGCACCGGCGACAAGGTCTGTCTCAAGGAGCAGGTGCGTCTCTTGCGGTATGACTTCGAGATAGCCCGCATCGATCGTCTGACCCGCCACACTCAGTCGGACATCGCCTGATTGCGCTCCGGCCGGGATAGTGGCCTCGATCAGGTCCTCCGTGACCGACCTCATGACCATCTCGGTATCGCCCAGCATTGCTACCGCCGGCCCCGGACCATCCAGGTTCACACCGCTTATCTGTATGCCGGTGCCGACCGTCCCCGAGGAGGGAGAGAGGCCCCGCACGGCGGGCGCCGGCCGCGGCTCGCCGACAATTTGGTCAGCAGTCGCGACGTCCTCGAAGTCGAACCCCGCCATGATCTCTGCCTTGAAGGGATTGGTGCTGTCAACTGCCGCGGTCGTCTCCGGCTTCGGGTTCGACCTGTCGGGTAAGACGAGTGTCACGATCAAGACGGCCGCGACCGCCAGCAGCACCGCCGACACTATCCCCGCCGTGATCCAGCGAAACCTGCGGCCGGTAGTCCCGGCGGTTACGGCAGGCACATGTTCGGCCTGTTGCAGGAACCGGCCGCAGTAGGGGCAGTAGTTGGTCCCCGGCGGGACGTTCGCGCCACAGTAGCCACAGTACCTGCAGACCATCTAGCTTCGCCCCTTCAGGCTATCCGGCAGGGGGAGCAGGCCCCCGCCGAGGCGCACAGACCGCGATCGTCGAGAGCGGCTACGGTTCCTCCCGCCGCGTCTGGCCGTCCACCCTCGAGGCGATGTATTCCGGCACTGCCTCTTTCGGAATGCCAAGGGCCACGGATAGCTCACCGTAGAGCAATTCCTCAGCCTGCTTCATGAACCTCTCGTCCACCGCCCCGAACCTGCCCTTCTCTTCGCCGATGTGCTCCTTCTTGGCGTAGAGCGACATGGTCAGTTCGATGAGATCGCTGCAATCGTGAGTCACGACGAACGTCTTATAGTGTTCCGTGAGTTCCTGGACTCTCTGGCTGTGGAAAGCCCGCGCCTCGAGCGTGGGTATCGTATCTACAAGCCGTTCCGCTTCACGTTTCGAGATGATGGGCCGCGTGAACACCTTGGTGTTACTGACCGGCGTCGAAATGGTGTAGTCCTGGGACAGAGGCTTCAGAACGTAGTAGAGCTGACTGTCACCCACACCAGGGGGGTCGATCGTCTTGATCTCCACCACATGGCACACACCCGTTTTTCCGTAGATGATCCAGTCTCCAACCTGGTACATCTGGCAAAGCCTCCGATATTCTCTGGTAAGCGCATGACACGCGGAGAGGGACAGATGAGTTGCACCCGCGGCGCATGAAGCGCGCGCAAGCACTCGCGACATGCGATCACTTGTTTCGCGTCACGGGGATTCTTGTGTTGTTCATTATACCAATGCAGGCGGCGGGACGCCCAGTGGGCGCTTCGTGTATGCTGGCCGCTTGGTCCGAGACCCGAGGAGAGCGGCATGCGAAGAGTCTGTTTCTATCTGATAGCGCTGACGATCGTCACCTTGACGATGGTCGGCTGTGGTGATTCCGGCGAGGAGATCTCTGCAACCACCGTGTCACGCGAGACGTCGACCACCCAGGCTGCGGCCAAGACGTCTACCACCCAGGCTGCGGCCGAAGACGAATGGGTCACGGTTGCGACGCTGAGCTCGACTGATGCGCCTTGGCATGACATGGAGGGCCTCCTCATGAGCGACCCCTTCACCGCTGCAGGCGAAGCCCAGCTCGTGCTGGACATGCCGGGTGGTGGGGAGCTCGATGGCGTGATCGTTGGCATCATCCCGGCCGACAAGGCCACCAGTCTCTCGGCGCTCCTGGAGGCGGTCCAAGAGGGCATCGTTGTAACCCTGCCGGCAACCCTGCCAACGCGCGCTATCTCGGGCCTTGACGGCACCTACGTTCTGGTCAACTCGGTACCTCAGACCGTAGCATGGTCGGTGGAGCTGCAGACCCGGCCCTAAGCGACAGGGCCGGCTGCAGGCGGCGCATCTCGCCGAGGCTGATTCAACCAACTCACCTGGACCTATCCGAAAGGATTACTCGACATACCCGTTCGGCTGATTGTGCGGCCTCGTCGCCGGGCCATACTCCCCGGCAGATAGGGGCGGACCGTAAGACGGGGCTAGAATCAAAGCCACCTCCCTGGTTGCCCAACCGCGATCTTCAGGAGGAGTAGATGCGTTCAAATCCATTGCCATCCCAGATCCTCACTCCCAGAGTCCTTGTGGCCTGTGTACTCGCGCTGGTGCTGGTCTTGTCTTTCGCTGTGCCCGGACCCGCCCTCGCCCAGGACAATGGCGTTGAGCCTCCCGTATCCGGGACCATCACCGATGCCGCGACGGGTGAGCCCATCGCCGGTGCCGTTGTGACCCTGCTGCTGGGCCATCCACCAAATCAGCCCGGTCCTCCCAGTGGAGCCGGTCAAATCACGACTGATGAGGACGGCGCCTACGCCTTCACCGAGGTGGCGGGCTATCCAGACCGAGACTACAGCCTGATCGTCGAAGCCGAGGGCTATCTGAATGGTGAGAGCGAGTCCTTCGTCTACGATGGCAGCGCGCCTGCGCAAATAGATGTGGTCCTCCATGCGGAGGCAGGGGACCCGGTCGTGACCGGTGTGGTCGTTGACGCCGACACCTCCGCACCTATCCCGGCAGCTACTGTATGGGTCATGTACGGCTCGGATCACGGCCCAGCGGGCCAGGCGGTGGAAGCAGACGGCACGTTCTCCATCTGGGGGATCGAACCCGACCGGGACTTCACGGTGTGGGCCGAGGCCGAAGCACTGGGCTACGAATCAGCCTCCTCGGAGACGCTGCTCTACGACGGCGAGAACACTATCACGGGGATCGAGATAGCCCTTGGCCAGGCCCCGCTGACCGCCCGCGGCATCGAGTTCGCCGCTGAGTTCATCGGTGACTTCGACTCGGGGCTCACCGACATCGGACACCTCTCTGAAGAAGCCCAGCAGGCCATCAACGCCCTCGCCTTCTACGGGATCACCCTGGGCAAGGCCGACGGGACGTACGAGCCCGCCGCACCGGTGACGCGTGCGCACATGGCGCTCTTCTTGGCCCGGGTCGTCCAGTACGCGGTCGATACCACCGAGCTGGAGGCACCGGCCACGATCACCGATCCCGGCTTCACCGACACCTCGGCCCTGAGCCAGGAGGCGAAAGACGCGATCGCCCTCCTCTACACTCTGGGGATCACGCAGGGTACTACCGCGACTACCTTCTCCCCCTATGCCGATGTGACCCGCCGCGACATGGCTTCGTTCATGGTGCGTCTGCAGAACGTCCTCGAACCCGGCAGTTACGACACGACCGAGACCTTCTTCTCCGACGTGCCCGACACGCTGTCTCGGGCGGCGGACATCAACGCTCTTGCCGCCCAGGGTATCTCGGTTGGATACGGCGACGGCACCTTCGGGCCGGCCGCTTCGGTGACACGCGCCCAGATGGCGCTCTTCATCATGCGCCATATCGATGAGAACGTAGAAGCCGGGCGGCTCCCGGCGCTCGGCGCTGCAAGCGAGAGCTAGAACAGAGCAAGGCAGGAACAGACAGGGGCCTCACCGGCGGGGCTCAACGGAGCTCCGCCGGTGAGGCCCCTGTAGCTCGACACTGCTCCGCTACGAGGTGGGTCCGTCCCAGGACTAGCTTTGCGCTGCGAGGGTACATATCAGCTCAGACTTGCGGCGCAATCTCGCAGGCCACGAACCACCGGCGATCCCCACCGAGGAGAACGAAGTGGACGAACAACAGATCATCCTGCTCCTCATGAACGTCTTCGGCGGCGCGGCAGTCATAGGTAGCTACGTCCTCTGGTTGCGGGGGAGCCCAGGCGGTGCGAACGCTCTTTGGGGCGGGGTCCCGACCAGGATCCGCCCGGTCTATACGGTCTCGATGATCCTCTCCGCGATCGGCTATCTGGCGATCTTCTACTACCTCCACTTCGAGCCCGTGCCCGATGAGGTAACAATCGGCGGAGGGCTTGGCTTCGTGTGGTTCATCCCCATCATCGTCCTGATGCTCTTCCCCTCCGCTTTGTGGATGCCCCTCTCAAGCCTCTACGTGGACAGACCCCGCAAGGGCGCGTGGATAGCCATCAGGGCAGTACTCTTTGTCGTAGGTCTCGCCTCGATAGCGCTCGCCTGGGCGCTCTTCACCCTCAGGCCCAACGACGGAGACACGGCCTATTGGTTCGCTGTGGTGGGAAGCTGCTACTTCGCCTTTCACACGTTCATCTTAGACGCGGTATTGTGGGCTGCCCTCTTCAGAAACCGCTCTTAGTCGCGTGTGTCACGCGGGCACTGTTCTTTGCCGGCCGACGCTGCAGCTGCGAGGAGGGTAGAAGACCGACATGGCAACATACAGCAACGCCGAGGCCTTCATCGAAGTACTGAACGCTCACGGCGTAGAGAAGATCTTCTTCAACCCAGGCGGGGAGTTCATCGGACTGCAGTCCCGCATCGCCCAAGCCCGGGTCGCCGGCGAGAAGGCGCCGCAACTCGTGCTCTGCCTGGATGAGTCGGTCACCGTCTCGGCCGCCCACGGCGCCTACATGGTCTCGGGCAAGCCGCAGGTGATCCTGGTGCACTCGGAGCTGGGCACCTTGCAGATGGGCGGGAACCTGCAGAACCTGCAGTGGGGCCGCGTCCGCGCGGTGATACTGGCCGCCTACCAGACCGATGGGCTCCGCAGCACCTGGAGACAGGAGCCGTACGACCAGGGGTGGATCGTCCGAGGCAACATGAAGTGGGACCGCCGCATCACCAACGACGAGGGTCTTGGCCCGATCCTGACCGAGGCCTTCCGGGTGGCCTGCACCGAGCCCACCGGGCCGGTCTACCTCTACTTCCCCTTCGACTACCTGGCGCAGTCCACGGACAAACCGGCCGCGTCGCCGATCCCGGCTGAGGTGGCGCCGCTCCCGCCCGCCGACACCGGAGCTCTCGACCAAGCCGCGGACCTGCTCCTCGCGGCCAACAACCCGCTCATCGTGACCGGCACCGCCGGCCGCTATCCTCAGAATGTGGACGCCCTGGTGCGGCTGGCAGAGTCCCTGTGCGCTCCCGTACTCACCGGCCAGGTGTGGATGAACTTCCCCACCGATCATCCGCTGTGCCTGGGCATCGAGCAGATAGGTGGCAGCCGCAAGCCCAACCCCGGCATCGCCGAGGCGGACGTGATACTGGCGATCGACTACGACATGCCCTACGTGGGCGGGGACGGGATGCCGGCTCCCACGGCCAAGATCGTCCACATCGACGTCGACCCCCTGACCAACGGCCGTCTGCTCTGGGAGCGGGGCGCCGATCTCTTCATCGAGGCCGACTCCCGGGAGGCCGTGCCGGCGCTGGAGAGGTTGCTGCGGCAGAGGGTCGATTCCGAGAAACGCCATGATCTGCAGGAACGTTTCCGACTCCTCGAAGCGGCGCACCAGGAGACCCGCCGCGGATGGCGAGCACTCGCCCGCAGCCACGAGAGTCGGGAACCCATCTCCCCCGACTGGTTGTGCTACTGCGTGAACCAGCTCATCGATGATGAGACCGTCCTGGTCCACCACACTCTCAGCCATTGCGCCTCGGCCACCGAGCAGATCGAACGGACCAAGCCCGGCACGCTGCTGGGCTGCCCTGCCGGAGCCATCGGCTGGGCGATGGGCGCGTCTCTAGGCGCCAAGATGGCCGCTCCGGGCAAGACCGTGGTCACCTTGCTGACCGACGGCGGGTTCGTATGGGGTTGCCCGACCTCCACGCTGTGGACCGCGGTGAAGTACGGGGCATCTTTCCTGGCGGTGATCTTCAACAACCAGGGGTACGGCGTGGTCAGGGGCTCACAGAAGCAGATCCTGGGGGTGGACAGCCTCGCGGAGGAGTACACGTTCGAGGCCGGCGTGGAGTTCATGCCCGACTACGCCATGATCGCCCGCGCCTGCGGGGCCTACGGCCTGACCGTGGAAGACCCGGCTGAGGTTCTGCCGGCGCTCGAGGAAGGCCTGGCTCGAGTGCGTGCCGGCCAAGCCGCCGTGCTGGATGTCAGACTGGGACGGTGACCACGCTCCCGCGGGCCCGCGAAACCGTCTATGCGCCGGGCTTCCGGCAGACGATCTGGGCCACGGCCCGTGGGGGATCCTGCAGGACCCCCTCGAACTGGTGGATGATCTGCCAGTTCTGAAACCAGCCGGCCAGCTCGCCGGGCTGAAGCAAGAATTCCGGGCTGTGAGGCTTGCCGTACTTGGGCTGCTCGCTGGTGAAGGTCTCGTAGATGACGATCCCCCCTGTGCGGACCGCCCTGCGCAGAGAGGGTATGAGCGGCCGGTGGAGGTAGCGGAAAACCAGAACGGCCCGGTAGCGTTCCTCAGGGAGCGGATTCGCGCCGGTCTCCAGATCGACCTCCCAGAACTCCGCCGCCAACCCCTGCTCTTCGGCCGATTTCCGCGCCGTTCCCAGCGATTCGGCAGACCGGTCGGCGAGCACGACCGGCAGCCCCAGCCCGGCCAAGAAGAGCCCGTTCTCTCCCGATCCGCAGGCCAGATCCAGGACGGGACCCTCCGAGCCCTCGGCCTCAAACAAGTGGCTGAATCTCACCAAAAGAGGATTGGGCGCCATCGAACACCTCCCACGATCGGCCCCGTACAGACTACGTCCGCCCTGAAGCACGAGTCAACCGGCGCGCTAGAATGGCAGTGTATCTCGTCCGGTGCGGCCAAACACACAAGGGAGAAGCGCCATGGCTGAGAAGAAGCACGAACACCTGATAATGAACGACTTTAACACCGAGAAGGACGACATCGGCACCCTCTTGTACCGGCTTGACGACAAGAAAGTGCCCGGCATCCCCTTCTTCACCGACTCCGCTTGGGTATGGCCGAAGCCCGGAGAGATCGTCATGGAGGCAAAAGCTCACTCGCACGATTTCGATGAGATCGTGACCGTGTTCGGATCGAATCCGGACGACCCGCGCGATCTAGGCGCCGAGGTCGAGTTCTGGCTGGATGACGAGAAGTACACCCTCACCAAGAGCACCATCATCTACGTCCCGAAGGGTCTGACGCACTGCCCAATAATCTTCCGGAATGTGACGCGACCCATCTTCCACTACATCGTAGGGAACGCCACCGAGTACTCCTCGTAGAACGAGGATGCACCGCCAAGACTGAGATGGCGCTGACGAGTTTCCACCGAAAAGGAGCCTTGCCGTGGAGCGCAAAGCATACAACCCGTGGTCGTGGCAGGACCGCTTCGACTTCTCGCAGGCCATCGAGGTCTCTGGTGCACAACGGACAGTCTACTGCGCGGGCCAGATCTCGTGCGACGCGGACGGCGATCTGCTTCATCCCGGTGACATGGAGGCCCAGTTCAACACTGCCCTCGACAACCTGGAGCGCGTGCTCGACCTAGCCGGCGGTCTGAAGTTGGCCGACGTCGTCCGTCTCGACTACTACGTCACCGACGTGCCCGCCTTCCTCGAGGCGGTGCCGAAGGTCGGGATGCGCCTACAGGCGGCCGGCTGCAAACCGGCTTCGACCGTACTCGGCGTGGTGAGTCTGGCTCAGCCGGGTTGCATGATCGGGTTGGAGGCGACGGCATGTGCCTAGCCATGCTGACACTGACACGAGATCTCACATGAAGGGTGAGGCCAGGAAACAGGTGCGGGCCGCGTACAAAGAGCGCGTCGTGCTCGGCGGCATCTATGCCATCACCAACACCGTCACCGGCAGAAAGCTCGTTGACGCCACGCAGTCTCTCGTGGCAAGTCGCAACCGGCTCGAATTCGCCCAGACCACCGGTTCGGCGGTCACGCCCAAACTTCAGAAGGACTGGGAAACATACGGCCCCGAGAGCTTCGTGTTCGAGGTACTCGAAGAGCTGGAGAGAGGCGAAGCGCAGACCCCGCAGGAATTTGCGAGAGACCTCAAGCTGCTGAAAGAACTCTGGCTGGAGAAGAGCTACCCCGCGGGACTCTACTGACGCTGCGGAGGAATACCCGCTATAGCCCGGGATCGGGGACCAGCGGTATGTCGACCTCTCGTCTCTCGTAACCGGCGGTCAGCATGATCTCAACCCAGGCTACGGGCTTGCCGATCCGCTTGAAGATCAAGGGGCAGTGCGCCAGACCGGCCGGGATAGAGATCGTGGCAGGAGTAGTGATGACCTGTCTTTCTCCGCCCAGATAGAACCAGATCTCGGCGTCGAAATCCCGGATGTTCCTATAGTCGCCACCGAAGAAGTTCATGATGACCGGGAAGTCGTGGATGTGCGGGGTCGCTTCGTTGACGTGCTCTCTGGTCACCACGGAGTACAAACACTGGCAATCGGCATTCAGTTGCTCCGGCGTGCAGATGAAGCCTTCAAAGACCTTCTTGCCGTCTCTCTCCAGCCGGTCGTACGGATCGATTATCACGTGTTTCGCATACTGTGATGCTTCCACTGTTCGCTTCTCCTTACGCAAGCCTGGGACACGCACGAGCCACCAGGATTCTAGAAGCATTCCGCGCCGACGGCAACGCGGGTCGCACCGGCGGCTGGCCGTGATGGTTTCGGGCAAGTCGCTTTCGGCAATAATGCGTCTGCATGACTCCCAACTCTCATAAGGACGATGACATGGCCAAGAACCTTGAGATCTACAAGTGTGAAGTCTGCGGAAACATCGTTGAGGTCGTTCACGGCAGTTTTGGGGAGCTGGTCTGTTGTGGCCAGCCCATGAAGCTGATGACCGAGAACACGGTAGACGCTGCCAACGAGAAGCACGTGCCGGTGATCGAAAAGACTGAAGATGGCTACGCTATCAAAGTCGGGAGCGTGGCCCACCCGATGGAAGAGAAGCACTACATCGAGTGGATCGAGCTCATTGCCGATGGCAAGGCCTACAGGCAGTTCTTGGAGCCCGGCCAGGCGCCGGAGGCGACGTTCAAGATCGATGCGGCCAACGTTACCGCCCGCGAGTACTGCAACCTCCACGGCCTCTGGTCGGCCTGAGCAGCCATTGCTCGTATTTGAAGGCTGGGCCGTCCCTCGGGGCGGCCCCTTTCTTTCCTGCCATCGGACGAGTGGAAACGCAGCGCATGCTGCGATGCGGTACGCTTATCAGGCGTGGTAACAGCAGGTAGACGGCGCCGTCTTGAGCGCCTGGGCCCTTTGAGGGGGCGTGATGAGAGAAGAAGAAGTCGAGTGGGTGCAGGAAGTCTTTGCCAGCGGCAAGGCGCGGATACTGCGCTTGGTGACAGACCACTCAATTCACGACTGCGGTAAGGCTTCGGGGATCAGTGGCGGAGCCTGGTGGAAATTCGAGAACGGAGACCCCATCACGGCCTACCGGGCCGAGGCACTGTACGCGGTGCTGCGCAGACTTCAAAACGGCGAAAGCCTTGACGAAGAAGTTGCTACTGAGGCGGCTGGTGCTCCCGCGGAGGCGGAAGACGAGACGACCAAACGGGCCCGTCACGAAGTAGCCCTGCTGGTCGCAGCCGAGAACCTCATGAATCTCAGCCCCGTGGAGTTGGTAAAGGCCGCGCCCACATGGGACTCGGCGATGGTGCGCGAGACGCGCAATGTTGCACGACGCGTCTTACGCCGTCGCATCCTCGATCTCGGCGGCGAGCCGTCGGCGGAGGAGCCACAATGACCGGCGAGACATATGAGAGCCAACGCACTCGTGCGCTCACGCGCCGATCGGCCGATCTTGGGCTCCGCCGTGTCGCCGGAAGGCCGGTGTGGGGCGTCGTCATGGAGAAGGGCGCACAGGGTGGAGCCACCACCGTCATCGCCACCGATGATGGTGCCGCGACCAAGCTCACCAGCACCGGAGAGACCATCCACCTCACCAAGGACGACTGGCCGTACAGCGCTGCCACAAGACTCATCGGGTCCGCCGGGGACTTCTTCTTTGAGTGCTCGCCCGCCTGGGCCTATCCTCTCCCCGGCAACAGTATGGTCAGGTTCTATCTCCTCACCTTCGATGGGGTCATGACCGCCGAGGCTGCCGAGGGAGAATTGATGTCGGGAGGACATCCACTGTCCGACCTCTACTACGCCGGCGACGATGTGTTCTTCCTGCTCGAGTTCGTGAACAAGAACCCCGACTGGAGATCGCACAAGCCGGAGATCGGGTTGGTCGAAGTGCTCGACGAGGCACTGCCCGGGGACCAAGAGGAGATAGAAGTGCCGGGCGACGAAGCTCCACCTTCGGAGACCCTGCCTCCCGAAGGCGCCGGGAGCGACCTCCTGGTGCGGGCGGCGGCCAGCAACGATGTTGATGAAGTAGCCAAGCTGCTTGCCCATGGGTGCGATTTCGGCCCCAATGCCAAGGGGATCACGCCGCTGATGGCGGCCGCCCATGCCGGTTCACTGGAACCCCTGCGTCTTCTGCTCGCGTCGGGAGCTCCGGTGGACATTCCGGACAGCCATGGATACACGGCGCTGATGCTTGCCTCCAATGCAGGCCACGACGTTTGTGTGCGCTTGCTGCTTGGCGCAGGCGCCGACATCCAGGCACGCGACACCGAGGGCTTCACATCGCTCATGTTCGCAGCCAGAAAAGGCCATGAAAGCATAGTGCGTATCCTCATGGAGCGCGGAGCCGACCCAGCCGCGACTACCGAGCGAGGGTTGTCCGCGATCACCCTGGCGGAACAGAAGGGACACGCTCAGACGCTGTCGATCCTTCGCGACACGTAGTGATCGGGCCACGCCAAGGAGGGACGGGCATGTACAAGAAGATGGTTGTCCTGCTGGACGGCTCGGAACTGGCCGAGGTGGTCTTCGACTACGCTCAGGAACTCGCCGGCCGCATGGGTGTCTGCGTAGAGTTGTTGCACGTGTGCAGCCCGCGAGAAGTCTCCCAGCTGCCCATGCGCCGCGCCTACCTGGAACAAAGAGCTAAGCAACTGCACGCAGAAGCCCAAGAGATCAGCGTCAGATACAGCAGGCAGACCACGGAGCTCTGCGGTGAGATGAGGGGTACGGTGGTCGTCGGGTACCCGGCCGAAGAGATCCTCAAGTACGTCGACGAGAACGACATCGACCTGGTCATGATGTCCACGCACGGAAGCTCCGGAGTGAGGGCCTGGGGCCTCGGCGGAGTGGCCAACAAGGTGGTACACGCCTCGAAGGTCCCGGTATGGCTCGTCCCGGCCGAGCTGCGCGAGGAAGTCATCTCCGATACTCTTCCCAGGCGCGTCATGGTGGTGCCACTGAGCGGTTCGCCGCAGTCGGCGGTGGCACTCCCTCACGCCGTGGAGATCCTCGCCCAGAGAGGCGCCGAGACCGACCTGGTGTTGCTACATCTCATGGACGTGTTCTATAGCGTGGCGCAGCGTGATGCGCTGGACCGTTTCGAGGCGAAGCGGGCCGAGATGAAGAAGTACCTGGAAGGCCTCGCCCAGCCGATCAGGGAGTCCGGCCTCGTGGTGCACACCGAAGTGCTTGTAGGCGATCCCGCCCGGAGCATCATCGAATACCTCAAGGGTCACCCGACCCAACTGCTGGTCATGGCCGCCCGCGGCAGGACCCGTCTCGATAGGATGGTCTTCGGCAGCCTTGCCGAGAGCGTACTGCACATGGTGAAGGTGACGCCCTTGCTCCTCGTCAGCGGTGAGGAATAGGGCAGCTACAGGGGGCGGTGCCGCGGCGCTTCGCGGCAGCTCAACCAATCAGGGACGGGTAGGAAGCATCTGCTCCGTACGATCCTTGCCGCTCGTGCCGTAGACAACGATCATGCGGTCGGTTATCCACTCCACCGGGGCACGATCGTCGGTCCAGTAGTCGTCGAGGGGCGGTACGGCCGTCCACTGCGCGGTGAGAAGCTCGGTGAGCGGCAGGATCTCGGCGGGCGCCGCGGCAGCCCTCTGCGCAAGCACCGAAAGGTCCTGCCCCTGAGAGAACCCCAGCACCAGTTGGTTGAACCGCAGGGCCGGCCACTTCATCACCAGCGGGAACTGTGTCGCCAGAGTGCCGGCTATACCATGAGGAAGACGGTCGTCACCCGGCACGGTTGAGATGTTGAGAGCCACGATGCCGCCGGGCTTCAACCGCTCCCGGCACAGGGCGAAGAAATCGGCCGTTGCAAGATAGAAGGGCACGTAGGGCTGCCGGTAGGCGTCGATGAATATGAGGTCGTACTTCTCCTCCGCCGCTCGTAAGAAAGGCCGGGCATCCGCGGTTATCACGTTGAGCCTGGGATTGTCACCCAGACCGAAGTACCGTGCTGCCACCTCGTTCACGGCGGGGTCGATCTCGACGCCGTCGATGGATACCTCCGGGTAGTAGAGACCGAAGGCCCGGGCAGTCGTCCCCCCCGCGTTCCCGAGTATCGCGACCCGTTCCACAGGCCGGTCGAGAAGAGGAGGTACGGTGAGGAACATGTCCCACTCTCCCCCGGTGAGCACCTCGTCGGGCCTCCAGATCGAGTGCACGGCGTACCCTTCGTTCAGAAAGAGCCGGCGCGCCGTATCCGCACGCTCGACCACCTGGATGAACTGATACCGCGATTCTTCCTCATAGATAAGGTCGTTGGTCGCCTTCACCGCCCCCGGAGGGATGGCGAGAAGACCCCCCAGCACCACCGCCACCCACAACCAGCGCAACCCCAGAAGAAGAGCGGCCCCCGCGGCGATGAGGACCGCCGCCCCTATGAGTGTCCTCTGCGTGCCGAAGAGAGGGATCGTCACCAACGGGGGAAGGAATGTCCCCAACAGGCTACCGGCCGTGGACAGCGCAAAGATACGGCCGGCTGTAGACCCCGCCCGGTCCATGTCCTGGATACCGATGCGGATGGCAAAGGGCGTGACCATGCCCAGCAACAGCACGGAGGGCACGAAGAGCACGACGCACGCCGCGAACGAACCCACTACGGCGCCGGTCGACACCGAATCGATGCCGTTCACGGTGATGTTCAGGAACGGCCGGGCCACGAAGGGGATGATGGCGGTCAGCACGGCCGCCGCCAACACCACGCCGCCCAGCAGCCGCGGGCTGGGCCGTCGATCGGCCAGCTTGCCACCGATGTAGTAGCCGAGAGAGAGGGCCACCAAGATCAATCCGATGATGTTCGCCCAGATCATGGTGGACGAACCAAAATACGGCGCGATGAGCCGGGAGGCGCACATCTCGGTGGCCATCGAACCGATGCCGGCCAGGAAGACCAGCCCGCTCAGGGCTCCTCGCGGCAGTGGGACCGACCGGCTCGTCACCTCGGGGAGTGGCGTCTCTACTGTGGTCGACGGGGCGCTCACCCGGTCTTCACCGCGCCGCCTTCACGCGGCGAGCGCATGCGCCGAGAGAACGGCGAGAATCGGGAGTTCTTTGTTTGCAGCCAGACTCGACACGTGAATGCATTCGCGCAGGATACCATGCACCGCCGGGCGCACATCAGGCAGGCGTGCGACGCGCTCCGACGACTATGAGAGTAGCCCCGAGCGCCAACAACACCACGCCCACCACCGTCAACCCGGCGATAAGGGGCTTGACTATCCCGAAACGCGCCTCGAGCTTCACATCGGCGACGACCGGCGCGCTTGCGTCACCATTCATGATGACCACCGCCCAATCGCCCTCACGGAGGTCCCATTCCAGGGTCTGACTCCCGGTCCCCGCGACCTGGGCCACCCAGAAGCTCTGGTCCTCCGGAGGAGCAGGGATCGCCGTCCCGTCAACGTGGTCGTACTCGATCGCGCCCGCAAGCAGATCGATGCTCTTGATGCGATCGCGGGCTGCCCCGGAAACATACGCCGATACCTGCGCGGTAGGGCCTATGCCGATGAAGACCGGGGCAGGCAGCTTGGAGGCGCCGGTCACCCGCACTGTGGCTCGTGCACGAGCCAGGCCATACCGCTGCCACTCACCGCTGAGTTGACCGTTGACATCAGGCACAGTCAGCGCAAACCCGTCGCTACCGACATCCTGAATGGGCGTGGTGAAGAACCCCGAGGGATCGCTGTGCTGACGATAGACACCCAAGACAAACCCGCCACATGCCACGGAAAGGATCCCCGCGAGGGCCAGCACGACCCCAAGGATCACAAAGACGACCTTCAGAATACGCATCGAACCGGGCTATCGCTTCCTGCGCCCCAAAAAGGGAACAAGGACCGGCGTGCGCCGTTTGTACGCCTCGTACGCTTCCTGTCCTCCCCACGTCTTGTCGGCCTTCTTCTCGAGCAGCGGCACCCCGCTCACGCGGGTGATCAGCAGGTAGACGAAGACCGGCGAGATAAGGGTGGCGTACTGCCAGCCCTGCAGCACGGGCAAGGCGATGAGCGCGATGCCCACCCACAGGGTGATCTCCCCGAAGTAGTTGGGGTGCCGGGAGATCGACCACAGGCCCGAGGTGATGAACGAGCCCTTGTTCGCGGACTCCGCCCGGAAACGGCTCTTCTGGAGGTCGGCTGTAGCCTCGAACGCAAAGCCGATCACCCACACGGCGAGGCCCACGTAGGCGAACACATCGAGGCTCTTAGGCTCGGTCGAGGTCACGGCCGCCAGCGCGGCGCCCAAAGTCAGGCCCACCCACAGTCCCTGCAGCGTCCAGGTCATGAGCAACCGCGAGAAGGACCGCTTGATCTCGTCGAAGCGGTCATCCCTGCCGGCGCGGCGCACCCGGCGGAAGAGGAACGGCCCCAGACGTCCCGCCCATACGAGCACCAGCACCAGCAGCATGATCGAGCGGGCATCGGTGGCCTCGCTCAGAACCACCGCGATCACGATGGCGGAGACGTACGTGAAGCTGCCGGTGAGGTCGTAGTAGCGCTCGGTCCGCCCCACATAGGACGGCACGAAAGCCAGCCACTGCACCGCGAAGATGTAGCAGAACACAAGCGCAAAGACGGGCATGTCGCCCACGGTGACCCCGCCCTGGGAGCCCGCCCATGCGAAGAACGCCCCCAGCCCTACGACCCCAAGCGTGGCGGCAATCGATGAGGCTGCCTTCTTGTCGGCCATCTTGTGCTCCTAACGGACGGTCTCGGCATGCAGATGCGAGAGCAATGGTAGCAGCATGAGCCGCGCGCTACGCCGGCTGTAGCGCAAGGCGGCGGCGCGACCATCTGCACGACCGATGGTGTCTGGTGACCGTCTTGCACGCGTGATAGCGTTGTTCCGCAACGGTCACTGCGACCACCTCGACACACCGGAGGCGCAGATGTTTCAGGTCAAGGCCACAGTCGTGGCATTCTTGGGTAACGTCGAGCTCTATCCTTGCCATTTCCAGCACAGGGTCGGCGACGAGATCATCTTCGACGGCGAGAGCTACCACGGTCGCTTGTGCCCGGACGTTTGGAGCAGGATCGTGCCCAAGGTCGAGGCGCTCCATCAGGCCGGCCCAAGGTATGTGGAGTGGTTCTCCTACTACCCGTTCTGGTATTGCGCTCTCAACAAACCGGACCCCGCGATGAAGAAGTACGACGGGCTCGGTTTCAGCAACGTTCTGCAGACCGCCGTCCCGCCACCGTTCGACATGGCCAACTTGGTCGGTTCAGAGGCTTTCCGGTGGCCGCCGAGCGAGCGGGACGACATCAACAGGGAGCCGGCCGTCATCTGTCCCGACGCTAGAACTTCCATGGTGGTCAAGCTTGAGGCGTTCGATCTCAGCGAGAAGGGCTATGACACACCCTACTTCAGACGGCAGATGGCAATCTTGAAGAAGCTCGCCTCACGAGGAGGAGTGGCCTCAGACAAGATACTGGATACGTTCACGAGGGATGAGATCGAGCGCATACACCCCCCCTTGGGCACCCAGATGATCCGCGTGCTTACCGAGGAACTGGAGCTCATGGGATACGTAGAGACCGTCGAGGGCATCACCTCGATCACTCCCAAGGGCGCCGCGAAGCTGAAGACCTTCAAAGAGGGATTGCCCGCGGAGCACCTGGAGGCCTTCGAAGAATACACCGACTGACCGCCCAGGCCGGACGCCGTAGCGGGTGGCGCCGGCAGGGAGACGCCCTTGGAGGGCGTATTCGATGATTTGGCCGTCGCTCACGACGGTCCATGGCATAGTGGGATCTGACGGGGGGGGAAGATGCTCAGCGTAGTCGGCACGCGGACACGGCGCCAAGAAGGCTTTACTCTGATCGAGCTTCTGGTGGTGATCGTCATCATCGGCGTCTTGGCCGCCATCGCGATCTCTGCGTACATAGGTCAGCGCCACAAAGCTGAGGACGCGGTAGCCAAATCCGTTGTCCGCAGTGCCATGATCACCATCGAGTGCGCCTATGCCGAGTCGCGTGATTTCACTGCGATAGAGGATGCTCACCTGAAGCTGATCGAGACGGCCATCGTGTTCGTGGATGCAGCAAACGCGGCTGCAGCCCCCACCGCCGACGCGGCGGCCAACGAAGCCAACTGGTGTGGTACGAGTGCCGCCACCTATGAGGTCGGGAGTCTCTCCCGATCCGGCAAGAGGTTCGGCGTAGCGGTGGACAAGGGCGCGTCCGGGGGCAACACCTTCTTCGTGAATGGAGAGGCCCGCGACTGGTAGGATAGGGCGGCATGACGAAGCCCTTCAGTCCTCTTCTGAGCAACGCCGCCATCCTCGCAGGCTGCGGGGTGCTGGCAGGAGCCGCCTGGGCCGGCTATTCAGCGCTGGTGGTACTCGCCGGTCTCGCGCTT
>ERZ764778.1419-NODE-1419-length-24591-cov-11.231700_pt1 | contig 24591 bp, 13 predicted proteins | sample MGYA00374951_ERZ764778 | MGnify/ENA primary metagenome ERZ764778 (study PRJEB28918, sample SAMN05720193) | bioreactor metagenome | isolation source: Anaerobic biogas reactor | place: USA:Washington, USA | collected 2015-08-08 ...
AACGCGGAAGATGCACTTCACCGGACGATTACGGAATTGATGGTGAGACAAAACGCGCATTGGTCAAGGTTACGACGGCGACAAGCGGACCTAAGCGGTCCTTTCTGGGGACCAGGCGATCCGCAGTCCGCTGATGACGGAACAGGCTGCGGATATGCGGATCGCTGTAATTACTGGTTTACCCAAGTGCTAGGAGGGACACCACCGCCGTTGTGGGATAACGACCCAACCCCGTAAGTTCACGAACATGGGAGGTCCATCATGCATCAAGTGGTTCTCTTTTGCGCGTGTTACATGCTTGCACAAGCGGACAATATTGATGAGATTCGTTTTGTCCCTTTCGATGGAATGTCAAACACCCACTACTCAGTAGATGCTGCAATGCATCTTCTACAGATATCCTACCAAAAGGGTATCGCGAGAGATCTTGGGGAATTCCCAGCACGATCGGCTGTAAGCGCCTGGTACTGTCCTCGATATGAAACCATATTCTGGCTGGAACCCATCGCTGAGTCCAGCCAAGGCATTACTCCGTGCGTTTTGAAAAGGAAAAAGCTCGACTCGGACCATATTTCGCAGTGGGACTTGACCTTTATGATTGGCGGCGATGAAGTAATTCAGCCTCTTGGAGAACGATGGCTCGCCCTCTTCCAGCCATATGCATTTAGTGCAGTCTTTGATTTTGAAACGGAGGTCCTGCAAAGAGGAGTACCTGGATTCGTTGCACAGTTGGGAAGCAGATACAGTTCCGTCATAGGCGAAAGCGCTTACTTTGGAGCAGGATACAATCAATTTCGATTCTCAAAGGTAGCATTACCAAGTGGCAAGGTCTTAATTGATACATCCGGACCTGAAGATATGCGGGCATTGGACGCAGGGGAGTATGTCAGTGTCGTGGGCCTTCACGGACCGCTCGCGCTGCTTTCCTGCGGCATTCGAGGGGAAGCTTGGCGCAAGTATTGTGCGTTTGACATGGAAAACGAGCGTTTGGGCGAGTTTTCCGACAAAGTGAACCTCTACTTGTATTCTGATTACGCGGTCCGTGAGAAGGAAACAGGTCTCATTGAATTCACCTATATCTCCCTGACCAAGCTCCCTTCAGCGATGGAAGCAAGTCCCGAGCCTCCATCCGGAGAGCTTCTTCGGGCCTGCATTGACCCTTCTTCGCTTGAAGTTACCTTTCCCCAAAGGGTCGATTACGATTCTCGAAATGAGATTGCGATCATTACGGATTCAGGAGAAGTGGAGATATTCCCTCGCCACCTTTTTAATTACGTTCCGATGAGATGGGGGTTTCTCTCCAGGCAAGGACAGAACGCGCCGCATTCAGAGTCACGAGAGGAACGGGTGAAGGCCCAGCAGGAGTTTCTGGATTCCCAAGTGGGGAAGAGCATACCCGTAACACTGTACGGAAGAGAGTTCAACTATCAAGTCAGACATCTGGAAATAGTCGGAAAAAACGTTGAGTGCAAGCGTCCGTGATACTCGGTTGCGTGGTTGCATTGCGACCAAGGAGGAAGGTTGCATGAGTTCGATATTGGGCGCACTGGCTGCGTATTTCGGAGCAATCCGATCAGTGATTTCGGTTTCATCCGCCCACCCATTTCGGTTTATTCCGATCAGTGATTTCGAACACGTGCACGTGTCCGTTTCGGAATGAACAAATCCCCCAATTCGGTCCCGATCACGGTTTCAGGTGACGTGCAAAGTAAGGCATCCGAGTTGGCGAGGCTCGCGTGGGGCGGCATCAAGCGTGCGGAGCGTTCAGAGAATCCGGGGAGATTCGTGATCACTTTGGGGAGGGCTCCGCAGAATCGTTCACTTGCCCGGACGCGTTGACGGACCGAACGGCAGCGGCGATGATTTCCCGGAGAGCAGAAGGCAGAAGGGGCCAGGCAGCGATCACCTCCTGCGGCCGCAGGTCGGGGCTCTCCGGGGGCGAATGTCTGGCCTCCTGTTTTATGCCTGTTTTGGGTTCCTGATCTGTCCGGGATGTGACAGGTTCGATTGGTGCGTTGGCGGCCATCGTCGCCAAGAGCCGGCCGCCTCGATACGCCCATCTACCCGGGAGCAGCCGTGCATTGAGTGTGCTCCGAGGTATCTTGCCTCTGTTTCAGGGACAGAGCGGCTCGTCATGGGTCATGAAGGTGATCTGTGCACGGGCAGGTTCGCCGGCATGCTCAAACAGGCAGCGGTTTTCCCCTTCCTGCAGCGCCGGGATGTTGCCTTCTGGCACGAGCTCGGCGATTCGCTCGCCGTGGGCGTCATAGACCTTGCAGTTGTCGCGTGCGACGAACTCGATGTAGCAGCCGCTCTCGAGCGCCACGGGAAACATAAGCCGGCTGCCCCCGATCGTGATTGCCGGATTCAGCAGTTTCGTGGTGCGGAGAGGAAGGGCTTTGATGGGTTCGACGCCGAGCCGGATTGACGTTCCTCGAGGCACATTGTTGACGCCCAGCGTAAGCGTTTCAATCTGTGCATAGTCCACCCAAATGTGATACATGGGATAAAGCAAAGGGGCATGGGCGCCGGATTTGTTCTGCCACTCCGTCCAGCGGTGGGTATGGGCCCACTCGTAGGCCGTCAGGTTCGCGGATTCGGGCTCGATCAGTTCAACATACCGCCTTCCGATGAAATCGATGGGGATATAGTGATCGGCGAGTCCTCCCGCGAGATGTTGGGGTGAGCGCACCTGCACATTGAGCACCTCGCCCTGTCCGTCCCCGTCGACCCACAATCCCAGGCCCTTACCCGCGAGATTGACCGGCGCGGCAAAGTCCTTGCGGAAGACCGCCCACGCGCGGCCGCTGTCCACATCGGTATTCCGCGCCGTAAGCACGACGCCCGGAGTGCCCGGCACGGCTTCAAGGGCCGCCGTGACGCCTGGTTGCGTCTCGGCCCCGCCGAATTCGCTCGCGTGCACCATGTCTGCCAGGACTTCGCTATTGGGGGAATCGTAGGCATCCGCGTTAAGCAACGCCTCAATGCGTATTTTCAGAGGCTGAGCGCCATGCGGATTGGTGAATACGAACGGCTCGGTATTCCGGGAGACCTGTTGCCTGGAATAGGCTGCCGGACGGAACTGCCACTGGCCGTCATCGCGCTGGTCCAGGGAGAATTCCGCACGCAATTTCGCCAGCCGCGTCTTGATGGACTCCGGTATGGCGCCGGCCCGGCGGAGTTCCTCGTAGCGTTTGGCGATGGCCGCGAAACGCCGGGCGTTCTCCCGTTCGAGCGTCTCGGGAACAAAGCCCACAATGTAGGACAAGCTGCTGTTCGTGGCAAGGGCCTTGGCGCAGACGTATTCAAAATCGTCGGGAAACGATCGCTCTGGCTGGATCCCGTTCCATTCAAAAACGCCCCACCAGCCCAAATGCGTGGGCAGAAACGCCGCGGCCCACTGCCGGTTGCTCAGCACATGAAAATCCACGAAGTGCTTCGCGCCGCGCATCGGGCAGTCCCACGCCCCCATCCTGGAACGCACGCACCACAAATGATGGGAGAAGGTGCTCATTTCCAGGACGGGTGGCTTGTGGAGGCGGCGAAACAATTCGTACACGAACTTGGAGGAATAGTGCCAGGCGTGCAGTCCTCCCTCCACGATATCGGAGCCGTCCAGCGCGTCGAGATAGAGCATGTCGAAGCCGCAGCCGTTGTAGAGATCCGCTGTGCATTGGGCCACGTCGGTAAAGAGCGTGGAATCCCCCCGGGGGACAAACAGCCCGAAACACTCTTTGAGCTGACGCACCTCGGCGCCTTTGGCGTGGCGGTCGGGCCGGGTGCCATGTGCGCCCCGGACACAGCCCCTGAATCCATACGGCGGCTCCGTTTCGACAGCGCCGAAGACTATCAGTTCGTCGTCAATCCAGAGGGTAGCGCTATTGCGTACCTGAAACCCCGTGATGGGAGATATGCCTGCCGTGCTTTCCTCGACGGTGATCGTGGTCTCGTCTTCCGGCAGGTCCGCCGCGAGATTGAACACGGCACGGGAATCCAGACGCGGGTCCGGCACGGGGCTCACCCAGGGGGTATCCTTGGCGATGAAGAAAGCGTAGGTGTGCAGGCCGGCGGCCAGTCCGGCCTCGTGGATGGCATCCACCACCCGTTTCAGGCTGTCGCGGCCGCCGGGATAGATCTCCCGGTTGACCTCATAGTCTCCCCATCGAAAGGCGCGTCCGCCGTGCAGATCCACTTGCGTGGCGCCGAGGCTTTGTGCCACGCTGATCCACTGGGCGACATTCTCCTCCGTCACGCTTTCCATGGCGATAAGGTAGGAACCGTGGTTCATCTCGCCGTCCAGGGCCCATGGCCCGCCGAGGGCAGAATGGGGCAGCTCGGGGGCGCTCAGGACGGCGTCCTTGAGCGCGTCGCGCAATTCCTGGGCGGGACAGGCCACCACCGCGCCTCTGGCCCCAACAATTCCGAAGCGTTTGCAGGCGGTGAAGCCGGTGAGGCCGGAGGAAAAGCCCGGAATCTGCTGGCAGTTGGTCAGGAGATTCAGCGCCAGTGGGCTGACGCCAAAGGGTTCCTGGATGTCACCCTTGAGGGTAAGCGGGATCGGCGCGAAAACGAGTTCTTCCACGGTCTCAGGCGAAATCGAAACGACCTCGAAAACCAAACGGCGATGTTCCGGAACCACCTGAAAGACGGCCGTTCCAGCTGCGTCGTCAAACGCGATTTCCAGTCGACCTTCACTGTATCTCGCTGCCGTGGCCCGCACCACATTCTCACCGATTCGAATTGAAGCGAACGCGGCGCCCGCGGTTTGGTCGCAGTAGTCGTGCCCCGAGGTCCTGTCAATGAGCGTTGCCACGGCGCCGTTTGCCGCAATGCCGAGGCTGAAGCTGTCCGTCTCGAGCGTATAGACGTCTTGCGCGGCGGCGCTTCCCCCGGCCACGCCGGTGATGGCGAACAACAGCAGCATTGGGTGCACGTACAGGTTCATGGGGAAATCCTCTCAAACACGGTTCGCCTGACAGTCGCCAGACCCGGGACTGCCTGTCATTCCAGCGGGTATTGTGCTCCGGCGCATCCGGTCTTGTCTTGCTGAATTTGGACATCTTATTGAATGAATCTGAGCAGCACCGTTCGTAAAGACGTCCACACCGGGCGGCGTTGCTGCCACGGCCCGGGCCGGGACCTGTATCATCACCGCGAGCGCCGCGCATGAGTGCATATTCACCGGCTGCGGATGTCGTAGGCCATGAGGAACTCGCCGTGGCGGATATAGAGGCGTCCCGCGGCGATGACGGGATGGGCCCAGTCGGGGCCCTGGCCCTGGGTGATTTTGAATCGGCTGACGATTTCGTACGCGGCCGGCGTGGCCCGGACAAGCGCCAGCGCGCCTTTGTCGCCATAGCAGTAGAGCATCCCGTCGGCGTACGCAATCGAGCCCATGCCGACGCCGGTGCTTTCATAGCGCACCAGTCCGGTTTTCAGCTCAAGACAGACCCACTTGCCCCGGGCGTTCGACCCGTAAATGTGCCCGTCAACAAGCACCAGCCCGCCATGAACGGTATTGAGCCGGGCATCCTCCCAGCGCAACGCGACCTGCAGACCGTCGGGGGCGAGTTCGAGCATCTGCCCGCCCTCGCGGTGTCCGCTCGTGACGTACAGCATGCCGTCGTGGTAGACGGGCGTCACGCAATGGTTGGGATCTTCCGCGTCAGTGTCGAAGGGGTGTTTCCAGAGCAGCCTGCCCGTGTCGGCCTCAACGCCCACGACATAGCGCGCCGTGATGGTCACCACGAGCCGGAGCCCGCCGCGCGTGATCAGGATGGGGCTGCAATAGGCGGATTGATCGCTGAAACCGGTGGTGGTCCAGAGTGTCTCGCCGGTGGTCTTGTCCAGCGCGGCAAGCGCCGCGTCCCTGCCGCCCGGCGTGCATATCACCGCGTTGCCGTATACCAGCGGCGCTTCGGCGAAGCCGCACATGGGCGCCTCGCCCGAGAATTCCCCCGGAAGGTTGCGCGCCCACAGGAGCTGCCCCGCAGCGGCGTCCAGGCACACGAGCCGTCCCACGCCGCTGAGTTGGTAAAGCCGGTCTCCGTCAACGGTGGGCGCGTTCCGGGAGCCCGGATGCATTTTGCTCCACTCGGGGCCGTAGCGAGTCTGCCACGTCATGTTTCCCGACAGGTCGATGGCGGAGAGCACGCCCTCATTGGCTTCGCCGGTCATGCCGGTCGTAAACAGCCTTTCGCCAGCGACCGAGACAGACGCGTAGCCTCTGCCGAGCCCTTCGAGCACCCACAGCGGCTGGAGGCCCTCTTCGGGCCACTGTTGGAGCAAGCCCGTCTCGGGCGACCTGGCGTCGCGGTTCACGCCCCGGAACTGGGGCCAGTCGTCGCCGGGTGCGGCCGCGGCGACGCAGCCCGCCAGGATCGCCACTGTCAAACGGCTGAACGCACCCATACGCGCCTTTCGGTGAAACCTCCGCATTCAGGTCTTGGGAACCACGGGCGCATACTCGACTCCGGGAATCAGCGCACGCCCATCAGAGAAGCCTTCCGGCCGGCCGGCGAGCTCGCTGACCAGCAGACGGCGCCAATGCGCCACACGCTCCGCGTGTTGGGGTTTTCCGGCAAGATCGCGAAGCTCATGGGGGTCTTCCGTCAATCGGAAGTACTGCTCTCCCCCATCCGCGACGAACCAGATGTACTTTTCCCTGCCGTCGGTAAGGGTGTGGTGCAGGGGGGCGTGTTCGATGTGGAGATACGGCCGCGTGCCGTCGGGTTCGCCACGCATGAGCGGCGACAGATCCACGCCTTCGACGGTCTCCGGCGGGGCGATGCCGGCCAGGGACAGGATGGTGGGCATGATGTCCTCCAGACAAACCGCCTGCTCGACAACGGCGCCGGGCGCGAGCCCCATGCGCGCCGGCGGACGGATCAGCAACGGGATGCGGGCCGATGACTCGTAGGGAACCGACTTGCGCCACACGTAGTGGTCGCCGAGCATCTCGCCGTGATCGCTGGTGAACACGATAAGGGTATTGTCGTCCGTCACGCCGGTCACGGGGTTCAGCAGGCGGTTGAGCTGGTCGTCGATGTGGTTGATCAGGCCGTAGTACGCGGCGCGCGCGGACCGGAGCGCATCGCCCTGAAGATGGACGCGGGAGGCGCTCTGTCCCATGCCGAGCCCGTCGTTTTCGGGCGGTTCGGCCCAGTCGCCGATCACCGGCTCCGGCAGCTCCGTGCGCAGATAGCGTTCCATATACGGCGCCGGGGGAACCAGCGGAGGATGCGGCGCCAGGAACGAGACGGTCAAGAAAAACGGACACGAAGGATCGCGTTTGCGCAGAAACTCCAGCGCCTCGTTGACGGTCCAGTTGGTTTGATGAAACGCCTCGGGCATGTGCCAGGGCCGCGCGGTCCAATCGTTGTGCATGACCCCGGTGCCGTAGTAGCCCCCGCTTCCCTCGGGCTCGACGCGCCCCAGCCACTCTTCGTAATCGCCCTCCTCGCGCCCGTTGATGACCATGTGCTCGTATCCGTAACGTTTGCGCGGCGGATACTGATGCATGTTCCGTCCCACCAGCCACGTCTGATACCCATGCTCCTTCAGGACCTGCGGCAACGTGGGCGGCGCGTCCCACTCGACACCGTCGCGGTACCCCACCATGCCGTGGGTGGCGGGAAACTGGCCTGACAGCAGCGACCGCCGGGCGGCGATGCAGGACGGGCACGTCGTATACGCGCGCGTAAACCGCACGCCCTGCCCGGCGATGCGGTCGAGGGTCGGCGTCAACAGAACGGGATGCCCGTCAATGCCGAGACAGTCACCGCGCTGCTGGTCCGTCATGATGAGCAGGATATTCGGCCGGGAAGTGCCGGCCAGCGGCGTCGCGCGCCCCGCGGACGGGCTCGCGGCCGTCTGCGCGGCGAATATCTGCCGCCGCGACGACAGGCCGCCCACGGCAATGCCACACGAGGTAATGAAAGCGCGCCGTCCCATTGCTGTCATATTAAACATCTCCATGAACGGAAGCGTCGATCAACTCGCGCGATCCGGATCCCCCACGCCTGCCCGACGGCGTGCGTATCGCGCCTGCTCACGCGAGTATAGGGCGGCCACGCTGGTGTTTTCCATGAGACCGGCGCCATCCGAGTCGCCGGACAAGCGCCGCCGCGACGCAACCACCGCCGTCCGCCGCCATTCCGGGAGGTAAGACCCGGGCAGCCGTTCCGCCCGGGTACCTGACGAAATGGGCGTGCGCCTGCCCCTCGTTTTCCCCGAAAACCTCAGAATACAACATATTGTGCTTTTTAATACTCTGTGCTACACTATGCGGTGTAGGGTTGTCACAGTGAGGACCTAACAAGGAGAAGGAAGATGCCAGCAGCAAAGAAGAAGGTGGCACCGAAGAAGAAGGCCGTTGCGAAGAAGAAGACCGCCGCGAAGAAGCCCGCGGCCAAGAAACGGGGATGCAAGTAGTAGCGTGATGGCGTCCGCAGACGAACCGCGCCTGCGGACCGGCCGCACAACAAAATCGAAAACCATCGAGGAGGGGCGCCCATCTGCCCCTCCCGTTACTTACCGCACGCAAAGCACCCTGACCATCCAGGCGCCACGACACGAGGCCCCGCCCGCACGGAGAACGACTATGGAAGACCTGGACTTGGAAGAACTACCGGCGGGAACTTCTCCTCTCTGTTTCCATTGCGCGCAACGACTCGGCAGATGCACATGGCCCGAGATCCCCGAGCTCCTGTTCGGACAATGCCCGCAATGCGGGGGCACCCGGCCGCTGGCGCCGGTTGAGACGCGGCCCCACGCCAAGACTGGAATCGCGCGCAAGCAGCGGGCCGCCTGATCGGGTGCGGCATTTTTCTCGTCAGCTGGACTGTACTTTCCCGCCAGCCGGTCAATCGTTCAACGGCACATACCAGATGTTCCGGAACCGCACCTGGTTTCCATGATCCTGCAGGTGCAGGATGTCTTCGGGGGCCCCGGGACCCGCGGTTCCGCCGGGTGTGGGTCCGGCAAGCGCCACATTCTCCTGAATGACAATGCCGTTGTGGCGCACCGTGAGTTTGGCCGGCTCCTTCTGGGAACCGTCCTCGTTGAGACGGGCGGCCCGGAACTCGATGTCGTACGTCTGCCAGCGCTCAGGCGGAAGCGACGCGTTCACCAGCGGCGTGGAGATGTCGTACAAGCCGCCGCAATCGCCCGCCGTTTGAGGCAATACACCGAAGGAATCGAGCAACTGGATCTCGTATCGGTTCTGCACGTACACGCCGCTGTTGCTCCGTCCCTGGCCAAAGGCGCCCGCCATCAGGGGCAGATAGAATTCCAGGTGAAGCTGGCAGTCGCCGATTTTGTCCTTGGTCGTGTTCGGACCGGAACCGGGCTGGACCCCCATGCTCCCGTCGTCGTAGGCCTTCCAATTGGCATTGGTCCAGGCGCTCAAATCCGGGGCTTTGCCCGGCTCATACGGAAGGAGTACCACGGCGCCTTCCGGAGGCGCCTGGCCCTCGGTCGGGGAACGGCGATCCACCTTCTTGAGCTCGAACGAGGTCTTATACGCCCCCTTGACGTTCAGGGTGTCCTGCGCAGCCTCGGCATCCCACTGCCCCGAGCCCGTGTAGCCGTGGAAGATGACACGCGGGCCCACAAGCTGCCCGTGCAGTTCCACCTGATTGATCTGGCCGCCTTCGGTCTGGCATTGCGCCATCATGCGGTACAGGCCCGGACCCTCGGCAACGAGCAGGCCTTTCGCTGGAATGTCGGGACGGCCCACCCAATGATAGACGCCCTCATATTCGCCCATGAACGGGTCCCCGCTCGCCTCGGGCGCCGGCTCGGCCAGAACCGGCGCCGCCGCGCAGCACACCGCCACCACACCCCAAAACAACGTTCGTGCATTCATCGCGACCTTCCTCTCTGATTCCTTGCATGTCTCCACGGGCCAGTCGGAAAGACTATCTTAGCCCGCGGAGGGCGCGTATGCCAATCTTCTTCCGACGCCCCAACACCCGCAGCGAAACGCGCATCATTTGACTGGGGCACTACAGGATTGGGAATTCTCGTGCAAGTGGATATGAACACCGGGGCGGACAAACCCACCCGGCGGGATCATCGTGGATGGGCACTGGCGCGTCGCACGGGAATTGACGCGTGCGCTATGGTTTTTCCGTCGTTGCCGGCGAGAGGCGGAATTGGCGGATGCGGACCTGTTTCAGCGCGACGGTGGCTCCCGCGGGGAACTGCAGACGCAGCGCGGTGATGGGCAGGATGCCGGTGGTGAACGTAACGCGATAGGTCGGGGTCTCCGTCGACGGGTAACCGGCGACGAACTCCATTTCCTGGCCGGGCCGGTACTCCCCGCCCGTCGCCCATGCCACACGCGCGACGGCGAAACGGTCGCACTGCGCGTCCATCTCAATCATGACGGGATTGTTGCCGGTCTCGAGGTTCAAATCAGCGAATTCGACCGGCGACGCAACGTTCCCCGCGCGTTCCGGCGGAAGACTCCACAGCAGCTTCTCAGTTACGCCGGGGCCGGCCTCCAGCGCATCCACGATCTGCTTCAGCGGTGCAAAAGCGCTCGCGTAGTAGCGTTCGAGCGCCTTCGCAAACCTGGCGCGCGTACCCGCGATGCCGGCCAGCGCCGCCTTCGCGCCCTCGGCGTCGCCCGACTGTTTTCCCTGTACTGCCGCCAACACGCGGCCCTGCAGATCATCCCACATCGATTGCGGCAACGGCTCGTCGAGTACGGCGTCGATCTCTTCACGGCTCGCGCATTGCAGCAACCCCTTCGTTTTCGCGTCGGCGACGATCCGCCGCAACGTGTCCACCTTCACCGTGGCGAACCCCGTGCCGACGGGTCCTTCAAGGGACCACCGCCTATCCGCCCGCTCCTCGTACATCGAGTAGTAGATGCGCACCTCATCGCCAACGAGCAGGGCCGTGCTCGCGCCGATGCCCGTGTGACCCTTCTGCCCATAATCCGGCCACGTCACCACCGGATCGCTGTCGTGAAACGGCTCGGCCGTGTCAGGGTCATTCCACTTGACCCAATGAATGCCGTCGAGGGAGAACGCATACCCGATGCGCTTCACGCCGGGGATGAGTTCGTTGTTGCTGGGTTGGCCGGTGTAAAAGAGGTGATAGCTCGCGCCGCGCTTTCCCGCATACACGTGCGTATCGGACTGCTCGTCATCAACCTTCACGACGCCCGCCGCGTAGATCCACCCGCCGTCCCACGTACCCGGTGCGCCCTGAGTCAGAACCGGATTGAGGCGGCACTTGCGCCAATGGATACCGTCGGGGCTTTCGGCATACCCGAATTCGTTCCGGTAGCCCCGCTGCCCGCAGGTGATGCCGACGTGCCACAGCTTGAAGCGGTCGCCGTCGCGGATCAGGGCGTGATCGCCCACGACCATCTCGTCCCAGTCGCCAAGAGGCCCCATGTAAAAGACCGGATTCGCCGGTTCGGCGGTCCAGTGAATGCCATCCGGCGAACGTTTCAGTCCCATGCCGTCGAAGGCCCCGTTGCGCCGGTTGCACGTCGACCAGAACGTAATCCAGTACTGGCCATCCCATTTCAGCACGTCGGGATCGCCGCACTGGTTGCCGCCCGGCCAATCGCCCGTGTTCCCCTGGTTGACGACGGATTCCGTGCCCGCCGACCAGGTCCACGTAATTCCGTCTTCCGACTCGCAATACCGGCCCAGCAGCGAATCCCACATCCGGAACCGGTCGTCCTTGATCACCGCGGGCGAATAGATCGTCAGGTTCACCGGATTTCCCGCATACGGCGAGACGGGCGACGACGTCACGCCCTTGATCCCTGTGACGGACACGTCGCTGAACGTACCGGCGGCCGCGTTCGTAAAGAACCCCACGCGCCCGGCCGGCTGAATGGTGAAATCCTCCTCTTGCGCCAGCACCACAAACACGCCGTCAATGTAGCAGTAGATCGTCCCATGGTCGGTGACGACGGTCATTGCGTACGTCGTGCCCCGTTCCACCGGAAACGGCGCGACCGCCGGCGTGCCGAAATGGTCGCGCTTCATGGTCTCGAAGGCCAGTCCGCGCGATCGTTCGATGCGCACTTCGCGGCTGCCTGCCCATAGACCCACGGTGATGAACGTGTCCGTTGCTTCGTCGCCGCGCACGATCAGCCGCGCGCCCGGCGACGCTGCGTCTGCCCCTGCATTATCCACCCGCACCTTCGCCTTGATGACGCAATCCACCCAGCGCGGCCCCTGAATGAACGTCCGCGCATACGGCGCCGATGCGTCCGCCTGCACCAGCGCGCCGTTCTCGACCCGCCAGTCGCCTTCCCCGGCTTCGAGATTCTCAAACGCGTGCGCCGCCGCCAACGTTTGGTTGGCCCGCTCGACCGCCGCCACCCCGGCTTCATCCTGCCGTACCACCTGCGCCACGGCAAGGAGCGGGCACAGGGCGACGAAGCCGATAAGAGCAAGGAGACTACTCGGCGCAGAAGCCAGAATCCGGCCGTTCCTTTCTACGTCCGTCTTCGGTTGAGTATGGATTGCCACGATCCGAGTTCCCCGTTTTTCCGCCGTTGGCCCATCACGGTGTGAGTCAAGCCGGTTCTCCGGGATTATGAGCAAAGTATCAGGTACAATTCATCTTCACAGTTTGATATCCAGCGTATGCTCTGATAGAAACGACACGAGCCGCGTCTGGTTTTGCGGTTGGTGTCGAGAGTCCGGAGATTCGTCATAGACTCACTGCCATGAAAGGGATATCCATGAAGCGCTTGACCCATGGTTCCGTGTGGATTCGTTTCACACGCGCGCTGGCCGTGCACATCGTGCTGTGTGCAGGAATCGCGCTCTCCGTCCAGGCCGCACCGTGGGACCCAACCGCCCAAGACTACGCCGGCCATAAGGGTTCCACGATTTTCGTCTCGAAGCAGGGCGATAATTCCGACGGCAGCAGTTGGACGAAAGGATTCCACACCATCCAGGCGGCCCTGGAGGCCATTCCCGATGAGCAAGGCGGGTACACCATTGTGGTTCGTCCCGACAGGTATGTCGAAGCCAATCTTGCTCCGAGCGCAAGGGGCGCCGCAGGCGCCTACAACGCGCTGATCGGCGACGTTGACGGCACGCTGGGGTCGGGCGCCACAGGCTGGGTGTTGATCGATTCGGGCGACCCGGAGCTGGGTTTCAAGAGTTGGGACTGGTGGAGCACGATCCGTGCGTCGGATCAAAACTGGAGCGGCGGCAACAACAAGGAGACCTTCTCCAGCATCATCTGGGATCGGTGGATACTGCGCAATCTCTATACGGCCGGAGGCGACGCGGGCCTGTTCTGGGATCTCACCGACAAGAGCGGCGAAGGATTTACGGTCATTGTCGAGGACTGCGTGGGCACAGGCCGCGCGTTCGGCGGCGGTGTGTGCTATCCGATTGTTCGCGAGAATGAACCCAGTGTCTTTCGCCGGTGTTACTTCCTGGCCCTGGACTGGGTGGGTGACACGGCCGCCGTTCTGCTCGGCGGGTGGGAGAAGACGATGCCCGAGGTCCCGCACGTCATCTACGAGGACTGCACCATGGTCCATCCCGACAATGCCGTTGCCATGTCCTACGCAAGTTACTGCGCGCGCGGTACGTTCATCAACTGCCGCATGATTGTGTTGAACTTCACCCAGCCGGAAATGGGCGCAAAATCAACGGGCATCATCTGTACCCAGGGCCATAGGGACACGGGCCGTCTCCATGTCGATCTCGAGGACTGCGTGCTGGCCGGTTCTACGGTGTTTACGGCGGGTCCTGAATCGGACGCCGTGAGCTACACGGCCAAAGGCGCCGTGCAGGCCTACCTCCAGTTCAAATCGCCGCTGCCGGAAGGTTTCACGCGGCTGGGACTCTGGCCCGCTGATTTGTACGCCCAGATCGCGCCTCCGCGGCCCGGCAGCAAGTAGCAGACGCGGCCTGGCAAGGCGCGGGTTTCTCGTTCCCTGGCTGGCGGCGTCTGTCTATTCGATACGTACATCGCTGACAAACTGGCCCGCGTGTATCGCGGCCTCTTCGAGGGTCGTTGCGACTTTGCCGTTGATCCGCATGTTCGCGATCGTAACGCCCTTGACGTCGTGCGTTTCGTCGAAACCCGACAGCGCAGAAGGCGGAAGCAGCTTGCCCGTAGTCGAGCAGTCGCGCACGACGATGTCTCGCATCGTGCCGCGTTCCTGATCGCTCGACCATTGGCCCCGGAGGATCACGAGGACCAGGAAGTGCGGGCAATGGCCCGGCTGGCCCGTGTACGTGGCGTCGCGGCCGTTCTGTATCTGCGGCGCGTGGTTGACGTCGTCGACTTCAAGCCGGATCCGTTCAAACGTCACGTCGTGAATGGCCGCGCGATCGCCGTGTTGCACATCCATGGCGATTTCGGCGGTGCGTACGATATCGCAATCGCGAAACGTGACCTGCGAGATTTCGGGCGAAGCCGTCTCGGCGCCGATCTCGAGCGCCCGGCCCCACTCGTTCCACACGACGCACCGTTCGAACAGGATATTGCTGATTGGCGCGTCCCTGTAGTAACTCAGCCCCTTGACCACAAGGCTGTCGTCGAACGTGCGCACAAAACAGTCGCGCACGACCGCGTTCCGGCTGTTGCAGAGGTCGATGCCGTCGGCGTTGTAGCGCCAGAGACCGATCAGCTTGATATGGGCAATCTGTATCTCTGAACAGTTGAACGTGGACAGGCACCACAGAGGCGGATCGCGCAGAATCGGGCCATCGATCGTGACGTTGGCGCAACCCACCAGATGAATGCAACCACCGAAGTTATCGAGGTACTTGCTCTCGTCCGTGAGCCCGAAGTACCGCTCCAGTTCGCTGGAATCGAGGATGCCCGGTCCCAGGATCTTGATATTCGTCGCGCCGGTGGCTTCGAAGCAGCCATACACCACGGCCCCGCCCGCCAAATAGACGGTCTCATTGCTCTGCAACGCCATCCTGCCCGGGCGATGGATGCCGGGGCCAAAATACCGCACGCCGGGAGCGTTTGGATCGGGCATCGTCACCGCCGGTGGGTTCGCGAACACGTGCAAGGCCTTGTGCCACCCGTTCACTTCCACGGTGAGTTGTTGCGGCGTGTCCAGGTGGAAACGGATGCGGTTGCCCTCGACCTGCGGCTGAATGCCCCGGGCCGTCGGCCGGATCGCCACCGACTCGACAGGACGCTGGCTGACCACCTCGACATCCACTGGCGCGGACATGTCCCAATAGACAAACGAGGCGAGTTCTGTCTGATCGATGGGCCGCTGATACCCCGGCCAGACCTGATTGAACGGCATCGCCGACACGCGGCATACATAGACCGGCGCCGCCTGGCCCGCAACCGTCACCGTGAAATCTCCCGAGAGCGTCTCGCCCTCCGGCGCGGGATACACCACCGCGCCCGGCGCCTGCGCGAACGCAGTCGAGGTTGTTCCCAGAACGGACGCCGACATGACAACAAACATCGTAATTACGCGTAACATAAGCAGACTCCTGAAAGTGGATTCCCCAATGAACGTCTAAAATATCGAACCTTCCGCGAGAAAGGCAAACAGCCCCGCCCTGAACAAGACGTACGTTCAGAAACAGCGGCGAGTCTTGTCCCGACAGCCGGGACTCGACCCCCGGCCAGCGTTCAACTGTTGTCGCTCAGCGCCAGGCCTACCGGGTCTGAAGCTCCCTGATCGCGCCGACAATCGCATCGGCAATCGCCTTCATACCCCGGTCGCCGGGATGTCCCCCGACCCCCGCGTGCGCGATCTGGCGTTCCGACCGGGCGTAGTTGGCCTCGTCTTTGGCGAGTGCACTGATATCGACAAACGTTGCGCCTACGCCGGCGGCCGCGCGCTTGAGGCATGCGTCTTTGTTCGAGGACGGCCAGAAGCCGCTCCGCACGATAATCGCCGGATTCCCATCCCTCTGGAACGCCTTCAGCAGTCTGTCTACACTCTCGTAGAATTGCGTTTCGGCTTCTGGCGTCGTCAAGCCGGGTACATTCTCACCGATGGCCAGAATGAGCAGGTCCGGCTTGAAATCGATGAAGTCGCGCAGATGCTCTTCGACGGCATATGTGGCGTATTGCCGCTCAAAATCGGCAATGTTCAGCACCTTGAACGCGGGCGCGGGGATGCCGTTTCCGGCGGATTCCGTCACCGCCTGGACCACGAGATGCACATAGTCCTTCTCCTCGGCGCTGGCCGCCATGCCCCAGTTCCCCGTCCATCCAATTTCCTCCGACGGTGCATGCCGCGTAATGCTGTTGCCCAGAAAGACAATCTTGTCCGTCTTCACCGTCTTGGTTTCCGGCGCCGGAACCGTATCCCCGGCCGAATAGAAGATCAGCCGCGAATCGCGGCGGTTCGGGATGACGACATCGAACCCCTGTTCGCGGATCTGTTTGCCCGGCACGGTCCAGGTCTCTCCTGAATCATAGTCTTCAAACGTCCACTGAACCGCGGGGTCAATCGTCAGCAGGTCGAACGTCATCTCGCGAACGTCGCTCTTCTCGCGACGCAATGCAACAATCATCCCCTCCCGTTCCGCGGGAAGATACAGGTGATACGCCATCCACGCGGCGGGACTGCGCTGTTCGTGCACCAACGGATAGTAGTCGCCGGAGAAGTACTTTTTGCAGCGTTGCGCCTGAACGACACTGGCCTTGATCTGGCGCCATTCCGGTTCGGTTTTCGCAACAAGCCAACTTTCCATCCCGGGGTTCAGGGCGGACCGGGCGTCATAGGTATCCAGGATCGTCCAGCCCCGCGTCGCGCTTCCCTGGATCGGCAGCCAATACTGAATGCCGTAGCTCTGGTCCTGCGTCGACTCGGCGGTGGCTTCGGGAAAACAGTTGTAGTCGCTTCGCCAGAGCGGCTGGCCGCGCCGGATCGATTCCAGGTCAATGCGCCGTCCGCCGCTGGCGCAATTCAGGATGGCGAGGTGCGGGAACGCTTCACGGAGCGCGTCCCAGAACGCGAAATGCCCCTCGATAAACCGCATTTCGGTCATGCCCCACCTATCCGGCTCCGCGGCCGCCTCCAGATAGGGGTTCGGGTCGAGATTGAAATCCTCCTCGTACCAGTCGATGTCATAGTCTCTGATCAGGCCCCCGACAACATCGATTGCCCACTTCAACGCGTCCGGTTTGCCGAGATCGAGGAGCAGCGTTTGCCCGTCGCGGATCTGGCCGTCGGCATTTCCGGTCAGGAAATACTCGGGATGCTCCAGCGTGATGGGCCGCCCGTGAATGGCGCGGCACGGTTCGACCCACAGCAGGAACTTCATGCCCGCGGCGTGCGCGGCATCGCTGACCGGCTTGAGCGTGCCGTTGTGCCAGTTCGGATTGGGCCGCCAATCGCCGGCCATGATGCCCCAGTCGCCCTCGAATACCGAATACGACGGCGCCACCCCCGTTCCGTACCAGCCGGCGTCAAACCAATACACGTCCAGCGGAATTTCGTACTCCTGGATCTTCTCGATGAATTCGAGATGTTCGTTTGACGGGACCCCTCCCCATACGACGCCCGAGATCGGCGGTTCAACCCGTTTGCCGCCGGCGTGCGGCGAATAGTGCTCGAGCACCAGCCGGCGAAACATGTTTTGTCCATGCAGCATCTCCCCCTGCCAATAGAGGAAAAGATTCAGCGTCGACCGGACCGTCTCGCCGGGATGCAGGATCGAATCGAAGTTCTCGACACCGGCCAGGATCGTCGATTTTCCGTCCCCCTGATGGTCGAAATAGGCGCGCCAGGCCCCGCTCCACCCGAGCCCGGCGATCAAGCCGTCGCCACCGGTCTGATAGTTGAAGAACGGCATCCATACGGCGCTCGAACGTCTATCATTGGGGATGAGGTACGAATGCGCCTGGCCCCACGCCGTGTTCGTGGGCGTATCCATCGCGATCCGGCGGCGCTTCTCCCACATCGAATTGTGCATGACCTCGCTCCTGAGACAGAAGTCGTCCTCATGCCCCGGTGAGCCCACGGAACGATGCAGCACCGGCATCGAACCGTCCGCCGCGTGCCAGCTCGTGTCGATCCCCCAGAAGTCGTGCAGCTTCGCCGAGTCCGCCTGTCCGTCGTTGCGGACGCGGACCACCCACTGAAAGGCGGGAAAATCCTGAAACTCGACCAGTTCCATTTCGCACGCGAGCGAGGTCTGGGCGTCTTTCCAGCTCAACAGATGCGTGCGCGTTCGGTCATTCCGCCACTCGCCCGGCACGATGCTCGCCGTGGCGAGCGTGACCCATTCCCGGCTGCTTCGCTCGCCGCACCGGAAGGAAAACGGGAGATCGGCGGCGTAGCGCCCGCTGTCCGGGTCCCCCTGCTTGAGCAGGAACTGCATCCACTGGGCGACAAACGCCATCTCGCCGGCCGTCGGCTGTGAGGAATACGGCTCGACCGGAATCCCGGCGCCCTGGACGCATGGGGAAAACAACATCGCCGCGGACAGATACAATAGGCAGAGGATGCGGAGACTCATTGCCTGTACTCCATTGTTGCCACTTAGAATCACGGACCACAATCGCGGGCATGTCGAGCACGGAACTGTCTGCGCCCACGGGAAACCGTTCCTCCCACAGCAACACACGCTTAGCCGCGGGCTACAGCGGCTGGTCGCCGACGCGGGCGAGCCAGTTGCGGGTCGCCTCGACGGCCTCAAGGCCCTGGTCGCAGAGATGGGCGCCGCAGAAGATCATGTCGCGGATGCGCTTCTCCCGGAGCCATTGGAGGCCGAGCGCGCATTGGCGTTCGATGCGCTCGAGCGGCATGGGTTGGCGCGGCCCGTAATCCCACATGTAACACCCCATCTGCAGATGTTTGCCGGGCGCGATCTCCCGCAATCGGGCGAAATTGGCTTCGAGCCCGTCGAGTTCGGTTGCAGACCACGACCAGAGCGAGATCGCGTCGCAGAGTTCGAGGTAGGGCCGCATCCGGTCGTCAAACTGGTCCGCGGTGTACACGACGATGCCGAGTTCGAGCCGGCGGCCGTCGATGGTCATGCGGTCGCGAATGGCCTTGACCTCGTCCACCGTCATGGAAGCTTCCTGGCCCTGGCGGGCAAAGTTGAAGAAGTCGTCCATGTACAGGCCCGTGATGTTGGGCATGGACGCGGCGAGTTGGAGGGCGTGCTCGCGTTCCTCGCGCGACGTCGCGCCGGCACTGCCCGTGATCGACCACTGCAGCCGCTTGACGTCCTTGAACGCGGCGGCGTAGGCCTCGAAGGGGTACGCGGGTTGGCCGCTGGCGCGGATAAACATGATGTTGGGCGTGCCCAGATACCGCGCAGCGTCCACGGGGGTGATCCGGGAGTTGCGCGGCAGGCCGAACATGCCGTCATACACGCCGGGATGGTGCGACCAGAGCCACATGCGATCGCGGACCCGTTCGCGCACCTCGGCCCGGGACTTCTGACTTGTCATCGCGGCGACTCCGGCCGCGGCGCTCAGTTGCACAAATCGCCGTCGAGTTACCATCACGTCCCCTTTCTGCCACCGCCTGCAGAGGCGTCCACCCATGCTACCACGGGAAACGGGCGCGAATGAAACGGCCGCGACAGCGGCTCATGGGCGTGCCGGGTGAGCCGTCGGCCACGAAGACAAAACCCAGCACGCGGGCTTGTGTGACCCCACAGCGGAGAAGATGGCCAGGACCGGGGACCTGTTCCAAGCGCCGTCCGCGGGGGGATACGTGTCCCCATTCGGCGGAAAAGACAGGAGGGCGGGGGCGCGGCGATTCCTGGCGCGGCGCTGCTGCGATCCGTCACCGCGGCTCACAGACCAAGCCATCCCTCCGGCCGGGTGGCCTCCCCCGGCTGTCGTTCCAGCACCGCCTTCGCATGGCGGGCATAGACACCCCGGAGATCGGAAGCGTACGCGCTCAACGCCGCGCGGCCCCGGTTTTCCCAATCCCCGCACCGATACAATACGCGAGCGATGATGAGGTTGCGGACGCCGTTCCGTCCCCGGCTGGAACCATTGACGCTCTTGAGTTCCGTGACCACATCGGCCGCGCCGCCGCACCGTTCAAGCAACTGCGCCAGTGGTTGAGCGGCCGCGGGGTCGCCGAGTTGTTCGAGCGCTTCGCAGACCGCGCGACAGTGACTGGAGTATCCTCCGCCTTCGTCGCTGCTCAACGCCGCGAGCTTTTCCAGGATGATGGGGGTGGCGCGCCGGTCGCGCGTGCGCCCCAGCGCGATGATGTAGCTATCAAGCCACGTCACGCACGGAAAATAACTGTCGATATTCTCCGAGTCAAATGCGGCCGTGTTGGCGACCGTATCAGCAAGGGTATCGTAACCAGCGCCGTCGCCCATGATGCCCAATACGTGGGCGCATCGAAGCCTGCCCTCAGAAGTGGGCGCCGCGCCGCAGGCCTCGCGGAGCAGCGGCGCGGCCCGGTCCCACGCCGCCATCAGAACGCCCAGTTCGCTATAGTCCGTTTCGACAAGCCGGCGCACGGCCTCGCGAACCGCCCCGTCCGGAAGCGGATAGGAGTCCTGGTGTGTCAGCACATCCGGCGTGAGGCACTTCACGGAGACGAGATGCTCCTGCAACGTGCGAACATCGACCGAGCGGGTCCGTCCCCCGTCCTTTGCCGCCATGGCGGCCGCGCAGCCAGCCGCGTAGCCCAGATTCTGCATGCACGGCTGCATGCGGATCGACGGTGTGGCGTCCCGGTGGGCGCTTACCGCCAAACCCACGACAAGGATGCCCTCCAGGCCTTGAGGCAACAGACAACGGTACGGGGTATAGGAAATACCACCGAGGTGATTGTTGATGAAGTAGTACGGGTGGATGGTGAACCCGTGGGAATCCAGGCGGCCGCCCTGGCTGATCCCGACCGTGTCGGGGAACCTGCGCTGGTTGATGATGTCTAGAGGCGACAGCACGTAATCGCCGAGCACGCGACGCCGCTCGCGGGTGTCGACGAGCTGGGCGAGGTCCCAGGCGGCCGGATACCGGTGCTTCGCGGCAACAAGGGCGCTGCGCACGTCGATCAGGTCGGTTTCATCCACATAGGTCCAGTCGGTGTTCAGATAACTTGCGCCGATTTCGTATTGCGGCAGGCCGGCGCCCTGCATGGCCGCGGTCTCCGCGCCTACGTACATGGCCCTGGCCCCGGCCGCGATCGCGACATCACCATTGCCCGTAGCGTCAATCACGGTCTTCGCGAGCACAACGCCCCGGCCCTCGGGCGTGGCCACCACCACGCCCTTGACGCGGCCTTCTTCGACGACGGCCCCGCACGCCAGTGTGCCGAGCCAGATTGTGCCGCCCGCATGGCGGATTTCGCGCCGCCACCATTCCATCTTGGCGTCGACGTACGAAGGAGAACCCATCGCGGCAACGCCAGCGTCTACCTCGGCGGTAAAGCCTTCGCGATAACCGGCGCAATAAATGCCGATCAGACCGGTCGTTCCCACGCCCCCCAAATCGCTCAGGTATTCGAGGACCAGCGTGCGCGCCCCTTGCCGTGCGGCTCCGATTGCGGCAGGCGCCCCGCTGGTTCCCCCGCCGGCCACAACGACATCGTATTCGCCGAAAACCGGAAGACCGCGCGCGTCCGCATTAAGCCAGCGCCTCGGACTGTCCGTCGGGCGCAATCCGCAAGCCGGTTCACGCGTGTCTACCGTCGTGATAGCCTCGCCGGGCGCCCCGGCCAGACGCACCCCATCCGGCGTACCAATGGCCGCGGCCTCTGCCGACGCCGCCTTTCCAATCCGCGCGCCCAGGCGCATCCACTCCAGGGGACGCATGAGCGACCGGGCTGCTTCACGCGGCACATCCGCGCACGCGCCGGCCACGTAGAACCGGGTCATTCCTTCCGGGCGGAACGTATTCAGGTCGGCCGCCGCCGCGCCGGGCCATGGCCCTTCTCCGGCCGCCACCCCGAGCAAGGCATCAGGAGGCACTTGCGAAATCGTCTCGGAACGCACAAGCCCGTCCGGATGGTACGTCCAGTCGCGCGCCATCTGTTCCGCGTCGGCGAAAGACGCAAACGTGCCGTCCTGCATGGGAATCTGCAGCGCGTATTCGATCAGGCTCGGATACTTCGTTGACATCGGCAGATTGACCGCCGGGATCCGCTTGTTGAATGCCGCGGGGTTCTGGCCGCCGATGGGGTGCGCAAGCGGGATGATCGCATGTGACAGGCCCTCCCCCTCCCGGAGCTCACCACCCCCGACGATTCTCCGGAACGTCTGGGGCCCGGCAGGATAGGGACGGAAACGCGCTCCCGCCGCCCTGGCCAACCACGCCCGGTCGGTGGCGTCGACGATCACTTTGGCCACGACGGCCTGCCGGCCCGCCCGGTCAACGATTTCCAGCCCTGCGGGCGCTCCTGAAGAATCGGTCAGCACGCTCGTGGCGTAACAGCCATAGAGAAACTCGACACCGGCGTCCAGCAAGGCCTGTTCCAGGACCCGCTTGACCTGCATCGGCGCGATAGCAGACGGAGGCCCCCCTGGGGCACGCGCTTCTCGCGCATTTGAAAGGATCTGAATTTCGCCCAGCAGCATCCGCCTGGCGTCCTTCCCTTTTGTGATATCGAATCGCAGATACCGGGCCCGGGCCGTGACCGGCGCCGCGAGCGTCAAAGCAGACTCCACCCAGTTGCCGTTGCCCAGCTCCGAATTGCGCAAAAACGCCCTTTCCTCCCACGTCGTTCCATCGTCCCCCGTGGACACGGTCACCGTATCCACTTCAAACCCGCCATTTGACTGGAAAACCATGATCCGGACCTCGTCAACATCCGTCGGCCGACCCAAATCGGCCGTGATCACGACATCGCCATCGTATTGCACGCTTTGCGTGAACGCCGTCCCCCACAACCCATCCGTAAGCATCCGGGGCGGGTCGCTATCCACATGCTTGTCCACGGACGGGAGGCTGGTCTGATAGGTGAACGGCAGTCCGCGCTCCCGGACCGCATCCTGGTAGAGGGCCTGTTCAAGCGGCGTCTCTGGCGTTTCTCCCGGTTCCAGCCACAACCGGAACACCGCGCACATGTCTTCGCCCAGATAGGGGCGAGGCGTGGCCAGAAACACCCGCGCGCCCGATTCGGCCGCCGCGACCGCCGTCGCGACCGCCCCTGTGCCTCCCCCAACCACTGCCACATCGGCTTCGTAAACCACCGGCAGCCGCCGGGGCGGTTCGTTTACGTACACATCTTCCGCCTGAGCGTGCTGCAAATGAGCGGCCAGCAAGACCAGACACATCAGCAGAAGCTCGACGATGGAATTCCTGCACAAGACGTTCACAAGAGAGTCTCCAGATGGTTTCAGCCTGCTCCAACCTGCCTCCGGCCCCGCTACCCCGGCACCGAAGGACGCCCGAATCAATATACCGGTCTATTCACGGCACGTCCAGACGGCCGCGACAGCGGCTCATGAGCGTGTTGGGTGAGCCGTCGGCCACGAAGACAACACCGGCCAGCGAGGGCCCGCGTGACCCCACACCGGAAGAACCGAAGCGTGTTTCACGCGCCATTTGCGCCGCGGCTACGCGTCCCCGTTCGAAGGGACTGGTGTTCCGCGATCATTGATGCTCGTGTATACTGCCGAAATGCTGAAAGAACTCGCCATTACCGCGGGGGCAGCGTGCGCGCTGGGCCTGCTGTGCGCAGGGTCCATGGCCGCCGCCGCGCAGGATGTCAACGCCCTGGATGACCTGGTTCGGGCGTATCCCGACCACCTCGTCCCTGCGGAAAAGCCGAACACTGTCTTGTGGAAAGACGGGACGGAGATGGTCTTTGATGACGGCATTCAGAAAGCCGGCTTCGAGGACCTGCTCAACCGCGCAAGCCTGAAGGACCAGATGGCCATGCCCTACCCGCGGTCATGGCCTTCGGCCGCGCCGCTCGTCAACGCCGATCCGGGCCGTGTCCGTAACGACGCGTTCTTCCGGAAGATGTACGGCGGTTCCGCGGACGAGGTCCGCGCAAACCTGGTTTCCGTGGAATGGCTGGGCGGGGCGCGCGTGCCGTTTTCGAAGGTAAACGGCGCGGCGGAGGCGTTGGGCCGGGTCCGGGAGGAGCTGGAGACACTGCCCGCCGAAGTGTATCAGTATGTTGCCCAGCCGGTCGGCACATTCGCGTGGCGTCCGATAGCCGGCACGGCGCGGCTCAGCATGCACAGTTTCGGCGCGGCGATCGATTTTCAGCTGCCGCGGGCGCTGTATCGGTACTGGAAGTGGGATATGCGCAGCCCGAACGACGCGCCTGTCTACCCGGAGCGTATGCTCGAGGATGCCCGGCTCAGGCAGGTCGTGGCCGTTTTTGAGCGGCACGGCTTCATCTGGGGCGGAAAATGGTTCCACTACGACACGATGCACTTCGAATACCGGCCTGAACTGCTGGGGTAGGAACCCCGTCCCGAAACCAGGGTAATCGCACTAAAAACCAGATGGAAACCGTCAGTTCGCCGGAAGAACCACTGTTCTCTATTTGCCGCAAGTCAGCGGATTCGCCAGAAGAAAATGCAGAAGCCCGCAGGAAACAGCGTTTTCCAACGTCTTTCCGCGCAAGCAGGAAGGAATCCAGTAGCTTCTGGACCCCTGCTCTTGCAGGGGAGACGGAGGCAGGGGTCACACAGGAATCCTGCAGGCCTGTCGGCGCAC
>ERZ764778.1425-NODE-1425-length-24522-cov-35.261250_pt1 | contig 24522 bp, 16 predicted proteins | sample MGYA00374951_ERZ764778 | MGnify/ENA primary metagenome ERZ764778 (study PRJEB28918, sample SAMN05720193) | bioreactor metagenome | isolation source: Anaerobic biogas reactor | place: USA:Washington, USA | collected 2015-08-08 ...
TACCATCACCTCATCCCCTTGTCAACTCTTTTTTATCCCCTTTTTTGACCTTTTTCAAAACCGTTTTCACAATTTACAGTTATTCCACTAAATCTTGTGTTTTTTTGCTGCCGCACTCCTAGATAGCGCATTTATTTTTTTATGAAATTTGTAACCCTCCCCACAAAATAGGCCGGTACGAGGCCCAAAACCTGCATACCGGCCTTTATTTTTATTTTTCGCTGGCTGCGTGACTGCCCAAATTATTTATCGGGGCTCTCTATAGCTTTGGCCTTTGCAAAGATTTTGGCGATATCCATCTTCTTGTACGCCTTGGAATAAACTACTTCGCACTCATCCGCCCAGCTGTCGGTCAAAGCTCCGAACATGCTCTCCGCAACATAGTACGGCAGGCTGCGATAATCGTCCTCGCTGGAGAACTCTACTGCCGCTGTGGTGCTCAGAGGCAGACGGAGAATGACGTGGTATCCCATGCTGCTCTCAACTACCTCGGGATACATCTTATTTTCTTCAGTATCCGAAACCGCTTCCGCAAAAGCCTGATCCATTTTACCTTCCTGGAAAGTATAGCCGTCAGGGAAAGTTTTCAGACCGGGGTCCTCGCTGTTTTGGGCCGCAAGCTCGTCCAGTCGTGACTCAAGCTGTACGGGGTCGACTATGGCTGAGAGCTCGTCCAGCATAGTTTGAAGCTGCGCTTTCTTTCCGGCCAACTCCTCCTCGCTCAGCTTGTTGTGTTCGCTGTCATAGGTTGACAGGAAGATATGCTTGGCGCGCTTATAGCCCATGTCCTTCGCCTTTTGAAGAACTTCGTCCTCCTCAAGCTTGTCGCCGTTTGTGCCGTACATCTCATCACGCATGCTCTCGTATAGAGCGCTTATCTCGTTTATGTGATCATACAGCTCTTTTGAGAGGAAGGTACTCTCCAGATATTTTATGAATGCCTCTTCGTCTCCCTTACCGTAGGACTCGACGTTGGTCTTCCAGCGTTCCTCGATTTTGGCTCTGGCCTCGTCGGAGAGCTCCACACCCATATCCTCAGCCTTGCTCTCAAGTGCGCAGTAGTGCTTAACGGTCTCAAGCCCGTTTTCGACGACATAGTCACGGTAGGACTTTTTTCCGTCAAACATGGCGGTATCATCCCAGTCTGTAATGTCGCCGTAGTAGTTTTCAAGGGTGCTGACATCGTAGTGATAGAAATAAAAAAGCTCCCGCCACGTTACGTCGATGCCGTTTATGGTCATCATGACCTCATCCGGGTCGTAAGACTCAAAGCAAGGGGTATAGTCCTTGTTGGCTGTTTCCTTGGCTGTCTCGGTATCATCTTTACCCGTATATGCCTGGAGCTCACTGCTCTGGCAGGCCGAGAGCAGACCCATACACATAAAGGCGGCAATTAATAAAGCTGATATTCTCTTCATATTCTTCTCCTTATATAATAGATAGCAAACAATGCTGTTTTGATAATATCACTCCGCACATGACTGCTCAACTGATAATCAATAAACAAAGTGTAAATTATTCGCTCCGCACATCCTCTCCCTGCACACACTGCACCGCGGAATAGTCCGCCACGAACTGCCTGGCAGTCTCAATTACGCGTTTGCCGGAGCGCAGTCTCAAGCTCAAGCAGGGCTTTGCTCCGGCCTCGACCCTGAGCCTGCCCTTGTACTCGCTCTGTCCATACAAAACAGACACCTTTTCCATATTGAACTCCGCAAGACCAAAGCGGAGAAAGCCTGCTTTCTGGGAGATTTCCGTGATGCCCGCCTGCTCCGCCTCTCCTCGAAGCAGTGCTACATGGATGAGTGAATTGACGCTGGCCGGAGGATCCCCGAATCGGTCTATGAGCTCGTCGGTCAGATCGTCAGCCTCCTCCTCCGTGCGTATTAGGGCGATTCGGCGATAGAGATCCATCCGCAGCTCTGAACTCTTCACATAACTTTCGGGAATGTTGGCGGACACGGAAAGATCCGCGCTGCACTCCGTGTGGATGCGCGGCTTTTCGCCCCTCTCCTCCAAAACCGCAGACTCAAGCAGCTTCAGATACATATCATATCCTACGTCTGTAAGGTAGCCGCTCTGTTCCGCGCCCAACAGATTTCCCGCTCCGCGTATTTCAAGGTCGCGCATCGCTATTCTGAAGCCGGAATTAAACTCTGCAAATTCACGTATTGCAGACAACCGCTTCTCCGCAATTTCCGTCAGAACCTTGTCCTTGCGGAAGGTCAGATAGGCGCCGGCACGGCGCGAGGAGCGCCCAACGCGGCCTCTGAGCTGGTGCAGCTGAGCAAGTCCCAGCTTGTCGGCGTCCTCGATAATGAGTGTGTTGACATTGGGGATGTCTATGCCTGTCTCAATTATTGTGGTGCAAACCAGTACCTGAGTCTCATTGTTTACAACGCTCTCCATGACATTCGAGAGCGACTCCTCGTCCAGCCGTCCATGTGCCACGGAAACAGAGACATCCTCCAGAAGCTTGCTCAGGCGCGCCGCGGTGCGCTCAATGCTGTCTATGCGGTTATGGACATAGTACACCTGCCCGCCGCGCATTATCTCGCGTTTTATGGCGTCGCAGACAAGTCCCCAGTCGTGTTCCATGACATAGGTCTGAACCGGCTGTCTGTCCTGAGGCGGCTCCTCAATTGTAGACATGTCGCGTATTCCGGAAAGCGCCATGTTGAGCGTACGCGGAATGGGCGTCGCAGAAAGGGTCAGGCAGTCCACCTGTCGGCTCATCTCTTTGAGCCGCTCCTTGTGTGATACGCCAAAGCGCTGTTCTTCGTCTACCACCAAAAGTCCCAGATTCTTAAACTTTATATCATTCTGCAGCAGCCTGTGGGTGCCTATGACGAGGTCTGCCTTGCCGCTTTTCATATCCAGAAGCGTCTGGCGTACCTGTGCGGGCGTGCGGTAACGGTTAAGCAGCTCTATGTTGACCGGGAACCCGAAAAATCTCTGTACCGCGGTCTGATAGTGCTGCTGTGCAAGCACGGTCGTGGGCACCAGTATCGCCGCCTGCTTCCCGTCAAGAATGCATTTCATAACGGCTCGCAGTGCGACCTCTGTCTTTCCATAGCCTACATCGCCGCACAAGAGCCTGTCCATCGGCAAGGGCTTTTCCATGTCGGCTTTTATCTCCTCAATGCAGCGGAGCTGATCGTCAGTCTCCTGATAACCAAAATTCTCCTCAAACTCTATCTGCCACGGAGAATCCTGTGCAAATGCATGCCCCTCCAGTCTCTGTCTCTCTGCGTATAGCTGTATCAGGCCTTTGGCCATTTCCTTCGCCGCAGCCTTTGCACGGGACTTGGTCCTTGCCCAGTCGGTTCCGCCCAGCTTCGACAGTCTTACCTGTTTTTCATCGCCTCCGCCGCCGATGTACTTTGAAACCAGATCGAGCTGTGTCGCGGGGACATACAGGCTGTCGGTTCCGGCATAGCATATTTTAATGTAGTCCTTGTCGACACCGTCCACCGGCATCTTGAATATGCCCGCAAAACGGCCTATTCCGTGGTGCTCGTGTACAACAAGATCGCCCACGGAGAGGTCCGCGCAGCTCTGCAGGCCCTGTCGGTTCTGCAGAGCTTTTTTCTTTTTGGCATGGCGAAGGCCGCCGTGTACTATTTGGTTGTCGGTAAGTACGACAAGATGCGCGTCGGGATATTCAAAGCCCGCTGTCAGGCTGCCCACCGCTACTGCGCAGCTGCCCTCCTGCGGTAATTTTCTGAGCTGTTCATCCAAAGAGACTTTAACGCCTTTTCCGATGAAAAAAGTACAGAGCAGATCCGCTTTCCGGCGGTCCGCAGCCAACACCACCACCCTGTATCCGGCCCCTGTGTAGTGCTTTACGTCCTCGATCGCCGTTTCGGCGCTCCCGCCGTAGGATGGAAGCTGCTTCGCCGTTACACTTACAATGCTGCGCGGCTCCACGGGGTATCTGCCCGCTGTGAAGTTGTCCCCCATTATAAGGGAAAATCCGGATAGGCGCTCCGTCGCCTGCTCCCATGTCAGGTAACAGTGTGCCGCCCTGCCGCTTATCAGCCCGCTCTCAATGAGCAGGGCCATATCCTGGGCGTGGTGCTTCATAAAACCGTCCGCCCGCTCGGCGAGCCTGCCCGGCCGATCCAGCAGAACAAGGCTGTCCGGCGCGAGATAATCAATCGCTGTGACAAATCGGTCGTAGACGAGGTCTAAATATCTGTCCGCGGCGGCGAGGCTCCCCGTCTCACAAAATTTTTCCGCGTCTTCGCGCAGAATATCGGCGAGCTTGTGATTGCTGCGCCTATCCGCCTGTTTTTCAAGCTCACGAATCCTGTCCAAAAATATCTCATTATTATAAATAGAGGGCAACACTTCCCTTGAAGGGAGAATTATGCAGTTTTCCAGCCTTTCATTCCGGCGCTGAGTCTCCGTATCGAAAAAGCCCATAGAGTCCACTTGGTCGCCCCAGAATTCGCAGCGTACGGGGTTTTCATATGCGGGCGAAAAAAAGTCCAAAATCCCGCCGCGTCTTGAAAAATGGCCCGGACCCTCTACCTGCACCGCTCGGCTGTAGCCGCATTTTATGAGCTGCTCTTCGACCTTTTCGAGAGATAAGGTCTTTCCGTCCTCAATGACCAGGGAAGCCTCTTTCATGACTTCCGGCGGCGCCGTGCGCTGGAGAAGACCCATGAGGGTGCAGACCACTACGGGCGCCCTGCCTGCGGCTAGGCCGTAGAGAGTCCGTATACGCTTATGCTCGTTTTCGCGGGAGACGCCCTCAGCCGCATAGAAGTTCATGTCTCGGCCTGTGAGTATTTGACAGGGCTCATCCAAAAACTGCTCCAGATCGCGCGCCATGCTCTCCGCATCGTTATCGTCGGCGCACACGACAACAAGCGGCCGTCCGGTTTTCTTACGTAGTCCGGCTGCCGCATTTGCCCGGCCGGTGGAGCCTAATCCGACTACAAGGGCAGGCAGAGCGCCCCCTTCGACATATGTCGGAAGGAGGTTGAGATTTTTGTCCTCAAAAACAGCCTGTGCTAAGGCTTGCATGATATTTCCTCGCTGTTTCCTTTAATTGTAATGCCTATTTTAACACATCTTTATGAAAAAAGGAAAAAATTTGCGCGAATTGCGGATAAATCCACAAATCGACAGCTCTCAGGTACTGTTATACCGTTCTATGGTCAAGGCATGCTGTAAAACAAGTAAAAAACATGCGATAAACGGGTATACTATATTATATATATATTCTATTTTTTATCAAACTTATGTTGTCATCGCCACAGAAATTTGTTATAATAGAGAAGTTAATATATGCTAATCTCCACCTTTGCAAAAGGAGCAAATATACATGAATTCTGTTTACGATATCTGGTCGAGTGTAATGGATATTCTCTCGACCGAGCTCACTAGCACGTCTATAAGCACATGGTTTTCCGACTGCAAACCAGTAGAAATAACAGACTCCAAACTCGTTGTCTACACACCGACGGACTTTAAGCGCAACATAATCATCTCCCGCTTTGCAGATACAATAAAAAATGCCTTGGGCGACCTGTTTTCCTGTCCCTTTGACTTACAGGTCCTCGCAAATGACGAGCTTGATGACTATGAGAGCATTGTAGATGAACATGACAACCTTCCCGAGGTCGCGGGATATACCTTTGACCGCTTCGTCATAGGCAACTCAAATAAATTTGCCCACGCCGCCGCCGTCGCCGTAGCTGAAAATCCCGGTACCGCCTTTAACCCCCTTTTCATATACGGCAACTCCGGCCTTGGCAAAACCCACCTTCTGCTGGCTATAGGACAGAAGATCCATGAGACCGACCTCTCGGCAAAAATCGTGTACGTAAAGGGCGACGAATTCATGAACCAGATGGTCCAGTCTATAAAAGAGAATACACAGGCGGAGTTCAGAAACAAGTTCCGCTACGTCGATCTCTTACTTGTAGACGATATCCAGTTCATCGCCGGAAAGCTGGGCGTCCAGGAGGAATTCTTCCACACATTCAACACTCTATACGAGTCCGGAAAACAGATTGTGATAACCTCCGACCGCCCCCCGATGGAAATGGTCAAGCTTGAAGATCGTCTCCGTACCCGCTTTGAGGGCGGGCTGATGGCGGACATCCAGCCACCCGACTATGAAACCAGAATGGCAATCATACGCAACAAAGCCTCCCAGCTTGGTATGGCTCTTCCGGATGAGGTAGTCGAATACATAGCGGACGAAATAAAGTCAAATATCCGCCAAATAGAGGGCGTTGTAAAACGCCTCACCGCTTACAATTCAATACTTGACGATGAGGTAAACCTCTCGTCTGCAAAGCGTGCGGTCAAAGACATTATCCGTGTAGGCGCATACATACCCACGCCGGACGTCATCATTGAAGAGACAGCCAGATACTATTCTCTTGAACCGGAAGATCTCAGAGGTCAGCGACGTTCAAAAAATACCGCCCTTGCCCGCCAGGTGGCTATGTACCTTATGCGCAGCCTTACAAATCTCTCACTCAAAGACATCGGCGAACAGTTTGAGGACCGCAATCACTCCACAGTCTTGAGTTCCATACGTAAAATTGAGGATCTCCTCGAAAAGGATCCGGTAATAAGCAATACAGTCCGAGATATCACAAGCAATATAAACACTTCCCACGGGCAGTAGCTTTTCAACAAAACTATCGGCATTTACGAAAACTGTCCTGTTTATATTCTTGCGCCGTCTCAACCCAAATATTGCCTGTGCAAAACCTAATTTGTTTTACACAAAATTGCCCACATAAGTTTTCCTGTAATATCAATACCTTACTTGAGTTTTCAACATATTTTTTTCCTACTACTAACACTACTACCAAGTATTATATATATCTCTCTTTCTTAACTATCAGAACAAATAAAACTTTTTTTAACTGGGGGTTAAAAAATGAAATTTACCTGTGAAAAATATCTGCTGCAATCGGCAATCGCAAATACAGCCCGTGCGGCTGCCGCAAAGAGTCCCAACCCCGCGCTAGAGGGGCTCCTCATTGAGGCGACCAACAGCGTCAAAATAACCGGATATGACCTTGTCAAGGGCGTATACACGAGCTTTGCTGCTGATATCTCCGAGCCCGGTTCAATCGTTTTGACAGCCCGGCTTTTCGAAAACATAGTCCGCAGTTTACCTGACGAGATCGTCACAATCACTTCGGAAAGCAACAATATGACCCGCATCATCTGCGGTAATGCAGATTTTTCCATTATGGGCATAGATGCCGAGAACTTTCCCGAATTGCCGGCGGTGGACATGCAGAAGAGCATCAAGATACCCCAGAAAACCATGAAAGATATGATAAATCAGACAATATTTGCAGTCAGTGACAACGAGGCTCGCCCTGTATATACCGGTGCGCTGTTTGAAATCAGCAGTGGAAAACTAACTGTGGTCTCTGTGGACGGATACCGCCTTGCTATGCGCAAAGAAGAAATAGAGACGGTCGGAGAGCAGGAATTCAGCTTTATCGCTCCCGGTGCCGCACTGCAGGATCTTGAAAAAATGTGCGGGGACACAGACGATCCTGTTACTATAGTATTGGGCGCAAAAAACATCTCCTTTTCTCTTGGCAGCTATGTTCTAATCACCCGCCGTCTGGAGGGGGAGTTCCTCGACTACAAAAAAGCTATACCAGCCGACTATACATACCATCTCAAGGTAAAACGCAGCGATATGCTGCGTGCGGTTGACCGCGTGTCCCTTATTATAGACGACCGAATAAAAAATCCCCTGCGCTGTGTTTTCGGCGCCGGGAGAGTTAATATGTACTGTGTTACCGCTCTTGGCAAGGGAGAGGACATCTGCGAGTTTCAGGGAGACGGCGGAAACCTTGAGATAGGTTTTAACAACCGCTATTTGCAGGATGCTCTTAAGGCGGCACCGGCCGAGGATCTTGCTCTTGGGCTGTCCAGCGGTTCATCCCCCTGCGTCGTAGTACCCACAGACGGCAGTGACAAATTTCTATACATGATACTGCCTGTTCGGCTGAGAGCCTGATATCGGAGGTCATTATGTCCCAAAAACCTAAAGAGATTGAAATAACAACGGACTTTATACGGCTGGACGCATTCCTTAAATTTACGGCCTCTGTCGGCACCGGAGGCGAGGCAAAACTTCTCATACAAGATGGGGAGGTCGCCATAAACGGAGAGGTCTGTACACAGCGTACACATAAACTCCGCAGCGGCGATGTAGTTGAGGTCGGTGGAGAGAGCTTTGTTGTGCGCGGTATGTCGCAATGAGATTGGACTGCGTCCGACTTGAGGATTTCCGTAACTATGCGGACGAGACAGTCGGTTTTTCCCCGGGTATAAATGTCATAACCGGAGAGAACGCACAGGGCAAGACAAACCTTCTGGAGAGCGTCTTTATGCTCAGCTGCGGCCACAGCTTTCGCACCCGCTTTGACCGGGAACTGGTCTCCTTTGACAGCGACAGAGCAAGAATAAGGGGAAGTGTATTCTCCGGAGGCAGGCAACAGGAAATTGATATCCGTATGAACCGCGGGGTCAGAAAGCGTATCACCTGCAACGGTGTTGGAAAAAACGCCTCTGAGCTTTCGGAGATTGTCAGGGTGGTGCTGTTCTGTCCGGACGATTTGTCGATGATAAAGGAAGGCCCGGTTTCGCGGCGCAGATTTATGGACATGGCAATATCCCAGCTGAGACCTGCCTACTGCAAACTTCTATCCGAATATTCGCGGCTTTATGAGCACAAAAAGAGCATTCTTACGAATTGGCGGGAAAAGCCGTCGCTGCTGGATACTCTGGACGATTTTTCTGATAGCATGTGCCGCTGCGGCGCTCAGATCATACGCTACCGTGCCGCCTTTGCAAGAAGGCTGCAGGAGGTTGCTGGACCCATACACGCGGAGTTTTCGGGAAACGGCGAAGAGTTGAAGCTCTCCTACGTGACTGTCGGCAGCGTCACCGACTGCTTTGCCAATGCCGCGGACATATATGTCCAGCTGTCCGGGCATCAGAAGTCCCACAGGCAGGCGGAAATTGCCTCTCAGAGTATTTTGTGCGGCATCCATAAGGATGACCTTTCTATAGACATTAACGGCGTAAACGCAAAGAAGTTTGCCTCACAGGGACAGACCCGAACAGCGGCGCTCTCCCTCAAAATGGCAGAGCGTGAAATATCCTACCAGGATACAGGAGATAACCCGATTCTCCTTTTAGATGATGTTCTTAGTGAGCTTGACCCTCAGAGACAGGAATTTGTCCTTAATCGTATCGGAGGAGGGCAGACGCTTATTACCTGCTGCGAGGACGAGAGAATCAAAAACCGCACCGGCGGCAGAGTTATCACAATTGCCGGCGGTCATGTGAAATAAGGTGCAGAGGATGTATCTTCATCTTGGAAAAAATGTAGTTGTAGCGAAAAAGGATATCGTGACGATCTGCGATCTTGACAACACCTCCCAGTCGCACATTACCAGAGCTTATCTGGCCGCAGCGGAGAAAAACTCGCAGGTAGTGAACGTAAGTGACGATTTGCCCAAATCCTTCGTGGTATGCACGAGGGACGACGGCGCACAGGTCTTATACCTTTCACAGCTTGCCTCCGCAACGCTTCTTAAGCGTGCGGAAACGCTGAGTATCGAATAATCGCTTAGAGTATTAGCGGAAGGAAGAAATGAATGTCTGATATCAACAATAAAATCACAGAGGAATATGACGCATCACAGATCCAGGTACTTGAAGGTCTTGAAGCCGTACGCAAGCGTCCCGGTATGTATATCGGCTCGACATCGACAAGCGGTCTGCACCATCTGGTCTATGAGATAGTGGACAACGCCATAGACGAGGCACTGGCGGGCTACTGTACAAAGATAGAGGTTGCCATTGAGCCGGGCAACACTATCTGCGTAAAGGACAACGGCAGAGGGATACCCGTGGATATACAGGAACAGACGGGCAAGCCGGCGCTTGAGGTGGTCTACACCGTGCTGCACGCCGGCGGCAAGTTCGGCGGCGGAGGATATAAGGTCGCCGGTGGGCTACACGGCGTAGGCGCGTCGGTGGTCAACGCCCTGTCCGAGTGGCTGGAGGTCGAGGTCCACAAAAACGGCAGCATCTATCAGATGAAGTTCTCCCGCGGTGAGATCACTCAGTCCATGAAGGTCGTCGGCAGCTGTGAGGACAGCGGAACAGTTGTACGCTTTAAGCCCGATTCGGAGATATTCGAGGATACGGTATACGACTATGATACCCTCCACGTACATCTGCGCGAGCAGGCTTTTCTGAACGCGGGACTGCAGATCACAACCGCTGATCTTCGCGGCGAGGAGACTGTGCGCGACGAGATGTGCTACGAGGGCGGTATAAAGGAATTCGTTAGGTTTATCAACCGCGCCAAAAATCCGCTGCACAAAGAGGTCATCTATATGTGCGGCGAGCGCAAGGACTCCATTGCGGAGATCGCAATCCAGTATAACGACAGCTACAATGAGAACATACTCTCATTTGCAAACAATATCCACACGCCCGAGGGCGGAATGCATGAGGAGGGCTTCAAGCGCGCCCTTACCAATGTGCTGAACGCTTATGGGAAAAAGACGAATATAATCAAGGGCGACGAGAAGATCTCCGGCGAGGACTGCCGGGAGGGGCTCGCCTGTATCATATCCGTCAAGCTGACGGACGCCCAGTTTGAGGGTCAGACCAAAGCAAAGCTCGGCAACAGCGAGATACGCACTCTGGTAAACAATGTGGTTTCCGACAGGCTAGAGCAGTTTTTGGAGGAAAATCCCGCTATCGGCAGGACAATTCTCGAAAAGGCTATGACTGCCAGCCGTGCCCGCGAGGCGGCCCGCAGGGCCCGTGAGAATATCCGCCGAAAAAACGCGCTGGAGGGCAGCACATTGCCCGGCAAGCTGCGCGATTGCAACGAACGCGACCCAGCTCTGACCGAGCTCTACATCGTAGAGGGCGACTCTGCGGGTGGCTCCGCCACCGGAGGTAGGGACAGCCGTTTTCAGGCAATCCTGCCCTTGTGGGGAAAAATGCTGAATGTTGAAAAAGCGCGTGCGGACAAGGTATACGGCAACGACAAGCTGACCCCCGTCATCACCGCACTGGGCGCCGGACTGGGCGAGGATTTCGACATATCAAAGCTCCGCTACCATAAGGTCATCATCATGGCGGACGCCGACGTGGACGGTTCCCATATACGCACACTGATGCTGACGTTCTTTTTCCGCTTTATGCGTCCGCTCATAGAACACGGCTATGTCTACGCTGCAATGCCCCCGCTGTACAAGCTAGTCCGCGGTAAGACGACCCGCTATGCCATCACCGAGGAGCAGCGCGACCGGATCTTGGCCGAATTCAGGAGCGACAATCCCAACGCAAAAGTAGAGATCAGCCGCAACAAGGGTCTCGGTGAGATGGACCCGCATGAGCTTTGGGAGACTACAATGAACCCCGAAACACGCACACTGAAGCGTATCGAACTGTCTGACGCGATCAAGGCGGACGAGACCTTCACTATACTCATGGGTGAAAAGGTTGAACCCCGCAAAGAATTTATTGAGGAAAACGCAAAATACGCTGTAAATCTTGATTACTGATAACGGAGAAAGACGTACAAGTCCGATTCGGTCAGCTGACCAAAAACCAACTAAGGTGGTAAACATATAATGCCAAAAGATTACAAACCGGAGGATATCCTGTTTCCCGAACAGAAAATAATCTCGTCCGAGCTGGTCGGCGAGATGCAGACCTCCTATATCGACTACGCCATGTCCGTTATAGTCGGCAGGGCGCTTCCGGACGTGCGCGACGGACTCAAGCCCGTACACCGCCGCATACTCTATGCGATGTATGAGGATAACCTGACCAGCGACCGGCCGTTCAAAAAATCCGCCACCTGTGTCGGCGACGTGCTGGGACGGTACCATCCGCATGGCGACCAGTCCGTATACGACGCGCTGGTGCGTCTTGCACAGGACTTCTCCATGCGATACATGCTGGTGGACGGCCACGGCAACTTCGGATCCATCGATGGAGACCCTCCGGCTGCATACCGTTATACCGAGGCCAGGATGTCGAAGATAAGCGACGAGCTCCTGCGGGATATAGAGAAAGACACCGTTGACTGGACTCCAAACTTTGATGAGACCCGAAAGGAGCCCCGTGTCCTGCCCTCCCGTTTTCCGAATCTGCTTGTAAACGGTTCGAGCGGAATCGCCGTAGGTATGGCAACGAATATCCCGCCCCACAACCTGACCGAGGTGATAAACGCCTGTATCTGTGTTTTGGACAATCCGGAAGCCGAGCTCACCGATCTGATGGAATACATCACGGGTCCGGACTTTCCCACAAAAGGAATTATTATGGGCAGAGCGGGCATCCGTGCGGCCTATGCCACCGGAAAGGGCAGAGTCATTATACGCGCCCGTACGGAAATTGAGGAGTACGGCCAGAGCCGTATCCGCATTATAGTCACCGAACTGCCCTACATGGTCAACAAGCGTACACTCATAGAGAATATCGCAAATCAGGTGCGCGACAAGAGGCTGGACGGGATCTCCGGTCTGCGCGACGAATCAGACCGCAACGGCATGCGTATTGTTATTGAACTGAAAAAGGATGCAAACACTCAGGTTGTCCTGAACAGGCTGTTTGCCCAGACTCAGCTTCAGAGCTCTTTTGCCATCAATATGCTTGCGCTGGTGCAGAACCAGTCGCAACCAAAAATTCTCTCGCTCAGACATATTCTTGACGAGTATCTGTCCTTCCAGCAGGAGATCATTGTCAGACGCACACAATACGACCTCAAGAAGGCGCAGGACCGCGCCCATCTGCTTGAGGGCCTTTTGATTGCCCAGGACAATATTGACGAGGTCATAAGAATTATCCGTGAGAGCTATGACAACGCAAAGCAAAACCTTATGGTACGCTTCGGTCTGTCGGATATTCAGGCCCAGGCGATACTGGATATGCAGCTAAAACGCCTGCAGGGGCTTGAGAAGGAAAAGCTCGAAGCCGAGTATAGAGACCTCGAGGAAAAAATTGCCTATTACAAACAGCTTCTCGCCTCGGAGGAAATGATAAAGGGCGTTCTCAAGGACGAGCTGATTGAGATACGCGACAAATATGGCGACGAGCGAAAGACAGAAATTCAGGATGTTGAGGACGATATTGATATAGAAGACCTCATAGAGGAGCAGGAGTGCGTCTATACTTTGACCCACGGCGGCTACATTAAACGCCTGCCCGCCTCGGAATACCGCGCTCAGGGCCGCGGTGGCAGAGGCGTGCGCGCGATGGCCACGAGGGACGAGGATTATGTGGAGACCGTGTTCACAGCTTCGACACACGACTATCTGTTCTTCTTCACAGACACCGGCAGGGTATACCGCAAGAAGGGGTATCTCATTCCGGAGGCGGGCAGAAATGCCAAGGGCACCAATATTATAAATCTCCTGCCCGTGGAACAGGGTGAGCGCGTAAACGCTATGGTACATGCCCGAGAGATGAGAGACGACTACGAGTACCTCGTTATGATCACCCGCAACGGAACCGTCAAGCGTATGGAAATCGAGCAGCTGAAGAATATTCGCAACATTGGTATCCGGGCGCTCAACCTCGACGAGGGAGATGAGCTGATTTCCGTCCGACAGACCGACGGAACAGCGGATATTCTTATCGCTACCCACGACGGCTACGCGATATGCTTCCGCGAGACCGATGTACGTCCCATGGGGCGTGCGGCCACCGGCGTGCGGGGAATAAAGCTGCGCCGGGGTGACTACTGCGTGGGCGCAGCCAGAGCCAGAGAGGGCGGCGCGCTGCTGTCCGTGACCGAAAACGGCTACGGCAAGCGCACACCTATAGAAGAATACCTCCGCGGCGGCGAGGACGCCGCTCCCCAGAAGCGTGGCGGTATGGGTCTTAGAAACTATAACATCACCGCAAAGACCGGTAAAGTTGCGGACATAAAAGTCGTGGACGACAACGATGATGTTCTGCTCATATCGGATGACGGAACAATAATCCGTATGGCGGCTGACAGTATCAGCACATTTGGCAGAGCCACTCAGGGCGTACGCCTTATGAAGGTCGCCGAGGGTGCAAAGGTCATTTCCGTTGCCAGGACAGAAAAGGAAGAGGCGGAGGAGTCGGCGGAAGAGACCCCCGAAGCATAAGATAGTATGAAGCATGTTACCATATACACTGACGGCGCCTGCAGCGGGAATCCCGGGCCAGGAGGCTGGGGGGCTATACTTGACTACAAGGGGACCATGCGTGAGATGTCCGGGGGCGAGGCCCAGACGACCAACAACCGCATGGAGCTTCTGGGGGTTATTTCTGCCCTTGAAGTCCTTAAGGAGCCCTGTGAGGTGGCGCTGTTCACAGACTCTCAGTACATCGCTAGGGCGATAAATGAAAACTGGCTTGCCTCGTGGAAAGCTAAAAACTGGAAGCGCAAGGGCGGTGAGCTGAAAAACGTCGATCTTTGGCAGCGCTTGGATGAGCTGCTATCCGTCCACAAGGTCTCTTTCCACTGGGTAAAGGGACATGCGGACAATGAGTTCAACAACCGCTGTGACCGTCTGGCGGTTGAGCAGAGGGACAGATTTGCTCGCAGGGGTCAATAATTGATAACGCAAAAAGCGCAGACAAAAATGTCTGCGCTTTTTGCGGAAAAAATATCAATATCAGAACTCCGCAGAGCCAACGGTGCGGGGGTGGGGCAGCACGTCGCGGATATTTGAAACGCCTGTGAGATACATGACCAGGCGCTCAAACCCGAGACCATAGCCCGCATGGCGGCATGAGCCGTAGCGGCGCAGGTCCAGATACCACCAGTAGTCTTCGGGGTCGAGCTCGAGCTCGTTCATACGCCTAACGAGGACGTCTATCCTCTCCTCACGCTGGGAGCCTCCGATTATTTCCCCGATACCGGGGACAAGACAGTCCGCGGCGGCTACGGTACGGCCGTCGTCGTCGAGGCGCATATAGAAGGCTTTTATCTCTTTGGGGTAGTTAGTGACAAAAATGGGCCTCATAAATATCTTTTCGGTCAAGTAACGTTCGTGTTCGGTCTGCAAATCGCAGCCCCAATAAACCGGGTATTCAAATTCATCCCTGTGCTTTTGGAGGATCTCAACGGCTTCAGTGTATGTGACGCGGCCGAAGTCGGAGCTTACGACATGGTTTAGGCGGCCGAGCAGGTCCTTGTCGACAAAGCTGTTGAAAAATTCCATCTCCATGGGACAGCGCTCCAGTACGGTATTTATGACGTATTTTATCATGGCCTCAGCGTTGTCCATATAGTCGTTAAGGTCGGAGAAGGCCATCTCCGGCTCTATCATCCAGAACTCGGCAGCGTGGCGCTGGGTGTTTGAGTTCTCGGCCCGGAAGGTGGGGCCAAAGGTGTAGACGTCGCCGAAGGCCATGGCAAAGTTCTCGGCGTTTAGCTGCCCGGAAACGGTCAGATTTGTACTCTTGCCAAAGAAATCATCGCTGAAATCGACCTTTCCGTCCTCGGTTCTGGGGAGGTCGCAGAGGTCAAGCGTGGTGACGCGGAACATCTCTCCGGCGCCCTCGCAGTCGCTGCCGGTGATAATAGGGGTGTGGACATAGACAAAGCCGTTCTGCTGGAAAAACTCGTGTATGGCGGCCGCCGCTACGCTGCGGACGCGGAAGACGGCGGAGAACAGGTTAGTGCGCGGACGCAGATGGGCAATTGTGCGCAGATATTCGAGGCTGTGGCGCTTTTTCTGCAGAGGATAGTCCGGAGAGGAAACGCCTTCTATCTCAATAGATGAAGCTTTCAGCTCAAAGGGCTGCTTAGCCTCGGGGGTAAGCTCCAGCCTGCCCTTGATGATAAGCGCAGCCCCGACATTTTGGCGGGCGACCTCATCGTAATTCGGGAGTGTATTTTTTTCAAACACGACCTGCAGACTCTTAAAAGCGCTGCCGTCGTTCAGTTCGATGAATGCAAAATTCTTCATGTCACGGAGGGTACGCACCCAGCCGCAAACAGTGATTTCTCCGCCGGACAGAGCGGCGGCATCCGCATAGATGGCGGAAATTTTTGTACGCTTCATGTTTTTCTCTCCAATCGCTATTGTTATTGCGAATACAATAAAGTATTATACATTTAAAATGAAAAGTTTTCAACTGCAGTTGGGAGTTTTTCGCAACGGAGGCAGCAACATGGGAAAAATCTACAATAATATGCTTGAGCTGGTGGGGAACACCCCCCTTGTGGAGCTGAGAGCCTTTGCCGGCGCCCACCGCGCAAAGGGCAGAGTCATTGCAAAACTTGAAAAGGCAAACCCCGCCGGAAGCGTTAAGGACAGGGCTGCCCTTAACATTATCCGCTCTGCGGAGGAGGTGGGCGTGCTGAAACCGGGGGGTATGATAATTGAGGCCACCAGCGGCAACACCGGCGTAGGACTTGCCGCGGTTTCTGCAGTTCTGGGCTACAGGGCTGTAATTGTCATGCCGGACAGCATGAGTATAGAGCGCCGCGCGCTGATAGCCGCTTACGGCGCGGAGGTCATTCTGACTCCAGGCAATGAGGGTATGAAGGGCGCGATCCAAAAGGCTGAGGAGCTGCATCGCGGAAATGAGGGGAGCATAATAGCCGGTCAGTTTGTAAACATGGCCAACCCCGACGCCCATTACCGTACAACGGGTCCGGAAATATGGCAGGATACGGACGGCAGGATTGACGCGTTCGTAAGCGGCGTCGGTACCGGCGGTACGATAACAGGCGTAGGAAGATATCTTAAGGAGCAAAAATCGACCGTAAAGATATTTGCTGTGGAGCCTGACGATTCCGCGGTGCTTTCCGGAGGGAGTGCGGGAGCTCATAAGATTCAGGGGATAGGCGCGGGCTTTATTCCGGACGTACTTGATACGGATATCTATGACGAGGTCGTAAAAATAGGCAGCGAGGAGGCCAAGGCCGCAACACACGAACTGGCGCGAACGGAGGGTCTGCTCGTAGGTATATCCTCAGGTGCCGCGGCTTTAGCTGCCGCAAGAATCGCGGCAAGGCCGGCATTTGAAGGCAAGACCGTGGTTGTTCTGCTGCCGGATACCGGGGAGAGATATTTGAGCGTACTGTGAAAATAATAAAAGCGGGGCTGTCCAAAAATCAGCCCCGCTTTTCTGTTCTATTGGTTTATACACTGCAAGAACCCGTATTTTTAACCATATCGCAGTCACAGCCGCCGGCCTTGTCGGTCTGGATACGGTATTCCATGATTACCACGCTGCGCCAGACGCCAAAGCGGTCCTTGCCGAGGCGCTCACGGTAGCCGACCCTGCGGAATCCGCAGCTCTCGTGCAGGGCGATGCCGGCCTGATTTTCCTGAAGGATCGATGACTGCAGCGACCAGATACCTATCTGGACAGCCTCATTTACAAGGGCGTTCAGCAACACTTCGCCGAGATCGGTGCCCGAGTGGTCGTTGTCTACAAAGATGCTGAGTTCCGCAACTCCATTGTACCACTCCTTGTCGGAAAAGGGTTTCAGCGCCGCCCAGGCGACGACCTCCCGACCGGCGTCCGCGACCAGACGGCAGTAGGGTAAATGCTCCTTGTCCCATTCCTCATATGACGGGCAGTTGTATTCAAATGTGGCCATATTTGACTGTACGCCCTGAAAAAATATCTCCACGATTTCGGACCAGTCGTCTGCCTCCATAGGCCGTATCTTCACATCCATAAAAATAGCCTCCCAACGGTATTCCGCTTAAAGAAATATAAAAAACGACAAAAGCCGCTTATAACTACATAAAGACAAGAGAAAAGCCCTAATGTCGATGCGGTGTCCAGGAGAACACATATTCATTACCGCTTTTTGCTCCGATCATGGCTGATATGATGAGAATAAAAACACCCACCGCAAGGGACACATCCCCAACACTGATGAAGCCGCCCAAATATGGGACGGGAACACATATTACATCGCCGAGGATCAAAAGCTCCGCTTCGCCGTTGACCGCTACAAAATAGTCGGCACGGGACTCAAGTACGGCCTTGGCGGTCATGTCAGGATAATATACAAGGGCGTATTCGGATATCGGCATTCTAAAGCCGTTTGCAGCAATCACTATATAGTTACTTATTATTCCGAGCCCTGAGAGGACAGCAGCCGCAAAATAATGCCGGTTTAGAACGACGAACGCAAGACTGCAGAAATATGACAGGGATATGATTGCCGCTTTTGGAAGCAATGAGATGCCGGGCGCATATCCGGGGACGGAAGATGCCGCAAAAGCAATAATCGGAAACCACAGACCCCGCAGTTCGATCAGCCCCGAAAACTTACCCTTGGCGAGAACGCCTGCTACTATACCCAGTATTACGAACATCAAAAGAAGCATTTTGACCTCCCGGGGCGCGTCAGCTCGCAGTCGTGACGCTATCGCGATCGTCCCGGATTGAAGCGGAAAAGGGATGAACAGAGGCCTTTTTAATGCTTATGTCCATCTTCCCTTTTTCGAAGGCGCGCTCAAAGGCCGCTACAGCGTCCGGGTGGAACTGGTGCCCACTCTCTGCCAGGATTATTTCCCTTGCCGCTTGTGGGGACCGCCCCTGACTGTAAGGGCGGTCGCTGGTAATTGCGTCGTAGGTATCTGCGACACAAATGGCGTATACCTCCATTGGAAGCTCGTCGCCTCCGAGACCCTCCGGATAACCGAGTCCGTCAAACCTCTCGTGGTGGTGCAGAATGATGTCCAGCGCCAGCGGCGAGAGCTTAACGTCCTTTAGAATATGAATGCTGATCTCAGGGTGTGTCTGTATGATACGGCGCTCCTCATCGTTGAGATGGTCTGGCTTTTTGAGTATATTTTCGTCTATTCCTATTTTTCCGACATCGTGCAGCAATGCGGCAACTGAGAGCTGCTCTATTCTGGCGGCGGGCAGGCGCATTTCTGTGGCGATAATCTTTGAATATACCTCAACGCGCTCGGAGTGTCCGCGGGTGTACTCGTCCTTTGCCTCCAATGTGTTCGTAAGCGTTTTGAGCATGACGTAGTAGTTCTGCTTGACGTTGACATACATTGAGAAGGAAAATCTTGCGAGAAGTAGAGGCAGGAAGAATAATATGACCAGATATACGCCGTCCTTCATAAGAATGAATTTCGCGATAAAGTATCCGATAGGCGCCGCGGCAATAACATTCGGAAAAAAGCCAACGACGATTTTTAAGAAGGATGGGAAAAATGGAACCCTATCATTAAGCTTGAACAGCATAATAAGCAGACCGCCGTTAATGCTGATTGTGGTAAGGATGAGGGCTATGCTGGGGAGAAGCACGCCGGGGAAGCTCAGGTCGCCGACATCTCCGCCGGTAAAGATAAATGCCAAGCCGCCCAGATAGACAGAGAGTGTAAAGTTTGCGTTGTTGAACGCAGTTTTGATAAATGGCGTGTTAAAAATATGAAAGTATTTCTTTTCTGTACTATGTGAAACCCTCACGACAAAGGGTGAAGTAATGAGGGTTATCGCCGCTGCTGCGATAGGCCCCTTGCAGAGCAAAATTGCAAAATTGCTTATAAACGCCATATCTATAGTAAAATCGGGGCGAATGTAGATGGGCAGACAGCGGCAGAGATATGCCAGAATAAAGAGGACCAAGAGCTGGCTCAGCTCCCGTTTTAAATCCTCTGCAGCCGCAAGTTGCTGCACGTACTCAATTATACAGAGGATACCGACAGCAGCGCCGATTATAGATATCAATATTGCATAGAGTTTTGCAATGGGTCTCATTGCCGACACCTCCAAAACCGAAAGGGGAAAAAACGGGTTCACAAAACTTTTTAATGAAATAAGATTTTGGTGAGAGATTAAACCCACTCAGGAATAAGTATTGAACTTAACCCCAACCGAACATTGCGCCGGCAGAAGCGACGAGAGATGCGATGGCTGCCAGAGCTACCATGATGGAAGTCTTTTTCATTATGATATAGCCTCCTGAATTAAGTACTCTGTTATTCGCTAGTAAACAGGCTATATCCGCTTCGCTCTAATTCTGCGAACCCGCTTTTATCAAGTTGTTGCCGAGAGATCAGTTTACACGGACCAATCGGTTGATGGCGTTTAGCGTCGCCTTGACAACGGCAGTCTCACGGTCGTCGGTGACGAACGCGCTGCCGCAGAAGTGGTTACTGACGTTACTGTTTGCCGCCTGAGAAACACACACCAAAACGGCGGTCTCGCTGGCAATATCCGAGAGACGTACATCAAGTACGGAGAAGTTCAGAGCATAATCCAGTGCCTGGCAGGCGGCGCCGAGGGTTGCCTGAGCCACAGTTCGGTAATAATCAGACTTGTCGTTGGAGCAGGTCTGCGCGCAGGCGTATTGTTGACCGCCAAAAGAGAGACTGACTTTGACCTCCGTATCGTTCTGCCTCTTTGAAAGGCAGAGCTCCTCAATTGACAGACGGGGATGAGACGACACAAAGGTGGTCGTAGGCGTCTGTGCAGCTGCGGCTGTGGCAGCGGCGACTGCGGTCGAAGACATGGGCAGATCGATTTGGGCGACGCTGACGACCTTATGGTCAATTTTTTTGTGAAAGCGAGCAGAAAAAACCGACTGTACATCGCGGACAAGCTGCTTGGGCGTACGAGTGGAATTGGAGAGCACGTGTACCTCGCTGATGTTGTCACCGTCGATGACGACATCAGAGCTTATTACGCCGGGAAGCCTATTTATGTACTCCACGTAGTTTGTTGCGGTTTCTGTGTTGTCCATAGTATTACCCCCAATTATTAACGCGCAAACAATGTCAAATATTGTGTGATTTTAGGGAAAGGGAAGATATATATTTCAAAACCCTGTAACCAACGTATTAGCTTGTAAATTACGGTTTGTTAATTTACATAATTCAGGAATATTATATCAAGATTTCCAGGAAACGCAATGCTTTATGTAAAAAAACTTCTTAAATTTTAGAAACGCGGTATGAATAAAAAGCCTGTCCATAGGGACAGGCTTTTTAAAGTGTTGGCATCGACCTATCTTCCCGATCCGTCTCCAGACAAGTATTTTCGGCACAGGTGAGCTTAACTTCCGTGTTCGGAATGGGAACGGGTGGACCCTCACCGTTAAAAACACCAACTATGGTACACCATCAGGGACTCGAACCCTGGACGCCCTGATTAAGAGTCAGGTGCTCTACCAGCTGAGCTAATGGTGCTCGTATATCAAATTTTATTATAATGTGGTGACCCGTGGGAGAGTCGAACTCCCGTTTGGGGCGTGAGAGGCCCCCGTCTTGACCACTTGACCAACGGGCCAAAAATTTACGCCGGAAAAGGGGGTTGTTTGCACCCTGAAAACCGAACAATGAAAAGGAATTAAGGAAGGCTGAATGCCTGTAAATTCTATATAGGTCAAGCCCTCGGGCTATTAGTATCAGTAAGCTGAACACATTGCTGTGCGTACACTTCTGACCTATCAACGATGTAGTCTACATCGACCCTTACTCTCCGAAGAGATGGGAGATCTTATCTTAGGGGGAGCTTCACGCTTAGATGCTTTCAGCGTTTATCTCGTCCCGACTTAGCTACCCAGCTGTGCCGTTGGCACGACAACTGGTGCACCAGAGGTCAGTCCATCCCGGTCCTCTCGTACTAAGGACAGCTCCCTTCAAATCTCCTACGCCCGCAACAGATAGGGACCGAACTGTCTCACGACGTTCTGAACCCAGCTCGCGTGCCACTTTAATCGGCGAACAGCCGAACCCTTGGGACCGAATTCAGCCCCAGGATGTGACGAGCCGACATCGAGGTGCCAAACCTCCCCGTCGCTGTGGACGCTTGGGGGAGATCAGCCTGTTATCCCCAGGGTAGCTTTTATCCGTTGAGCGACGGCATTTCCATTCACATACCGCCGGATCACTAACTCCAACTTTCGTTCCTGCTCGGCCCGTCAGCCTCGCAGTCAGGCTAGCTTGCGCGTTTGCACTCTAAGGCACGGTTTCCGTCCGTGCTGAGCTAACCTTTGAGCGCCTCCGTTACTCTTTTGGAGGCGACCGCCCCAGTCAAACTGCCCGCCTAACAATGTCCCCCGACCGGATTCACGGCCGCAGGTTAGAAAACCAGCAACACAAGGGTGGTATTCCAAGGATGCCTCCACCCAAGCTGACGCCTGGGCTTCATAGGCTCCCACCTATCCTATACATGCATTACCAATCTTCAATATTAAGCTACAGTAAAGCTCCATGGGGTCTTTCCGTCTAGTTGCGGGTAACCGGCTTCTTCACCGGTACAACAATTTCGCCGGGCGGGCTGTCGAGACAGTGCTCAAGTCGTTACGCCATTCGTGCGGGTCAGAACTTACCTGACAAGGAATTTCGCTACCTTAGGACCGTTATAGTTACGGCCGCCGTTTACCGGGGCTTCAATTCAGACCTTCGCTTGCGCTAAGCCCTCCTCTTAACCTTCCGGCACCGGGCAGGCGTCAGCCCCTATACGTCATCTTTCGATTTAGCAGAGACCTGTGTTTTTGGTAAACAGTCGCTTGAGCCTATTCGCTGCGGCCCCCCTCAGGGGGCTCCCCTTTTTCCGAAGTTACGGGGTCAATTTGCCGAGTTCCTTGACAACCCTTCTCCCGTTGGCCTTAGGATTCTCTCCCCATCTACCTGTGTCGGTTTGCGGTACGGGCACCTTAGTATTCCTCACAGCTTTTCTCGCCACAGAGCATCGCCGACTTCCCTACTATAGTTCGGTCCCTTACGCCCGGGTCAACCAACGCCCGGGTTCGGCTATCTCTATGTGTCCCTGTGCTTAAATTTCGGTGGTTACGGAATTTCAACCGTATGTGCATCGACTACGCCTCTCGGCCTCGCCTTAGCTCCCGACTTACCTTGGGCGGACGAACCTTCCCCAAGAAACCTTAGATTTTCGGCCATTATGATTCCCACATAATTCTCGCTACTCATTCCGGCATTCTCACTACTGTACAGTCCACACGTGCTCTCGCTCATGCTTCACCCCGTACACTACGCTCCCCTACCATACACATTAGTGTATCCCAAGCTTCGGTTTAACGCTTAGCCCCGTTGAATTTTCCGCGCAAAGTCACTCGACCAGTGAGCTATTACGCACTCTTTTAATGAGTGGCTGCCTCTAAGCCAACATCCTGGTTGTTTTTGCAACTTCACATCGTTTTCCACTTAGCATAAATTTGGGACCTTAGCTGTGGGTCTGGGCTGTTTCCCTCTCGACAATGAAACTTATCTCACACTGTCTGACTGCTATACATCGATTATCCGGCATTCGGAGTTTGATAAGGTTCAGTAAGCTCATCGCCCCCTAGCCAATTCAGTGCTCTACCTCCGGTAATCTAATATAACGCTAGCCCTAAAGCTATTTCGGGGAGAACCAGCTATCTCCGAGTTCGATTGGAATTTCTCCGCTATCCACAAGTCATCGCCGGTCATTGCAACGAACGTGCGTTCGGTCCTCCATTGAGTTTTACCTCAACTTCAACCTGCTCATGGATAGGTCACCCGGTTTCAGGTCTATGGCAACTGACTTCATACGCGCTATTAACACTCGGTTTCCCTGCGGCTCCGCTACTGAATAGCTTAACCTTGCCAGTTACTATAACTCGCCGGACCATTCTACAAAAGGTACGCCATCACCCATTAACGGGCTCTGGCTGCTTGTAAGCACAAGGTTTCAGGTACTGTTTCACTCCCCTCCCGGGGTTCTTTTCACCTTTCCCTCACGGTACTGTTCCTCTATCGGTCATCAGGTAGTATTTAGGCTTGGATGGTGGTCCACCCACGTTCCCACCGGGTTTCACGTGTCCGGCGGTACTCTGGATACTCGCTGTCAGGTTTCTCTTTCGCTTACGGGACTCTCACCCTCTGTGGTCGGCTTTCCCACACCGTTTAGCTAGATTTTCCTGATCATGATGCAAGTCCTAACCCCGAAGATCCCGAAAGACCCTCGGTTTGGCCTCCTCCGCGTTCGCTCGCCACTACTTGCGGAATCTCTGTTGATGTCTTTTCCTCGCCCTACTTAGATGTTTCAGTTCAGGCGGTTCCCCACGTACTACTATTTTATTCATAGCACGCTGACAGAGTATTGCTCTGCCGGGTTTCCCCATTCGGATATCTCCGGATCATCGCTTATTTGCAGCTCCCCGAAGCTTTTCGCAGCTTGTCGCGTCCTTCATCGGCTCCTGATGCCAAGGCATTCCCCTTGCGCTCTTTATAGCTTGACCTAAGAATAGTCTTTTAACTGTTCTCTTGTTCTAGAATTATGCAGGCACTTACAGAAGTTTATTTGAAATTGTTGTGGTTACCCAAACTCTCGTTTGTTCCACAATTTTTCGCTTTTGTTTCCCTACCGACTGAAGTCGGCAGAGACCTCTCTGTTGCCTTGCTTAATTTGTTATCACTTTACATTGTTCAGTTTTCAAGGTGCAAAAAGAGTACATTTTGTACAAGACAAATGTGTACCCTCTAAATTAAACAATGTATGGAGAAAGAGTCTGACCTGGAGGTATGC
>ERZ764778.1429-NODE-1429-length-24492-cov-7.324753_pt1 | contig 24492 bp, 19 predicted proteins | sample MGYA00374951_ERZ764778 | MGnify/ENA primary metagenome ERZ764778 (study PRJEB28918, sample SAMN05720193) | bioreactor metagenome | isolation source: Anaerobic biogas reactor | place: USA:Washington, USA | collected 2015-08-08 ...
AATCCTTCACCTTACATGGTTTACCTGCACATCGACGGAGATGAAATCATGAGCACTTCTCCTGAAACCTTGGTGCGTTTACAAAGCGGGCGACTGGTGACTTTCCCGGTGGCCGGTTCGCGGCCGCGAGGCAAAACCGATGCTGAGGACCGGGAACTGGGAAAAGAACTCCTGGCTGATGAAAAGGAACTGGCGGAACATAATATGCTGGTTGATCTGGGTTTATGGAGTTCAGTTCCACCCCGAATCGATCCTGACCCCCCTGGGGCATGTAGTCCTAAACAACTTTTTAAAAATTTAACAAGGAGGAGAAGGTGATGATAAAAAAAGCTATTCAGACCGTAATCAACGGGCAGGATCTTGATTTTGAAACTGCCAAATCAGTAATGAGAGCCATGATGGAAGGCAATGCTACCCAGTCGCAAATGGGCGCCTTACTGACCGGACTGCGCATGAAAGGCGAAACAGTGGAAGAAATTACCGCTTGTGCCACGGTTATGCGGGAAAGAGGACTTAAAATTACCCCGGTAAGCAATGTTATTGATATCGTCGGAACTGGTGGCGACGGAACCAATACCTTCAACATTTCCACTACTTCGGCCTTTGTGATTGCAGCCGGCGGTGTTCCGGTAGCAAAACACGGAAACCGGGGGGTATCAAGCCAAAGCGGTGCGGCTGATGTGCTGGAGTGTTTGGGGATTAACCTTAATCTGAGCCCTCAAAAGAGCGAAGCAATCCTGCAACAGAGCAATATCTGTTTCATGTTTGCCCAACTCTACCATACTTCCATGAAATATGCCGCACCGGTTCGCAAAGAGATGGGGGTTCGTACCATATTCAACGTATTGGGACCCTTGGCCAATCCGGCCGGGGCTACCATGCAGCTGATGGGAGTATACGACCTTAAACTGGTGGAACCTCTGGCCCGGGTGCTGTCCAATCTTGGGGTGGTACGAGGTCTGGCGGTCAGCGGCAATGACGGTATGGATGAAGTAACCCTGACCGAAGCAACTCATGTATGTGAAATCCATAACGGGGAATTTACAACGTACGACATTACTCCCGAGCAATTTGGCTTCAGCCGCTGCACGCTGAAGGATTTGACCGGCGGCAGGCCTGCAGATAACGCACAAATTACCATGGATATATTAACCGGTCGGGATCGGGGACCCCGGCGTGATGTGACGGTACTGAACTCGGCAATGGCACTCTATTTGGGAATTGGCAATTGCAGCGTGGCAGATTGTATTACATTGGCTCAGGATATCATCGATAGCGGGAGAGCCGCAGCTAAATTGGAAGAGTTTCGCCGGCTGACCAACGAGGTGACACAATGATACTGGATACAATTGCAGCTGTAACCAAAAAAAGAATTGAGCAAAAGAAAACAGAGATACCGTTTGAAAAAATTAAAAAAGCAGCTCTGAGCATCAATGCCGCGACGGGATTTCCTTTTGAGAAGGCCTTAAACAAGCCGGATATAAGTTTTATCTGTGAAGTAAAAAAAGCCTCCCCGTCCCAGGGAGTAATTGCAGCCGATTTTCCTTATGTACAGATTGCCCAAGAATACGAAGCAGCCGGTGCAGATGCAATATCTGTACTGACGGAGCCGGAATATTTTCTGGGTAACGACACTCACCTGGTACAGATAAAAGATGAGGTATCGATTCCGGTGCTCCGCAAAGATTTTGTAGTGGATCCCTATCAGATTTATGAAGCCAAAACTCTGGGAGCGTCAGCGGTGCTGCTCATTTGTTCGCTTATGAATACGAATACAATCCGTGACTGCCTTGCTATTTGTGATGAACTGGGCCTGTCCGCACTCGTGGAAGCGCATGATGAAAGAGAAATCGAATCGGCACTGGCGGCAAATGCCAGAGTTATCGGGGTAAATAACCGCAATCTTCAGGAATTTACTGTGGACATCGGCAACAGTATCAGGCTGCGCAGTCTGGTGCCGGATAATCTTTTCTTTATCGCCGAAAGTGGTATAAAAACTGCTGCCGATATTGAAATGCTGCGCCAGGCCAAAGTCAACGGTGTTCTCATAGGTGAAACCCTGATGTGCAGTCCGAACAAGCGCGAAATAATCGCTGAGTTGCGGGGTATAGCCTTATGACCAAAATAAAAATATGCGGTTTGACACAGCAAGAGGATATAGAATCAGTGAACCGCTGGCGGCCGGACTATATCGGTTTTGTGTTTGGCGCCAGCCGCCGGCAGGTGACAGCTGAACAGGCCACTCTTCTAAAAGCTGGTCTTGATAATCAGATCAAGGCGGTAGGAGTGTTTGTAAATGAACCGCTAAATTCGATTATTAAGCTTTGCCAAAACGGGGTGATAGATATTGTACAGCTGCATGGGGATGAAAATGAAGCCTATATCAGGATACTCAAGGCTCAGATTGATTGCCCGGTAATCAAAGCTGTTCGGGTGCAGGGCAGCGAGCAGATTCTGCGGGCAGAAGAGCTATCCTGTGATTTATTATTGCTGGATGCTTGTCAAAAAGAGCAATACGGCGGCAGCGGCAAGACGTTTGACTATGCGCTGATACCGATTCTGCAGAAACAATTCTTTCTGGCCGGCGGATTGGAAATAAGCAATATAGCCCAGGTGATCAGGAAATGTAATCCGTATGGGGTTGATATAAGCAGTGGCGTAGAAACCGATGGCCTAAAGGATGAAGGCAAAATCAGACAGATCATCCAAACCGTCAGAAGTTTGGAATAACAAATTGGGAGGCAGCGGACATGATATTTGTATTAAAACCTGGGAGTATCGCAACAATTTGCACCTTTGAGACAGCTACGCGGAATACTCTGGATTCATCAGTGATCCCGCTGTTTAAACCTACCGCTATCACTGCCAGCACCAACGGTGCGACCAGAGCCCGAAGACCGGCAGCATGGCTGGGGTCAACAATAACCGGGAGATGAGATTTCTGTGGAGCAGATGGCTTGATGATTTGATCTGGTACAGTTTAGAGATTTAATTAAGGATTTGAAAAATCGTACCGCCTTTGAGGGAAGATACTGCTGATATGTTCAATGCGCTGCCGAGATTACGAACTGCTGCTTATATGATTTCCTGTGAAACCGTTTCACATTGGCTGAAACGGTAAACTTTATACACAGTGGCTATTACGAATATTGAGCCAGCCATTTCAAGCAATTTGGAGTCCAATGGCTGTCCGCCCAGGCGTTCATAAAATCTTCGATAAGGGCTGTCCGAAAGCACCCTTAATACAATACTCATTATAAAAAGGAGTCGAACAACATAACAAATAATTAAATAATGATAGGGTATGAAGGGCTATATGGAGAAGTTTAATCTTTAATAGTTTTAAATTCAATTAATCGGGTTACCTTGAGTGGCCAGCAGCATTTTTTTCATATCCTCTCGGCGTACTCCGAATCCTCTCCCACCAATACAGGCAATCACTTCAAATCTAGTATTGCCGCTATTTTTAGAAGAATAACTGAGCTCACCCAAGTGCTGAATGCGTGTCACTTTGTCTCGTGCAGTTCCATCGTCTTCGGTAATCTTAGCTTCGATCACCACTTGGGGATTAAACTCATTAGGAATAATGAAATCAGGAGTCTGATCAAATCCTGGTATCTTTTCGGCCCGCTTGGTCTTTCTATAACTTATACCCGCGCCAACCAACAGATTCTCAATAGCTAGTTCCAGACTATCTCCGATCAGATCGGATGCTGAATCCCTGTGACCAGCAAAGGGCCTGCCCAGAAAACGTTCGTATAACAGCATTGAATAAGGTACTCCCATATTAGCTAAGTTTCTCAGTCCTGATAATCCCTCTTGGGTATCGGCTTTATCCAGACGATGTATTTTGTCCGTTGCAGATCCAGTAACCGGGGATACAATTAACTGGCAGGCGGTCGTTACCAGAGCATCTACACGCTGGAGTGTCAGTTCACTACTATTTAATGGTTTGAATGGTTTCAAACGAATGTTTCTATCCAGAGTACGAGCAAAGCCCTGACTGACTTCAATTCCGGTCTTACGGCTAGTAACATATGCCCACTCCGGGGGAGTGAAGCCTAAAATACTACGCAATACTATTAAAATCAGAGGCATTTTTTTCACTGCCTCTATTACATTATTCGGATTCATTTCTTGAAAACCTTTAGTGACCTGTTTCAAGTTTTCGTAACCCTGTTCAAAAACCGGGAATTCAATGAAACCCTGGCCACGAGGCATAGCCATAAAATCCGACTCTAAAGACGAAAAAATGGCTGATACATATGGTTCTATATCCTGCACCAAATCCTTACAGTCTACTTCAATAAGGAAATATCATCATCTTCACCCCCATATATCAGTGTATCTTCAAGCGCTATCCAATTCTGTTTCTCTGGGACCTGGGTGTTTCCCAGCAGGCAATCCCTTACTCCCGGCCACCCTCCAAGACACTCAATTTGACTGCAGACACTCTCGATTTTTCTATCAGCATCCGCATTGATCGACCATTCTTTATGTAAGTACCATATAGCCAGGCGAACCAAATGGCCATAAGTAATACATCTCATATCTCCTTGGGTGCACTTTACTCCACCGGTTTCAAGCTGCTTCATGTCTTGCAGTACGAGCCCAGCTATAGCTTCCGGCGTTGAAACAATAGTACTCCGCGAAACCACGCCGGTAGAACGACATACAAAAACTGTATCAATAATAGAAGAACCAGTACCATTTATATGAATGGATGCACCCATTTCACCCGGACAGGGTAAGGAAGCGGAGCAAACTAGTCCGGCGTCCAGCAGGGCAACCGCTACTGGCAAGTAAGCTTTAATATCATTGTGGTGATAGGTAAACACAAAAGGCGAACCCGGTTTTAAGGCCCGGGCCATATTCTTAAACACTCCCGACATTCCCTTTAGAAAATGAGCAGAACCTCGTCCCATGGTATTGTTGCCGGTCAGTTCGTACTGAGAACGGGTTGAACTCTCATTAAAAGCAGGAATATTGGTGTCTGCCAATTTACGCAACCATACAAAACAAAAATCCATTAACTCTGCATACTGTACATTACCATAATACGGTGGATCAGTTATAACTGCATCCAAAGAAGCCGTCATAAGATCAAGTTCTTCAGAGTTGCCACAATGCAATTGAACTTTTCTAATACCTGAGCAGGCTTCAGTAGCTTCATTGCTACCAATCCATTCACCGCTTATAGGAATTTGGATTTTTCTACCGTTTTTATGTTTTATTTCAAAAGGATGCTGGCAATATTCCTTGGCCCGAGTATATTTTTCAACGATGTTACCCCAACCGCCACTGCCAACTTTAGTTCTACGCTTTGAATCCACAATTCCCAGCAGATTTGATTCGCATTGAACTAGTCCTACAGGGAAACCGTGTATGGAAAAGATGTCCAATGATTTAAGAGCTTGGGTATCATAACGGCAAAGCATATTTTGGTAACGTAAAAGATCAGATAGATTAGTAGCTAATGCAGCCTTGACTTCACCCTCTGGTTGAGCAGCTATTAGTTCGCAGCTTAATTCCAAGCCCAATAACTGCCGCGGATTAAAAAGCTCATTATATTTTTTATAACCCCAGCGATGTAAGCGGGTGCTCTCATCTCCTGCGGGAATATTTTCCGAAGGAATAAAAGTCTTTTCTATTTTATCCCAAGTCTCTTCAGCTTTTTGAAAGCGCAGCAAATCTAGCTCATCCGGTTTCTTGAAAAATCTGCCTTTATGTTCTGATTTGCATAGGGGACAGAAATATTCCAGTGCCACCATACGGTGGACAGGGGAACCCTGTTCTGAAAGGGGATAGCGATTTATTTTTCCGCAATACGGGCAGGCACAGCGATTACTGTGGGCCGTACCATTAGCTCTCAATTTAGCCTGACAGAAACTGCAAGAACCAGGATCATGGTAGTTTTTACCTCGTTTAACTCGCCGCAGTTTGCACATATAAGCACATGTAAAGGGTGTCGAGTGCCTGATGACAGGATGTAGGAGGGAAATAAATCAAAATGTTGCCCGCATTCCTCGCACTTCATTGTTTTAACCCAAATAAAATACTTGACCGGGATATGTTCATTACCGCAGTATAAACAACTGGTTTCATAGAATTTTCCCACCTGTTGTTTAAGCTCATTTATCAAAATGTTTGCGCTATGGCGATAATCATCCAGGTTTAGATTTGCTAATTCTCGCTCAACAATCCAATAGGAAATGGGGTTAATATCGCAGCCAATAACATTACAGCCCAAACGGTTTGCCTCCAATATCGGGGTTCCCCCACCCATAAAAGGATCAGCAACCGTAATCCCACCCAGGTTATTACTACGGTAATAAATATCCTCAAGTCTTCCCGACCCGAATTCTGATAGCAAAATGCCCCGAAATAATGTCCCCGGGCGCCGTGCAAACCACTTGTGAACTGCTATTAAAGGACGGTAATTCTGCTGTATTTGCTTTTCACGTAAAGCCAGATTAGCTAACAATGGTATATCAAAATTATTTTCAATCACAGTAATATTTGCCTCCAATAGTAACCATATTAAATAAAATTCGCTAAAATAGCTTAATATCCTTTTAATACATTTATTGAGTTATGTACAGTCACATTTTTTAAGTAGGCATATACATAATATTTTATGTATAATATTATGTAACAAAACATATAATCGAAGGAGGCTATAGAGAAATGGGTGTGGTTATGGAAAAACCTAAATTTGACAGAGATCAATTAATCAAGGCTTCTGATGTTCCGCGACAATTTGCCTCCATTCGCAAACAAGCCAAGGATAAACCTCTGGTCGTAACTGAAAACGGCGAATTTGATACCGTTATACTTGACTATCATTATTTTGAAGAGATTTATTCCAGATTAATGGAACTTGAAGAACAAAATGAGATATTAATTCTGGGTCAACGATTGGATGATTTGGAAAAAAGCCCTGATAGTGCTGTTAACTGGCGTGATATCAGGCGGTCAGGTCGATGAACGAGGCGCGTTTTACAATAAAATTTGCGCCTGCTGCAGCTAAAGAATATGAAAAACTCGATAATTCGGTTATTGGTATTGTTGATGCAGCAATTGACAGACTGGAGGAGCGTGCAGATGAGATCGGTACCCCATTACATAATTATCGGGATACCAAACTCGCTGGATGTAAAGAAGTTAAACTAAGAGATGCGGGAATTCGTATCGTTTTTAAAATAACAGATCAATACGTACACATCCTTCAAGTTGTGTACATCCTTACTATTGAGTCGCGCAGTGATGAAAAGGTATTCAAAATTGCCCACGAGCGATTTAAGTCTTTGAAAAATGATCCAATAAAAGCTACGGAAACAGCCAAGCCTCGACCGGATAAACGAAAACGCTGATATGATAATAGCCGGGTGCAATTACTACCAAGATGCACTTGGTTTTTTTGTGCTGCCAACTACGTACTGATCAACGCTTTATGCTTGCCGCTTGCCGGCCAGGTGAGCTACCTTGGCCTTCAGATTCAACATATAAGTGGCTTCCGGCTGCTTCAGATCCAGGTTGCCGTCATAGCGTTCGGCTTTGACCCGGCTGATGACCTTTTCCACTGAGTCGTTTTCCGCATCAAGCAGTTCCAAAACCCGGTCTTTAAAGCCGGTTGTCTCGAGAATCGATTTATTGAAAAAGGTGCTGACTTCCTCCCGGCCGGACAGGATATAATAGTGTCCCTGACAAAAGGTTTCCACCGGCAGTGCCGCCAGCCGCAGCAGGGAAGACAGATAGGCATCATAGTCATAGGCGAATTCAGTGGTGATCGTGTCGTGGCTGTAGAAAACCCCGGCAGCTTCTCCGGCAAAGAGGATCTTCTCCCCGGGCAGCCAGAAACTGTGATGATCCTGGGTGTGGCCGGGCGTGGCCAGGACCTCTATGGTGGTGCCGTCGGCCAGCGAAATGACTTGACCATCCTGCAGATCAATATCGATTTCAAAGGGCGCAAAAGGTTCGGTATTCAAATAGGATGGATCAACCGGGGCGGCTTCAATCTTTTTCAGGGTGGCATCATTCAGCATGCGGATCAGGGCCAGAGCATTGGGGCGTTTGATCGTGCTTGCCCCCCAAGCGGTGGCAGCGATTTTCATTTCCGGGAAGGCTTGCTTGAGATAGGCGGCAGTGCCGCAGTGATCCCAATGGCAATGGGTCAGGCACAGCAAGGAAGGCTGCCGGTCGCCCAGCACGGAACGGATGGCGTTGACATAGATTTTCCCGGCGCTGGTCACGCCCGCATCAAAAATGACCGGTTCCGGCCCGTCCCACAGATAGATCGGACATTCCGTGAAGCCCAGATAATAAAGATTGTCCTCAATATGGCCAATTTTATCGATAACCATGTTTGTACCTCCCCCATGCTTCCTGCCTCTCACCCCGTCCGCCGAACGGTCTTTCTGATGGTTACAGCCATTTGCATAAAATTCTCAGTTCATTATAACAGATCACAGCATAATAGTATGGGACTTCCCGTCAGCTCTTGATAGGCTGTTCCGGCAAACCTGGTTGTTTCATCCGAGTTTCCTCCTGGTTGACTTTTTCAACCAAAATTAACTACAAATCCATCGTCAGAATCGAAAGCAGTGGATACAATAAAAGCAAGGAGGCGATCGAAGATGAAAAACTTGAATATAGGCAGGATTATTACTCAAAAAAGAAAAGAGAAAGGCATCACCCAGGAAAAGCTGGCCGAATATATTGGCGTATCCAAAGCATCCGTTTCCAAGTGGGAGTCCGGGCAAAGCTATCCGGATATATTGCTGCTGCCGGAACTGGCCACGTATTTTAATGTAACCGTCGATGAACTGTTGGGCTATTCACCTCAGTTGAACAGCGAGGACATCAAAAAGTTATACAATCAACTCTCCCATGCGTTTGCATCCCGGCCCTTTGACGAAGTGATGGAGCGGTGCAATCAGGTCATCCGGGAATACTACTCCTGTTTTCCGCTCTTGCTGGCGATGATCCAACTGTTGCTAAACCATGCGCCTCAGGCTAAAAACGAGCAATTCCAACACGAGATGCTGCAGCAATGCATTGCACTGTGTCAGCGGATAAAGGAAGAATCAGACAGTGTCCGTGATATCAAAATGGCCAATACCATGCAAGCTCTGGCCGAGGTGGCGCTGGGCAACACCACCGCAGTCATTGATTTGTTAAATGATCAATTGGCACCCTATAGCGGAGATGATGTCATGCTCATCATGGCCCATCAAATGCGGGGAGAAAACGACCAGGCCGAAAAAGTCAATCAAATCATGCTCTTTCAGAATGTGATCGCAACGTTAACGCTTTTAACCAATTATCTTGCCCTGCACATGACCGAAGCGGAACTGTTCGATCAGATCTATGCCCAGGGAGTCCAGATGATCGATGCTTTCCAAATGAAAGAGGTGATGACCAATGCGGTGTTTGGCCTTCATATTGTGGCGGCGCAGGGATATGTAATGCAGCAGGAAAAGGAAAAAGCCTTGCAGGCCTTGGAACGTTATGTGAATACGGTTGTCGGACTCAAGTTTCCTTTGAAGTTAAAAGGCAATGCCTATTTCAACCAGGTGGATGAATGGTTGGAGGAGAATATCCCCATCGGGTCCAATGCGCCGGTCGATGAGATCACCAGCAAAACCAATTTCCTCATGACCATCGAGGAAAACCCGGCCTTCGCGCCGTTAAGAGAAGAGGAAAAGTACAAAAAGCTGGTCAGAAGATTGAAGGAGAAACTTAACGGATATAGTAATTAATACTTTAAGAAACGTTTCGCTTGTGTACAGCAAAGCACATATAAATTGACCCTGGTTACGTTAATGCCGGGAAGGCTTGCTTGAGATAGCTGGCAGTTCCGCAGTGATCCCAATGGCAATGAGTCAGGCACAGCAAAGAAGGATGCCGGTCGCAGCATCACATTTAGCAGGGAGAACACAATGGTTAAGGTATACGCAGTTGATATCAGGGATATAGACTTTGCTCCACAATGGTTGAAGTTTGTATCTGGCCATAAGCGCCAGCGCTTTTATGGTATGCGTGATTCACAATCTATGAACCCGACCCTGATTGGAGATCTGCTGATCAGATTCCTGGCTATACAATATCTGGGAGTGAGTAACCAGAACCTGCTGTTTAAAACCACTGAATTCGGCAAACCTTATCTGGCAGAATCAAATCAGCCATTCCACTTTAACCTGTCTCATTCAGGTCACTGGGTAGTATGTGCAATTGACCAAAGTCCGGTAGGAATTGATGTTCAATTGATGGAACCCATCGACTTTAATCTGGCCAAAAATGTTCTGCCCCTGCCCGCTTACCGGCACTATCTGAATCTGCCCCCTGCACAGCAGCTCGGTTATTTCTACGATTTATGGACCCGGCGGGAAAGTATGCTGAAACTGACAGGTCAGGGTCTGTCCGATCCCATGGCTGACCCAATAGATCAGTTGGAAAAACAATCAATGTACTTTAAGTACTACAAGCTTGAGCCGGAGTACCGCCTGGCAGCATGTGCGCTTTCAAACCAGTTTGAGCCCGCCTTACTTCATGTCGATGTTATTGGTATGGTTCGGGACTTATCCAAGTCGCTTCAGATGTAATATTTCTTCCATTCTAATAATATAAATATACGAAATTTAAAAAATGGGAGGAAAAATATCCTTACTGCTCGAATACATTAAATTTAATGTTCGAATAATGGCGAATTTTAGCAGAGGCGAATTCAAGCTGAGGCAGTGAGGAATTAAAATGATTAAAGCACCGATATTTTATCCGCTGACCTACCCCCAAAAAGCAATCTGGTATACGGAGAAATTTTATCCGGGTACCGGGGTGGCCAATATAGTTAGTACTATGCGGCTTAGGAAGGGTCTTGATTTTAACGCTCTTGAGCAAGCCATTAACTATGTCATTAAGTATAATGATGGCTTACGATTAAGAATCCTGGAAGATGTTCTTGGACTCAGACAGTATGTTGCTCCGTACCAGAATCACCGGTTAAAGTTTATAGACTTCAGCAGCCAGGGCGGATGGAAAACCTTTCTCCAATGGCTGAATGAGGATGGAAATATTCCTTTTAAATCTATTGATTCGGATTTATTTGAGTTTGTATTATATAAAATTGGCGAAGGTGACGGAGGTTTTTACGTAAAAACTCATCATGCCATTGCTGATGCCTGGTCGATGATTTTGATTGGTAATCAGATCAATGATTTCTATTTCAAAATTAAAGCTGGAGCTGAGCCTGATGATCCGAATTTTCCATCATATTTAGACTATATAGAATTGGAAAGGCAGTATGAACAATCCGAGGAATTCAGAGTTAACCGGGAATTCTGGAATAATAAATTTGCCACTGTACCTGAGCCAACCAGCCTTCGTCCTGCCAATATCGCTTTTGGATCCTGTGAATCTAAAAGAAAGTCCTTCGCCCTATCCTGGGATTTAACTACCAGAATCAATCAATACGCCGAAGAATTAGGCGTATCCGTTTTTGTTTTGTTCCTATCTGCTTTAGCTATTTATCTGCATCGAATTTTAGATCGGGAAGATATCATAATCGGTACCCCCTTGCTGAATAGAAAAACAATCAAAGAAAAGACCACCCTCGGCATGTTTATCGAAACGATACCAGTACGCTTATTTGTCAATGAAGAATTTGATTTTGAGGCATTTGCCCTGCAAGTCGCTGAGGAATGGCGTGGGTTCCGATCCCACAGATATCCTTACAACTTATTACTGGAAGATATCCGCAGCCAACATAAAACAACCAGCAACCTATATGACATTATGCTCAGTTACCAAAGTGCCCGCTTTAATTCAATTTTCTCTTTTGAGAGCAACAATTATTCCAGCGGCAGTGATCCCAATGCTTTGCTTTTTCACGTAAGTGATCGTGAAAATGCGGGTCAGTTAAAAGTGGAAATTGATTACCAAACGGCTCTGTTTAATGAAGAGGATACAGAACATATTTTTAATCATCTGGTATGCTTGCTGAACGATGCCTTAAGCACACCCTCTAAAAAGATTTACGAGTTGAACCTTATTACGGCCGGCGAGAGGGCCTGGCTGTTGGACAAAGTTAATAATACCCGGGCTGATTATCCGCATGATAAAACCATCCCCCAATTATTCGAAGAACAGGTTATAAGAACCCCGCAAAAGACTGCGCTGGTATTCGAAGGTGACCGCCTGAGCTATGAGGACTTGAATCGGCAGGCGAATAGATATGCCCGGCTGCTGCGTGAGCGCGGGGTAGCTCCTGGAACCATTGTCGGTTTAATGGCAGACCGATCACTGGAAATGATCGTTGGCATTATGGCTATTCTTAAGGCAGGCGGGGCCTATCTTCCCCTGGATCCTACCCATCCAACCGAGAGAATTCAATACACTTTAACAGACAGTGGTGCGAAACTGGTATTAACCCAGCCTCATTTGACTGCGAATATTAAAGAGCTTGACTATATTGTCTTGGGAGAGACATCCGGTCTTCCCAATCAAGATTCGGATCTGGATAATGTAAATGCCCCAACTGATCTGGCTTATGTACTATACACCTCCGGATCAACCGGCAAGCCCAAAGGCGTAATGGTGGAACATCATTCCGTAGTCAATTTTTTTACCGCCATGGAGCGGGAAGTTGAATTGAGCGGAAAAACGATGTTGTCTGTTACTACCATCTGTTTTGATATCTTTGTCTTTGAATCTTTGCTTCCGCTGGTGAAAGGTTTAACGGTGGTGATTGCCAATGAAGAACAGCAATTGCTCCCCTGGAAACTTAAAGACTTGATCGAGGCCCAGCAGGTAAATATTATTCAAACCACTCCCTCCCGAATGCAAATGCTGACATCAGATGAAGCGTTTAATTCCGGTCTGACCACCGTGACCGATATTATTCTGGGCGGAGAACCTTTGCCTCAACATCTGGCGGAGCGACTGAAAAAACATACTCAGGCCCGTATATTTAATGGTTACGGGCCTACTGAGGCTACTGTTTACAGTACGTTTAAAGATGTCACCGAGGACGCGATGATTACGATTGGTCATCCGGTGGCAAATTTTCAGGCTTATATCCTGGATAAAAGGCTGCATCTTGTTCCTTATGGTTTTACAGGGGAATTATATATTGGTGGTGCAGGAGTTGGCCGGGGTTATTTAAATCGCCCCGATTTGACTGAAGAAAGATTTATACCTAATCCGTTCAGATCTGGTGAGAGAATGTATAAAACCGGTGATCTGGCTGAATGGGATCGGGATGGAAACATACATTTCGCGGGGCGCAAAGATCATCAGGTCAAAATACGCGGCTATCGCATTGAATTAGGAGAAATTGAGCAAATTCTGCGCGAGTATGGAGAGATTTCTGAAGCAGTGGTGGCTGCAAAAAAAGATGAAACCGATATCCAATATCTCTGTGGATATCTGATTGCCGATCCGGATTTGGATATTTCCAATCTGCGTAAATACCTGGCGGATCATTTACCTGAATATATGATTCCGTCTGTGTTTGTTACTCTCGATGAAATGCCGGTTAATCCGAGTGGTAAGGTTTGCCGCCGGACATTGATGAATATGCCTGACCAGCCTGTCACCTCTTCAGTTAGGTATAGTAAGCCGCGCAATGAAGTCGATGAAATACTCGCCCGGGAATGGGCAGATAAGCTGAAATCAAACCCGGTTGGAATTGACGATAACTTTTTTGAATTGGGCGGGGATTCTTTAAAAATCGTCCGTATGCTGGTGGCTCTGTTGCCGTTCAATTGGGACTTGACCGCCCGGGATTTTTATCGTTATCAGACGATACGCGCTCTGTCTGACAAAATTAGCGGAGTTGGAGACGAAGTGAAGTGGGATAGCAATATGAAAGATATCGCTGTTGTTCCCTTCAAGCATGACCCCCGTAACCTCCCTGTCAGTCCTAAAAAAACTAAACTTGGCAATGTTTTGCTGACTGGCGCTACCGGTTATTTGGGATCTCATCTGCTCAAGGATTTATTAACATTAACGGATGCTGAGGTTTATTGTCTGATACGCGGAAACTCTCAGACGGAGGCTCAACATCGTCTGGCGAATGTACTTGATTTCTACTTCCCCGGAGCCATAATACAGGCCATTCTTAAACGGGTGCACGTTTATCCCGGAGATATCACTTTGCCCGGTTGGGGCCTTAATAACGTTCAATTTAACGAGCTATCCCAAACAATTAACACCGTTATTCACAGCGCGGCCATGGTAAAGCATTATGGTGGTTATGATCAATTCGAAAAAGTCAACGTAAATGGAACCAAGAGTGTTGCAGAGTTCTGCAGACAAGGTAATAAGAGGCTGCACTATGTATCCACTACCAGTGTCTCAGGATATTATCTGGTGGATCAGAACCCGGGTCAGACAGTATTTACTGAAAATGACCTTTATATCGGACAGCATTATTATGAAAACGTTTATGTCAGAAGCAAGTTTGAAGCCGAAAACCTTATCCTGCAACACATGGCGAAAGGCCTCAATGCTGCCATCCATCGTATCGGCGTTCTGGCGGGACGCTATTCGGACGGACAATTCCAGGCCAATATCAATGATAATGCACTCTATAATCGATTAAGATCAATAATCCAGTTGGGCTTTGTTCAAGAAGATTACCAAACCCTGGACATTGAGCTCTCACCAGTAGATTATTGCAGTCGTGCCATTATTCTGCTGTCTGAGATAGAAGAAAGCAACTGCCATATATTCCATGTTTTTAATCATAAAACTATACATTTAAATGATCTGACGAAGGCTGCCCATCAATGCGGCTATCCTATTAAAAATTTGAACCGGGGTGATTATGAGGACAAGATTAAGGAAATCCAAACTGACCCTTACCGACGTGATCTGCTCACAGGAATTATTAACGATTTTAGCATTAACCGTTCTATAGGGTTGCAGAATTTTGCCGTTATCGATTCTGGTATTACCGTAGATTACCTGCACCAGTTGGGCTTTGAATGGCCTGAAATTAACTTTGAGTATCTAGAAAAACTAATTCATTATATGGAATCGATTGGTTTCATTGTTAAAAGTGAAACTTTAGGATTCTAACATTAAGCACTAAAACAAGCAGATTAAGGGGTCGACAATAAATGACAAAAAGAATTAAGCAATTATATGCATTAAGCAACGAGCTAAACGAAACAGGTCAAATTGCGTTCTCCAATAAGCAGTATTTTAGCAGCCTTACATCACAATTTATGTTTTCTATCCTTTTATTTTCTGCTGGTATAGTTCTTTTATTTCTATGGAATTACCCAACTCCCAGCCCGCAATACTTTGAAACTCATCCGGGTCTTCTCTACCGCAACTATCTGTACATAATTCTGCTGACTACTCAGGTCATATATATACTTTATATTTTGTTGGCCGCTCCCAAATCACCGGGACAGATAACTAAACTGAGTAGAATCATAACCGTCGGTGAAACTTATTTTTTCCTTTGCTGGGGTGCAGCCATGAGCAGTGTAGACCAATTAATCCATGGTGATATAACCGTATATCTCCTCGCTTGTTTTGCCATAGCGGCAGTAGTCAAACTTTTTCCATGGCAGTTCTTTATTGGCTACGCTTCTTCTCTGCTTGTTTTCCTGGTTGGGGTAACTAACTTTCAGCCTGATCCTAATCGGTTAGCCGCCCACTATGTTAACGGACCAATCCTGGTATTAATGGCCTTTTTAACCAGCCTGCTAATGTACCGGGTTGTATTGCGCAGCTTTATATATCGCACCACTATCCAACAGCAAAAAGATGAAATGGAGTTAAGGGTATATGAGCGTACGGCTGACCTGGCACTGGCTAATGAGGAACTAAAAGCAGAAGTAGCCGAACGTAAAGCGGCCGAAGAAAAAATGAGATACTTAAGTATGCACGATACGCTTACCGGATTATATAATCGTACCTTTTTTGAAGAAGAAATGCGCAGACTGGAAGAGAAGTTTGTGAATATGGGTTTAATAATGTGTGATGTGGATGGTCTTAAGTTGATTAATGATTCCATGGGACATGACAAAGGCGATAGTCTGCTGATCAGTACTGCTAATTTAATAAAAAGCTGTTTTAGCTCATCTGAAGTTGTTGCTCGGGTGGGAGGCGATGAATTTGCCATTCTCTTACCCGAAGCTTCCCAGCAAATATTGGAGTATAACTATGAGAAACTGCAGGAGCAAGCTCTTTCCTTAAATAAATCCTCCCATGAATTCCCCTTGAGCCTATCGATTGGTTTTGCTTTTAGAACTGATACCAACACCAGCCTTAACAATTTATACATTGAGGCTGATAATAATATGTACCGGGAGAAACTCTACCGCAGCCAGAGTACGCGCAGTGCCATTGTCCAGACTTTAATGAAAGCCCTGGAAGCCCGTGATTTTATTACCGAAGGCCATGCCGAACGGCTGCAGATTATGGTGGCCGATTTGGGAGCGGCTATGGGCCTGCCTCCCAAAAGTATCGTAGACTTGCGTCTTCTGGCTCAGTTTCACGATATTGGCAAGGTGGGACTGCGGGATCGGATCCTGTTTAAACAAGGTTCGCTGAGCCATGATGAAAGGTTGGATATGCAAAGGCATAGTGAAATCGGGCACCGCATTGCGCTGGCTTCTCCCGATCTCATGCATATCGCCGATTGGGTGCTTAAACACCATGAATGGTGGAACGGACAAGGCTATCCCCTGGGGTTAAGCGGAGAAGAAATCCCCCTGCAGTGCCGGATTTTGGCCATTGCGGATGCTTATGATGCGATGACCAGTGATCGGCCTTATCGTAAAGCGATGAGTCACGAAGAAGCTATTGCGGAGTTGGGGAGATGCGCTGGAATGCAGTTTGATCCTGAACTGGTAGAAAAATTCACAAGTGTTTTACATCTCCCCGATTAGACGGGACAAAAATCACTATCTGCCTCGATCGGAAAAACGGAAACGCTATTAATAATTGCCTGGTGCAGCTGCCAAGAAGATGCACTGGGCTTTTTAATTTGCATTTTTATGTGAGGATCAACGCACCGCAAGGAAGCTGCCGGTCGCCCAGTACGGAGTGGATGGCTTTGACCTGGATTTTCCCAGCGGCGGTGCTCCCTGCATCCAATATGACTGATACCGGCCCATCCCACAGATAGATCGGGCTTTCCGTAAAGCCCAGGTAATCGAGATTATCTTGAATATGGCCGATTTCATCTATGACCATAGTTTTATTTAAAAGTGGTATAATTTACATGGAATACTTCGCAATAGTAAATACGATATGGATTATGGGGGTGCAGGAAAGATTTTTATTTATAACCTCGATCTTTATGAACAATATTAGAGGAGATAACATTATGAAAAAAATAACTATTATATGGCTCTTATTTATGCTCACAATATTAACTGGGTGCTCGAATGCAAACCAATCAAACAACGCTAATAACCCCAGGCCGGCCCTGACTAAGGCTCAGATTAACGAAATAATTACAGCTGCAACTGAATCTGTTATCGTTGATGTTGATTTTTCTCAGATTCCAAAACCTGATCCGGCTCAACAAAAAGAAATTAATGAAAGGATGCGCTATCTGGGGGAGAATCTAAAAGGAAAGGTTACAATTGAGAATAGAAAAATCATTGTAGCTCGGGTTAATGGGGAGCCTATTACTGCCTCAGATTGGTATTGGAAAAATACTAATAAAATTGTCCAGGCGAAATACAAGAATAAGAGTATTCCCTCCAATACGGAAATACTTAATGATTTAATTGAAACCAAAGTGATAAGCAGTACGGCAAGAAGCCTGGGTTTATATCCCCCGAAAGAACAGGCTAAGGCATATATAGACGATCAACGTAAGTATATGGAGAATTTACAACCTGAAGAAATAACTATTTTAATACAGGCCTGGGGTATTTCAGAGGAAGAATATTTCTTATTAATGGAGGATGTCTATGCTGATAGCCTGGCTAAAATCAATTGGGGCGTATACCTGGATAAATATGAGAATAACACCCCGGATAATGAGCAGGGATATGCTGTGAAGAGCCCCTCCTGGATTGATGATGATAAAATAAAACCGCTCGTGGAGAAAGCCGAAGTTCAAGTTACTTCTGAAGGACACCAGTTGGGGATAAGCTTTAATGACAAGGATAAGGGGGTTAATTTGTAGAAGTATTACAACAGAGAACGGTGACGAAGCATATTTTATTAAGAATTCTATAAACATAAAGAAACACGGGGACAAACCCCGCATTGCTTCTGGGTTGGTGCGTTATTAAGGGAGCAAGATAAAGATGGCAAATCCCTGTCCTTTGATACAACGGGAGAGAATCAATGATTCCGCAGCAATTGAATATTTGCTTTATGAAGGGCAAGGATCGACCATCCTGTTCCTGCATGGAACGGGTTTTTCACCCTGGTTATGGCATCCGATCGCCCGCCGCTTAAACGATGAGTTCAGGATCATTGCTCCTTTTTTCTGCGATCACCGGGATGCTGAACCGGAAGAGGGCGGAGTTAAATGGAAGCTTCTGGCTGAAGATCTCGTTGCATTCTGCCATCGGCTCAACCTCAGCAATCTTTACATAGTAGCTCATTCCATGGGTGCAACCGTAGCTACCATAACCGCTTCCCTTGATGGCGCTCTTGCCCGGAAGATGATACTGATGGAACCCATCTATCTGCCCGAAGCAGTTTATTCCACAAAAATAAGCGTCGATCAGCATCCCCTTGCCTCCAAATCCATAAAGCGGCGCAACGCCTGGCAAGACCGGCAGGAGGCGCGGGAATATCTGCTGGCCAGGGCCCTTTATAATAGCTGGGATACGGAGATGTTGGATCTGTTCTTGCATTATGGCATGGTGGAAAATGAAAGCGGAGGCATCAGCCTGGCCTGTTCGCCCCGGCGGGAAGCAGCTGTTTTCATGGGTGGTTTGCATTTTAATCCTTGGCCGCTCTTGCGGGGGATACAATGCCCGGTGTTGGTGCTGGAGGGTGAATTAAGTGAAAACCGGCCGCTGATTGATCTAAGGAAGGCGGCCTCCCTTATACCCCAGGGTAAATACCGTCGTTTTGCAGGGATCGGGCACACCATTCCGATGGAAATACCGGAAGAGATCACCGCATTAATAAGAGAATTCTGCCATTCATAAGGCAGGCTGCCAAAGCTTGCAAAGCATAACGGGAAACAATAAGCGGGTCAGGGAGCAAAGGCGGAGTCATTTCGTTATTATTCCGCTGGGCAATGCCGCAAAATGGAAGGCGATAATCATTGTTTGGCTATTGAATTTGTCCCGGCAATACATTATCTTTTAATAAACATCACCGCATTCATCATTACGGAGGGATTGAATTTGGAAATAAAGCCGCTCAATAAAAAGCTCAGGCTGTTTGGATTCAATAATTTGACCAAAACCCTGAGCTTTAATATCTATGATATCTGCTACGCCCTCAAACCGGAACAAAGTCACGATTATATTGAATATATCGATGAAGAGTATAACGCCCAACGGTTGACGGAGATTCTGACCAACGTGGCGAAAATCGTTGATGCTACAATTCTTAATATTGCCCGGCAGGATTATGAACCACAGGGAGCCAGTGTCACCATCTTGATTGCGGAGAGCGATGTACGCAAGGAGCCCTGCGGGGAAACGGCCGCTGAGACGCCGGGACCGCTGCCGGAAGCGGTGGTGGCACATCTGGACAAGAGCCACATTACCGTGCACACGTATCCGGAAACCCATCCTGACCAGGGGATCAGCACTTTCCGCGCGGATATTGATATTTCCACCTGCGGACATATTTCCCCGCTCAAAGCCTTAAATTACCTGATCCATACTTTTCAGCCGGATATGTGCATAATTGATTATCGGGTGCGGGGATTTACAAGGGATTTGGACGGCAAAAAGTTCTTTATCGATCACAAGATCAATTCCATCCAGAATTATATTTCCAGCAAAACCCGCAACCAGTATCAGATGATTGATGTGAATGTTTACCAGGAAAATATTTTCCATACCAAAATGCTGCTGAAGGAATTTGATCTGGATAATTATCTGTTCGGCACTACTAAAAAAGAGCTCAAAAACAAGGATAAAGTAAGGATTAAAAAACAGATCAGGCATGAAATGATGGAAATCTTTACTGGACGCAATATTCCCAATATGTGATTTTGGGCAGGGGTGATGATTTGACCCCTATCCCCGGATGATTATATTTATTTGGTGATACATTTTATTCAACAAAACGTTTGTCGGAACGTTTGCAGGAAACTTCTTCCCGGGCTGCAGTCATCCAACCGGAAGATGCGTTAACGGGGCAATCAAAAGCATGGATATACGGTTTTATATCCAGCAACGGTGTACCATCAAGCATATCAACACCGCGCACGGTCAGACGATTTCCTTCAACTGCCACCAGTTCAACGATCGACAATCCCAGGCGGGCCGGCCGCACCGGGGAGCGGGTGGCAAAGATACCGTGTTCAGCCGTATCCATGAAAGGAATGACAGTCAGTTTGGGTTGAGTCACTTTGTGCAGGTGATAAATCAAGTAAATGTGGCTGAATCCATCCAAATCTTTTAGGCCTTCCTCAAATTCCGGATAAATTATGACTTCCCCAAGTATTTGGCTGGCACCGGTTGGCTGGACCGGCATATTTTCCAGATTGGAGTGGGGAGTTCTTATGATGCCGATATAATCGGCAGTGTAAGAGGTCACTTATAAAACATCCCTTCTGTTGTAGGGGGCGTTACTTATGATAATCAGGGCTTCGGTTTTCAATGTGATTATCTTTCGACTTCGTACCCCTGGTCTTCAATGGTATACTGGATCGTTTTCAGATCGACCTGGGCACTGTCATATTCGATCTTAACCTTGCCATCCTTTAATTCTACCTGTACATTTTTTACCCCTGCCAGTGATCCTACGGAAGTTTTTACGCTGTGCTCGCAGTGATGGCATGACATTCCTTTTACATTAAGTATTGCATTAGCCATAGTTATCAAGTCTCCTTCTGTAATTTATTTAATAAGCATAATCCAATCAGGCTTCCAGAGAAAATCGTTTTAAATTCAGTGAATTGGTTACCACCGAGACCGAACTGAACGCCATGGCTGCACCGGCGATGACCGGGCTTAAAAACCCAAGGGCAGCAAAGGGGATACCAATAATGTTGTAGATGAATGCCCAGAATAAATTTTGTTTGATCTTGCGCATGGTTTGGCGGGAAAGCCTGATCGCGGCGGCAACTGCGCGCAGATCTCCCCGCATCAGGGTAATGTCGGCGGCTTCAATGGCTATGTCCGTACCGGTGCCGACTGCCATACCGATATCGGCGGTTGCCAGCGCCGGAGCATCATTGATACCGTCACCCACCATGGCCACTATTTCGCCTTGCTGCTGCAGTTTTTTTATTTCTTCCGCTTTGTTTTCCGGCAATACTTCTGCCAATACATTTTTTATACCCGCCTGGGCGGCAATGGCCTGTGCAGTACGGGAATTATCGCCGGTGATCATATAGACTTTAAGGCCCATTTCGAGCAATTCCTGGATGGCGGCACGGGAACTTTCTTTTAGGGTATCCGCCACAGCAATAACGGCTGCCGGTGATTGATCCACCGCCATGATCATAGCAGTTTTACCTTCATCTTCGAGACGAGTGATGGTGTTTTCGACTTCTCCCAGCGGTATTTGCTGCTCCTGCATTAGTTTACGGGTACCGATAAAAATTTCACGGTGGTTGGCTGCTGCCCGGACGCCTTTGCCGGGCAGGGCCTCGAACTGATCCGGATCAGCCACCTGCTCAAGATGGGCCAGAGCATATTGATAAATGGCGGCTGCCAGAGGATGCTCGGATTTTTTTTCCGCTATGGCGGCCAGGCGCAGAATTTCTTCCATTTCCAGATTGCCGATGGCAATGATGTCAGTTACGTCCGGGGTGCCTTTGGTAATGGTACCGGTCTTGTCCAGCACGATCACATTGATTTTACCGGCTGATTCCAAATGTTCGCCGCTTTTGATAAGGATGCCGTTTTCCGCTCCTAATCCGGTTCCTACCATAATCGCGGTGGGGGTAGCCAGACCGAGGGCGCAGGGGCAGGCAATGACCAGCACTGCTACAGCGCTAACAATGGACTTGCTAACATCTGCGCTGGTCAAAAACCAGATGGCAAAGGTTATCAGGGCCACCGTGATGACTGCCGGCACGAATACACCCGCGACCTGATCAGCCAGTTTTTGGATTGGTGCCTTGAAGCCCTGGGCATCTTCAACCATTTTTATGATTTGAGCCAGAACCGTATCCTGACCAATTTTGGTGGCTTCAAATTTGAATGTGCCATACTTGTTGATGGTAGCCCCGACAACCTGATCACCGATACTCTTTTCCACCGGCAGACTCTCGCCGGTCAACATGGATTCATCCAGGGAGGAACTGCCTTCAGTTATTATGCCATCCACCGGTACTTTTTCCCCCGGTTTGACGATGATCAAATCACCGGGTTGTACTTCCTCGATAGGAATATCAACTTCCTGGCCGTTACGCAAAACCCGGGCTGTTTTTGGGCTCAAACCCATCAATTTTTTGATCGCCTCGGAGGTCTTGCCTTTGGCCACTGCTTCCAGGTATTTGCCCAGCAGGATCAAGGTAATGATCACTGCGCTGGCTTCAAAATACAGATCCTTCATCATGCCGGTTTGAACCGTCTGGAAAAAAACATTGTACAAACTGTAAAAATAAGCGGCGGAGGTGCCCATGGCGATCAGGACATCCATGTTGGCACTGCCGGAGCGCAAAGCATAATAGGAATTTTTGTAAAACCGCCAGCCGATGATAAACTGTACCGGAGTAGCCAGCGCCAGTTGGTAATACTGATTGTGCAGGCTGGGTACGTCGAGGCGGAAAAGTGACAGGACCATGGCCAGGAGCAAGGGCGAACTAAGTACTGCGGCCACGATCAGCTCGGTTTTGAGGCTTCTGATTTCCAGTTCCCGGGCTTCTTTTTCCCGGTCACGGCTGATCTCTTCACTGCGTTCCGCCCTATAGCCAAGTTTTTCAACGATTTGCAACATATCGCTGAGCTTAATTTTGGTTTTATCATAATCAACCACGGCTTTTTCCGTGCTCAGGTTTACTGCTGCATGGGTCACACCCCCAGTTGCACCCAGCTTTTTTTCAATTCTGGACGCGCAGGCGGCACAGGACATGCCGTATAAATTTAATACCACCCGGCTGTTCGTATCTGCCTGGTCATTTATGACATCGAACCCCAGCCTTTTAATGGTCGCAGCCAATTGTTGGGGGTCAGTCAGGTTATCGTCAAATTCCACGGTGGCTTTTTCCAGGGCCAGATTAACGTTGGCTTGTTTCACGCCCTCTATTTTGGTCAGCCCTTTTTCGATCCGACTGGCGCAGGCTGCGCAGGACATACCGCTTATTTTTAGTGATTCCCGCCGTTCCATAAGATCACTCCTATGGATTATATTATATATATTTTATGCTTCTTAATATACATTACACATGTAACATTAAGGTATATAGTGACCTAATATTATTTTTAACTGCCCATCCGAACCAAAAATGAAATCATAATAATAATTTTTATAATCGTAGTTTTTAATAAAATTTTCATCCAGCAGCGGCATTGCATAAAACCCTAATGAATTGTGATGGGGGGCAACCAGTGGGGCGACGGTTACGCCCAAATCCAGGGGATAGGTCTCCAGCTTATGCAAATCTTCGATGCCAAAGCCATTCGGGTATTCTTTCCCGGACTCATCGGTTATAAATTTCATTATGCTGACCCGTACGGCAGCCGGTTTGCCATTTTTCATATCGAAACCATCTATCTTGCCGAATACTTTCTTGCCTCCTCCGGCCAGATATTTTTCAGCATTGGTCTGTAAATCCACTACATTGAAGGGGCCGCCCGCAAACTTAAAACTATTTTTGATTTTTTCCATGGTGGCCTGATCGGCATATTCTTTATTAAGCGTTATGCGCACTACCCGAAAAGTTTCATCGTCAAACAGATAGGCCCGTATGCCATTATCGTCGGCGACATCCTCAAGGAGTTCACTTTTATAAGGAATCAAGGCAATCCAGCCGATTGACTTTCCTGCAATCGAAATAGGCCAGTCAGGCGGGGATTGATCAGCCGCCCTTAATTCCCAGTTGTCAGGGATCTCTACGGTAAAGAAGCTGGATCCGACAACTTTGTAACCTTCATTGGCTGGTTTAGGTTTTTCATTGCCCAGCAGGGCAGCACTATTCAATATATTGTTAATCTGTTCTGCCATCGCTTTATAGTCGCTGCTCAGAGCTTTATCATTGGGGGGGTACTGCACATCAGACGGCATCCTGGCAAAATACGTATAGCCATTGCCCTGCAATATGATTTGCTGACCAACGGGCGCCTGCTGCATATCTTCCTGCGTAACCAGTTCCCCGGTCATCCGTTCAATGGTAAAAAGAACTCCGCCGCCTGATTTTTCATTTAC
>ERZ764778.1435-NODE-1435-length-24401-cov-17.407788_pt1 | contig 24401 bp, 18 predicted proteins | sample MGYA00374951_ERZ764778 | MGnify/ENA primary metagenome ERZ764778 (study PRJEB28918, sample SAMN05720193) | bioreactor metagenome | isolation source: Anaerobic biogas reactor | place: USA:Washington, USA | collected 2015-08-08 ...
ACTTTTTATTTAACCTCATCCTTCTCCTTGGAGAAGGTCGCAGATCCCGCATACGCAGTGTGTGGGAATGGACCACGACCTTTGTCCGTCTTGACTCTTGCTTTGCTGTTCAAATCTTTCGCTTCACCGCCATCAAGGTGATATCGTCAAATTGCTCGACCCCTTCAGCAAACTGGTTTGCTTTTGTGACCAGCGTACTTAAGAGCTCCAGGCAGCTGCCGGTGGGTTCACACAGCACTCCTTCAAGGCGCTGCCTTCCGAAGGTGTTGTTTTCGGTATTCATGGTATCAGTAATCCCGTCGGTATATGCCAGCAGGAGGTCATCTTTTTCCAAATAGGTCTCCTCTACTGCAAATTGAGATTCCTTGAAGAGCCCTATCACCGGGCTGGTTGGTTTTAGCTCAGCGATCGTTCCGTCTTTCCTAAGGATAAGCGCTGGCTCATTGCCGCAGTTGATGTAGGACAGCCTGCCGGTGTTAAGATCGACCAAACCAATAAACAGGGTCGAAAATTTGGCGTCTTCGTGTGTATCCATCACGTAGTTATTGGCGCACAAGATCGTTTGTCTTAAACGCTCGGCAGCCAGATCTGCCTGGCTATTATGAAGAGGAACAAAGTAATTTGTGGTGGAGGCAGCCCGAATCAGGCTGCGATAGAGCGTCATGAAAAGTGCCGCGCCAATGCCCTTGCCGCAAACATCTCCTACATTGAAAACCAGCTGATTGCCAGGGAGCATGTAGGCATCATAAAAATCTCCTGCCACCTCCCGCGCCGCCTTGAAGTGCGCCGCAATTTCCCAACCTTCAAGCGTTGGTAAGTGAGTGGGTAGGAAGCTCATTTGAATTTCTCTGGCGATTTCCAGCTCCCGCTCAAGGCTTTTTAAGTAGAGGGTTTGCAGATCATGCAAATATTTCTTTTCCAGGCTGGATGAGACGCGCGCATGAAGCAGGGTGGGTTCGAATGGTTTTGGCAGGTAATCTTCAGCCCCCATTTGAATGCCCCGAACTACATTCCTCAGATCATTACTTGCCGAGACGATCACCACGGGGATATCTCTCGTTGAAGCTTCTGACTTGAGCTGGCTGAGCACTGCGAAACCATCCATGATGGGCATCATAATGTCCAGCAAGACCAAATCTGGAGCCGTAGTTCTCACTTTTTCAAGGGCTTCCTTCCCATTGGCGGCAGTGAAGATCTCACAATCCGAGCCCTCCAGTTCCTGTTCAAGGTAGTCCAGGTTGAAGGGTTCATCATCCACAATCAGTATCTTGGATCTCGTTTTCATGGATTCATCCCAAATATTCCTGCAGCTTTTTCATTAAAAGATCTTCATCAATAGGCTTTGTTAGATAATCATTGCAGCCAGCTTCAATTGCCTTTTCGCTGTCACTTTTCATGGCATTGGAAGACAAACCAATGATCGGCAATGTTTTATAACGCTTGCGGATCTGACGGGCAGCCTCATATCCATCCATCACAGGCAGCGAGATATCCATCAAGATCAAATCTGGTGTGTAATTCTCAATGACCAGGAGGCTCTCAGCTCCGTCTCTTGCCACAAGCAAGCGGTAGTCGTCTTCCAGAAGCTGGGTTAACAGGTCGATGTTTAATTCCGTGTCTTCAACGATCAGAATTGTTTTCATGTCCGCCTCTCCCATTCCTTTTAACCTCCTTCGGACCCTGTACTGATATCGCTTTCAGGTGCCGTGTTGGTAAGCGTCTCTGCCTCCAATTGAAAATATGTGCGAGGTTTGTAGTGCACAGGCACAATCAAGCTGAAAGTCGAGCCCTTCCCCGGTTCAGAGACGACAGTGATGTCTCCACCCAATAATCTTGCCAGGTTGCGGCTGATGCTCAAGCCCAGTCCGGTCCCGCCATATTGCCGGGTGGTGCTGTTATCTGCCTGTTGGAACTCTTTGAATATTCGCGGCATGGCTTCGGGGTTGATTCCAATGCCCGTATCCTGCACGTCAATACGCAACTGATCTTCCTTTTCGTATCCAGCCGATACCAGAATATGCCCCTCGGGGGTAAACTTTGCCGCGTTGCTCAACAAATTGAGCACAATTTGACGGATCTTATCCTGGTCTGAGTAAACCAGATCGAGGTTTGGATCCACCTGTTTTTCCAGTTTCACCCTGGGTTTGATCATGGGAGCAGTGGTGTTGATGCAAAGATCGATCAGTGGTTCGATCCTGAAATTGGACGCCAACACATCCATTCGCCCGGCTTCAATCTTGGCGATATCCAGGGTGGTATTGATCAGGGCAAGCAAATGTTCGGCGCTTACAAGCACCTTTTCAAGGTTTTCGATCTGTTTCTCGGGCAGTAGACTCTGAGATTTGCGGTGTACGATGCGCGTGAATCCGATGATGGCATTGAGGGGTGTACGCAGCTCGTGGCTCATATTTGCCAAAAAAGCGCTCTTGGCTTTGTTTGCTTTTTCGGCTTCAGACCGGGCAAGCCTGGCTTCGCTGTAAAGCTGGGCGTTGTGCATTACCGTTCCTACATTGGTGGCGATCGTGCTCAAGAGATGCGCGTCTGTTTCTGTAAATAAATCTTCTTTTACCGTGCTCTGCACACTGATGACGCCCATAGGTTTCCCACTGACAAAGATCGGTACACCCAGGTAAGATTGCGATTGAATGCCGATTTGTGTAGCGCCGATTTCGATCGTTTTCTGGCTCAAATCTTTATTGATCAGAAGCGCCTGACCGGATTCGATCACCTTGCTGGTCAAGCCTTCCCCCAATTTGATCGGGGGTTGAAGTTCGCCGTAAACATATGGAAAATTGATCATGCCTGCTGACTCATCAACCAAAGCCACATAGGCGATGTCGCCTTTAAAGACAGACACGATCTGCTCGCCCACAAGTTGGATCAAACTGTTCAGGTCAAGTTCTTTCACGAGTGCAGAACTGACAGCATTGAGCGCTGCCAATTCAGTTGCCCGCTGTTCCGTTTCGCTGAGCAGCCTCTGGGTCTCGTCAAAAAGACGGGCACTCTCCAATGCCAGGCTCATACTGTTCGCCAGCGTGGTGAGTAACCGAAGGTCGCTGTCAGTAAAGGCGTCGTGATATTCCACGTTTTGCAGACTGACATAGCCTGTCACAGTCGAACCGGAAAACAACGGAACGAACATCACAGACATGGGCACTTCTGTTCCTTTCAAGGGAACACTGCTGGTCTGCTTCATTTTATCGTCGGTAACATGATTATCGAAATAAGGCTTACCGGTATCCACCAGGTATCGCCGGATCTTGTCATAAGGGCGGTCGGGAAGGTTTTCAATATACTTCCCTTTCTCATAGGCATACCAAAGTTTTTCAGTTTCAGTCTCTGGGTCGAATGAGCCAAGGATCACGCATTGGGCGTTAAATTTTTGGCGCACATTCTCACCGACCAGCCTGTAAATGCCGTCGATATCCAGATGATGGGAAAGTCCTTCCTGCACGCTATTGATGATGGTGAGCTCGGTCGCGCGCTGCTCTGTTTCCTTGAGCAGGCGCTGTGTCTCGTCAAACAAGCGCGCGTTTTCTACGGCTGTGCTGATGGCGGATGAAACAGTCTGTAATAAGAGCTTGTGTCCTTCATTAAAAGCCTGCGGTTGGTAAGACGCCACCAAAACAACCCCACTTGGACGATTGTTGGTAATGATTGGCACTCCCAACCAGGACTGAGAGACTGTGCCGGTGCTTCGTTCCATCACTTCGGGAGGAAAATAGGCGCCGCTCGCAATTTCCTCTTCATAAGTATTCAATAACAGCGGCTTACCTGTATGGATGACTTTGGAAGATAATCCGACCCCCAACGGGAAGGGCTCGACGTTATCGATCAGACCGCCATCGTTCTTGTCAAATTGATAATAACTCGTGATGAGGTTTTGCTTTTCATCAAGCAGCAAGACCGCAGTCGCATCAGCGTCAAATATTGCCTGCAGATTTTCACCGGCAACCCGGGTGACTGTCTTTAGATCCAGGCTTTTCCCGATTGCCTCAGCGACGTTGTAAAGAATTGCCTGTTCATTTGCTCTTTGTCGTTCCGATTCTGCGGTCCTGAAACGGGAAAGCGCGGTGGCTATGTGCTGCGCCACATATGCCAGCACTTCGTCATCTTTATCCGTGTAGTGAACATCCTTGTCGTAGCTTTGGATGTAGATAGCGCCAATCACTTTGCCATTGACCACCAGGGGCGCACCGATGCCATCCTCATTCGGAGTGCCTTTCAGAACATAATCGCCTTCGGCTTGGGCAGCCAGGAATTCTTGCTGCCCATGTTTAATAGTTTTGCCTGTACGGATGATAAAACTTGTCAGATTGCGCTCATCACGCATTGGACGTGTCGGAAAATCATCACCAGACAAATCGACGTGGTACGGGTAGCTCAGAAGGTCCGTTGCTTCATCGTAAAGCGCAATAAAGAAATTATTCGCATACATCAATTCGCCGGTTATGGCATGGATGCGCGCAAAAAAATCATCCATGCTATGAGAACTATTGGTGGCTTCGGCTATTTCATAGAGAGCGGTTTGGATTTTATTGCTTTGCAGAAGTTCGCTGGTTCTTTCCTTCACTTGCTGCTCCAGCGATAAATTCTGTTCTTCCAGCTGGCGCTGCGCTTGAACCAATTCTGAATGCTGTTTTCGCTCGCTGATGATCACCGACTCCTGAAACCGGAAAAAGAGCAGCAGTAGTGTTTCTGTGATCAGGATGATCATCAACACCGTTGCCAAGGCTACCCAGGTTGTAAGATTTCCTGACCCGACCGGGTCTGCCTTTGGTACAAGGCTTCCCTGCACAATGAGAATGGAAAAGGTTGTCAACAGCACAATGGTAAGGATCGTAATGATGAGGCTGGCACGCTTACCAACCAACAAGAGCGCCATTATTGATATCAATAAAAAGTAGAGAGGACCTATCGCCCGGATCCCCGTTTGAGTCACATTAATGATTGCCGCCGCGTACCCTATTCCCAACAGAGTCCAAACCCTGATCGAGTAGCCGAGCTTCCGAAAAATTGCCAGAAAAACCAAAATCACCCATACCGCAGCCAGGGAAATTGTGATGTAATTGATTCCCGGCGTTTTGCTCTCACCGATCAGGATTGCGATAACAGCAGGCGTGGAGGCAATCACCATGACAGCCAAAAAAATGTTCAGTATCCGGGCGCGCCAATCTTGCAGCACCCCCTGGACAGCTTGATACTTTATTTTGTCCATATTCATGCCTTATAGAGATCTACAGATGAGGAATAAATTAATTATACGGCATTTATAAAAATGTTATACATACTGTAATAGCACACAGATTGTTTGGGTTCAATAAAGCAGGCTGGCTCAGTCATCCGGCATTTTTTTTGTCATCCTCAGCTATAGCGAAGGATCTATACACATTGTCAAAATCAAGGCAGGAGCAGGATAAGATTCTTCACTTTGTCCAGAATGACGAAGTTAAAGGAAGAAACAGAGCATAAAACCTTGCTCTCCCCAGATTCAAAATCACTGGCATAATTAGGTCATGTTACCTGACTATCGCGTGCGGCAAAGAGAGTACCTGCTTGAGATCTCCCGGGCGTTGAACGAGGAATTGGATCTGAACACCCTGCTTGGACGGATTCTGCAAATATCCATCGAAATGCTCAGCGGGCATTCCGGCTTCATTGCCCTGACCGAAGAAAACCGGGGCTGGCACCTGGCAGTCTCCAAGGGCATCCCGTCCGCATTATCAGACTACCTTGAGAACTGGCTTGACGCCCTGCCTGAAGACCTGAGTGAAGACAGCCAGTCCATCCCGGACCTCAACAAAATGCTGAGCGACATCAGCATGGGCATGATCACCGGTGTGGGCTTGCCATTGTTGGTGCAGCGTAAACCGATCGGACAGATTTTTGTTTTCCGCAACTACCGCGGGGTCTTCACCGCCAACGACCACAGTATTCTCAACAACTTCGCCAACCAGGCTGCCATTGCCGTACGCAATGCCCGCCTCTACAACCAGGTGCGCGATCAGAACCTGCGTATCACTGCTTTGCTGGCATCTGTTGCTGACGGCATATTGATTCTGAGCCCCGATCTGCATATCCAGAGTGTCAATAAAGCCTTTGCCAGGATGCTTAACAGCGGAGCAGTATCCCTGGTAGGCGAAAAGTATGAAGATGTCATGCAATGGCAAGGTGAACCGGTTGGCCTCAAAATTGTTGAGCTGAAGCAACGTGGGTGGCAGAATTATGAGCCGGGAGAGATGTTTATGGAGGGCGACCTGATCCGTGAAGGTGGGCTGGAGCCAATCCCGGTCGCCATCACCTATGCCCCGCTTTTCTCCAAGACCGGACAGCTGTTGAATGTGATCGCCTCTGTACGTGATATCACCCGTTATCGGGAAGCCGAAGAGATGAAAACAGGCTTTATTTCTGCCATCAGCCATGAGCTGCGCACTCCCCTGGCATTGATCAAAGGCTATGCCAGTACTTTACGGCGGGAAGACGTGAAATGGGACGCAGCCATGGTGCAGGAAAGCCTGCAGGTGATCGAGGAGGAGGCAGACCACCTGGCTGCCATGGTGGATGACCTTCTGGATGCGACCAAACTGCAATCGGGAGATGTCATTCTCAAGAAATCCCAGATCGATGTTCCCAACCTGGTGGAAGCACAGATCAGGCGTTTTTCTCCGGAGACGGCTCATCATCAAATCAGAATGGAAATGAGCGAGAACTTCCCGGTCATCGTTGCTGATGAGGAGCGCCTCAAACAATTGTTCACCAATCTTATCGCCAATGCGTTGAAATACAGCACTGGTGGCGAGATCACCATCCGTGGGCAGGAACTGGATAAAGAAATCATGGTTTGTATCAGCGACAAAGGCAAAGGGTTTGACCCCAAGGACATCCCCTTTGTGTTTGACCGCTTTTATCGCTCCGATAAGGATGCCAAATCCACCAAAGGTACTGGCTTGGGGCTGTACTTGTGTAAATCGATCGTCCTGGCTCATGGTGGGCGGATCTGGATCGACGAAGAATACAAAGAGGGTGCCAGGGTTTGTTTTTCACTGCCTGTCGGTTGAGACGTGTTGATTGCTGAGAATGACCCTGAAAACATGTGGATAAACCTGGCGGGTTTTGAGGTGTTGGTCCTGGCAGAAACAGGTTCAACCAACGACGATGCAAAAATCTTCTCAGAGCAGGTTGACGGCGAATTTGCGGTTTGGGCGAAGTTTCAAAACGCCGGACGAGGGCGGGAGAATCGCCATTGGCAGGCTGCGCAGGGTTGTTCACTCACCTTTTCACTTGTCTTAAGACCAGGTGAGAACGAGATAGCTTTTATTAATCAATTTACCGCCCTGGGGGCGCTCGCGTTAGCGGACTTGTTGAGCAGCACCTATGGACTTCCGGCAGAAATCAAATGGCCCAATGATGTCCTGATCCATGGCAAAAAAGTGAGCGGGATCCTTACTGAGATTATCTGGTCTGGTTCGAGTTTAGAATCCATCATCCTTGGGATTGGGGTCAACTTCAAGAGTGAAGCCTTTATTCAGGCTGGTGAACTGCGTTTCCCCGCCACCAGTCTTGAAGCGGAAGGAGTGGAAATCGATTCCCTGCAGGATTTCCTTGAGCAATTGCTCACTTCTTTGCGCCAGCGCCGGCAGCAGCTTGGCTCGGCACAATTCCTGGAAGATTGGAACCAAAAACTGGCTTTTAGGAATCAGTTCATGCCCATTACACAGTATCAGGGCAAAACCGAAATGCTTTGCCCTGGTTCGATCAACACTGATGGCTCACTCAATGCTCGCGATCAGGCTGGAGAATGGCGGGTGGTCTATTCTTCTGAATTTTCAGACCCTTCCGCTGGTTCTTCTTCGCTCTCTACTTCGTCCTCAGAAGAATCCTCATCCTCCTGAATTTCAATCTCCTCTGCTCCTGTTTGCATAGCCAATGTGTCCTCTGACTCTTCCGCCAGGGCTTGCTCGCGTGCTTTGGCGGCACTCGCCACTTCCTCAGCCGAAATGCGTACCATGGCAGCCAGGCTGTCACCTTCATCAATATCCATCACCCTGACACCCTGCGTGGCGCGGCCTTGAATGGAGATATCTGAGACCTTGGTTCGCAGCACAATGCCGGAACGGGTGATGGTGGTGATGTCTTCATCTTCCAACACCACCATTGCCTGGGCAATATCGCCGATCTCAGCCCTTGCTTCCTGGCTGATGGTGGTCACGCCCAGCGTGCCACGGGATTTGGCTAAATATTCATCCAGCGGTGTGCGTTTGCCCTGCCCCTTATCGGTTATTACAAGCAAGTAACCCTCAGCCTCGACCACATCCATGGAGACAACCCGGTCCTCACCACGCAGGTGGATGCCGGTGACGCCCATGGTAGTACGTCCGGTTGGGCGTACTTCGCCTTCGCTGAAGCGCAAAGCCTTACCCTGGCGTGTGACCATCAGCAGGTCATCTTTTCCGCTGGTCATGCGCACCCAGCCTAATTCATCACCCTCGTTGAGACGAATCGCGATCAAACCCGAGGGGCGCACATTTTCAAAATCTGAAAGTGGAATTCGCTTGATGCGTCCGAGGCGGGTGGCCATGGCGCAATACTTTGCCTGGCTAAAGTTTTCCACCGGTAATACGGCAGTCACGGTTTCTTCAGGTTCGAGGTTGATGATGTTTACCAAGGGAATACCGCGCCCCTGGCGGCTTTCTTCGGGCAGCTCAAAGACCCGTTCAGAGTAAACCTTGCCATTGTTGGTAAAGAAAAGGATCGTATCCAGGGTGTTTGCACGCACAAAATAGTTCACTTCATCTTCACCGCGCATGCTTTGCCCAATTACGCCTCGTCCGCCCCGCCCCTGGCGGCGGTAGGCATCGTCAGAAACTCGTTTAATGTAGCCGCGATTGGTGATCGAGATGAATACCGGTTCATCCTGGATCAGCGATTCGTCCGAAAGGTCCATTTCTGCATCCGGCGCGATGCGCGTGCGGCGTGGATCGCCATATTTTTCAGCGACTTCGTTAAGGTCGGTGCGGATGATTTCCAGAATTTTGTGAGGGTTCGCCAGCAGGTCTTCCAATTCCTTGATCATTTCAGTCAGCTGCTTATATTCGTCTTCAATTTTCTGACGCTCGAGTGCCGCAAGCCGGCGAAGCTGCATGTCCAGAATTGCCTGAGCCTGCACATCGGTAAGATTGAAGCGTTCCATCAGGCGGGTTTTGGCAACATCCGCGTCAGGTGATTCGCGGATAGTTTTGATGACCGCGTCCAGATTGGCGATTGCGATCAGCAACCCATCCAGGATATGGGCGCGTTTTTTGGCTTTGTCCAGGTCAAAGAGCGTCCGGCGGGTGATCACGACCTGGCGGTGTTCCAGGTAGAGCTGCAAGGCGCGCTTCAGGGTGAGCATACGCGGTTCCTGGTTGACCAGTGCCAGCAGTTGTACAGCAAAGGTGGACTGCAGGGGTGTGTATTTGTAGAGCTGGTTGAGAACCTTCTTAGGCTGGGTTCCGCGCTTCAGTTCAATCACGATGCGCATACCATCCCGGTCAGATTCATCACGCATGTCGGAGATCGAGTCGATCTTGCCTTCCCGGTGCAGTTCGGCAATGCGTTCGATCAGGCTGGTTTTATTCAGCTGGTAAGGAATTTCATTAATAATGATGGCATAACGACCTTCACGAATTTCATCGATGGTGGCTTTTCCGCGCATCATCAGGTGACCACGACCGGTGCTGTATGCCTGGCGAATGCCTTCCCGACCGACAATAATGCCACCGGTGGGGAAATCCGGACCAGGAATGAGCTCCATCAACTCTTCGACACTCACTTCTTCGATGTCGTCGAAACGATCGATCAACATATTCAGGGCGTTCACTAATTCACGCAGGTTGTGCGGGGGGATATTGGTTGCCATACCGACCGCGATACCGTTTGAGCCATTCATCAGTAAGGTCGGAATGCGGGCGGGCAATACTTCGGGTTCTTTGAGCGACCCATCGAAGTTGTCAACTAAGTCGACAGTGTCCTTGTCCAGGTCGGCTACCAGTTCGTCAGAGATCTTTGCCAGGCGCGCTTCCGTGTAGCGCATGGCAGCAGGGGAGTCACCATCAACGGAGCCAAAGTTACCCTGTCCCTGGATTAACATATAGCGCATGGAAAAGTCCTGAGCCATACGCGCCATCGAATCATATACGGCGGAGTCACCATGGGGATGATACTTTCCCAAAACCTCGCCAACGATACGGGCTGATTTCTTGAAAGAAGTGTTGGAGCGAATGCCCATGTCTTCCATGGCATAAAGGATGCGGCGATGAACCGGTTTAAGACCATCACGCACATCCGGAAGGGCGCGCGCGACGATCACGCTCATGGCGTAATCGAGGTAAGCGGTGCGCATCTGGTTATCGATGCCGACGGTTTTCAGACCGGCTTCCGGAAGGTCGACCTGGGGTGTTTCAGTGTTTTCGGGTACTAAATTTTCTTCAGACATAGGTTCTTTCAGCCAAAAAAATGGCGATTTTTCGTATTTTTACAACCCTTCCATTATAACAGAAAAGTGACCTTCTTTCAAAAAACCGCGTCTGAGGCTAAAAAAGCCAGAAAAAATTAGTTTTAATGTTAACAACTGCTCTTTTTTGGTCAGAGCGAGAACCTTTGCTATTTACCAGCTGAGGGTATCCGTACTTACTGAGAGAGCCACATAACAAAAAGCCCGGCTTTGAACCGGGCATGTGGAAAAGAGATCGATTTTAGTAGCAGCCTGGCAGGCGATTGAAGGAAAGGAAGCACCACCAGGAGGCTGGCATGAAGGTCAGGACCAATCCGATGATGATCAGAATGACCAAGAGGATCACCAGGAAATTCAGGTACCAGGGTTTTTTGGTTTTGCGAACAGGGGTGGGTTCTGGTGCCAGCGGGCGTTGAGGAGTAGGCGCGGCAACGTTTTGATAAACTGGCTCACGCTTGGGCTGAACTGGTTCCGGCTGGGTTGCAGGAGCGCCATAGGTGGGCGTATAGGCAGCTGCTTGCTGGGCCTCTTCCCACTCAAAACTCATCACGGTACTTTCTGCCAGAGTGACCAGATCGCCATTGGACAGGCGTTTGGGAGCGCTGAGACGGACACCATTCAGAAAAGTGCCGTTGGTGGAGCCAAGATCTTCGATATAAACGCCGTCGGGTTTGACGATGAAGCGGGCATGACGGCGTGAGATCTCGGCATCGGGCACAGGGATGTCATTTGCCAGGTCACGGCCCATGCTCACTTCAGGCTTATCCAGGTAATAACTGGAGCCCGGAATTGGACCAGAACGCATTACGATTTGGGGTTTTGTTTCAGCCATAGGTACTCCTGGTGTCTAATCACTTGTTGTTTCAGTAAGTGTACTGATTTTTTCTCGTTATGTCAATTTTACCGCAGGCTGGAGAATTATTATGCGTGTATCCGATTGTGCCCCAGGATTTTTTCGTTGACGTACAGAAAAAATCCTGCTATTATCAGATAAATTATGACCCCCATCGAAAAACCGAATTGGCTCAACCGCTTTTTTCTCAGGCTAAGACACGAGGCGCGCTGGTTAACGCCTGGTACAGGCTATAAGCGCTGGCTGGGGCTGACTGTCATTGGGGCGATGCTACTTGGCTTGGGGTTGGCGGTAGTCATTTTGGATTACTACCGCTCTACAACCAGCGAATTGTTGACCCCAATTCTGGCAGTCCTTTCTTTACGCTTCCTGGACCGACCAATTCGTTTCCTGCTCTTCGGCGGTTTGGGTTTTATTATGATCATTATTGGGATATGGGGCGCCAACCGGTCACTGCTAAAGCCATTTGAGGTTGGTGGAAAACCAGTCTGGGACACCCTGCAAAATTACCGGCAACGTGAAAAAGGGATCAAGGTGGTCGTAATAGGGGGAGGGCATGGCTTGGCAGCCCTATTACGGGGCATAAAAGCTTATACCCATAATATTACTGCCATCGTGACAGTGGCTGACAATGGTGGATCTTCCGGAGAACTGCGCCGGGATATGGGAGTGTTACCTCCTGGTGATATCCGCAATTGCCTGGCAGCCTTGAGCAGTGACGAAGCGCTGCTTTCCCAGGTTTTTCAATATCGCTTTCATTCGGGTGCCGGCTTGGAAGGGCACTCTCTCGGCAACCTCTTGATCACCGCCATGAGCGAAATCACCGGCAGTTTTGAAGAAGCGGTGGCGGAATCCGGGCGCGTGCTTGCCATTTATGGTCAGGTGTTGCCTTCCACCATAACCAATGTCAACCTGGTGGGCGAGCTGCAAGAAAGCCCCGAAAAAGAACCCCTGGTTGTTCATGGTGAATCTGAGATCACTGAGACTGTGGGCAAGGTCAACAAAGTCTGGCTGGAGCCGGAGGACGTATTAGCTTACCCTCCCACCATCCAGGCGATATTGAATGCCGACCTGGTTCTGATTGGACCTGGAAGCCTTTACACCAGTATCTTGCCGAACCTGTTAGTAAAAGATCTGACCGAAGCCATCCAGGCAAGCAGAGCTGAAACTTACTACATATGCAATGTGGCTACCCAACGCGGGGAAACAGATGGTTTTAACGCCTCAGACCATGTGGCAGTACTTGAACAACACATTCAAAAACATATTTTCAGCCTGGTGCTTTGCAATCGCAATTTTAAAGGTGAATTGGGTCATGATACAGATTGGGTGGTGGCAGACCAGCAATTGCATGAGAAATATCGGGTTTATGAAAGCGACCTGGTGGATGATCTTTACCCATGGCGGCACAGCTCCAAGAAGTTGGCAAAAGCGATCATGAACCTCTATGAAGAACGAACCGGGCCATTGAATTAATTATTGTTATACACTTTCGTAGGTGAAACCTCGAAAATTCGACTATAATATTCTATGGAATTGGAACAAATTCTAATCTTTACACCTGCGACAGGTGATTAATACTTTTCAAAATAAATTGGAGGAAGTTATGAAGACTCAAGTTGGTATTAACGGTTTCGGCCGCATTGGGCGTCTGGTATTAAAGGCGATTTTGGAACGAGCAGATGACACTTTGGAAGTGGTTGCTGTCAACGATTTGTTCGATGTCAAACAAAACGCCCATCTGTTCAAGTATGACTCCACTTACGGCATTTTCCCTGGGGAAGTTGCTGTGAATGAAGCCAACAACCTGGTGATCAATGGCAAAGAAATCAAGGTCTTTACTGAGAAAGATCCTGGAAATCTGCCCTGGGGTGATTTGGGTGTTGACATTGTTGTTGAAAGCACCGGCATATTCACCACTGCCAAATCAGAACCCGAAAAAGGCAAAATCGGCGCGGATGCTCACATCCTTCGCGGTGGCGCAAAGAAAGTCATCATTTCTGCACCTGCCAAGGGCGAAGATGCTACCATCGTGATGGGTGTCAATGAGGATTCCTATGATCCTGCCCTGCACACTATCCTCTCGAATGCCTCCTGTACCACCAACTGCCTGGCTCCGGCTGCCAAAGTTGTTAACGACCTGTACAAAATCAAGTACGGCATGATGACCACCATCCACTCTTACACCAACGACCAGGTCATTCTGGACACCGGACACAAGAAAGACATCCGCCGCTCCCGCGCTGCCGGTTTGAACATTATCCCCACCACCACCGGTGCAGCCAAGGCTGTTGCCCTGGTTATTCCTGACTTGAAGGGTAAATTCGATGGTTACGCACTGCGCGTTCCCACCCCAACCGTCTCGATCGTTGATTTCGTTGCCGAGGTTGAAAACCCTGTTAGCCTTGAAGAACTCAACGCCGCCTTTAAGGCAGCTGCCAATGGACCGATGAAGGGCATCCTGGGTTTTTCCACTGGCGAGTATGATCAGCCATTGGTTTCAAGTGACTACAAGGGCGATTCCCGCTCTTCCATTGTAGACCTGGACAAGAACATGGTCATGGGTCAATTGGTCAAAGTTGTCACCTGGTATGACAACGAATGGGGTTATTCCTGCCGAACCGCCGATCTGGCGAAATATGTTGCCGAAAGACTCTAAGCCTGCTACTCGCTAATACAGACACAGTGCGCATTGCTGAGAAAACAGTAAGGCGCACTGTTTTATAAGGAGATATGATGTTTAATAAAAAAATGGTCACCGATCTGGATGTTGAAGGCAAGAAAGTCATCGTTCGCGTGGATTTTAATGTGCCGATCAAAGAAGGCAAGATCACCGATGACACCCGCATCACTGCGGCGTTGCCTACCATCAATTATCTTCTCGATCACGGCGCGGCTGTGATCCTGATGTCGCACCTGGGACGCCCCAAGACCAAAGAAGATCTGCAATACAGCCTTAAACCAGTTGCTGAACACCTGGCAACCCTGGTCAATGTGCCTGTAAAGTTTGCCTCAGATTGCCGTGGAGAGATCGCCCAGGCAGCCTCCGCCGAGTTGAAACCTGGTGAGATTCTGGTGTTGGAAAACACCCGCTTCTACCCGGAAGAAAGCAAGAACGACCTGGAAATGTCCAGAGATCTGGCATCGTTGGCTAACCTGTATGTGAACGACGCCTTTGGCTCGGCTCATCGTGCCCACAGTTCCACAGCCGGTATTGCAGATTTTTTGCCGGCAGCCGCGGGCTTCTTGATGGAAAAAGAAATCAAGTATCTCGGTAATGCCATTGCTGAACCTGTTCGGCCTTTTGTGGCGATCCTGGGTGGTGCCAAGATCAGTGACAAAATTGGCGTGATCAATAACCTGCTCAAGACTGCCGATAAAATTTTGATCGGCGGAGGGATGGCAAATACCTTCCTGAAAGCCCAGGGGTATGAGATGGCGGATTCCCTGGTGGAAGCTGAAGTGTTGGATACTGCCAAGGACCTGCTCTCGCGCGCAAACGACAAGATCGTCCTTCCAATCGACATGGTTTTGGCAAATGCCTTTGATGCAGAAGCTGAGATGGAAACCATGGCATTGGGTGACGTACCAGTCGGTTGGCGTGTGCTGGATATTGGACCCCTGACGGTACAGCTTTTTGGCGATGTCATTCTGGCTGCTGGTACCGTGGTTTGGAACGGTCCCATGGGTGTATTCGAATTCCCACGTTTTGCAGAAGGCACCTTTGGAGTTGCCAGGGCTGTTGCCAACAGCGATGCTGTCAGCATCATCGGCGGTGGAGATTCTGTCTCTGCCATCAACCAATCCGGGTTGAGTGACAAAATCACCCACATTTCTACAGGCGGCGGTGCCTCTTTGGAAATGCTGGAAGGACTGGAATTGCCGGGGCTGGCAGTGCTCAACAACAAATAACGATCAACTTGTACAAAAGAGAGCCGCTTGGAATAGCGGCTCTCTGACTTCAGGCTAAAACCTAATCAGTGATAAAATCAATACGATGTATTGTCCCTCATAAAGGTGGGGTTTGGGCTGAAAGATGAAGACTAAACATTTCTTTTGGAAATTTCTTATAATCATTGTTACAAGCACTGTTTTTAGTGCCTGTAGTTATTACACTGTCCCAACGGTATCTGAAGAGGAATTGGCAATGCACGTCGCGGGAACACGTTCAGCGTTGTCGACGCAGAGCGCTGTCGAAACGATGATGATCGAGTTGGAGCAGTTGCGCAATCAACCCACCTGTCCAGCTTGCCCGACCTGTCCCTCAGCTATCACACCTACTCCGACCGAGACCCTGACCCCCACGCAAGTAGCCCCTTTTAGCATCACTATCACACCCATTGGGGATCAAAATGATCCTAACTGTCTGCGATTCGATTACTTGGGCGATGTGACTTACCCGCCTGATACGCTCGTGAAGCCAAAAGAGAAGTTTACGAAAACCTGGTGGGTGCGCAACAGCGGCACCTGTACCTGGACAGCCCAATTTGATCTGGTCAATTCAGGTGGCGAAGCCTTCGGATCCAAGGGCACGGTTGATTTCTCGCAAGAAGTGCCCCCCGGCGAAACAGTGCAACTTTCCATCCCTGACCTGGTGGCGCCTTCTGCAGTGGGCACCTATTACAGTTATTGGCTGATCGCATCACCTTTTGGCAATCGCTTTGGTTATGGTCCAAACCAGCAATGGGGATTAGGGATCAAGATCATCGTCACAAACGATTAGTATCCATCCATCTGCGAAGACTTGACTGTCAAAACGCAGAATGACAGTTGTGATGAATGGTTCTGACTCGGAATGATCAGACTCTCTTGTTTTCGGAACTTTCCAGTTCAGTTCTTCGTCTATGGTAGTGAAGAAGTCCTTCGTTTAAAGGAGTTGTAGAAAATGGACACTATTAAACCAGTAAAAAATAAGTATTATCCGCTCTTTGCCCTGTTTGTTGTGGCATTGTTAGCACTTTCCGCTTGTGTGCCACCCACACCTGCAGGTGACCCGATTGAGCAAGCCATGCAAACTCTGCAAGCCCAGGCAACACAGGATTACTACGCGACCTCGATCGCTCAGTTGGCGACTCTTCAAGCCACTCAGGCAGGCACGATTGCGCCTAATCCCACGAACATCAATCAACCTCCGACTGCGGTTGTACCTACCGCTGTTAATACTGCAGTTCCTCCTACAGCTGTTCCGCCTACAGCAGTGCCGCCTACAGCCACACCCATTCCGCCCACCCCAACCCCCAAACCTTGCCTGCAGATCACCTTTGTCAGCGATCTGAGTATCCCTGATGGAACCAAACTGAATGCAGGAAGTGCTTTCACCAAAGCCTGGCGGTTGCAGAATTCGGGCAGCTGTAAATGGGATACCGGTTTTGATATTGTTTTCTCAAAGGGCAATCAATTGGGTGCGAACACCGTTTACGATTTGCCTTACGAAGTCGCTCCAGGTCAGACGGTTGATATCAGTATCAACATGATTGCCCCCTCAGTGAACGGCAAATACAGTTCTGAATGGATGCTGAAAAGCAGCGGTGGTGTTACCTTCGGTACTGGCAGCGATTCCAAAGGTCCTTTCTGGGTCAGGATGGAAAGCATCAATGGTCAGGGTGTGGTTTATAACTTCGCCGAAAGTGTTTGTTCAGCTACCTGGACCAATAGTTTACGGAAAACACTCAAGTGCCCTGGTGATGGAAACGATGTGAAAAATGGTTATGCCTTGTCCTCTGGCAGCCCGAAACGTGAGGACGGCGGTACGGAAAACGAGATCGGTCTGATCACCCGCCCCAACCAGGAAGCTGATGGCTATATCCAGGGTATTTACCCTGCCTTTACCGTCAAAGACGGCGACAAATTCCGGGCGACCATTCAATGTGAAGGTGGCAGTACTGGTTGTGACATCAAATTCGAGCTCTACTATACTGCCGAAGGCGGCACGCCCAAAGGTCTCGGAGACTGGTTTGAGGTCTATGATAATAAGTGGAACAATGTGGAAGTCGATCTATCCTCTCTTGCAGGACAAAAGGTCACGTTCACCCTTGTCGTATGGAACCAAGGTTCAGCTCAAAATAATCGCGGGTTGTGGTTGTTCCCAATCATCTACCGCACCAAGTAAGCTGCTTTTACGAGTATTTTCAGCAAGGAACGGTCGAAAGACCGTTCCTTCGTGTTAGAATAAAACCATTCCAAAATAGTAGAGAGGAAAACTATGAAGAACCGAAAACCAATGGTTGCTGGAAACTGGAAAATGAACAAGACTCTGGGCGAGGCAGCAGAACTGCTTGAAGCCTTAAAGCCCGAATTAATGGGCATTGAAACTGTAGACCTGGTGGTCTGCACCCCATATATCGATCTGCCACTTGCCAATGAGATTTTGGATGGGAGCAACATCAAGGTAGGGGCACAAAACCTGCATTGGGAGGCTTCCGGTGCATACACTGGTGAAGTATCCGCTCCCATGTTGAAAGACCTGTGTGAATATGTCATCATTGGGCACTCAGAACGCCGGGCGATGTTTGGCGAGACTGACGAGACCGTCAACAAAAAAGTTGTTGCTGCTTTGGGGTCGGGATTGCTGCCCATTGTTTGTGTGGGCGAGACGCTTGAGGAGAACGAAGCTGGACAAACCGAAGCTGTGGTTGACCGAATGGTGCGGGAAGGGCTAAAAGGTTTGACCGCTGAAGAAGCTGCCAAGATCGTCATAGCCTATGAACCTGTCTGGGCAATTGGCACCGGCAAGACAGCCACCCCCGAGCAGGCAAATGATGTGCACAAGAACGTGGTCCGTCCGATTTTGCGCGAAATGTTTGGAAAAGAAGTTGGAAATGGCATGCGCATTCTGTACGGTGGCTCGGTCAAACCTGGTAATGCTGCCGAGCTTTTTGGTCAGTCCGATATCGATGGTGGTCTGATCGGCGGTGCCAGCCTTAAGAGTGCTGATTTTGTGGGTATTGTGAAAGGCGCTTTGTAAAACAAACGTTTTTAAAAAAGAACCGCTCTGGATAGGGCGGTTCTTTTTTGTTCCAGCTATGCTCCGTTAGTAGGAAAAAGTTGGATGCGCACGCTATTACTTAAGGACCAGCGGTAAAAATGTTACCCAGGGTCCTTCCACGTAAGTGAGGCTGTCAATGCCAATGTAGTTAGAGTTAGAACCGGTGGGTCCAGCATTAATAACAAAGTACCGCAAGGCAAGCCGACCAAGCACAGGTTGGGACAGTTGAAGTTGGATTGTGACTTGCGTCCACTCCGAAGGATATCCGTCAACGATCAAGTTCTCGTTTATCGACAAGAGTAATTGATCAAAATCACCCACATCGAATGCACCAGCACCCACATCTTCGGAGTCACCAGCAAGACTCATTCGAACTTCCAGGCGATCCGGCCAAGTACTTCCAGTTGTGGTGCGAGTAAAGAAAGTAAGTGTGTCACCATTTTTTAACAACCTGGTCGGCAATATCAACCAGTTACTGATTGTGCCTGTCCCTGCTGTGTTGTTAAAGTTAGCGCCGATGTAATGAGTAACATCTCCAGCGTGAGCAGGAAAAACAGAACTATTCCCTTGAAACCATCCGGTACTTCCAATGGGATCACTCTTGTTGATTTGAGCCCACCCATTGGATGGTAGAGTGGTAACATCTTCAAAACCTTCCGTTAAATCTGCGGTCAATTCCACATCTCGCGCTGGGAGGGATTGTGATGTCTCCAGGATGCTGCCATCTCTGGCGAATGTAGGATCATCCGGAGTTTGAGCCTTTACCGGGCTAATCAAAAAACTGAATAACAATACTGTGGTTAGAGCAAATCTCAAAGTTGATCGCATGATTTTCTCCTTTTGAACATTTGATTTTGGGATTCAGAAACTAAGCATTAGTTAGAAAAAATTATAAAGGCTTGGTTCATTCTTTCCAGTTGAATGGTTGTACAAGTGCAAGGTCAAGTCTGTTGTGACAAAGTTATCAATCGAAAATTTCGGGGGAGAGATGTGTTTATCTGCCATGACCACTTGACTTAAAAAGATGAAATCTTATAATTGCCCCATCGACTAAGATCGGGAAGAGTAAGTCACAATGCCGTCGCAGAGAGGTTTCGCCAGGGCTGAAAGCGAAATCGACCAAGCCGTGACCGAAGTTCGCCCAGGAGTCGCGCGAGTGAACGCCTGTTGCCAGTAGTTCGTGCCGGAAGCCTCCGTTACAGGGCATCCTGAGTGGCTCGCAAGAGCAAAAAGGGTGGTACCGCGGTTGACCCCGTCCCTTTACCGGGCGGGTTTTTTTGTGCCTGCCGCAAAAATATCGAGGTGAATATGATTGAACTGGAAACTCAACTACAAAGTGAACAACAAGTTGCCCTGGCAAGCCTGGAGCAGGTCGCCAGCCCCGAAGCGCTGGATGCCTGGAAGCAGACCTACCTTGGCAAGACTTCCTTGGTAATGACCACCTACGGCAAGATGGGTACGTTCACAAAAGAAGAACGTCCTCTCATCGGTAAAGCGGTGAACGCCGTCAAGGTTGCCCTGGAAGCTGCCCTCTCCGAAAAAGAGGTACTGGTGAAGCAGGAAGCCCTCTTATCAACCATGGAAAGCGAGAAACTGGATGTGACCCTGCCCGGTTACCCCGCCAAACGCGGCAGGCTGCACCCTATTAACCTGACCATGCGCGAGATCTATCGTGTGTTTGGGGATATGGGCTTCCAGGTTTACAACTCACCTGAAGTTGAAACTGACGATATGAATTTCACCTACCTCAACATTCCCCCTTACCACCCTGCCAGGGATATGTGGGATACCTTCTATACTGAGGAGGAAGGTGTGGTACTGCGCACACACACCTCCCCGGGTCAGATCCATGCCATGCGTGAATATTTCCCGGCTCCTGTGCGGGTGATCTTGCCAGGCGCGTGTATGCGTTACGAACAACAAGACCAAAGCCACGAAATCGAATTTATGCAGTTCGAACTGCTGGTGGTCGATAAAGGTATTACCTTTGCCAACCTGAAGGGCACCATGGATGACTTCACCAAGCGCATGTTTGGCGCGGAGGCGATCACCCGCTTCAGACCCTCGCACTTCCCCTTCACGGAACCCAGTGCCGAGCTGGACATGAGCTGCATTTTCTGTGGCGGTCAGGGCTGCGGGGTTTGCCACGGAACCGGCTGGATCGAGTTGGGCGGGTGCGGTATGGTCCATCCCCGCGTATTGCAAAATGGCGGCTATGACCCCGAGATCTACAGCGGCTTTGCGGCTGGGGTTGGGATCGACCGTACAACCCTGTTGCGCTATCACATCGATGACATTCGTTATTTGCGAAGTAATGATATTCGCTTCCTGGAACAGTTCTAAGCAGGAGAGGTAAAAAATGAAAGCACCCTTAAGTTGGATCCAAGATTATGTTGACCTGCAGGGCTTGAGCCTGGAAGAAATCGGCGAAAGCCTGACTATGACTGGTCTGGAAGTGGAAGAAATCACTTTAGTAGGTCTGGAAAAACCCCAGGCTGCACGCCTGCAAAATAAATATTCCGGTCTTTCCTGGCCGAAAGATAAGTTCGTGGTGGCGGAAGTGCTGGAGGTGCGTCAGCATCCCAATGCTGATAAGCTTACCCTCTGCCAGGTCAATGATGGCAGCGCTGAGATCACCGTCCTGACCGGGGCACCCAACCTGTACCCCTTTGTCGGCATAGGTCGTCTTGAAAAGTCGATCAAAGTCGCCTATGCCCGCGAAGGCGCCCAGCTTTACGACGGGCATCAGCCTGGGCAGGTTTTGACCAAGCTGAAGAAAGCAACCATCCGCGGAATTGACTCCAGTTCGATGATCGCTTCTGAGAAGGAGCTGGGCATTTCCGAAGAACACGAAGGTGTGATCTTTTTGGATGACGACGCACCGGTAGGTATGCCGCTTGCAGACTACATGGGCGATGCCGTTTTCGAAGTTGCCATACTGCCCAACATGGCAAGGGACGCCTCGGTATTGGGGATCGCCCGCGAGCTTTCCGCTGCCCTTGACCGTCCCTTGAAACTGCCAGTTGGTTTGGAAATCCAGGTTGGCGGGGAGATTGAGCAGAAGGTCTCCCTGCAGATCCGGGAACCGGAACTTAACCCACGCTTCATGCTTGGATTAGTGGAAAACGTGAAAGCCGTGCCGAGTCCCTATTGGGTGCGCAGACGCCTGGCATTGGCGGGTATGCGTCCGATCGATGCCCTGGTGGATGCCACCAATTACACCATGCTCGAAACCGGGCAGCCTCTGCATGCTTTCGATTATGACATGCTCGTGAGCAGGGCGGGTGGCAAGCCCACCATCATCACCCGCAGAGCCGAAGAAGGTGAAACCCTCACTACGCTGGACGGAACCCAGCACAAGCTGACGACCGATACTGAACTGGTCAGCGATACCAAAGGTCCTCTCAGCCTGGCTGGTTTGATGGGCGGGGAAGAATCCGGCATTAATCACCAATCCGCAAAAGTGCTGCTGGAAGCAGCGAGCTGGAATTTCATCAATATTCGTAAAACCACCTCGCGCTACCGCATTAACAGCGAAGCTTCCTATCGCTTCAGCCGCGACGTTCATCCGGCATTGGCCGAGCAAGCATTGAGCTTGTGCCTCAAACGGCTGCAGGATTGGGGCGGTGGAAGCGTTGTTCAAGGTGTGTTGGATCAATATCCTCTGAAACGTGAAGACACCCAAAATACGTTGACTGAAGGCGAGATGGAACGCTTGTTAGGTCTGCGGATTCCAATTGAAGATGCCAGAGAAATCCTGGAACGGCTTGGCTTCACTTGTTCGCTTCAGAATGGAGAGTTGACGGCAACCACTCCTTCGAACCGAACGGATATTGAAAGCGGAGTGGTTGGAAAGGCGAATCTTATCGAGGAAGTCAGCCGTATTTATGGTTATAACCGCATCCCAAATGTACGTCTGTCCGGTGAGCTGCCGCCCCAATTGGGCGACCATAGGGTCGGGTTTGAAGAAAACGTACGCGATACCCTGGTTTCGATCGGGCTTCAGGATACCCTGGCTTATCGGCTGACCTCAATTCAACGGGAAGCCCGCGCCCTCCCTGCTTCACTGGTTGATAATGAACTGGAGTATTTGCGCATAGCTAATCCGATTTCGCCTGAAAGAACGGTCATGCGCCGGAGTGGTCTGGCGACGATGTTCGAATTGATTGAACGCAACCAGCGCAACGCTGATGGATTGTCTTACTTTGAAATTGGACCGGTTTTTATCCCGGTAGAAGGGCAGCAACTGCCTGAGGAGCCGCACCACCTGACGATTGGCATGTGGGGAAAGAAACGCGAGTCCGGCTGGTCTGGTGAAAAACCGGGTGATGTGGGCTTCTTTGACCTGAAAGGGGTTTTGGAATCCTTGATGAATGGCTTGCACCTGGAAGGCGTAGCTTATGATGCTTCCAGGGAGATCCCAACCTTTCATCCCGGCAAATCAGCCCGGTTAATGGTGGGCGAAACAGAAATTGGCGTCATGGGAGAAGTCCATCCGCTGGTCAGGCAAAACTATGATTTCATGGAGGGTGCTGTACTGGCGGCTGAACTCTATTTGGACGAGATGATGACACTGGTCAACAAGGGGTTCAAGGTCAGTTCCATCTCGAACTTCCCGGCGATGGTGGAGGATATTGCCTTGATCGTGGACGATGAAGTTCCTGCCCGTCGTGTGGAAGAGTTGATCTGGAGAGCAGGCGGGAAACTGCTAAAGAAAGTATCGTTGTTTGACCTTTTCCGCGGTGAAAAGATTGGAGCAGGGAAAAAGAGCCTCGCCTATCAGCTGACCTACCAGGCATTTGACCGCACATTGAGTGTGGCTGATGCTGCCGCTATTCGTAAGAAAATCGTGAAGACGCTGTCTTACGAAATTGGGGCAGTATTGAGAGATTCATAGGAGGTGGGCTCGTGAAAACGGTAATCCTATTTACCAGAAATGGTTTGGGCGAGGGACCGGAAGGTCTGCAGCAGGCTTTGGTTGTCAAGTATCTCAGTTTGCTTGCCCAGGAAGAACAAAAACCCAGCCAGATCCTGTTCTACACTGAGGCAGTCAAATTGGTTTGTGAAGGCTCGCTGGTTTTAAGCTGGCTGCGCAGCCTTGAAGAGGCTGGGGTGGAGTTAATCGTCTGCTCCACCTGCCTGGAATATTTCGAATTATCCGATCAGGTGCGGGTTGGCAAAGTCGGTGGAATGTTCGGCATCCTGGCGGCTTTACAGCAGGCAGAAAAAGTAGTTAGCCTCTAACGTTTTGCCGTGATATTGTGGTCCTTTGACCATGTATTCATTGGTACAGTTTTAAGAAGCAATTTCGGAGGGAGTTAATCTCCCTCCGGAGGAACTATATCTTCCCGCCCCGTGAGATTGGTGATGGCCGTTGCCACCGATTTATTAACCCCTTTCGGATTACAATATTATCAATGCTCTTGTTGCAATGTTAGCTTAGAAAAAAGAATAGAGGCTTCAATGAATAAAACCATCAAGAACGTTTTGTTTTGGACTCCGCGCTTCATGGGTATTTTGTTCGTGCTGTTTCTGAGTCTTTTTTCCTTGGATGTGTTTGATATGGAGCTGGGTTTCTGGGAAACACTCTTAGCTTGGTTGATACACTCAATACCGTCGGTTGTGTTGCTCGTTGCTCTCGTCCTCGCCTGGAAATGGGAGTGGATCGGAGCACTTATATTTATTGGATGGGCAATCCTGTACCTGGTAGCATTCCGTGATCAGAGCTTGAGTGCCTATCTTGCCATCTCAGGCTTACCAGCTCTCATCGGTCTTTTATTCCTGTTGGGCTGGATCTGGAGAAAGCAAATCCGCCAAAAATGAATTATTTTTTTACCATTTAGTTGTTTCAAAGGCACCTTAGGTATCAAGGTGTAACTTAAAAATTCAACTGCTTTTAAACCACACTTCTTCTGCGAAAATCATTCAGCACCTCGCATTGACAGAATGACTAAAAGCGTAAAGGACGATTAATGAAACAGTACAAGGTAATATTTCATCTTGATGAAGAGCCAATAGAAAAAGTGACCTTTGTCCTCAATAACATAATCAACCTGCTCAATGATTTGGGA
>ERZ764778.1440-NODE-1440-length-24349-cov-4.439080_pt1 | contig 24349 bp, 16 predicted proteins | sample MGYA00374951_ERZ764778 | MGnify/ENA primary metagenome ERZ764778 (study PRJEB28918, sample SAMN05720193) | bioreactor metagenome | isolation source: Anaerobic biogas reactor | place: USA:Washington, USA | collected 2015-08-08 ...
TCACGCGCTGCTGTCGGAAGGAGTGTCCTTTTACAATCTGGGCCTGGTCATCACCGACGAGCAGCACCGATTTGGTGTGAGCCAGAGAGCCGCCCTGACCGAAAAGGGAGGCCGGGGGCAGCACCCTCACGTACTGGTCATGTCGGCCACCCCCATTCCCCGCACCCTGGCCCTCATTATTTACGGCGATCTGGACATCTCGGTGATCGACGAGGCGCCCCCCGGCCGCCGGGCGGTCAGGACTTATATTGTGGGGGAGAGCAAGCGGGCCCGGATGTATGACTTTGTCCGGAAGCTGGCGGCCGAGGGCAGACAGACCTATATCGTATGCCCGGCGGTGGAGGAGGGGGAGAGCGGGGCGGAGGGCGGCCCCACCCTCAAGTCGGTTATGACGTATGCCGAGACGCTGCGCACCCAGGTGTTTTCCAACCTGCGGGTGGGGTTTGTTCACGGCAAACTCAAGGCAAAGGAAAAAGACGCCGTCATGGATGCCTTTGCCGCCGGCGGACTGGATATCCTGGTGTCCACCACCGTCATCGAGGTGGGCATGGATGTGCCAAACGCCGCCCTGATGGTGGTGGAAAACGCGGAGCGGTTCGGCCTCTCCCAGCTCCACCAGCTCCGGGGCAGGGTGGGACGGGGAGCGCACCAGTCCTACTGCACTCTGGTCACGTCGGCGCGCAATCCCGAGAGCATGGCGCGGCTCCGGGTGCTCGCTTCCACCAACGACGGGTTTAAAATTTCCGAGGAGGATCTGAAGCTCCGGGGTCCCGGCGACTTTTTCGGGGCGCGGCAGCACGGCCTGCCCCACCTGAAAATTGCCGATCTGGCGGGCGACATGCGGCTTTTCAGGCAGGCGCAGGACGCCGCCCGGGAACTGCTGGCCCGGGACCCGGAGCTGTCTGAACCGGGGCATCTTGCCCTGCTGGATAAGGTCAGGCGCCTGTTCGCGGAACATCCGCATCGGTTTAATTAGGGCAACACTGCACAGAGATAAATGTAATGAACGTGATGCTTATTAGATCACGGACTCAAGTGGATCGTTTTCGCCATGGTGCTGGCCGCCACCTTGCCAGGCTCCGTTTCCGCTGTCTCCGGAACCATTTCCAAACGGCGCATTGTATGGAGAACCAAACAGTTCCTCCATTTTGTTTTTTATCTGCCGCATGGACATGACGCGCACATCGTCAACCGTAATTTCCGGGTCAAGCTCCTGCAGCTCCAGAAAAGCGCGGTACTTGCCAAAGGAAAGTCCCGCCTCGTGCGCTGCGGCAATGTCCCCGCGATCTCCGCATTGGCACTCCACATTCGGCTGCGCAGCATATGCACAAGCGGTGATTTGCCCGCGCATTTCCTCGCTTTTTTCCTCCGTATCGCCGATCACGGTGATGGAAACGAATCCGTCGTTTCCAAGATAAGGCCTCATCGCATCGCTGCACATGAGTGTATTCAACCCATCGGAATAAGACATATTTTGAAGATCAACCGCCGCGGCAAGCGCGCTGCCATCCTCGTTGTATCCCTCGACCGTTACGATCCGGTCAAAACGGTTGACCCCCAGCTCGATGGAGGGATTGACGTCTACACTGATGGCAGATACCGGCGTCATATAAAACCTCCAGCCGCCCATACCCAGCAGCACCAGCGCGAAGCAGGCCAACGCCGTGGCCAGTCTTCTGCCATGCGCTCCTCGGCTGGGTGCGGCTGTTTTTACTTTCAGATATGCCATGGTACGGCGTTTAATGGCATCCTCCGCGTGAATGCCGTCAAAGGCGTCCCGAATTCTGTTACCCAATCCCATCACCTCCCAGCGCGTCCCGCAGCTGTCCTTTGGCTCTCGATAAAAGCGTGTAGACCGTGTTCTCATTCTTACCCAGCAGCTTTCCGATTTCCGCCGCTGTATACCCTTCGTAATAATGAAGATAGACCACATTCCTGTATTTCGGCGGTAACGCAAGCACAGCTTCCAGCACCTCGCGGTGGTCATCTGTTACGCCCGCCTCCTGCGGCAGCACCTCCTCCAGGGAAACGGTGCGGCTTCGGAAGAAGCTCTTGAGCAGATCCTTACAGGCGTTGATGGTCACGCGAATGAACCACGCCTTTTCATGCTCCTCGTTTTCGAACGCAGCGGAGCTGAGGACATATTTCAAAAATACGGTTTGAAATATGTCCTCTGTGTCGGTATAGCTTTTCAGATGAACCATGCAGATACGCCGGACGGTGTCCGCGTATAATGCGATGGCTCTGTTTGCTTCCGTTTCGCTCCGCATTGCTTACCTCGCTGTTATTGATTTCCTCCCCATTGACGGCCGCATCCAAAGCCGGTTCCGTCCTGCGGACGCACACCGCCATTGGGGCAGTTGTCGCAGACTCCGTTGCTGTCGGCGTCAACGAAGGACGCGCCGCGCCCCGCGCCGCCGCGTCCGGCACGTCTTCCCGTACCGTCCTGCGGACGCACACCGCCATTGGGGCAGTTGTCGCAGATCCCGTCGCCGTCTGAGTCGGCAGAGCCGCAGACGTCGCAGACACCGTCGCTGTCCGTATCTGTAAAACGCGCCGCGCTATGGGACTGCGACGCCGCCAACGCGCTGGTTGCGCTGATGGACAACACCAGCGCCACTGCCAGGAAAAGTGCAAATACCTTTTTCATGAAATTGACCTCCGTTATGTTGTAAGTCGTTTGTGACTTCACAGACAATACGACTGAAAAAGGCAAATCCGTTCAAAAAAAGCCGCCTGTCGAAAAAACTTTGACGGGCGGCGCTCCGATGCTATCAGCAGTTTTTCTTTTCTTCAAACCAAATGCGGGCAGTGCATCGGCTTCCTTTTTCTTTCTCCGGTTTCGATGGTGTAATCATACGCTGTATTCAGGGCAGAATCGGTGATTTTATCACGTAAGCTCTGCGGCAAGGGCAATAAGACTTTTAGTTATTCCACAGAATCCGAACAAAAGGAATGCTGTTTGCCAGAGTTGGCAGCCAGCATGGATTTTTTATGCTATTACGCGGTGTTGCCTTAGCCGATTCTCCGGCGGGAAAGCGCCCCCCGGCCGTACCCTGTGCCGCTTCCTGTTCAGGCGGAAGGCGGCAAACTGTTAAAATTTTGGAAACACTCTTGAAATTTCAGTTCCATTGGGTATAATAGAGTTAGCACTCCGGAGAACTGAGTGCTAACTCTATACTTGATTCTTGGAGGCGGAATACGATATGGCAAAAAAGCAATTCAAGGCGGAATCCAGGCGGCTGCTGGATCTGATGATCAATTCCATCTATACCCACAAGGAGATTTTTCTGCGGGAGCTCATCTCCAACGCCAGCGACGCGGTGGACAAGCTGGCCTATCGGGCGCTCACCGACGAAAAGGTGGGGCTGAATCGTTCGGATTTCAAAATTATCATCATACCCGATGCGGAGGGGCGCACCCTCACCATCTCGGACAACGGCATCGGCATGACCAAAGAGGAGCTGGAATCCAATCTGGGCGTGATTGCCCGCAGCGGCTCCCTGCAGTTTAAGCAGGAAGCCGCTGCCAACGAGGGGGACAAGGCCGATCTGGATATCATCGGCCAGTTCGGCGTGGGCTTCTACTCCGCCTTTATGGTTTCCGACAAGGTGACGGTAATCTCCAGAGCCTACGGCAGCGAAGAGGCATGGAAGTGGGAATCCGAGGGGGCCGACGGCTATACCGTCACGCCTTGGGACAAGGAAACCGTGGGCACCGACATCATTATGGTCATCAAGGCCGACGGCGAGGAGGAGCGCTACGGGGACTATCTGGACCGGTACCGGCTGTCGGCGCTGGTGAAAAAGTATTCCGACTATATCCGCTACCCCATCATGATGGAGATGGAGCGCTCCCGCAAAAAGGAAAAGCCCGAGGGCGCGGAGGATGATGACAACCCGGAATGGGAAACCTATACCGAATGGGAGACCTTAAACTCCATGGTGCCCCTGTGGCAGCGCCCCAAAAGCAAGGTGACCCAGGAGGAATATCACAGCTTTTACAAAGAGAAATTCGGTGAGTGGGAGGATCCCCTGGCGGTCATCCACACCTCGGCGGAGGGAGCGGTGGAGTACAAAGCGCTGCTCTACGTACCCGGCCGCGTGCCCTATGATTTCTATACCCGGGAGTATCAGAAGGGGCTGCAGCTCTATTCTTCCGGCGTTCTTATCATGGACAGGTGCGCCGATCTGCTGCCCGACCATTTCCGGTTTGTGAAGGGCGTGGCGGATTCTCAGGATTTTTCCCTGAATATTTCGCGGGAGGTGCTCCAGCACACCCGCCAGCTTAAAATCATCGCCGCCAATCTGGAAAAGAAGATCAAATCCGAGCTGCTCAGGCTGCAGACAGACGACCGGGAGAAGTACGAGAAGTTCTGGGAGGCCTTCGGCCTTCAGCTCAAGTACGGCGTGGTGGCGGAATACGGCGCCCACAAGGAGCTGCTGCAGGATCTGCTGCTCTTCTGGTCCTCCCGGGAGGGCCGGCGGGTGACCCTGGGCGAATATCAGGAAAAGATGCCCCAGTCCCAGCCCTTCGTCTATTATGTGTGTGCCGAGAGCGCGGAAAAGGCCAAAAAACTCCCCCAGGCCGAGCGCATTTTGGACGCGGGGTACGAGATCCTGTATCTTACCGAAGACGCCGACGAGTTTGTAGTGCAGGCGCTGGGAGAGTTGGGCGGCAAGAAATTCAAACCGGTCGGCGACGACGACGCCCTGCCCGCCACCGACGCCGAGAAGGAAAAGACGGAAAAGCAGGCTCAGGAGAACAGGGACGTGCTGGAGTTTGTGAAGGAGGTGCTGGGGGACAGGATTAAGGAGGCCCGCATTTCCCGCATTCTCAAATCGGGCGCGGTATGCCTGAAGGCGGACGGTCCCATGAGTCTGGAGATGGAGAAGTATTTCAGCAAGCTGGAACAGGACATGCCCATGAAAGCCGAGCGGGTGCTGGAACTGAACCCCGATTCCGGCGCCTTTGCCGCCCTGCGCGCCGCGGTGGACAGCGACAGGGAGCTGGCCAAGCAATATGCCGAGCTGCTGTACAGCCAGGCCCTGCTCATTGCCGGACTGCCCCTGCCCGACCCGGCGGGGTATACCGAGCTGGTGTGCTCGCTGATGAGATGAAACCAGACAAAATCCGACCCTGTGCGATACTGTTTGCATTGACAAGCGGCCTGTTTCTGCATATGATAATCAATACGGACAAAAAATAAAAAAACAAGTGAGGTGGAAAAAATGGACGCAGGCAGTAATGGCACATTAACTTATCGAGGTAGAACCGGGCCTGCGGCTCCTTTTTCCCGCCGCGGGTAAGAGACTCGGCTTAAGTTACTGTGGCTTACTTCCTACTTAAAAAAGGAAAAGGCGGCGGGCGCCGCCCTTTCCTGACAATCCCAATTGTGAGGAGGAAGCAGCTATGGCAGAGAGCACCGTAACCCTGGAAAACACTCTGATTGCCCTGGTGGAGGGAAAAAAATACACCGCCCTGCGCGACATTCTGATTACCATGAACTCCGCCGATATTGCGGCGATTTTTGAAGAGATTGCGGAGGAAAAGCTTCCCATTCTGTTCCGTCTGCTGCCCAAGGAACTGGCGGCCGAGACCTTTGTAGAGATGGAGCCCGACGCTCAGGAGCTTCTCATCCGCGGCTTTTCCGACAACGAGCTGAAAGATGTTGTCGATGAACTGTACGTAGACGACGCGGTGGACATCGTGGAGGAAATGCCCGCCAACGTAGTCAAGCGCATCCTTCGGCAGGCCGACCCGGAGATGCGCAAGATGATCAACGAGATTTTGCAGTATCCCGAAGACAGCGCCGGCAGCATCATGACCACGGAATATGTGAACCTCCGCCCCCGGATGACGGCGGCTGAGGCCATCAAGCGCATCCGGCGCACCGGCGTGGACAAGGAGACCATTTACACCTGTTACGTCACCGACGGCAACCGCAGACTCATCGGCATGGTGTCCATCCGCACCCTGCTGCTGGCGGAAGACGACGCCGTCCTGGAAGACATCATGGAGACCAACGTCATCTCGGTGAGCACACTGGAGGACCAGGAGACCGTTGCCCGGATGTTTGACAAGTACGACTTTCTGGCCCTGCCGGTGGTGGATCAGGAAGACCGTCTGGTGGGCATCGTCACCGTGGACGACGCCATGGACGTACTGCAGGAAGAGATCAGCGAAGACTTTGAAAAAATGGCCGCCATCACCCCCTCCGAAAAGCCGTATTTCAAAACCGGCGTGTTCGAGACCTGGAAGCAGCGCATTCCGTGGCTTCTGATCCTTATGATCTCAGCCACCTTTACCGGCATGATCATTACCTCTTTTGAAAGCGCGCTGGCGGCCCAGGTGGCGCTTACGGCCTTTATTCCCATGCTCATGGATACCGGCGGCAATTCGGGCAGCCAGGCCTCTGTGACCATCATCCGCGGCATGGCGCTGGACGAGATAGAGCTGTCAGACATGCTCCGGGTGGTGTGGAAGGAGGGCCGGGTGGCCCTGATATGCGGCCTTACGCTGGCGGCGTGCAATTTTGTTAAGGTGCTGCTCATCGACCGGGTGAGCATTTATGTGGCCGCCGTAGTCTGCCTGACGCTGGCGGGGACCGTGTTTGTGGCCAAGCTGGTGGGCTGTACCATGCCCATGGTGGCCAGGCGGTTGGGGTTCGACCCGGCGGTGATGGCCAGTCCCTTTATCACCACCATTGTGGACGCCATCTCCCTGCTCATCTATTTCCAGATCGCCGCCGCGCTGCTGAGGATATAGATATTCCGCTGCGGAAGCGTTTCGTGTGTTGATACAAAGCGGCCGCGGAGCAGCGCTCCGCGGCCGCTTGAAACTGCCGGAAAAGACGGGTTGGATGTTAATTCCGCTGTGCGCGGCGGAAACTCTGTGAGGCTTTTTTAACCGGATAAGGTTTTTTAACGGGCTGAAGCGGCTGGTTCCTTCAGGCCGCGCCCGGGCATTTTTGTAGTTTTTCACACTTTAAACCTTGGGGAAAATGTAATAGAATAACAGAATAAAGGAAAAGGAATCAGCGGGAAGAGAATTCCAAACAGGCAGGAAAGGATCATCATATGAGAAAAACCAAGATCATCTGTACACTTGGCCCCGCCGTGGACGACGAGGGGGTCATCCGGGCCCTGGTTCTGGGCGGCATGGACGCCGCCCGGTTTAATTTTTCCCACGGCACCCATGAAAGCCATCTGGCCCAGCTGAATAAGCTTAAGCGGGTGCGGGACGAGCTGTGCCGCCCCGTGGCAACCATTCTGGATACCAAAGGACCGGAAATCCGGATCAGAACCTTTGCCGCCGGTTCGGCGCTGCTGGTTCCCGGGGCGGAATTTATCCTGACGCCAGATGAGGTTTCCGGCGATGAGCACCAGGTGTCGGTTACCTATGACAATCTCCACGCCGAGCTGAACCCCGGCCACCGGATACTCATAGACGACGGGCTGATTGAGCTGGCGGTACGCGGGATCGACGGGAACCGGGTGGTCTGTGTGGTGGAAAACGGCGGGGTTCTTTCCAACAACAAGAGCATCAATATTCCCGATGTGCCCATCCGGCTGCCCTCCCTCACCGAACGGGACAAGGAGGACCTCAAGTTTGCGGCGGAACATGGGTTTGACTTTATTGCCGCTTCCTTTGTGCGCGGGGCAGGGGATGTGGAGGATATCCGGAACTTTTTGCACACGTGCGGGGGGGAGGAGATCCGCATCATCGCCAAAATCGAGAACCGGCAGGGTGTGGACAATCTGGAAGAGATCCTGGAGGCCTCCGACGGGATTATGGTCGCCCGGGGCGACCTGGGGGTGGAGATCCCCGCCCATGAGGTTCCCATTCTGCAGAAGCAGATGATCACGGCCACCATTCTGCACGGCAAGCCCGTTATTACCGCCACCCAGATGCTCGACTCCATGATCCGCAATCCCCGGGCGACCCGGGCCGAGATTTCCGACGTGGCCAATGCCGTGTTCGACGGCACCAGCTGCGTGATGCTCTCGGGGGAAACCGCCTCGGGCAAGTACCCGCTGGAAGCCCTCCGGACCATGGTGAAAACGGTAGCCGCCGCCGAGGACGCCACCAATTACTGGGGCCGGTTCCGCAAGACCGCGTACCGGACGTGCGGCTCCATCAACGACGCCATCAGCCACAGCTGCTGTCACACCGCCATGGACTTAGACGCCGCCGCCATCCTCACCGCCACCAACTCCGGGCGCACGGCCCGCATGATCTCCCGGTACCGGCCGGCCTGCCCCATTGTGGCTATCACCACCACCGAGCGCGTCCGCCGGCAGCTGGCCGTCTCCTGGGGGGTATATCCCTTTCTTTCCGGCATGGTGGATTCCACCGACGAGCTGTTTTCCCTGTGCGTCAAATGCGCCCGCACCGAGGGGATGCTGCAGCCCGGCGAGACCGTGGTCATCACAGCGGGCGTGCCCATCGGCAAAAGCGGCTCCACCAACCTGATCAAGGCGCAAAAAATCGGAGAGGTTTAACAGCGTATCATGAATGTTTTAGCGGAAATGCGAAGGGGCGTCAGACTCCCGCCCCGCATATCCAGGTGGTGTTCCCGCCTTTGCTTTGCCGCCGGCCCCCTGCTTTCCTACCACCTGGTGGAGCTTCTGAACTATAACGATCCCTGGCGCAGCTTTTCCCCTGTGCAGATCGGGCTGAATCTGATCTGGTATTATCTCATCGCCTTTCTGGTCTGGCTGGCGCTGGGGCGGCGCACCCTCTCGGCGGGCGTGACGGCCTGCCTGTTCACCCTTGTGGGCATGATCAACCGCTATGCCATCCGTTTCCGGGGGCGCACCATTTTTCCCGGCGATCTGACCTCTGTACGCACGGCTCTCAACGTGGTGCAGGGGTATCACTATGATCTGGACAGCCAACAGATCAACTGCCTCATTATGCTTGGCGTCTACCTGGCGGTGCTGCTCCTTCTTCCGCGGGCAAAAGGGCGGCGGCTCCCCCCCCGGCGCGTGTGGGTGCCCCTTGCGGCGGCGTCGCTTGTGTACATACTGGCTTTCTTCGGCACCGGCTTTCTCGGCCGGCTGGGCGTCGAGCCCTCCCTGTGGACCACCCGGGGCAACGGCTTTGTGCTCAACTATACGGTATGCCTGCGGTACAGTCGGGTGGAGAAGCCCCGGGGGTACGACGCGGAAAGCCTGGCTCAGCTTGCGGCCCAAAAGCCTTCCGACACGGCGGCGGCCAAGCCCAGGCCCATCGCCGCGGGGAAAAAGCCGACCAATATCATCGTGGTCATGAACGAGTCCTTTTCCGACCTGAGCTACCTGGATGAGCTGGAGACCAATCAGGATTATCTGCCCTTTTACCGCTCTCTTACGGAAAACGCGGTAAAGGGGACCGCCTACGCTTCGGTGTTCGGCGGCAACACCGCCAATTCGGAGTATGAGTTTTTAACCGGCCATACCACCGCCTTTCTGCCGGCGGACTCGGTGCCCTACCAGCTCTATGTGCAACCCGGCGCCCCCTCTCTGGCGGCCCAGATGAACGCGCTGGGCTATGAGACGGTGGCCATGCACCCCTATCACGCCTCCGGCTGGAACCGCCGTGCGGTGTACCGGAGCTTTGGCTTTGACCGGATGCTCTTTCTTGACGACTTTCAGGAGCTCACTTACATGCGCACCTACGCCACCGACCGCTCCAACTATGAAAACATAATCCGCATGTATGAGGAGAAGGAGAAGGAGAAGGGGCAGAAGCTGTTTGTCTTCAATGTCACCATGCAGAACCACAGCGCCTATAACGTGGATTGGAACGGTCTGGAGCAGACGGTCTGGCTCACCGGCAAGTGGGCGGGGCGGTTCAGGACGGTCAATCAGTACCTGTCTCTCATCAGGGAGAGCGACAGCGCCCTGCAGGAGCTCATTGAATACTTCTCCGACGCGGAGGAACCCACCATGATCCTGCTGTTCGGCGACCATCAGCCTCAGGTGGCCACCAATTTTTACACAGAGCTGCTGGGCGGGGAGTTTGAGGAGCTGCCCGCCGCCGCCGCGCAGTCCCGGCAGCGCGTGCCCTTCCTCATCTGGGCCAATTACGATATCCGGGAGCAGGAGGGAGTGGAGCTCTCTCTCAACTACCTGTCCGCCCTGCTGATCGAACAGGCCGCCCTCCCTCAAACGGGCTATCAGCGTTTTCTCCTGGCCCTGCGCGGCCAGCTTCCGGTCATCAACAGCGTGGGTTATCTGGACGCGGAAGGAAATTTTACCTATGAGGAGGAAGAACTTCCGGACTCTGCCCGGAAAGCGCTCGAAACCTACCGGCAGCTTGCATACAACGCGATTTTTGACACCGGGAATCTGCTGAAGGACTTTTTCTTCCTGCGGGAGGATTAAAAAGAACCCGCGGGAGGCCCCCTGGCCTCCCGCGGGTTCTTTTTATGCTTCTTTTTTCTCCGGAAGGGGGTGAAGCACGCAGCGCCTGCCCTCCTTGCCGTAGAGGACAAAGCACTTGTTGCAGTCCAGGCACGCGGCCTGCTCCTCCCCGCTCATAAACCGGGTCACAAGATCGGGCTGAGAAATAAAGGGACGGGAGAGCGACACCATATCCAGCCCCGCGTCAAACACCTTCCGCATGTCCTCTTTCGTCCGGATGCCGCCCACCAGAAACACGGGCAGGCCCGTATCCTGTTTCACCGCCTCCGCGCGCTCGAGATAATAGGTGCGGGCGCCGGAACGTCCCAGTGACGTAAAGTTGCAGCCGCTGACCTCAATGCCGTCCACGCCGATTTGGCTGCAGATTTTGCAGATCTCCATAAAGTCCGGCCCGAACTCCTCGTCATGTTCTTCCACATTGCTGTTGATCTTGATGATCACAGGATAATCGGCTCCTACGGCGTTCCGGATGCGCAGGATGGTCTCCCTTGCAAACCGGAAGCGATTGCGGGCGCTGCCGCCGTATTCGTCCGTCCGCCTGTTGTAGACCGGAGAGATAAACTGGGAGAGCAGATAGTTGTGGGCGCAGTGAAGCTGTACGCCGTCGAACCCGCACGCTTTGGCCCGCACAGCGGCTTCGGCGAACGCTTTTTCCAGCTCCAGGATCTCTTCCGCCGTGAGGGCTTCGCCAACGGGACTCTTGGGGGAGAAGGGAATGGCGGAGGGACCGAGGGGCGCTTTTCCGTCCAGCACGCTCGCGGGGGACTGGAGGCCGGCGTGGTTGATCTGGAGAAAGATCTTGCTGCCGCCCCGGTGGCAGGCATTTACAATACGCTTCTGGCCCTCCATGAAGCGGTCGTCATATAGGGAATTTTGATTAAGGGCCGCCCGTCCCCGTGGATGGACACAGGCATGGCCGGTGATGATCAGGCCGATGCTGTTTCCTGCCAGCGCGGCGTAGAGCTCCACCTGCCTGTCAGTCACGGAGCCGTCTGCCCCGCCGAAGGGGTCCTGCGTGGCGGAGCGGATGACACGGTTTTTGAATGTCACTTCTTTCAGTGTGTAAGGCGATAAGTATTTGTCCATATTGTGATCTCCTTTCGGCTTTGATTTCAAATGCAGCGGGCCGGCCCGCTCCTGCGGAGGTTCTTGCATTATCCATGGTACCACAGGATAACACATAAAAAAAGTTAAAACATTCGATAGCGGGTCCAATCATTTCGATCTGTCACAATCTATCACAAGAAGGGCGCAACCTATTGACAAACCGGGCAGGTATGATACAATTACACAGTTAAAAATGCGTTGAGGAAGCCAGCCGTCTTCAGCCGCCCAAAGCGAGGGGGGAGGGTGAAAGCCCCCGGCGAAAGCGCAGCCGGCAGCCACTTCGGAGCAGCCCGGGAGACCGGGACGGGTTTTGCCGCCGTTACCGGTTATTTGAGATGCCCTGTGGCGGGGCAAATCAGGGTGGTACCGCGTAGCTTGCCGCTCCGCCCCTGACAGAGGCAGGGGCGGAGCATTTTTATTTTTACAAATGGAGGATCTCCCATGAAACAATACGGCCTCAATGAGCTCCGGGAGATGTTTCTTGCCTTTTTTGAGAGCAAGGGGCATCTCCGCCTGCCCAGCTTTTCCCTTATTCCCCAGAACGATGCCTCCCTGCTGCTGATTAACTCGGGTATGGCGCCCATGAAGCCGTGGTTTACCGGGGAGCAGAAGCCTCCCCGAACCAGAGTATGCACCTGCCAGAAGTGCATCCGCACCGGCGACATCGAAAACATCGGCAAAACCGCCCGCCACGGCACCTATTTTGAAATGCTGGGCAATTTCTCCTTCGGCGACTACTTCAAGAAGGAGGCCATCGCATGGAGCTGGGAGTTTCTCACCGAGGTGGTCGGACTTGACCCGGACCGGCTTTACCCTTCGATCTATGAGCAGGACGAAGAGGCCTTTGAAATCTGGAATAAAGATATGGGCATTCCGGCCGGGCGCATTTTCCGGTTCGGCAAGAAGGACAACTTCTGGGAGCACGGCTCCGGCCCGTGCGGCCCCTGTTCCGAGATCTATTACGACCGGGGCGGGCGGTACGGCTGCGGAGAGCCCGGCTGCACCGTAGGCTGCGACTGCGACCGCTATATCGAGGTGTGGAACAACGTCTTTTCCCAGTATAACAGTGACGGGGCAGGCAAATACACCGAGCTTGCGCAGAAGAACATTGACACCGGCATGGGGCTGGAGCGGCTGGCCTGCGTCTGTCAGGACGTGCCCTCCCTCTTTGACGTGGACACCGTCATGAACATCACGCGGAAAGTCAGCGAGATAACGGGCGCCACTTACGGCCAGAGTCACAAGACCGACGTCTCCCTGCGGGTGATTACCGACCATATCCGCTCGGCCACCATGATGATCTGCGACGGCGTGCTCCCCTCCAACGAAGGGCGGGGCTATGTCCTGCGCCGCCTGCTGCGCCGGGCCGCCCGCCACGGCAAGCTGCTGGGGGTAAACGAGCCATTCCTGTATGAGGTGTGCGATACCGTCATCCAGGAAAACCGGACAGCCTACCCCGACCTGGTGGAAAAGAAGGGCTATATCACCCGTGTCATCCGGGTGGAGGAGGAGAACTTCGCCAAGACCATCGACGGCGGCATGAAGATCTTCTCCGAGCTGATGGCAGATTACAAGGCAGGCGGCGGCAGGGTGTTTTCGGGTGCCGACGCCTTCAAGCTCTATGATACCTACGGATTTCCCATCGATCTGACCGTGGAGATGGCGGAGGAAGAAGGCCTGACGGTGGATCTGGACGGGTTTCATGCCCTCATGCAGGAGCAGCGCCGGCGGGCCAGGGCGGCCCGGGCCGCTCTGGGCGAGCTGGCTTGGGCGGGCATCGACCTGGGACTGGACAGCACCCCCACCGCGTTTGTGGGGTACAACGAATTCCGGGCCGGAGCCAGGGTGCTGGCCATCGTGGTGGGCGACGAGCTGCGGGGCGAGGTGCGGGAAGGGGAGAAGGCCGTCGTCGTACTGGACAGAACCCCCTTCTATGCCGAGATGGGCGGCCAGACCGCCGATCAGGGTACCATTGCCGTGGGGAAGGCCATCTTTGACGTGACCGAGGTGCACAAAAACAAGGGGGACAAGTACCTGCACACCGGCGTCATGCGCACGGGCACCCTTTCGGTGGACGATACCGCCGACGCCTCCATCGACATGGACCGCCGCAAGGCCGTCATGCGGGCCCATTCTGCCACCCATCTGCTTCAGAAGGCGCTGCGGGCCGTGCTGGGCGAGCATGTGCAGCAGGCGGGCAGCCTTGTGGAGCCCGACCGCCTGCGCTTTGACTTTACCCATTTCTCGGCGGTGACCGCCGAGGAGCTGGCCGATATTGAACAGCTGGTCAACGAGGCCGTTCTGGAGGGCTACGGCATCGATATTGCGGAAATGCCCATCGCCGCCGCAAAAGAACGGGGGGCCATGGCCCTGTTCGGCGAGAAATACGGCGACGTGGTGCGCGTGGTGGACATGGGCGGCTGGTCGGTGGAGCTGTGCGGCGGCACCCACCTGGACAACACCGCGAAGGTAGGCCCCTTCCGCATCGAGAGCGAATTTTCCGTGGCTTCCGGCGTGCGCCGCATTGAGGCCAGCACCGGCATCGCCACGCTGGATGCCATGAACGGCAATCTCAGACTGCTGCGCGGCGTGGCAGAGGCGCTGAAGACAAAGCCGGACGAGCTGCTGCAGCGGGCCGAACAGCAGATGTCGGAGCTTCGCCAGCTGCGCCACGCGCTGGAACAGTACAGGGCCAAAGAGCTCCACGGCGATACCGGGCGCCTTCTCGCCGCCGCAAAAGACGTGGGCGGACTGAAGGTGCTCACCGCCAGAATGCCGGACGGCACCGGCGCCGACAGCCTGCGCAAGGCCGGAGATTTCCTGCGGGACAGGGAAAAGAGCGTGGTTGCCGTGCTGGCCGCCGTCCAGGAGGACAAGATCACCTTTCTGGCCGTGTGCGGCAAGGAGGCGGTCGCGCGGGGCGTCCGGGCGGGCGATCTGGTGCGGGAGGTCAGCAGCCTGTGCGGCGGCTCCGGCGGCGGCAAGCCCGACTCCGCCATGGGCGGCGGCAAGAACGTGTCCCGGCTGGAAGAGGCTCTGGCCGCAGTGGAGGGCTTTACGGCGGAAAAACTGGAGCTGCAAAAATAGCATAAGCTATATCAGGAGGTATTCTCATGTCCGATTGTCTGTTTTGCAACATTGCGGCGGGGAAAATCCCCTCCCAAAAAGTGTACGAGGACGAGCTCGTCTACGCGTTTCGTGATATCGATCCCAAGGCGCCCGTGCATTTTCTCGTCATTCCCAAAGCGCATATTTCCTCTGCGGCCGCCGTTACCCCGGAGAACTCGCCCGTGGTAGGGCGTATCTTCGAGGTCATTGCCCGGGTGGCCGCACAGATGGGCATTCAGGACGGCTTCCGCGTGGTGTCCAACGTGGGCGCGCAAGGCGGCCAGACGGTGTTCCATCTGCACTTCCACGTGCTGGCCGGGCGCGATATGACCTGGCCTCCGGGATAAGAAACCATGCGCAGGCTGGCCTCCTTTGCCCTGCCGTACAGCGCCGCGGTTTTTCTGGCGCAGTATGTGCTGCCCCGGCGTCTCTGGCTCCCGGCGGGGGTATTGTGCGCCCTGCTTGCCCTGACTGCCCTGGCCGTTCGGGGCGACAGGCGACTGCGGGCACTGCTGGCTGCCCTGGGCCTGTGCGCCGGATTTCTGTGGTGCCGGGGCTATGACGCCTGCTTTTTCGCCCCTGCCGAGGAACTGGACGGGCGCACCGTCGTTGTGAGGGCCACGGTGCACGACTGGCCCCGGGCGACAGAATACGGCTATGCGGCCGAGGTGCGCGTGCATCCGGAAGGACGGCCGGATGTCAGGGCGTTACTCTACGCCGGCGGGGCCGCCGCAGCCCTCAAGCCGGGCGACAGCCTGTCGGTCATCGCCGCCTGCCGTCTGGCCGGGCGTACCGCCGGCGGAGCCGGGGTCACCTATTACACCGCCAGGGGCGTCTATCTGCTGTGCACCGCCTACGGCGAGATGACGGTGGCGCCCGCTCCGAATATCCCGCTGCGGTACTGGCCCCGGCTGGCGGCCAAAGTGCTCAGGGAGCGCGTGGAGAAACAGGTTCCGCCGGATGCCGCACCCCTCACCGCCGCGCTCATTACAGGAGATAAAGCGGAGCTGGACGACTCCCTCTACGCCGCGCTGCGGCGTACGGGGCTTGCCCATGTGGTGGCGGTGTCGGGACTGCACATCTCTTTTCTGGCCGGACTGTTCCGGGTGCTGCCCGGCCGGCGGCACCGCCGGGCGTCGGCCGCCGCCGTCATTGGGACTGTCTTTTTTTTCGCGGCGGTAACGGGCAACAGCCCGTCGGCGCTGCGGGCCGCGTTTCAGTGCGCCTGTCTGCAGGCAGCGCCGCTGCTGGGACGGGAGGAGGACCCCCCTACCGCGCTGTCCGCCGTTCTGGCGCTGCTTCTGCTCCACAATCCCCGGGCTGCCGCCCATATTGGCCTGCAGCTCTCCTTTGCGGCGGTGGCGGGCATATACCTGTTTGCCCCCGCGCTCTATGACCGGTGGACAGGCAGACTGCCCCGGGGGATGCGGTTTGCAGGCGCGCTGCGATGTGCCCTGGGTATCCTGAGCACCACCCTGGGAGCCATGGTGCTCACCACCCCTCTGAGCGCCTACTATTTCGGCACCGTCTCTCTCATCGCGCCGCTATCCAACCTGCTGGCGCTTCCGGCGGTCACCGCCGCCTTCATCGCCGGACTTGCCGCTGCCCTCACGGGGATTGCACTCCCCGGGGTGGGCAGCGTTCTTGCCTGGCCCGCGGCCCTGCCCGTTTTCTTTCTCCGGCGGCTGGTTTTCGCTCTGAGCAAAATCCCCTTTGCCGCCGTCACGCTCTCCTCGGTCTATTACGCCCTGTGGCTGCTCTTTGCCTACGCCGTTTTGTGCCTGTGCCTGTTCCGGCGCGGGAAAACGAGGTGGTTTGTTCCCGCCGGCGCCGTGACCGCGGTGCTGTGCGCCGCCGTCCTGTTTACCAGGCTCACGGTGACCGGCGGCAATCTGGCGGTATCGGTACTGGATGTGGGGCAGGGGCAGAGCATTGTCATCCACGCGGGCGGGTACACGGCGCTGGTGGACTGCGGCGGAAACGGACCTGTAAATGCCGGCGATGTGGCCGCCGACTATCTGCAGGGCCTGGGCTGCGGCAGTCTGGATCTGCTGGTGCTCACCCATTTCCACGCCGACCACGTGAGCGGGGTGGAGCAGCTCATGGAGCGGCTGGCCGTGTGCGCGGTAGCCATGCCGGAGCCGGAGGACGATGCGGGCAGGCACGCTGAGACGCTGGCCCGCGCAGAGGGCGCCGCGATTGTGCCTGTTGCCGCAGTTGAGAAAATCCCCCTCAGCGGAGCCATAATCACCCTCTACCCGCCTTTGGGCGGAGCGGGAGAAAACGAGCGGGGGCTGTCGGTTGTCTGTTCGGCAGGGGACTTTGACCTGCTCATCACCGGCGATATGAGCGCCCCGATAGAGGCCAGGCTTCTGCGGTATGCCGAGCTGCCCGATATCGAGCTGCTGATAGCGGGCCACCACGGCTCAAAATACTCCAATTCGGAGCAGCTTCTGCAGCAGGTCACCCCGGAGCTGACGGTCATCTCGGTGGGCAGCAACTCCTACGGGCATCCCGCCGAAGAAACCCTGGCGCGCTTTGCCCGCAGCGCAGTGGAGATCTACCGTACCGATGTGCACGGGACCGTGACCGTTACCGTGCCCTGAACCGAAAGGAGAGATCGGAATGCCGCCCAAATCCAAAGCGGACCGCACGGGTTATCAAACATTCAAAAAGGATCTGGCATCGGGGAGCATCGGCCGTCTCTACATTTTCTGCGGGGAGGAGGCATACCTGCGGGACCATTATCTGGGCCGGATGAAAAAAATGCTCCTGCCGGCGGGAATGGAGCAGTTTAACTGCCACATCTTTCAGGGCAGGGACCTGAATGTGAGCACCCTGAGCCATGCCGTCGACACGCTGCCCATGATGAGCGGGCGCACCATGGTGGTGGTGAGTGACTACGACCTCTATAAAGCGCCTGCCGACACCCGGGATGCGCTGACCGCTCTCCTTTCACAGCTGCCCGATTACTGCTGTCTGGTGTTTGTCTATGACGTGATAGAATACAGGCCGGACGCCCGCACCAGGCTGGCCGCCGCCATCAAGGAGCATGGCAGCGTGGTGAAATTCCAGCGGCAGGAACAGGGGGATCTGGTGGACTGGATTCATCGCCGCTTCCGGGCCCTGGACCGCGAGATCGACTCCCGGGACGCGCAGTATCTCATTTTTTTGTGCGGAGACCTGATGAACGGTCTTATTTCCGAGATCGGGAAAATCGGGGCTTACGCCAAAGGCAGGCGGGTGACCCGCGAGGATATCGACGCGGTGGCCGTTGCCCAGCTGGACGCCGTGGTGTTCCAGATGACCGACGCCATTGCCCGGAACGACTTTGACAGGGCGGCGGCGGTGCTGGGGGAGCTTTTGCAGATGCAGGAGCCGCCCATCAAGCTGCTTGCCGCGATGGGCAAACACTTCCGTCAGCTGTACAGCGCACGCCTGGCGCTGGAGTACGGGAAGAAAGCGGGCTATGTGGCCGAGCTGTGGTCCATGCGCTCGGCCTATCCCGCCGAAAAGCTGATGGACGCGGCCCGGCGCTTCTCCCTGCCCTGGTGCCGCAATGCGGTCATCCGCTGCGCCCAGACCGATCTGGCCATGAAATCGGTCACCGGCGCCGACGCCAAACAGCTGCTGGTCTCCCTGCTTTTGGAGCTGGCTCAGGAAAGGACGGTGTGACCGTGCTGCGCATCCGGGAGGCTATTGTGGTGGAGGGGCGCTACGATAAAAACACCCTGTCCCAGCTGGTGGACGCGGTGATCGTGGAGACTGCCGGCTTTGGGATTTTCAGCGACGGGCAGCGCCTGGCTCTTCTGCGCCGTCTGGCTCAAAAACGGGGGCTCATCGTGCTCACCGACGCCGACGGCGCAGGGTTTGTCATTCGCAGCTATTTAAAGGGCGCCCTCCCCCCCGGGCAGGTCCGGCACGCCTATATTCCCGACGTGTTCGGAAAAGAGCGACGCAAGCGCAGGGGCGGCCGGGAGGGCAAGCTGGGGGTGGAGGGTATGGACCCTGTAGTGCTGGAGCGCGCCCTGCGCCGGGCGGGCGCCACCGTTCTGGAGGAAGGGACCCGGGAGCGGGAGGGCCGCCGGCCCATTACCAAGGCCGATCTCTACGCCCTGGGCCTGTCGGGCAGGCCGGGCAGCGATACGCGCCGCCGGGAGCTGCTCAAAAGGCTGGATCTGCCCGAACATCTCTCGGCCAACGCGCTGCTGGATGTGCTCAACGCGCTCTTCTCCCATGAGGAGTTTTTTGCAGAAGCTTCCTCCTAGGCACCCCCCCCCGCAGAAGGCCGGGCCCTCCCTTCCCTGCGGAAAAAGAAAACTGCCTGTCTTGCCGACAGGCAGTCGTTTTTTTGAGAGTAACCCGTTGTTATTTCGACAGCAGCAGCTTGTCGTCCGCCTCATCGCTGCCGCTGACCTGTTCAAACTGGGCCAGCAGGCTCTCCACGGTGAGCTTTTTCTTCTCCCCGCCCGAAACATCAATCGCGATTTTGCCGTCGTACATCATGATGAGGCGGTTGCCGTGGGCAATGGCGTCGCGCATGTTGTGGGTGACCATGAGGGTGGTGATGCTGTTATCCGCCACCAGCTTATCCGACAGATAGAGCACCCTGGCCGCCGTTTTGGGGTCCAGGGCGGCGGTGTGCTCGTCCAGAAGGAGCAGCTTCGGTTTTTCCAGCGTGGCCATGAGCAGGGTGATGGCCTGCCGCTGGCCGCCCGACAGCAGGCCCACCTTGGTGGTCAGGCGGTCCTCCAGCCCCAGATCCAGGGTTTTGAGGAGCCTCACATACTGGGTGCGCTCCTTTGGGGTAATTCCCCAGCGCAGGCCGCGGGCTTTGCCCCGGCGCAGGGCCAGGGCCAGATTTTCCTCAATGCCCATATTGGCCGCCGTCCCCATCATGGGGTCCTGGAATACCCTGCCGATATATCGCGCGCGCCGATACTCCGGCAGGCGGGTGACGTCCACGCCGTCGATGGAGATGGAACCGGAATCCACGCCGTACACACCGGCCACGGCGTTTAAGAGGGTGGATTTGCCCGCCCCGTTGCCGCCGATGACGGTGACAAACTCTCCCGGATCCAGATGGAGACTGACCCCGCGCAGGGCGGCCTTCTCGTTGACCGTGCCGGGGTTGAAGGTTTTGAAAACACCGTTGACATTCAGCATATCACACCCGCTCCTTTCCGGGCGCCCGGGCCGATTTCTGCAAGGTGCCCAGATAGGACTGGAACATGGGCATGGACAGGCAGACGGCCACGGTAATGGCGGTAAAGAGCTTGAGATCGTTGGGGTTCATACCCGCCTTGAGTACCAGGGCGATGATGATGCGGTAGACCACGGCGCCCAGAATGACCGAAATAAGGGAGTTTTTGAAGGAGCGGGTGCCGAAGAGCACCTCGCCGATGATGAGGGAGGCCAGGCCGATCACGATGGAGCCCACGCCCATCTGGATATCGGAAAAGCCCTGGTACTGGGCAATGAGGGCGCCGGACAGGCTGACCAGGCCGTTGGAAATCATCAGACCCAGAATGATCATGACGCTGGTGTCCACTCCCTGTGCCCGCACCATGTTGGGGTTGCTGCCCGTGGCCCGGATGGCGGCGCCCAGCTCGGTGCCGAAGAACCAGTAGATGATGAGGGCGACGGCCAGCACAGAGAGACACCCCACGACGAGGGAGGCGTATGCCTTGCCGAGTCCCATGCTTCCCAGCGCGGTGTAGACGGTATCCACCCGCAGAAGAGGCGTATTGGAGCGCCCCAAGCTGCCGCCCATCACCCGCAGGTTCACCGACCACATGGCCAGCATGGTGAGGATACCGGACAGCAGCGCCGGAATTTTCAGCTTGGTGTGGAGAAGGCCGGTGACCAGACCGCCGGCGAGGCCGGAGAGCAGGGCGCACGCCGTAGCGGCCCAGGGGTTTATCCCCCCGGAAATCAGCCGCGCCGCCACCGCGGCGCCCAACGGCAGCGTGCCCTCCACCGACAGGTCAGCCACATCCAGAATGCGGTAGGTGAGGTAGACACCGATTACCATGACCGCCCACAGCAGTCCCAGTGAGATCGCGCTCAGCAGAATACTCATAACAAATCAGATCTTTCCCCTTTTTCAGCCATAGTATGCTGTCTGCAAAAACGAAGCAAAGAATGGCAAACAGGGTTGCCACCCTTTGCTTTTGGGCAGGGAAGACACGCACCTTCCCTGCCCGGCGGTTGTACCCGGTAAAGGATCAGGCTTCCGGTATCCGTATAAATTCCTGCAGGTCGGCGGGGATCTCAAGGCCAAGCGCCTCGGCCACCGGCCCGTTGATATAGTACTCGAAGTTGGACGCGCCGGTGACCGGCATGGTGGAGATATCGGCGCCGTTTTGCAGAATTTCCACCGCCATCAGGCCGGTCTGATAGCCCAGGTCGTAATAGGTCAGGCCCAGGCTGGCCAGACCGCCCGACTCCGCCATACCGTTTTCCCCGCAGATGACGGGAATGCCTGCTTCCACGGAGACCTCCTGCACCAGAGGCATGGAGGCGGAGAAGGTGTTGTCGGTGGGGACATAGACGGCGTCGCACTCGGTGACGATGGAAGCCGTAGCCTGCTGAACCTCATTTTGGTTGGAGACGGTGCGTTCCACATACGCGATGCCCTTTTCGTCCAGAATTTCCTTGGCGATGGCCACCTGCAGCCGGGAGTTATCCTCGGAAGTGCAGTACAAAAAGCCCACCGTCGCGGTATCGGGGCAGAGCCTGAACATCAGATCCAGCTGCTCGGCAATGGGGTTCATGTCGGTGGTGCCCGATACATTGCCGCCGGGCGCCTCGTCGGAATCCACCAGGCCGGCTTCGGTAAAGCTGGTCACGGCGGTGGCCAGTATGGGGATATCGGCGGTTTTGGCGGCCATGGCCTGAGCGGCCGGGGTGGCAATGGCCAGCACCAGGTCCTTTTTGTCCATCACAAACTGATCGGCAATGGTGGTATAGTTGTTGGAGTCGGCATTGGCGTTTTTGTAATCGACAATCAGATTCTCCCCGTCCACCAGGCCGTTGTCCCGGAGCGCGGCGACAAAGCCCTCTTCAGCGTCGTTGAGCGCGGTATGGTCCATCATTTTGATGATGCCCACCTTGAAGGGTTCTGCGGCGGGTGTTGCGGTGGGGGCGGGGGAGCTTCCGCCTGTGGCGCCGCCGCAGGCGGCCAGCGCCAGGAGCATAGCTGCCGCCAGCAGGAGCGGGAGCAGTTTCGACATTCTTTTCATTGTGATACCTCCTGAAACTTTACTTTAGCACTTTTAAGCGCTAAATTAAACGGGTAATAAAAACAGCCTTCCGGCCTTTCCTTCTGCTGATAGCATTATAATCACGGATGCCCCCGCTGTCAATCTAAATTTCCAATTTCGCCGCACCGGATTCTGCGAGGCATGCCCCGAACCGCCGGATCAGGCGGCCCGGAGCATGCCTTTGGGGGTTTCTGCGTCAGCTTACCACAAGCTCCCCGTTCCTGTAATCCACGGTGAGCGAGCGGTGCTGCAGCTCATCGGCAATGATTTTGCGCCCGATGAGGGTTTCCACGGTATGCTGCACAAAGCGGCGCAGGGGGCGCGCGCCGTACAGCGGATCATATCCGCCGCTTACGATATGGGCTCTGGCCGCGTCGGTAAGCGTTACGGCGAGCCCTTTGTCCGCCAGCCGGCGGTTGAGGTCGTCCATGAGCAGGCTGACGATATGGTCGAGGTTCTCCCTGGTCAGCGGCTTGTAGAAGACGATCTCGTCCAGACGGTTCAAGAATTCCGGGCGGAAGGTGCGCCGCAGCAGCGATTCCACCTGCGCCCTCGCCTCATCGGAGATATTGCCACCGGCGTCGATGCCCTCCAGCAGATACTGGGAGCCCAGGTTGGAGGTGAGGATGAGGATGGTGTTCTTGAAATCCACCATCCGGCCCTGGCTGTCGGTAATCCGGCCGTCGTCCAGCACCTGCAGCAAGACGTTGTACACGTCGGGGTGGGCCTTTTCCACCTCGTCGAAGAGCACCACCGAGTAGGGCTTGCGCCGCACCGCCTCGGTGAGCTGGCCGCCCTCCTCGTAGCCCACGTAGCCCGGAGGAGCGCCGATGAGGCGGGACACGGAGAATTTTTCCATATACTCGCTCATGTCGATGCGCACCAGATTCTTCTCGCTGTCGAACAGGGTCTCGGCCAGGGTTTTGGCCAGCTCGGTCTTGCCCACACCGGTGGGGCCCAGAAACAGGAAGGAGCCGATGGGCCTGCCGGGGTCGGCAATGCCCGCCCGGGAGCGCAAAATGGCCTCGGACACCAGGCGCACTGCTTCGTCCTGCCCCACCACGCGTTTGTGGAGGATATCCTCCAGGTGCAGCAGCTTTTCCCGCTCGCCCGCCATGAGCCGCGCCACCGGAATGCCGGTCCACCGCTCGATGATGCGGGCGATCTCCTCCTCGGTCACCTTGTCCCGCAGCAGGGTGTTGCGTCTGCCCTGGGCTGCGGCGCTCTCCTCCGCCTCCAGTGCTTTTTTGACCTCCGGAATTCTGCCGTATTTCAGCTCGGCGGCCTTATTGAGGTCGTATTCCCGCTCCGCCCGCTCCATCCGGGCGTTGAGCGCTTCCAGCTCCTCCCGCAGCCTCTGCACCTTGCCGATGGAGCTCTTTTCATTTTCCCACTGGGCACGCTTGGCCTTAAATTCCTCCCGCATCTCGGCCAGCTCCTTTTGGATGTCCGCCAGATGTTCCCTGGAGAGGGCGTCGGTCTCCTTTTTGAGGGCGGCCTCCTCAATCTCGTACTGGATGATCCTGCGGCCGATCACGTCCAGCTCGGTGGGCATGGAATCGATTTCCGTGCGGATCATGGCGCACGCCTCGTCGATCAGGTCAATGGCCTTGTCGGGCAGGAAGCGGTCGGTAATGTAGCGGTTGGAAAGGGCGGCGGCGGCAAGGATGGCGCCGTCCTGAATCTTGACGCCATGATACACCTCGTAGCGCTCCTTGAGCCCCCGCAGGATGGCAACGGTGTCCTCGACGGACGGCTCGTTTACCATGACGGGCTGGAAGCGCCGCTCCAGCGCCGCATCCTTTTCAATATACCGGCGGTATTCGTTGAGCGTGGTGGCCCCGATGCAGTGCAGCTCGCCCCGGGCCAGCATGGGTTTCAGCAGATTGCCCGCGTCCATGGCGCCCTCGGTTTTGCCCGCGCCCACGATGGTGTGCAGCTCGTCGATAAACAGGATGATGCGCCCCTCCGACTTTTTGACCTCGCCCAGCACCGCCTTCAGGCGCTCCTCAAACTCGCCCCGGTATTTGGCGCCGGCAATGAGCGCGCCCATATCCAGCGCGAAGATGGTCTTGTCCTTGAGGGAGAGGGGCACGTCTCCTTTGACGATGCGCTGGGCCAGCCCCTCGGCAATGGCGGTCTTGCCCACGCCGGGCTCGCCGATGAGCACCGGATTGTTCTTGGTCTTGCGGGAGAGGATGCGGATGACGTTGCGGATTTCATCGTCCCGCCCGATGACGGGGTCCAGCTTGTTGCCCCGCGCCCGCTCCACCAGGTCGGCGCCGTACTTTTTCAGGGCGTCGTAGGTCCCCTCCGGGCTGTCCGAAGTGACCCGCTGGCTGCCCCGTACGGCGGACAGGGCCCGGAGCACGCCTTCCCTGGTAATGCGGTAGGTTTGAAACAGCGGCTGGAGAGAACGGCCGGCGGCGTCGATAAGGGCCAGAGACAGAGCCACCACCG
>ERZ764778.1442-NODE-1442-length-24341-cov-7.797785_pt1 | contig 24341 bp, 22 predicted proteins | sample MGYA00374951_ERZ764778 | MGnify/ENA primary metagenome ERZ764778 (study PRJEB28918, sample SAMN05720193) | bioreactor metagenome | isolation source: Anaerobic biogas reactor | place: USA:Washington, USA | collected 2015-08-08 ...
GGTTTTCCGCCCGTTCATGCGCGTCCTGGCGCCCTTTGTTCTCCCGGTAGCTGGAATAGTTGCCACTGACCAGGCGAGGCCCCTGCTTTTCCAGCGCCAGAATATGATCGCAGGCCACATCCAGAAAGCCGCGGTCGTGGGAGGCCACCAGAAATCCTGATTTCTGGCCCAGGTAGCGGGCCATGGTCTCCCGCCCGGCCATGTCCAGGTGGTTGGTGGGTTCATCAATCAGCAAAAAGCGATTGTCCCTCAGGAAAAGCGCCGCCATCATCAGCCGCACCCGCTCGCCCGGGCTGAAGGAATTAAGGGGCCGGCCCAACTCCTTTTGCCCGATGCCCAACAGGGCCGCCTCCCGGGCCAGGTGGCTGCGGATGGCATAGCCGTCCTCCGCCATGTACCTGGCCTGCAGGTCCCCGTATTTTTCCAGGGCCGCGGGGCTTTCTTCGGCCAGGCAGTCCGCCATCTCCGCCTCCCAGCGGGTGTAGGGGGCCAGGCTGTCGATGAGGGCGGATTCCGCGTCCCGGCTCAGGTCTACAGAAAAGGGGAACAGGTCAAAGCCCACCGCGCTGATAATCTGTCCGCTGCCCTCAAGCTCGCCTTTCAAAAGGCGCAGCAGGGTGGTTTTGCCCCGCCCGTTGCGCCCCACCAGGCCCAGCCGCCAGGCGCTGTCCAGCTGCAGGTTAAGGCGGGTGAACACCGACATCTGCGCCCCTTCGTAACTGAAGGAAAGCTCGCGTATTTGAATGATTGACATGGGAAAACCTCCGCATAAAAGCAGGCAGGTTGATAAGGACAGCAAAAAAGCGCTGAACGCACAAAACCCGCCTGAAGCAAGCCGCACCAACGGCCAAAGCCCACAGACGCGGTTTTATTTCATCAGCGCCCTACCTCCCGGTTGTTTGCGCTTAATATATCCTGCGCTGCGCCCTGTGTCAAGGCGCCCGGCGTTGCCCCCGGCCGCCGGGCGTGCTATCATTTGCACATCAGGCAGGAGGTTTTACATGCAAAACGCAGATCGATACGAAAGCCCCTTTTCTGCCCGCTACGCCAGCGCCGAGATGCAGCGGCTGTTTTCCCGGCGGCACCGGGCGCGCACCTGGCGGCAGATGTGGGTGATTCTGGCCCAGAGCCAGCATGAGCTGGGCCTGCCGGTAAGCCGGGCCCAGGTGGCGGAGCTGGAGGCCAAGGCAGATGCGGTGGACCTGGACGCGGCGGACCGCTATGAGAAGCTCTTGCGCCATGACGTGATGGCCCATGTGAAGGCCTTTGGGGATGACTGCCCGGGCGCTGCGCCCATCATCCACCTGGGGGCCACCAGCTGCTATGTGACGGATAACGGGGACATCCTGATTCTAAGGGATGCCCTGCGTCTTTTGCGGGGCCGGCTGGCCCAGACCGCCTGGGCGCTGGCGGGCTTTGCGGAGCGGCATAAAAGCCTGCCCACCCTGGGCTTTACCCATTTCCAGCCCGCCCAGCCCACCACCGTGGGCAAGCGCGCGGCGCTGTGGCTGCAGGACCTTTTGGAGGACGCCCGGGCCCTGGACGCGCTGCTGGAGGCGCTTCGCCCCCTTGGCAGCAAGGGCACCACGGGCACCCAGGCCTCCTTCCTGGCGCTGTTTGAAGGGGATCAGGAAAAGGTGAAGGCCCTGGATCTTTTGACCGCGCGCAAGATGGGCTTTGATAAGCCGGTGGCCCTTTCTTCCCAGACCTATTCCCGCAAGTGGGACAGCCGGATTCTGCACCTGCTCTCCGGCATCGCCCAGTCCGCCGCCAAGTTCGCGGGGGATATCCGGCTTCTGGCCCATCTTAAGGAGATTGAGGAGCCCTTTGAGGCCGCCCAGGTGGGCTCCTCCGCCATGCCCTACAAGCGCAACCCCATGCGCGCAGAGCGGATGACCGCCCTTTCCCGCTTTATCATCACCAACGCCATGAACGCGGATCAGACCGCCGCCAGCCAGTGGCTGGAGCGCACGCTGGATGACAGCGCCAACCGCCGCCTTTCCCTGGCGGAGGGTTTTTTGGCGACTGACGGCCTGTTAAGCCTGTACCTGAATGTGGCAAAAGGGCTGGTGGTCTACCCTAAAATGATAGAAAAGCACCTGCGGGAAGAGCTGCCCTTTATGGCAACGGAAAACATCCTCATGCGCGCGGTGATGCGGGGCGGGGACCGCCAGGCGCTGCACGAGCGCCTGCGCCGGCATGCCATGGCCGCCGGCAGACGAATAAAGGAGGAGGGCTTATCAAACGACCTGCTGGAGCGGGTGGCCCAGGACCCTGCCTTTGGCCTGGACGAGGAGGAGCTGAAGGGCCTGCTTAACCCGGAGGACTACACCGGCCTGGCCGCCCGGCAGGTGAGCGATTACCTGGAAGGCGAGGGCGGGGAGATCCTAAACCGCCTGCGGGAGCCAGGGGTGACGGCGGCGGAAATTCTGCTTTAAGGGCCTGATGGGCGCAACAAAAAAAGGGCCCGAAGGCCCTTTGGGTGATTAAATCAGTAGCGGTTGGCGTTGTGCTTGCCGAAGCAGTCGTGGCAGTACACCGGCCGGTCGCCCCGGGGCTGGAAGGGCACCTGGGTGGTGGCGCCGCACTCATCGCAGATCACGGAATACATCTGGCGCTCGCCACGGCTCTGGCTGCGGCGGTTGGCACGGCAGGAAGGGCAGCGGCCCGGTTCGTTCTGGAAGCCCTTTTCAGCGTAAAAAGCTTGTTCGGAAGAGGTAAAGGCGAATTCGGCGTTGCACTCACGGCAGGTCAGGGTTTTGTCGGTATACATGATATCATGTCCCTCCTAAAATATTGTCCAAACCGATGCGATGAGGGTTTCCATGGCCACGCATCAGTCACCTGATGGGCAATACCGGAAGGAACACCTAAATCCCTGGGCTTGGTCCGCTACAAAATTAACACAAAATTCAAAAGTTGTAAAGCACTTCCCGAAAAAACCTTCTGACTTAAGTTCTTTTGATTTCCCGCATTTCCTTGACGCTCTTTTGGCCGGATGTTAGGATGCCCCAAGTGAGGGCTAGAAAGGAGGGGGCGATGCGCGCCAGATGGCTTTCCCTGTGGCTGTGCCTGTGCCTGGTCCTGCTGCCTTCCTTTGCCTTTCCGGAGGAAACGGAGGAAAAAGGCCCGGCCCTGCGGGCGCTTTTAATCTCCGCTGACCGCTTTGTGACCATGCCGGAAACCACCCCCTCCTCTTATAACAATGTGGCGAACCTGCGCCGGGCGCTGCTTTTGGATGCCCGGGGCTATCAGGCCATCCGCGCGGTGGTCAACCAGGCCATCAGCCCCGGGGACTTTGCGGACCTGGCCCAGGAGGCGCTGGGGGCGGCTGAGGAGGAGGACATTTCCCTGATCTATTTCAGCTCCCACGGCCTCCTCACCCCTCAGGAGGGGCGGCTGAACTTCGCCCTGCTGATGAGCGACGGGCGGCGGGAAACGCTGTTGGACAGCCGGGTGCTTTATGAGGGGCTTAAGGACATTAAGGGCACCAAGGTGCTGATTATCGACGCCTGCTATTCCGGCGCCGCCATCCATAAGGGGGATGAGATGCTGGCCGTGGCCTCCCTGTTTACGGGGGAGGATTTCAAGGTGCTCACCAGCGCGGGCGCCCGGGAGCCCAGCTTCCTCTGGACAGACCCCAAGGGGGCCCTCAGCGGGGGCAGCTATTTTGCCCAGGCGCTGGTGGCGGGCCTGGGCGTCCAGGGAGGCTTTGCCGCGGATGCCAACCGGGACGGGGTGATCACGCTTACAGAGCTGCTTTTTCACCAGCGGCTGTACTACGGCGCCTCCAGCCCCCAGCTTTACCCGGAAGGGGATCCGCTGCCCGTTTTTACCTATCAGGCAAGCCAGTTAGCCCAGGGCGCGGGGGTCATCACGGACTTAAGCCTCACCAACCAGCTTTTAGGGCCTGATGAGGAGGCCATCCGCTTTTCCTACACCTTAAACCAGCCCGCCCGGGTGGCCTATCAGCTGATCTATCAGCATCAGGGGCACTGGCGCTTTGATATGCCCCAGAGCATCGCCCAGCCGGGGGACAAGGGGGGGCTGATCTCCCCCGGGCGCAAGGAGGCGGCCCTTCGTCTGACAGCTTCGGAGGACGCGCTGTCCGGCTATTTGCTGATGCTTTTAATCACCGTGGAGGAGGACCGGGCCTTTCCCCAGGCGTCCCCGGTGATGGCGGTGCGCCGGGGGGAGGAGGACCCGGGGCTTTTGGTGAGCGCAAGCCCTGCCTTTAAGCCGGGCCGGGGAGAGGAGGCCGCCTTTTTCATCCGCCATGAGGGGCCCCTGGCCCTCAGCGCCGTCATCCGGGATGCTTCCGGCCAGCTGATGGCCACCCTATTGGCGGACAGCGCCAGCCGCCCCCTTCACCTGGTGCCCGAGGGCAGTACGGTGTATTGGAACGGGCTGGACCGTCTGGGCCAGCCCGCGCCGCCGGGAGAATATACGCTGCATGTCACTACGCAGATCTCAGGCAAGCCCTATGCCGCAGAAAGCCGCCCGGTGACGCTTCTGGGCCCCTGAGAATCAAAATTCAATGCCCCGCCGTGCCTGCTGCCCCTCCTCAAAGGGGTGTTTTTCTGCCTCAATCCGGCTGATATAGTCCGCCTGCTGGCGCAGCGTGTCCCCCGCGTAGCGCCCCGTCACCACGGTGTCGCCGTACTCAAGCGCGGTATCAATCAGGCGCCGGGCATCCTCTTCCTGCAACAGGCGCATCGCCAGGGCCACGGCCAGCTCGTCCAGCACCGTAAGCCTGGGCGCAAAGGCCCTGATTTCCGCCTCCAGTGCCGCAACCGCCCCCGCCATGTCCTGGCGGGCCTTGCTCAGCTGGCTTTCCTCCATGCGCCAGATGAAGCCCTGCATGCGCGCCCCCTCAAACACCCTGGCTTCGGGGAAGGCGGCCAGGGCTTTAATCTCGCCTGAGGTGCCATCCTTCATAAATTGGGCGATGAGCACCTTTTCGCCATGCCCCAGCATCCGCAGCGCCAGCCCCATGGCGGCAGTGGTTTTGCCCTTTCCGTTGCCGGTGTAGAGGTGCAGGCAGTTTTTTTCCATGATGCCTCCTTGTTGGTTCGGTCAGTGGCGTACTTAGGGGTATTTTAGCACAAAAAAAGCCCGCAGGATGATCTTTCAACCCTGCGGGAGAACAGGTATCTTAAATTATTTCACCAAACCCTCAGAGACGATGCGGCCGACCAAGTGTCCGGAAGTGAAAGCCCAGCCCACAGCAGTGGAGACGATGGTGTCATCTCCGTGCACACCACCGACGATTTCGCCGGCTGCATACAATCCGGGAACGGGCAATTCATTGTGGTCGAGCACCTCCATCTCCGTGGAAATACGCACACCGCCTAAGGTGGTGGCAAAACGGGGCTTTTGTTCCACAAGATAGTAGGGGCCTTCTCCAACTGCCATCAGAGGCTGACGACCAAAGTCGGTATCTTCGCCTGCCGCGACCATTTCATTAAACCGCGCAACCGTTTCTTCCAAAGCGTCCCCGTCTACACCGGCCGCCTCTGCTGCTGATTTGAGGCTGTCACCGGAAGTGAAGACCGGAGGTATGGAACCGTTGTTGCTTAACCATTCGTCTATCTGCTCTTGTGTGGCAGATTTGCTGGTATTCACTGTCAAATCACGGAACAGGTCAAAAGTGCTCTGATCCATAACCAAAAAGAGGGTTTTGTCTGCTTGTTCGTAGAGCCGGGCACGAATGTTTTCTGCCAGACCATTTTCGTTTACAACGCGCTTGCCATGACGATCCACAATCAGGGTGCTGGCGTCTCGGCTGGTGGTAATGCTGCCATGCCAGGTGGACTTGGCAAAACCGGGGGCAACCTCAATGCCATTGGGATAGACTTTCCCATACTGCATATATTGAAGGGGGATACCTAAGTCCATTGCCATCAGGTGCCCGTCCCCTGTGGCGCTGACCGGGCCATAATACAGGGATTCACGAAGCAGTTGGGGCAGAAGATCAGTATTATTGCCGTATCCCCCTGTTGTCAAGATCACTGCATCCGCACTAATCCGATAAACGGTGTTTTCATCTTCCGCGACGGCGCCAACGATGACACCGTTTTCGCTGATGAGTTGGGTGGCTTTGGTGTTGAGCATCACCTCAACATCGGACGCTTCCAAATTTTCAAGGATGGTTGCCGTATAACCGGCTGCTCCATTTTCAGCAGCCCAAACACGGGGGACACTGTGTTCTGGAAGAAGAGCGGGATCAGACACGAACTTAATCCCCAGGGTGTCCACCATCCAGTCAAAGGCTGCACCCACATGCTCCGCATAGAGCCTTGTGATGCGAGCGTCATTCTTAAAATGGCCACCTTTCATCAGATCCAGGAAGATTGCATCTACGGAGTCTTCATACCCTTTATCCGCCTGGAACTGTGAACCACCGGCATTCACCTGACCGCCGGAAATGGCAGCAGCACCGCCGAAGTAGCTCATTTTTTCCAGCAGCAGAACCTTTGAACCAGCTTCACTTGCACTGAGTGCGGCAGTCAAGCCTGCTCCGCCGCCGCCAATAATAAGAATTTCTGTAGATATCTCAGCTTGAGTTTTGCCTGTTGATCCAGATGGCGAGGTTTGTTTGAGCGCCTCCACATCAGCACCGGTCTTCACAAACGCTGCTTCCGCAGCTTCGATAATTGCATTGGATGTGAAAGTGCAGCCAGAAATGACATCCACGCCAAGGCTTTGCTTCGCTACGATATTCAGGGGCAATTGATCAATTGCAATGCTCCCGATTCCGGGGGTTTCATTTTCGCCAACCGCGATGACCTCAATGATTTCTTGATCGGTAACTACCACTTCAACGGATACCGTTCCGCCATAGCCTTGAGCTTCGCCGCTGTAGGTGCCAGCGTTGAACCGCGAAGCCTCGCTCTGAGCGGCTGCGACCATACCAAAGAGCATGGAGATCGCCAGAAACAGTGCCAGGAAAGAATGCCTTTTCATCCAGAATGCCTCCTATATTCGCTATATCAACATTATAGAAGATTTCGCCATCATCTTGAATGGAGAAAATGGCGGCATGACATCGGTATATTCACCACATTCGCCCGGGACTCTGACACCCGCCAGGACCAGTCTCTGTGACCGATGTGCTGCCTGTGTTTGACACTCCTGCACTGGCGGATGAACTTCCGTTTTTTCCTTGCCTAAATCCAGGCCCTGTGTTATATTGGTTGGGCTGTCAAAATACTGCGGCAGGCAGGCTGTGGTATTTGACCCCATAGGGAGGGAGTAGAGATGGGAAAATTCTGTCAAGTTTGTGAAAAGAGCCTGATGAGCGGCCACAAGGTCAGCCATTCCAACCGCAAGAGCAACCGCACCTGGGCGCCCAACGTGCAGCGCATCCGCGTTGTGCTAAACGGCAGCCCTATGCGGCTGAACGTATGCACCCGCTGCCTTAGAAGCGGCAACGTGCAGCGCGCCCTGCCCCGGATGCGCGGGGAGAGCCAGGCTTAAGGCCCGCAAACCGCAAAACCCCATCCCGCATGTGCCGGGGTGGGGTTTTTACGCGCCCGATTTTATTGCCAGCCACCGCATTGCGCAGTATAATGGGGCCTGTTGACTGAGAGGAGTTTAAGGTATGAAACTTGGCATTGTGGGACTGCCCAACGTGGGCAAGAGCACGCTGTTTAACGCCATCACCCGGGCCGGGGCCCAGGCGGCGAACTACCCTTTTTGCACCATTGAGCCCAACACCGGGGTGGTGCTGGTGCCGGACAGCCGGGTGGACGATCTGGCGGGGATGTATCACCCCAAAAAGATCACCCATGCCACGGTGGAGTTTGTGGACATCGCGGGCCTGGTGCGGGGCGCCAGCCGGGGGGAGGGCCTGGGCAACCGCTTCCTTTCCCATATCAGGGAGGTGGACGCCATCATCCATGTGGTGCGCTGCTTTGAGGATGACAACATCATCCATGTGGAGGGCTCGGTGGATCCGGTGCGGGACATGGAAACGCTGAACCTGGAGCTGATCTTCGCGGACATGGAGGCGGTGCAGAAACGGGGCGACAAGGCCCGGAAGCTGTTTAAGACCGGGGAGAAGAAATATCAGGAGGAAGCGGAGCTGGCGGACCGGCTGCTGGCCTGGCTGGAAGGCGGGCAGCCCGCCCGCCTCTGCCCCCTGGCCCCCCCGGAGCGGGAGATCACCCGGGGCTGGTTTTTATTGACGGACAAGCCGGTGATCTACGCCGCCAATGTGGCGGAGGATGAGCTGGCGCAGCCGGTTTCCAGCCTGCCCCACCTTGGGCGGGCGCTTGATCAGGCCCGGGCGGAAGAGGCCCAGAGCATTGTGATCAGCGCCCGGATAGAGGAGGAGATCGCGGGCCTGGACCCGGAGGAGCAGGCCCTGTACATCCAGGAGCTGGGCCTGGGGGAAAGCGGGCTGGACCGGCTGATCAAGGCCAGCTACAGCCTTTTGGGGCTGATTTCCTTTTTGACCGTGGGGGAGGATGAGTGCCGCGCCTGGACCATCACCCAGGGCACCAAGGCGCCCCAGGCAGCCGGCAAGATCCATACGGATTTTGAACGGGGCTTTATCCGGGCGGAGGTTGTGCCTTTTATAACCCTCATGGCCCAGGGCAGCATGGCCGCCTGCCGGGAGAAGGGCCTGATCCAAAGCTGCGGCAAGGAATATGTGATGCAGGACGGCGATGTGACGCTGTTTCGCTTTAATGTATGATATGGGAAAAATCAGTTATTTTATTCGGCGCCTGGCCCGCATCGACTTGAAGCGCTTCCGGGAGACCCTGGGGACAATCCGGGCCCAGACCGGCCGGGGAACGCCTTACCTGCTGGTGGACCTTCTGATCTGCGGCCTTGGCTACAATGCCGGGTATATGGATTATATGATCGCCCGGATGGACCGCTTAAGCCACGCGCAGCGCAAAACCGTCATCACCCGGGGGGTCAGCAACGGAATCGTCCGCCGCATGAACGACAAGGCCTACTGGCACTATTTTGATGACAAGGCGCTGTTTAACACCACCTTTTCCCGCTGGGTAAAAAGGGCCTGGCTGCGGGTGGACGCGGGCAGCAAGGAAGAGGACCTGGCGGCCTTTTGCAAAGGGAAGGGGGCGATGTTCGCAAAGCCCCTGGACGGCTCCAGCGGCGTGGGGGTGGAGCGCCTGGAGGCGGAGGACTGCCGGGACGCCAGGGCCCTGCTTTTGCGCCTGCGGGAGAAGGGGGACTGCGTTTTGGAGGAGGCTCTCATCCAGCACCCTACCATGGCCGCCATCTATCCGGGCAGCGTCAACACCGTGCGTATCGCCACCCTTCTGGGAGACAAGGCCTCCGGCATCGTTTATGCCTTTTTGCGCATCGGCAATGGCCGGGTGATGGACAATGTGGACTGCGGCGGCATGGCCGCCCGGGTGGATCTGGACAGCGGGGTGATCAACACCGTGGCCGCGGACAAACAGGGGCGGGAGTACGCCCGACATCCCTTAACGGACGCGCCCATCACCGGCTTTCAGCTTCCCTTCTTTGAAGAGGCCAAGGCGGCCTGCCTGGAGGCGATGCGCCTGGTGCCCCAGATGCGCTTCGTGGCCTGGGATGTGGCCATCACGCCCCAGGGGCCGGAGTTTATCGAGGGCAATTCCTTCCCCAGCCATGCGGTGCCCCAGTTTGCCGCCCACTATCCGGACGGCATCGGCATCCTGCCCGAGTTTGAGCGCTTTATCTCCTTGAAGGGAGATGCATGAAAGGGTCCTCTTCATCCGTTGCATGATTGACGACAGTCTTGGCAAAAGGAGTGAACACGATGGATTTGTTGAAAACGCTGCTGGTCTATATGACCGTTTTGCTGACCTCAGGGGTTGGGCAGATGCCGGCTTTAACGCCTATGCCCACCCAGCTTATCACCCCAACCCCCTTTGTCACCCCCAGCCCCACCCCCTTTGTGTCGCCCACCCCGACGGCGGCCCCCACCCCCACGCCCCGGCTGACCACCCTGTATGTGGGCGACCGGGGGGAGAATGTGCGGGTGATGCAGGTGCGCTTAAAAGAGCTGGGCTATTTAACGGACGCTGTGGATGGCATCTTCGGCCAACAGACCCGCCGGGCGGTGGAGCGCTTCCAGCGGTATAACGACCTCACCGTGGACGGCATCGCCGGCACCCGCACCCTGAACAAGCTGTATTATGACCCCAATGTGGTTCTGGCCCCGGTGGATGTGACGCCCACGCCCACCCAGCGGCCGCCGGTGATTGTCAACGTGCCGGTCTACTACATGAGCACCACCGGGGAGCGCCTCTACACTGATGTGCTGCCCTTGGCGGAAGGCCGCACCACCATCCGCCCCAACGCCAGCCGCGTGCCTGCGGGCTATAACCTCACCGGGCAGACCCAGGTGGCGGTCACGGTCAGCTCAGCGGGCCGGGCTACCCCTGCCTCGGTCACCTTCACCTACTATAAGGAGCAGCCCCCGGTGACGGCGGTGATCACCGTCAACTATCTGGACACGAACAACGCCCTTCTGCACCGGGAGAACCTGACCTTAACCCAGGGCACCACCCAGGTGTCCGCCAATGACGCCCGGGTGCCCGAGGGCTACACCCTCACCAGCGTGCGCACGGTGAATGTCACGGTGTCCGCCACAGGTGTCGCCAACCCCAGCACCATCAGCTTTGTCTATCGCAGGGCTCCGGTCACGGTGATGGTGCCTATCAACTATGTGGACACCGACGGACACACCCTGTATAACGACCAGATCAACATGGCCCAGGGCACCCACACGGTGGAGGCCAATCTCAGCCATGTGCCCGCCGGCTACACCCTGCAAGGAGCCAGCTCCCAGCAGGTGACCGTAAGCGCCAGCGGCACGGCCACCCCGCCCGCGATTACCTTTACCTTCCGGGCGCCGGCCACGGCCAACCTGCCTGTGCGCTATGCGGATACAGAAGGCGCCACCCTGTATGAGGAAAGCCTCCGGGTCACCCAGGGCACCAATGTGATCAGCGCCAATGACGCGCTGGTGCCCGCCGGCTACACCCTGCAGGGCGCAAGGGATGTGGAGGTGGTGGTGGGTGCGGACGGCAGCGTGTCCCCCGCCTCGGTGACTTTCACCTACGCGGCGCCGGTTATTACGCCCACGCCGACCCCAACGCCCACGCCGACCCCAACGCCCACGCCGACCCCAACGCCCACGCCGACCCCAACGCCCACGCCGACCCTGGCGCCTACGCCCACCCCGACACCTACACCAACGCCAAGCCCCACACCGACCGCGGAACCTACGGCAGAGCCGACAGCGGAGCCCACGGCTGAACCCACGGCGGAGCCTACGGCAGAGCCCACTGCGGAGCCTACGGCAGAGCCCACTGCGGAACCGACTGCGGAACCTACGGCGCCGCCGGCAAGCCTTGCGCCGCTGCCCAATTTTGTCACCGCCCGGCTCACAGGCGACTTTGACGTCTACTCCGGCCCCGGCACAGGGTACTATCGCGCAGGGGGCGGCCAGGCCCGCTACGGCGGCGGCCAGGCCCGCATCTATGGCTACGCGGGGGACTGGGTGCTCATCGGCTACGGCTATGGGGATAACCTCTACCGCATCGGCTATGTGGATGCCTCGGCTGTTCCCAGTGGTGAAAGCGTGGGCAACCTGGCCCTGGCAAGCGTGCCCATGACCATGGCCAATGATGGAAACCTCACCGATGACCCGATTATGAGCCCCATGGACGGCCGCCTGGCGCGCCTGACTGCGGGCACGCCAGTGACTGCCCTGGCCTATACCGGCAATGACAACCACTGGACCTATGTGGAGGTCACCCTGGACGGGCAGCCCGCCCGCGGCTTTGTGGCCACCAGCAACCTGCAATAACCTTTAAGGACGAAAAAGGGCCTCCGCTGATTTTGGCGGAGGCCTTTTTATAAAGCCTAAAGCCTTATGCAGGGCTGTCCTTGTCCCGGTTTTCCTTCATCAGGCGGCTGATTTCATGCATAAAGGTGGGGATGTCCGTGAACTGGCGGTACACCGAGGCGAAGCGGATGTAGGCCACCTCGTCCAGCTCCCTAAGCGCCTCCATCACCATCTCGCCGATTTGGTTGGTGGTGATCTCCTGCTGCATGCTGTTGTAGGCGAACTGCTCCACCTGGGTGACGATACGCTCGATGTCCTGGGCGGCCACAGGGCGCTTGTGGCAGGCGTGGATGATGCCGGCGCGGATCTTATCCCGGTTGAAAAGCTCCCGGGTCTGGTCCTTTTTGATCACCAGCAGATGAATGGTCTCCACCTTTTCGTAGGTGGTGAAGCGCTTGCCGCAGGCGATGCACTCCCTTCGGCGGCGGATGCTGGTGCCGTCGTCCGTGGGCCTTGAATCCACCACCCGGCTGTCCTCAGAATTGCAATACTGGCACTTCATGGCGTTCCATCCCTTGCGATTTTGGTGGATTATACCTGATTTCAGCCGTTTTGTCCATGACCCTCCCGTACCCAGGGCAGGGCCAGCTCCCTTTGCCAGGCGCCCACATCCATGCCGTAGGCGGCATTAAGGTGCCGGGGGCTTAAGACGGCCTCTTTCTCCCCCTGGGCCAGGCAGCGGCCATCCTGAAGCAGAAGGGCGTGGCTGCCAAAGCGCCGGGCGATGGACAGGTCGTGCACCACAGAGATCACCGCCCGGCCGGGCTGTTTGGCCCAGGTTTCGGTCAGTTCAAAGAGGGTTTTCTGATATTTCAGGTCCAGGGCGTCCGCCGGCTCATCCAGCAGCAGGATGGCGGGGTCCTGGGCCAGCACCTGGGCTAAAAAGGCGCGCTGCCGCTCGCCGCCGGAAAGGGTGAGAAGGCTGCGCTCTTTCAGCGCTGCCATGCCGGTCAGCTCCAGCGCCCGGTCCACCATGGCCCGGCCCTCCCGGTCCCGGCCTTTCAGCCAGCCCGCCCCGTGGGCGTAGCGCCCCAGGCGCGCCACCTCCTCCACCGTGTAGGCGTACTGCACCGTCTGCTGCTGGCGAAGCACCCCCACCAGCCTGGCCCGCTGCCTGGGGGAGAGGCTGCGGATGTCCTGTCCCTTCAGGCTGACCTGGCCCAAAAAGGGCCGGGAGTGGGAGAGGGCCGCTATCAGGGAGGATTTGCCCGCCCCGTTGGGGCCGATCACCATCAGCCATTGCCCCTCTGAAAGGGAGAGACTGACGTCCCTTAGCGCCTGGTGCTCGCCGTATTTTAAGGTGATGTGCCGGGCCTTTAGCATCACAGCGCCCCCTGCCTTTTGCGGCGGAAGATGATCCACACAAAGGTGGCGGCGCCTAAAAGGGAGGTGACCACCCCGATGGGCAGCTCCATTGGGCTTAGCACCGTGCGGGCCAACAGGTCGCAGAGCATTAGGAAGATGGCCCCGCCGCAGGTGGCAAAGGGCAGCAGCTTGCGGTGATTGGGCCCGGTGATCAGCCGGCTGATGTGGGGCACAATCAGCCCCACAAAGCCGATGGTGCCGCCAATGGATACGCAGACGCCGATGAGGATGGAGACGCCCACCAGCACCTCCAGCTTCACCCGGCGCACCGGGATGCCGATGTGATGGGCGTTATCCTCGCCAATGGCAAAGGCGTTCAGCTCCCTGCCCCGAAAAATCATCACACCCCCACAAAGAATCAGCGCCGCCAGCAGGATCAGCCCCTGAGTGTAGCTGGTGCCGGCCAGGGAGCCCATGTTCCAGAAAGTGATGCTGCGCAGCTTCTCGCCTGAAAAGGCGATCACCAAAGAGATCAGGCTGCTGGCGAACATGGAAAAAACCACCCCCACCAGGATGATGGTGTGGGTGGAGAAGCTGCGGTCAAAGGCGTAGGCCAAAAAAAGGATCAGCATCAGGGAAAGAAAGGCAAAGAGAATGGACATCGCCATGGGGCCCGCATAGGGCAGCCACGGCAGATCCAGCCCAAAGGCCAGCGACAAAACCGCCCCCAGGGAGGCGCCCGAGGACACCCCCAGGGTGGAGCCGTCCGCCAAAGGATTGCGCAAAAGGCCCTGCATGGCCGCTCCGCACAGGGAGAGGGCGGCCCCCGTAAGCCCCGCCGCGATCACCCGGGGGATGCGCACATATAAAAGAATCGGGGCGGCAGCGCCCGGTGCCGCCTCCCGGCCCATGAGGGCGTCCTGAATGGTCTGCCAGACGGTTTCAAGGGGCAGGGTAACGCTGCCCACGCTCATGCAAAAAAGGGCGGTTAAAAGAATCCCCGCCCCCATCAGCAGCCAGGCGCCGGGTCTGTAGCCCTCCCGTGCCGCTTGTCTTTTCATCAAAACTGGGGAAAGCGCCTTTTAAGCGCTTTCCCCAAGGGCTCATGCCGCCTCATCCAGTTCCGCAGCCCCATAGAAATAGTTGTACAAAAAGTCCATCGCCTCCACCAGCCGGGGGCCTGGCACGGTGAACAGATCATTATCCACATTGATCACCTGCTGAAGGCTTACCGCGGTGATGCCCTGCCAGCCGGTCCGGCCCATCACCTCATCCTCAGGCAGGGGGCCTTCGCCAAAGTACATGGTGGTGGTGAGGATATAGTCCGGGTTGCGGCTGATCACCTGCTCCTCGGACACCTCCACCCAGCCGGGGTTATCGCCAAAGATGTTCTCAAGCCCCACCATCTGGCCCAGCTCGTCCATAAAGGTATTCGCGCCGGAGGCCCACAGGCCCCACTCAAGGGGGGAGGCTTCATAGTACACGGTGCCGGCCTTGCGCCCGGCCACCTGGCCCGCCACCTGGGCGAAGGCGTCCTGCATGCTCTGCACCAACTGGTTCGCTTCCTGGGTTTTCCCGCTCACCTGGCCCAGGAGGGTAATGGCCGTGTACACCCCGGCGATGTCCTGGGCATCGGTCACCAGGGTCTGGATGCCCGCTTTTTCAAGGGCCTCCGTGTGCTCCTGGCTCTGGGCCATCTTGGTCATCACCAACACGTCAGGGTTAAGGGCGATGATCTGCTCTAAGTTGGTCTCCTGTCCGGACTTCACGGCCTCGATCTCCAGCACCTCCGCCGGATAGCTGCAATATTCGCCCCGGCCCATCACCATGTCGCCTGCGCCGATGGCGTAGAGAATCTCACAGTCTCCGGGCATCATCACAATCACCCGCTCCACGGGCTTTGTAAAATTGAGCTCCCGCCCGGCCATATCCACCACGGTAAGGGTTTCAGCCTGGCCTAAAGACAGGAAGGCCAGCGCCACCAGCGCCAAGAACAGGGACAGCACGCGTTTTTTCATGACAGGGTCTCCTCCTCCAGTTGATCAAATGAAAATTCAGGCAGCTCCACGCATGGAACTGCCCGAAAGCAAACGCGTCAAAACGCGCCCCACCGCAGGAGCTTCCCGCGCGCCTCGGTCTCCCGGCTTGGCTTCATCCGCACAGACGCCTTCCCGCTTGCGCAGTGGCCTGTTGTCTGCTTGTCCGCTTCACGGTTACTGGGTTAGCCTGGAAATTTCATCCATGTTCCCTGGCCGGGGCTTCCCCCGGGCCAGGCGCGCGTTAAGATTCACTTGTCGTTTTAAGTATACTGCCGCGCTTTTGGGATGTCAACGAAAGGTCCGGGCGCTGTGCTATAATAAGATGAAAAAGCGATAAAGGAGGGCTTGAAATGGCGATCGTGGGCGCTGCGATGGTGCCTCACCCGCCGCTGGTGGTGCCGGCGGTGGGCCGGGGCGGGGAGAGGCAGATTGAGAAAACCGCCCGGGCCTACGCCCAGGCGGCCAGGCAGGTGGCTGACTGGAAGCCTGAGACGGTGGTGATGATAACGCCCCACAGCGTGATGTATCACGACTATCTGCATATATCTCCAAGCGAGGGTGCCAGGGGGGACTTTGGCCGCTTTGGCGCGTCCGGCCTTTCTTTCCAGGTGGATTATGACGAGGCGCTGGTGTCCGCGGTGGCGGAGCTGGCCCGGGCGGCGGGCCTTCCCGCCGGCACCGAAGGGGAAAGGGACAGGGCGCTGGACCATGGCTTCACGGTGCCCCTGTACTTCCTGAGTGAAGCGATGGGCGGGGCTTTCCCCTGCCGGTTTGTGCGGGCGGGGCTTTCCGGCTTGCCGTTTTCGGAGCACTACCGCCTGGGTCAGGTGATTAAACAGGCGGCGGAGCAGCTGGGCCGCCGGGTGGTTCTGGTCGCCAGCGGGGATCTGTCCCACTACGGGAAAGAGGAGGGCCCCTATGGCTTAAGGCCCGAGGGCCCTGAATATGACCGGAAGATCATGGACATCATGGGCCGCGCCGCTTTTGACAAGCTGCTGGCCCTGCCGCCTGATTTTTGTGAGCGGGCGGGGGAATGCGGCCAGCGCAGCTTCCTGATTCTGGCGGGGGCGCTGGACGGGCAAAAGGTCAGGGCCCAGGCGCTGTCCTATGAGGGGGTCACGGGGGTGGGCTACGGCCTGGCGCTCTTTTGGCCCCAGGGGCCGGATGAGGGGCGGCGTTTTCTTGAAAAACCCCGGGCCGCCCAAAGCCCCCATGTGGCGCTGGCGCTTCGTTCCATCGCCCATTATCTGGAGGTTGGCCGGGCGCTGCCCCTGCCCGGCGATCTGCCCGAGGAGCTGACCAACAGCCGCGCCGGGGCCTTTGTGACCCTGCATAAAGAAGGAAGGCTGAGGGGCTGCATCGGCACCATCAGCCCCACCCAGAGCACACTGGGGGAGGAGATCATCCAAAACGCCCTGAGCGCCGCCTTTAAGGACCCTCGCTTTGAGCCGCTGACCCAAAAGGAGCTGCCCCGGATCACCTGTTCGGTGGATGTGCTGGGGGCGCCTGAGCTGATCCAGTCAAAAGAGGCGCTTGATGTGAAGGAATACGGCGTCATCGTCTCAAGAGGCGCCAGGCGGGGCCTGCTGCTTCCCAATCTGGAGGGGGTTGACACCGTGGCGGAGCAGCTGGCCATCGCCAGGCAAAAGGCGGGCATCGGCCCGGAGGAGCCGGTGAAGCTGGAGCGTTTCCGGGTGGTGAGGCACCAATGAACACCTGCCCCCTTTGCCACCGCAGCTGCAGCCTTCAGGAAGGGCAGACGGGCTTTTGCCAGGCGCGGATCATGCGGGCGGGGGTTTCACGCCCCCTGGGCTATGGCAAGCTCACCGCCCTGGCCCTTGACCCCATCGAGAAAAAGCCCCTGGCGCATTTTTATCCGGGCAGCCGGGTGCTGTCCGTGGGCAGCTTTGGCTGCAACATGGCCTGTTACTTCTGCCAGAACCATGAGATTGCCCGCGGGGGCGAAGGAAGCCTGCCCTGGCGGGAGATAAGCCCCCAGGCGCTGTGCGCACAGGCCAAGGACAGGGTGCCTGAGGGCAACATCGGCCTGGCCTTCACCTATAACGAGCCTTTGCTGAACCCGGAATTTATCGCGGACTGCGCGGATATCCTGAAGCCCCTGGGCCTTAAAACCGTGGTGGTAACCAACGGCTGCTTTCGTCTGGAGGCGCTGGGGGACCTGCTGCCCCGGGTGAATGCCTTTAGCATTGACCTAAAGGGCTTTGATCCCCGGTGGTACCGGCGCCTGGGGGGCGACCTTCAGATGGTGAAGGATTTTATCACCGCCGCCCATCAGACCAGCCATGTGGAGGTGAGCACCCTGGTGGTGGCAGGGCAAAATGACAACCCGGAGGAGATCACAGCACTTGCCGGATGGCTTAAGGGCATTGACCCTGGGATCCCTTTGCACTTAAGCCGCTGCTTTCCCCGCTATAAGGCGAAAGAGCCGCCCGCAGAACCCCGCGCCATGAGGAAGCTTCAGGCGGTGGCAAAGGAATATCTTCACCATGTGCACCTGGGCAATCTATAGCCCGTGATTGCGGGTATGATGAGACAGAGGCATTTTACCATGTCAAAGGAGGGGAATCCCTTGGCCCAGAAGAGAAATCAGCCTTATCTCATCGCCTTTGTGGCGGTGATGGCGGCGGCGGCCTTTGTGTCAAACTATTTGAGCATCCCCGTGGGCTCCTCCCGGGTGCATCTGGGCAATATCATCGCCCTGCTCTCCGGCATGCTCTTTGGCGGCCCCCTGGGGGCGCTGGCGGCGGGGCTGGGCTCCGCGATTTTTGACATCGTCTACGGCTTTGTGGACCCGGTGTCCGGCGGCGCCATCCCGTCTTTTTTGGAGGCGGTGGTCACCTTTATCAACAAGGGGCTGATGGCCCTGGCCGTGGGCATCATCGTCAACGACCGCAAAAACACCCTGCCCAGGGTGGTTATCACCTATATCGGGGCCGCGGCCGGGGCGTTTTTGTATGTGGCGCTGTTTTTGCTTAAAACCCACCTCTATGCCCTGGCCTTCACCCCGGACACGCTGAATGTTTATCTGCTGTCCCGGGCGGCCACTTCCACCGTCAACGCGGTGATTGCCCTGGTGGCCTCCCCCCTTATCTACCGGCTTTTGCGCCCGGCGCTGGAGGCGGCGGGACTCTATCAGCGTTTGGACAGCCGGCTGATGGACTGGCCCGGCGGCAGTGTTAAAAGGGAAGGGTGATTGGAATGGACATTTCAGCTTTCAGGATATCCGGCGGCCAGGAGGTGGCCATTGAGGATTTCACCACCCGCGGGGGCGAAGGCTTTGACAAGAAGGACGTTAAAAAGCGGCTGATGCCGGAGAACATCAGCCGGATGGCAGCGCTTCAGGAGCGGCTGTTCGCGGAAAACCAGCATGCCCTTCTGATCGTGCTGCAGGCCATGGACGCCGCCGGCAAGGACGGCACCATCAAGCATGTGATGACCGGCCTAAACCCCCAAGGCACCCAGGTGGTCAGCTTCAAGGTGCCCTCCAGCGAGGAGGCGGATCACGATTACCTCTGGCGCATCAGCAAGGCGCTGCCCCGGCGGGGGGAGATTGGCATCTTCAACCGCTCCCACTACGAGGAGGTGATCGTGGCCCGGGTGCACGACCTGGTGAGCGCCTCGCAATTGCCCCAGGAGCTGGTTACCGCGGACATCTGGGAGGACCGCTACCGCCAGATCCGGGATTTTGAGCGTTATCTGGGGGAAAACGGTATCCAGGTGGTGAAGATTTTCCTGCACGTCTCCAAAGAAGAGCAGCGGGAGCGCCTGCTCTCCCGCATTATCGAGGAAGACAAAAATTGGAAGTTCTCCTCCGGCGACATTGAGGAGCGCCAGCACTGGGATAAATACCAGGCCGCCTATGAGCAATTGCTCAATCACACCGCCACCCCCCAGGCGCCCTGGTATGTGGTGCCGGCGGACCGGAAATGGTTTGCCCGCTTTTTGGTGAGCCAGATTGTCCTGGAGGCCCTGGAGCGCATCGACCCCCAGTTTCCCGATCTGTCCCTTGAGGAGCGGGCTTTGCTGGCGGAGGGGCGCAGGATGCTGGAAGAGGGCTGACCCCTTTTTGAATGTTAAAAAACCCCGCCGTCTTGGCGGGGTTTTGCGCGTGGGTGTGAAAGGAATCAGCGCTTGGAGAACTGAGGAGCCCGACGGGCGCCTTTGAGGCCGTACTTCTTGCGCTCCTTCATCCTGGGGTCACGGGTGAGGAAGCCGGCTTTTTTCAGCTCTCCCCGCAGCTCCGGATTGGCCTTGCACAGCGCCCGGCTGATGCCGTGGCGGATGGCGCCGGCCTGGCCGGTGGGGCCGCCGCCGTGCACATTCACCAGCACGTCAAACCCGGTGGACTTCACCAGCACCAGCGGCTGGCGCACGGTCATCTTCAGGGTTTCCATGCTGAAATAGTCATCCATCTCACGCTTGTTGATGAGGATGTCGCCTTTGCCGGGCACCAGGCGCACCCGGGCGATGGCCTTCTTGCGGCGGCCGACGGCGTTGAAATCTGCTTGTGCCATTATGCTTTACCCCCCTTAACCTTCCAGTTGCAGCGCTTCTGGCAGCTGCGCCTGCTGGCGGTGCTCCGCCCCTTCGTAGACAAAAAGCTTTTTAAGCATCTGCCGGCCCAGGGGCCCCTTGGGCAGCATGCCCTTCACCGCGTGCTTCACGACAAAATCGGACTTGTTGGCCATCAGCTCCCGGTATTTGGTCTCTTTGAGGCCGCCTGGATAGCCGGAGTGGCGGTAATAAATTTTCTGATCCAGCTTCTTGCCGGTCAGCTTCACCTTGCTGCAATTCAGGATGATCACATAATCCCCGCCGTCCACGTGGGGGGTGTAGGTGGGCTTGTGTTTGCCGCGCAGGATGCTGGCGACCTGGCTGGCCAGGCGCCCCAACACCATGCCGTCAGCGTCAACGACATACCATTTGCGCTGTACGCTCTGGGCGTTAGCCATGTAGGTATTCACGGGTACTCCTCCTTGAGAAAATTTAACAGAGGGCAAGCCTGATGGTCGCAGCCTCGCCTGTGGTTCAATAGTCTCGGGGCTAACGAAGTCTATTGACGCAACAAATATCTTATAAAAGAGGAGGGGAATTGTCAAGCCCAAAAACCCGCCCTTTTTGCTCAGGGAGGTTAATTTTGTAGGAGAAAGAGGACTTTTGGACTAATTCTGCTTGCGTCTCAGGTTGAGGACGGCCAGGGATAGGAGGCGGTCCAGCGGGTTATCCTGAAACACCACGCCGATGGAGCGGCGGATGCGGTCCTCATCTTGCCCTTCTCCACATAAAAATCCGCGCCCCGCATGGCGTGAGCATCTCCATAGGGCTTTTTGATCCCTTGGATAGCAATCATTTTTTCCGGCATTGCCATGTGCCCTTTCCTCAAGCAAACGGTGGGGAAACGGAGGCTATTTATAATATATTCCCGGTTGAATAAACAGATGCAAAAAACACGAAAATTTACAGAAGCTATTATAATTGCGGCTGCACTGAATCGGTATAAACGCGGGCGGGGCACAGCCTGCGCATGGACATTTGGGGACGGCGGCAGTATAGTGGTAATCACAAGGCAGGGAAAGGCCTTTTTCACCGGAAAGGAAGGACGGGACACCATGGGCAGAGTGCATAATTTCAGCGCCGGGCCGGCTTGCCTGCCGGAGGCGGTTTTAACTGCTGCGGCGGCGGAGATGCTGGACTATCAGGGGCAGGGGCTTTCGGTGATGGAGATGAGCCACCGTTCCCCCGCGTTTGGGCAGATCCTGGAGGATGCGGAGGAGCAGCTGCGGCGTTTGATGGGGGTTCCTCATGAATACGCGGTGCTCTTCCTTCAGGGGGGAGCCAGCCTTCAGTTTGCCATGGCGCCCATGAATCTGGCCAAAAACGGCAAGGCGGATTACCTGATCACCGGCGTCTGGGCCCAGAAGGCGGCGGAGGAGGCGGCGCGGTTTTTGGATGTGCGCGTCGCGGCATCAGGTGAGGCGCAGGGCTTTGCCGCGATTCCAGACACCTCCGGCCTGCCCTTCAGGCCGGACGCGGACTATGTGCACCTCTGTCTTAACAACACTATCTACGGCACCCGTTTTGCGCAACTGCCCGATACCGGGGGGATTCCCCTGGTGGGGGACTTGTCCTCCTGCATTCTGTCAGAGCCTTTGGATGTGGCGCGCTACGGGCTGATTTATGCGGGCGCCCAGAAGAACATGGGCATCGCGGGGCTGACGGTGGCGATTATCCGCAAGGATTTAATCCGGCAGGACCTTATGGCCCAGGTGCCCCTGATGCTGCGCTACAGCACCCACTTTAAGGCGGGCTCTCTTTACAACACCCCGCCCAGCTATGCCATTTATATCTTGGGCAAGGTGCTGGCGTGGATTGATGGCCTGGGCGGGCTTTCCGCCATGGCCCGGATCAACCGGGAGAAGGCGGCGCTGCTGTATGACTTTCTGGATAACAGCCGCCTGTTTCATGGCAATGCCCATCCTGAGAGCCGCTCCCTGATGAACATCACCTTCACCACCGGGGAGGAGGCGCTGGATCAGGCCTTTATCAGGGGGGCGGAGGCGGCCGGACTTAGGGGCCTTAAGGGGCACCGCTTGGCAGGGGGGATGCGGGCCAGCCTGTATAACGCCATGCCCCATGATGGGGTAAAGGCGCTGGTGGAGCACATGGCGGCGTTTGAAAGGGCAAACAGATGAGGATGAAGCAACGGCAGGTGGCGCTGTTTAATGACATTTCCCCCAAGGGCCTAAAAGAGTTTGGCGAAAATTACGCCATCAGCCAGAATCCCCGGGAGGCGGACCTGTGGCTGGTGCGCTCCGCGGACCTTTTGGAAACGCCGCTGCCCCAGCGCCTGCGGGCCATCGCCCGGGCAGGGGCGGGGGTTAACAACATTCCCCTGGAGCGCTGCACCCAGCAGGGCGTCGTGGCTTTCAACACCCCCGGGGCCAACGCCAACGCAGTGGCGGAGCTGGCGGTTGCGGGGATGCTTCTCTCCGCCCGGGACATCCTGGGCGGGGCTAACTGGCTTCGGGAGCAGACCCCGGACGAGGGCCTGTCCCAGCGGGTGGAGCAGCACAAAAAGGCCTTTTCCGGCAGCGAAATCCGGGGAAAACGCCTGGGGGTAATCGGCCTTGGGGCGGTGGGCCATCTGGTGGCCAACGCCGGGGTCGCCATGGGCATGGAGGTCTGGGGCTATGACCCCTCAATCGCCATTGAGCACGCCCTAAAGCTGGCCTTAAGCGTGCGCCATGTGGCGCAGCTTACGGAGCTGATAGAGGCCTGTGACTACATCACCCTGCATGTGCCGCTGCTGGAGAGCACCCGGGGCCTGATCGGTGAAGCCCAGCTTGCCCGGATGCGGCGGGGGGCAGTGCTGCTGAATTTTTCCAGGGATCAGCTGGTGGATGAGGAGGCGCTGGGCAAAGCGCTTGCCGAAGGCCAGGTGAAAAAATACGTGACGGATTTTGCCAACAAGCGGGTGATGGCCTTCCCCAACACCCTGGCCCTGCCCCATCTGGGCGCCGCCACCGGGGAGGCGGAGGAGAACAGCGCGGTCATGGCGGCCCGGGTGGCCCAGGATTATCTCAACAACGGCAATATCGCAAACTCCGTCAACTTTCCCACCATTACGCTGGGCAGGGCCGCCCATCCCACCCGGGTGCTGGTGCTGCACCGAAATGTGCCCGGTATTCTAAGCGAGGTGACCAGCCTGATGGCCCAGGAGGGCATCAACATCGAGCAGATGGTTTCCGCCAGCCGGGGCGGGGTGGCCTGCGCGCTGTTTGACGCGTCCATCATCGTGCCCCGGGCTTTTGCCATGCAGCTGGCCCACAAGCCCAACATCTTAAAGGTGCGGGTGATCTATGGCGGCGGGGAACCCTTCCCCGCCGGATGAACGATGTTTTGCCATGAAGGAGGGTGTCTATGACCGGCTGGGATAAGCTGGGCATCCGTCCCGGGGAGATTTTGCTGCCCAAAGGGGAATATTTAAACCGGCGCTGGCCCGTGGTGGCCTGTGACCAGTACACCTCCCAGCCTGAGGTGTGGGAGGCGGTGGACAGGGAGATCGGGGATGTCCCCTCCACCCTGCGTCTGATTGTGCCGGAGGCCTTTCTTGCGGAAACCCGGGAAAGAAGCCTTGCCGCGGCCCAGGCGATGTCCGAATATCTCAAACAGGATCTCTTCACAGCGCTTTTAGACAGCTTCATACTGGTGGAGCGGCGCACCCAGTCCGGGGCGCGGCTGGGGCTGGTGGCGCTGGTGGATCTGGAGGCCTATGACTACAGGCCGGGCAGCCAGTCGCTCATCCGGGCGACGGAGGAAACGGTGCTTGATCGCCTGCCGCCCCGGCTTCAACTGCGGGAGCAGGCGGCCCTGGAGCTGTCCCATGTGATGCTTCTGCTGGATGATCCTGCCGACAGCCTGCTGGGGCCATTGTATCTGGCGCGCCAGTCCCTGCCGCTTGTCTATGACCTGCCCCTATTAATGGCGGGGGGGCAGATCCGGGGCTGGCGAGTGGCCCCGGGGGAGGCAAGCGCCCGGGTGGCAGAGGCCCTTGGGGCGCTTTTGGACAGGCTGCCGCCAGGCGCGCCGCTGTTTGCGGTGGGGGACGGCAACCACTCCCTGGCCGCGGCCAAGGCCTTCTGGGAGGCGCAAAAAGCCGGGCTGACCCGGGCGGAGCAGGCCCGTCACCCGGCCCGTTTTGCCCTGGCGGAACTGGTCAACCTGCGCAGCCCCGCCCTCTTGTTTGAGCCCATCCACCGGATGGCTTTTGGCGTGGGGCAGGAGGCGGTGCTGGAGGTGTTGGCGCCCCTTGGCCCCGTTCATCAGGCGGAAGGCTTTGATATTGTTCTGATTGGGGATAAAGGGGATTTGCCTTTGTCCCTTAAAAATACAGGCAGCCAGCTGATTACAGAGGCCCTGCAGCGCAGGCTGGATGAGGCGGCGCTGCCCCTTGATTATGTCCACGGTGAAGAGGCGCTGCGGCAGATCGCGGCCCAAAGGGGCGGCACCGGCATCCTGATGCCGGATTTTCCCAAGGACCAGCTTTTCCCCGTCGTCAGGCAATATGGCCGCCTGCCCCGCAAAACCTTCTCCATGGG
>ERZ764778.1443-NODE-1443-length-24331-cov-12.082262_pt1 | contig 24331 bp, 24 predicted proteins | sample MGYA00374951_ERZ764778 | MGnify/ENA primary metagenome ERZ764778 (study PRJEB28918, sample SAMN05720193) | bioreactor metagenome | isolation source: Anaerobic biogas reactor | place: USA:Washington, USA | collected 2015-08-08 ...
AGTGTCAGCGATGTCTCCGAACGTTTGTCAACTATGTCTCCGGTCTGTACACCAACTAGGGTATACAAAGTCCCACCGAAGGTAGGTGTCGGTAGCCCGAAGGGCGTACCGGGGTGAGGGATGAAGAACAAGGTCACAAAATTCACTTAGGAATATGACCACTTTAATGCTTCAGTTATAATCTTTCTACGTTCTCTATACGAGGTGCTGAGATGGACGACTCACGTGACATTATCCGAAACTTTTATGATCAAAACTCGCAGCAGGAGTGGGACCGTCTCGATCGCCATCCTTTCGAGTTTGCCATCACCACCCGCATGATGGATCGCTACATCAAAGCCGGCGACTCTATCCTCGATATCGGTGGTGGACCAGGTCGTTATTCCCTCCATTACCTGGAAAAAGGCAATCCAGTCACCCTGACCGACCTCTCTCAGGGCAACATTGACTTTGCCATGCGCCTGGCTTCAGAACGCGAACTCCCTCTTCGCTCACTAGCCTGTGACGCCCTACTAATTCAAGAGTATGTCGAAGATAAATTCGACCACGTCTTCCTCATGGGTCCGCTCTATCATCTTCTTGACGAAGCCGAACGGATTCAGGCAGTCAAATCAGCTATTGCCATGCTGAAACCTAACGGGATTCTTTACGCTTCCTTCCTGTTGATGTTCTCCGGAATCATCTATTTCCTCCGGGAAGCACCTGAACAGGTAGTCCAACCAAGCGAAAAGGTCTGGCTGGATGCTGTCCGTCAGCAAATTTCGTGGGGTGGGAATGCCTTTACCAGAGCTTTCTTTATCGATCAGGACAAGGTTTTACCCTTCATGCAGCAGTTCGACCTCGAAATATTGCATCTATTCGGGCAGGAAGGCATCACATCGACCCATAATTATGACCTGCAAATGCAGCCTGAGGAAATACAGAATGCCTGGATCAATCTCTCTGTTGATATGTGTGAAATTCCGAAATACCTCAGTCATTCCGAACACGCCATGGTTGTTGCAAGAAAATTGTTGCCGACACAATCTTCGAATCAGTGTTAACTTCGCACGATTACTTTATTTAAACAAACGATTTTCATATAATTTGGGCAAGGAGAACTACCATGCATAGTATTCAACACTTACATGGCGATGAAGTAACACCAAAGTCGCTTTACATCAACAGGCGTGAATTTCTGCGCGCGATGGGGATTACCTCAGCTGCGCTTTTGCTGGCTGCTTGTGATCCAGGTGAATCAGGTACGATCATCGATGCGCTTGGCAAAGACCAGTTAACTGCAAAAGAACAAGCGCTTGATTACGTCAATTTTTACGAGTTTTCTTTCTCCAAATATGGTAATGATGAACGCGCCCAAAACTTTGTGATCGACCCCTGGCAAATCCAGATCGATGGATTGGTTGCCAACCCGCAGACACTGCGCCTGGAAGAGTTGACCGAACGCTACAAGATCGACGAATTTATCTACCGTATGCGCTGTGTGGAAGGTTGGTCGATGGTTTTGCCCTGGCAAGGTTTTCGGCTGAACAAACTTCTGGAAGATATCGAACCGCTGCCAGAAGCCCGCTACATCCAGTTTCAGTCGGTCTATCGTCCGGACGAAATGCCCGGTCAGGCTGCCCTGGTCAATTACCCCTGGCCTTACTCTGAAGGATTGCGCCTGGATGAAGCCAGGCACGATCTGACCATTTTGGCAACCGGGCTGTATGATGAGCCGCTTTCCAAACAAAATGGCGCTCCCATCCGGCTGGTGGTGCCCTGGAAATACGGCTTCAAGAGCGTTAAATCGATCGCGCGCATAAGCCTGGTGGCAGATGAGCCACCTACCCTTTGGAACAGCCTCGCACCAAAGGAGTACGGCTTTTATGCCAATGTGAACCCAGCGGTCGATCATCCGCGCTGGAGCCAGGCAACTGAGATCCGCATCGGGGAGAGCGAACGCCGCCCGACCATGTTGTTCAATGGTTACGACGAAGTAGCCGGCTTATACGAGGGCATGGATTTGACCAAGGAGTTTTAGGGGTTCCGGTGAATGTAAGGCAAACGTTTCTTGTAGGGCGGAATGCGGTGGTAGGGATTGCCCATGGGACTTTAGCTTCATACCCACCTCACTCCGCCATTCTGAATGCCAGCGCTTGAAACGTCGGAGTGAGACCGCCCAAAACACCCGATGGGAAACAGGTCACTTGACGGTCTCATTCCGACCTACGGAAGACCAGAAACAAGATTAACACGTGGACAACAAGAATGTTGTTTTCTGTTAAACTCAATGGGTGAGGTCTGTTTGAAAAAAATACTCGTCCTGTACAAATCGAAAACTGGCTTTTCGGAGCGTTATGCCCGCTGGATTGCTGAAGACCTGCAATGCGACCTTGCCAACCTGGCTGAGTTCAAGAAAGACTCTCTTTTGCAATATGGTTTGATCATCTATGGCGCCGGCGTTTATGCCGGACAGATCAACGGCATCAGCAAAATCAAACGCTGGATGGAAGCCTTCCCTGAGAAAACCTGGGTGGTTTTTGCCACCGGTGCCACCCCTTCCAGGGAGAAATACGAAGAGGTCATCTTTCAAAGCAACTTCCGGAAAGGCGAGGTCAGACCAGCCCATTTTTACTATTTGGTTTCCGGCATCAATTATGAAAAAATGAGACTCACAGATCGTCTGTCGATGCGCTTTTTCACCCTCCTTTCTTCGAGAAAAAGCGGCAGTCGCAGTACCGCCAGGCAAACCTCGCTGGATCTGAGTAACCGCGTTTATATTGAGGAATTGCTGCGCTATGTGCGCCTGAAAGCGAGATAAAAGTGAAACTGGAACATATTGCCCTCTATGTGCAGGACCTGGAGGGGATGAAGGATTTCTACATCCGCTATTTTGGTGCCACACCCAACCAAAAATACCACAACCCCCGCACCGGACTGCAAACCTACTTTCTCAGTTTTAAAGACGGTGCCCGGCTCGAGCTCATGCAGCGACCTGGGACGAGCCCCAAGGCTTATGGTGAGTACCCACTGGGTTACGTGCACATTTCTTTCAAACTTGGCTCTTCTGAAAATGTCGACCAGCTTACCCGAACCCTGCAAGAGAGCGGTTTCCCTCTGTTCAACGGACCGCGTACAACCGGCGATGGCTATTACGAAAGCGTCCTGGCTGACCCGGAAGGCAACCTGATTGAATTGGTCGCCTGACCTGACGAGGAGCATATGCGCACAGAACAAGAGATGTTTGACCTTATCCTAAATTATGCCAGGCAGGATGAACGTATTCGGGTGGTGGCGATGAACGGCTCACGTGCCAACCCAAATGCTCAACCCGACTGTTATCAGGATTTTGATATTGTTTATCTGGTCTCCGAGATGAAGTCCTTTCTCAAAAATGATGACTGGTTGCTGGTTTTCGGAGATCGCATCATCATGCAAAAGCCCGATGCCATGCAGCTCACCCCACCTGAAGAGGGTAATTCATTTGCCTACCTGATGTTGTTTGAGGATGGCAACCGCATCGACCTGACGCTGTTTCCATTGGAGAAACTTGAAGTTTATCTTGGTTCAGACCGTATGTGCATTGTGCTTTTGGACAAGGATGGGCTTTTACCGCAATTGCCTCCAAGTACAGATGAGGATTACTGGCTCAAGCCGCCCACCTGTGAAATTTTCGATGATTGCTGCAACGAATTCTGGTGGGTCAGCACTTACGTTGCCAAAGGTCTGGCGCGTGGTCAGATCCCTTACGCCAACGCTCACCTGGATATTATTCGGTCAGAGCTGATGCGAATGTTGAGTTGGCGGGCAGGTCTGGAAGAAGGCTTTAATTTCAATATAGGGAAAAACTACAAATACCTGCAAAAGCACATTCCGGGACCCGATTGGGCTCAACTCCTGCGCACCTGGCGAATGGACAACCCGAAAATTATCTGGCAGTCGCTCTTTGAAGCGTGTGAATTATTTGGAAAGGTATCTGCACAGGTCGCATACAGATTGGGTTGCTCCAATCCAGTTTATGACCAATCGGTCATGCCTTATTTGCGAAAGTTATGGGAGAGTTGTCGATAATCTCGGTCGGTTGTGGTTTAGACCTCCGGCAAGGTGAGGCTTTGCTCAGCCGTTAACACCTTTTTATCTATACGAGCTTTGGTTTTTAGTTGAATCCCTCTTATAATTAACGCAACGGAGAAATGAGGATACTATGAGCAAATCATCCAGTTGGCTAAAAGGGGCGTTCTTAGGCGGTTTGGTTGGCAGCGCCTTGGTTTTGCTGCTGACCCCCTACTCAGGTGAAGAATTGAAAACACGTCTAAACGATTATATTAGTAATGTGCAGAATGAAGTGCAGCAGGCTGGCGTTGAAAAACGGCTTGAATTGGAAACCGAGTTGGAACTGCTGCGTTCTGGCAAAAAATAAGTAACTATTCTCAAAAAATCGATTCATGCCAACCCGGGTTTCATGCTCCCTGGTTGGTCTGTGTTTTTCCTGCTGGTATCAACAAACGAACAAATTGAGATCGCTTCATAGGTGAGGCTTGCGATGACGAGAGTAGGGAACGGTCTCGCACCGTTCCGCAAACAAGAAACTCTCTATGACGGGTGGCGGCTGGGGTCAAGCCCCAGCTCGACGTTAATAAAAGGTCCCGCACAGTTCCGCTCATAATAAACTCGCTAAGATGGGGTTAGGGCGAGATCGCTTTTCAAAAATCTCACAATAACGAAATTAATGCGTGGATGCTTTTTTATGGATAGGGCGTAGGCGTTTGGTAGGGCGTAGTGGTCGGGTAGATCACTCTTATCGGGGTTGGAGTGGGTGCAATAGGAACCTGCGGTGTGGGGCTCACCAAAAAGTCCTCGACACCCGGGGCTTCTTCTACCGGCATGGTCGAAACTTCATCCACATATTCAATCGCTGGGCGGCAAGCCGGCTCCAGATTGTAAGAAACATTCTGCCAGGTGAGCGAGTTGCCGTTATTCATTGTGCGTTGGATGGCGTTCCCCAGACAGCCGGAACCGCTGGTGTAATTAACCAGGGCAAATTTCCACAAATCTTCATAACTGATCAACTGCCCGGGTTGTTTACCGGTGTTATTGAACACGATCTGCCTGACCTGCTCACAATTTGCCAGCAGACTGCGGGCAAAGATGCTGATGCTGAAGCTCGCCTGCGTCAGGTCGATCCCCACTGGGCAATCCGGGCAGGCAGCATTGACCTTCTGGACCAGTGCTCCGCGCAGCATTTCTTGTTGGCTTTTGTCAAGATTGCCAAAACCACGTTGACAGGTTTCTTCTGTAAGGATCAACGGGCAAAACTGGCTGTAAAAACTGGGGTTCCACAGCAAAACCGCATCAGCGCCCAGGTCGCTCAGATGACCCAAGCCTGCTTCGCTCACTTTTTCGTAGATGCCAGGCCAAAACTGGCTTTCGCGGCTAAAGATGTTCTTCATCAGCTGTGCCGGGATGCCGCTCTGGCTAGCCACCTGGATAATTTCAGCATTAAATTGGTTCTGCCAATCGTCCACCACCGGTTGGGCGGCTTCCATTCCACAAACTGTGGCTGCCCCATTTTCTTCCAGTCCGCCGGCTGGGCAGTCGCTGGCATCCACCATGCCTTGTTTGATCAACATTCCTGCCAGCAAGTAATATTCGTTATCGGTTTCCAGTTGTTCTGCCAGAACAGGTGTGCGCAGCCAGGCTGGGGGACCATCAATTGGCATAAAGGATTGCCAGATATCAGAACAGGTCGATTTCCCTTCTCCTAACCACTGAGAACTGAGCACATCCACATAATAGGTGGGCTCATCCACCGAAGGATTATCAGGATTAGCAAAATCGCCCCAGGGAATCACCCTGATCTGGGCGGTGTAGATCTCGCTGGCGTCGCCATAACTCGAATCCGCCCAAAATTCCACCGTGACACCATCTGTGCCAGTTGGAGTAAGCGGCAGGTCACAAAACCCGCCCGGACAACTGAAGCCCATCCCATTGTAACGACCAACGATCTGGATAATGTTTTCGTTTGGTAGAGGTTCGTATCCCTGGAATCGTAAATAGGGCAAACTGCTGCAGTTGGTCTGACCAGGTTCCTTGTCACAGCCAACCACCGTGATATAGACTTCGGGTGCTGGCAGATTGACCTCCACTTCTTTCACAAGGGGGGTCACATTGGCAAGGTGTAAATACAAGCCTTTACACTCATCCATTTGGGTGATTTCATTGGTGTACATACAGGCATTGGTTTGTGTCCACTGCTTTTGGATCGTAGCACCGCAATAATAGAGCACTTCACTATCATCTGGCCAGGACTCGTGTTCAGTGTAGACCTGGCAGACCACCTCAGAGGTCTTCCAGGAAAGCAGCCACCATTCATACAGAGTGTAATCAACCTCGATTTTAATTGTTCGTTTCTTTTCTGAAAAAAGTGTGGGAGAGGTTTTTACAGGAATTGGATTGAAAAAGGTCAACAACAAAGCAAAGATCACAAAGATCCTGACAAATCGATTGATTTTTTGCTTGTTGTCTTCCATTTTTTCTCTAGCGCCTGTCCTTTAAGGATATGGCGTCGGCGTGTCCCAGATGACGGTTGGGAACGGTGTCTCAATTGGATAAGGTTCACCTTGCGTCGGGCTGGGCAGCGGCGGGTTGGTGGCTGTCCTGGTTGGTGTCCGGGTAAGCGTTGGTGTTTGCCCAGGCGGCAATGGCGTCGACGTCCGGAGAGGTGTCGCCGTTGCCGGACCGCCCCCTGGAGGTGTTGGCGTCTTGGTTGGCTGTGCCAGTTCCGTCAAACGGGCTTCAGCAGTATGGGTCACCCCTATTACTTCGGTCAGCTGAAACTCATAAGTCAGCACCACAGCATTAAGGGGTGAGGGATCGCTGATGGCGTCGACTGCCTGACTGACCAATTGACTGATCTTCCCTTCCCTGGGCAAGAGTACCTCGGTGCGGGTGGAATCCGGCAGCTGCCAGGTTTCCAGAGCCTCCCAACCCAAGACGAAAGTTTTCACCCGTTCCGGATCACCCAGTCGCAATGCCAGCGGGATCCGAATTATAAGGTCAAGCAGACTGACATCAGTGTCCAGGTTTTGGTCGTACGAGGCATACATAACCGGCAATTTTGCCAGCCGTCCCCATTGAACTAATTTTGTAAAGAGCAATTGCAGCACTTGTTGCTGCCTGATCGTACGAAATACATCGTCATCTGCATGGTGGGAGACATAACACAAGGTCTTTTTCCCATCCATGCTGTGTAAGCCAGCTGGTAGTCCTCCGCAATCATCCCGAATGGGATAGATGACACTTACATCCAGCCCACCCAGGTCATCCACCAGCCAGACAAACTCTGTTTCATGTGCGACCACATAGCGGTCCGGCTGCAAACCAAAGTTGTAGCCCAGCGTATCATAGACCAGCTTCATTCCGCCCAAAGGCCAGGCTGTATTGAACCTTCCCATTCCATGCCCCGGTAGGTAAAGATAGGTCGAACCGGGAATGGAGATGACGCTGGCTTTTGACAAACGCTCGTTGACCAGCAACAGGTGAATCGCCTGAGTGCGCCCGCGGGTTGGCTTTGCATCTTCAGCGCCCATCAAGAGCCAGATCGTGGTACCTTCCGGAAGCGCTGCTCTATCAGCCGGAGGAGGAGCTGGGGTTGGCCATGTCTCCAAAGCTGGCGCAAAGGTGGGCCAGGGTGTTGAAGTTGCGGTCGCTGAGGGGGTGAGTGTTGGGCTGGCAGTAAATGACGCCAATCCGGCTCCAAATCCCCCTGGTTGACCAGTAGACGGTCGACCCCCAGGATTACAGCCTGTAATAATCAGGCTGAAAGCAAGGAACCCCACAACAAACGCTAACCACCGCTTGTGATCGGTTGGTAAGGTGCGCTTAATTTCCATAGCATAATAACGGCGTGTATCGACACTCCATCAGATTATCGATTATAGCATAACCACGCTCTGACGAGTCATTATCCATCACAAAAAACTTCCTCATTCTTACCCCTTTTTCCAAATTCGGTTTCCTATATACTCATAAAAAACATTGCGAGGGTCAGAATGATATTCACCAAAATCGTCCATCCCAATATCAGGTAAACAACGTTTTTACCTGACCGTTCCTGCAGATATAAGAAGAGCCCAATCAAGGTGTTCAGAAAACTGAAGAAGAGTCCGATCAGAGCCAGCAAAAAAAGCCTGGAGGACGGAACAGTCTCCATACTCACCCAAACAACCTGTTGTAGCAGACCAACGATGATTGCTGTAGAAAGCAGCAGAACCAGGAAGCTGACGGTGCCGCCCAGCAGCAGCCGTTTTGCCTGCTGATCATCCATCACCCTCCGCCAAAGCATTGTCAGATTTTCTGATTCAGGATCAATTTTTTTCAAGCTTCCTAACTGTGACAACTGCTTATATGACTCAGTAAATGCCAGTTCATCTTGGGGAGAGACTACCAGGTAGGCTTCGCTGAGCTTGATCAAGACCATCTGATCAGGTGCGGTAGCGACAAAAAGGGTTTTCCCCAGCCCGTTGATAACTTTTTCCCGATAATAGGAACCTTTGAACAGGGTGAAGCCCAAAGGCAAAGGGGTTTCAAAATCGCTGACAGGATGCACCCAGGTGATCTCACGCATTGGGATCAATTCCCGCCGCAAACCCCATTTGACTTCCAAAGCTTCCCGGCTCAGACTGTATACCGTGGTGGCAATTGTGATGATTCGGTACACCGCCAGTGCCAGAGGAACCAGGAGCAGCAATCCGATGCTGATAAAGACAATCGATAACCACCCCTGACCGCTCATTGAACCATAAATGAGAAAGAATAAAATGGCTGCAACTAAAAGTACGGTGATCAATCCGTTGATTACCAGGCTTCTACCTTTGGGAGGTGAAAAATCCGTGCTCATTGATGAAATTATACTTGTACCGCCGGTAGATTGCTGCGGCAGCCAGGATATTAAAAGACCCGAAGGAAAGATCTCTCCGGGTCTTGTGTTTCAGAGTATAGTCTTAATCGACTTTATATTCTGCGCCTCTGTGCATTGCTTCAATATTCAAGCTGATAAATTTCTTCAGTCTTTCAGCTGTGTGCGCTTCCAGGGCTCGTTCCAGGGCACCATCGGGCAAGGCTTTCATATTGGCTTCAAGAGCACCCAGTAAAACCATGTTGGCTGCGCGTTCATTGCCGAGTTCGCGGGCAATGTTGTTCGCCGGGATCATCAGCCAATGGATATCTGTGCGGGTTGGCTCACGGTTCACCATCGATTCATTAACGATTAAAAAACCACCAGGTGCGACCAACGGTTCATACTTATCAAGAGAGGGCAGGTTGAGTGCAATCACAGCGCGGGGGTGCAGTGCGCTGGGCGAACCAATTTCTTCATCCGAGATAACAACGGTGCAGTTTGCCGTACCACCGCGCATTTCCGGACCATAAGAAGGGATCCAGGTGACGTGTTTACCTTCGTCCATTCCCGCATAGGCATAAACCTGTCCGGCATAGAGTGTGCCCTGACCACCAAATCCAGAGATAATCACTTCTGACTGCATCGTTTAGCCTCCTTTGACCATTTCTTCGACGGATGATGAAACCTTGAAATCTGCGATGGGATATTGTGGGATCATGTATTCCTTCAACCATTCCCTAGCAGATACCGGTGTCATGCCCCAGTTGGTTGGGCAGGTGGAAAGAAGTTCAATGAACGAGAATCCCATGCCTCGCTTTTGCACTTCGAATGCCGTGCGAATGGCTTTTTTGGCATTGCGAATATTACGCGCGTCGTGCAGGCTGCGCCGGACGACGAAGGAAGCCCCATCAAGGGAAGAGATCAGTTCAGCGGTTCTGATGGGATACCCTTGGGTTTCCACATCGCGTCCGAGGGGAGAAGAGCTGGTTTTCTGACCCGGAAGCGTGGTGGGTGCCATCTGACCACCGGTCATACCATAATTGGTATTGTTGATAAAGAAAACGGTGATCTGCTCTCCGCGGGCTGCAGCAGCGATGATTTCGCCCATGCCCATGGAAGCCAGGTCACCATCACCCTGATAGGTAAAAACCATTTTGTTTGGCAATGTGCGTTTGATGCCGGTTGCCATGGCAGGTGCCCTACCGTGAGCAGCTTCGACGAAGTCAAAATCAAAGTAGTTGTAAGCGAAGACCGAGCAGCCGACCGGAGCTACACCAATGGTGTTGTCCAATTCGCCCATCTCTTCCAAAACTTCCGCGATCAAACGATGAGCAACACCGTGCGTGCAGCCCGGGCAATAGTGGGTGGTCACATCGGTGAAACCATGGGGACGTTCGTAGACCAATTTCACATCAGTATCAAGCATCTCAGGCTCCTGTTCCAACTAATTCGCGCATCTTTGCCAACCAGATGCCACGCGCATCGCGGTTGACATCATGGTCACTCTGAATCATTTCATCGATCGCTGTACCGATCTCATCAGGATATGGCACCATTCCGCCCATGCGCCCATAGAAGTGGATTGGAACACGTTTGGCTACAATTGCCGAAACATCATCCAACATCTGACCATTGTTCATTTCAACTACCAGGAATCCCTTTTTGCCTGGCACCAGCTGGTCCAACACTTTTGTTGGGAACGGAGAGACAGTGATTGGGCGGATGAGACCAATCTTGATGCCTTTCTCACGAGCAGCCCGCACTGCAGTCAGAGCAATTCTTCCCGCAGTACCATAACCCACCACCACATACTCAGCATCGTCCAGGTAATAACCTTTGTAGCGGACCTCACCATCCTCGATCTGCTGCCAGCGTGTCATCATCTTGACATTGAAGATTTCCTGCATCGCCGGGTTGATATTGATCGAGGTGAGCACAGAACGCGTTCCTTCATCATGGTTGGCTCCCACAGCCCAGGAGGGTGCTTCGGTGCGGATCGGTACAAAAGGAGGTAATTCAACAGGTTCCATCATCTGTCCCAGGTAGCCATCCATTAACAAACACACAACCATACGATACTTTTCTGCCAGATCGAACGCCAAAGCAGTCAGGTCCACCGCTTCCTGGACGGAGGCAGGTGCCAGGACGATCAGGTGATATTCGCCGTGACCGCCGCCATGTACCATTTGGGTGTAATCGGCTTGTGAAGGAGCAATATTGCCCAGACCAGGACCACCCCGAACCACGTTCACGACAACAGCTGGGAGTTCCGTCCCTGCGATGTAGGAAATACCTTCCTGCATCAGGCTGACACCAGGGCTGGAGCTGGAGGTCATGGTGCGCATACCGGTGCAAGCAGCACCGTACACCATGTTGATTGCGCCGAGCTCACTTTCAGCCTGGACAAATGCCCTGCCAAGCTCCGGCATACGAGCGGAGAGGTGTTCCAGCAATTCGGTTTGAGGAGTGATGGGATATCCGAAATAGGAAACCAGCCCGACCCGCAGTGCGGTTTCGGCGACGGCAACATTTCCTTTGATCAGTTCGAGAGCCATTATTCACCATCTCTTTCATTTGCTGGTGGCGTGCCTTTGAAGACCGTGATAGCTGCGTCTGGGCAAACCACGGCGCAAATCCCACAGGCAATGCATTCCTCAGGATGCAGCATATAGGCGGGGTGATACCCCTTGGGGCTCAGCCGGGACATATCCAGCGCCAGAACGTGCGTGGGGCAGTCTGTAACGCAGATTTCACAGGCTTTGCAATACAAGTCGTTTATTTCTACCCATCCCTTAGCGGGCATGTAGTGCCTCCTTGGTATTGATTTTTCCTGCCGATTGGGTGAGTCTGACAGGATCTGATGGTCTTAGTATAACGCAAAAGAAGCTCTGATTCGGTACTAGGAATTTTTGGGGATTGGCTATTTGGAATGGCTGATCTGGAGCTCGAAGGGACGCTGCCAGGGATAGATCTGTTCGAGCAAGTCCATCATCTGCCGTCGAACAGCCTGGTTTAGCCGTTGGGGATCCAGGTCTGGGTCTAACTGCTCAGGGAATTTCGGCGATCCGATATCGATCCGTATCGGCTTCTTCCAATGTGGATTCCTGGAAAGACGTTGGGCAACAAACTGGACCACCATCGCAAATTGATGACGGCGTTTTGGCTTCTGCCCCAATTTTGACAGTCGACTGTTGAAGGCTTTGTCTGTCAGAACGCTGCTGACAAGAACTGGTAAGACCTGGGTTCTGGGGGCTTTGTTGAGAAAGACACCGATACTGTCCGACCAGTGTTGCAAAGATTCAGCCGCCCCATGAATGATGGCAGGATCAGGTTCCAGAGAACCGCTGGGAAAGATGATCACAGCCATACCGTCGTTGAGCGCCTGGATGATATCGCGGATAGCTTTCAGCTTGAAACTGGAGTCGGGTTCGATTGGAAGCATATGCCGGTTGATATTGCGGAGTACACGCATAAAACCCTTCTGTTGAGCGACAATTTTGACGTCATCGCGTTTCAGGCTGGCAAGAACGCCAAAAATATCCGCCATACCTGGGTGATTTGCGACCACCAATAAAGGTCCGCTTACTGGTACCATGTCATCAACATGAAGTTCAAGCCCATCCGAAAAAGAATTGAGGGCTTTTGTGGCTGTCTCGTGCAGTGAAGTTTGTTCGAGCTGCTCATCGATCCGGGCAAGCAAGTCCGCCAGCCAACCCGCCGAGCGATAACCCAGACGGTCAATCATCCAGCTGATCATCTTTCGCCTGCCAAGGTTTGCAGAGGTTTTCACATCCTCCAGCACGATATGGGCCAGGCTATCTCTCTTGCTCGTATCCATTTGAGTCCATTTTACGATGACAACACCAGATTGGGTGACTTTTGTATGTGTTTCGAGCTACTGCAAAGTCACCCCAAAATAGAGAATATGGCACTAACCATTTTCGCAGTTTTGTCCGTGGAAAAACTTCCTCTAATATACGACCTCCGGCTTGTCAGCTTTCACCGATTAATTACGACCATTATCACCGGTCAGCAACGAGGTATCATCTATCACCTGTTCTCCCTCTGGCAAGGGAATTGCAACTAAAGCCATGACAATACCAAATTGACAGAGTGGAAGCCGATGAGCAATCAAACTTACACACCCAACGAAGAACCTCACCAACGCAAGAGCCAGGCGTTTAAAATTTGGATTCCTACTTTGGTACTGCTGGTTTTTGCGTTGTTTTTAATTTTTCAAGAGAATCAAAACTCCAGCCCCAAGAACGCAGACATCCCTACTCCTATGCCTGGCAGCCAAAGTGCGCTTGAGACGCTCCTCTATACCCAATTGCCTGAGTTGGTTGCGGATGCCGGTCACAGCACCTGGTCATTGGACGAAGTGCAATTCAATGAAGACTACACTCAGGCATTATTGTGGATGGCGGAGAACGATGAAGAAGTTGGAGATATCATAGCACGTGAACCCGAGATCGTCCTTGCAATTTGGGACCCAACAAACCAATTGTGGCAACTCCATCAAGTAAGCGATAAAGATTTCAGCCAGATTTTTATGGAATCCGACTTCAAAGAGAGTGAAATCGCCTCCCGCTTTTTCCCGGATGCCGACCCCAAGGCTGGTCCTGCAGGCCCTGTTTATGGTGGGTACAAATTACCTTGGGCTGGCGGTTTGACCAAAAGATTGACCTGGTCGGTTGCCCATTCTTCCTGCAACCCACAATATTATTGCAATCACGCCTTTGATTTCGCTGATGGCGGTATGTTTGATGTAGTAGCAGCCAAAGGCGGGTTCGTTTACCATTGGCGTGACACCTGCCGAAATGGCAATTCAGGCTGCGCCAATAGTATTACCCTTGAAGACCGCACCACTACGCCCTGGACCTATCAAATCTATCTGCACCTCGCCCAGGATAGCATCCCGGCAGCCTTGAAAGTCACAGGGGCTTATGTAAGCCAGGGGCAATTCATCGGCAAAGCGGACGATACTGGCGTTAGCACTGGGCACCATCTGCATTTCATGGTGGTCGAGAAGACCACACTGGATAGCTGCCGGTATTACTGCTTTGGCAAAGCCGTGGATATCACCTTTCAGGATGTGAGTATCAACTGGCATGCTGGCACCCAGGGCGGTCGCCCACGCTTGGAAGCCGAAGCCCGCTGGTACGGAGGACAGGGACAAAAGAATTACATTAGCGGGAATGTTTCAAAGGAATTGCCATATAAAATCATTCTATTCCCTATCTATAAAAATTCATCAAAATAGATTGAGAAGGTTTACTGTCATATTCTCTGTGAATAACCCCTTTATAATTAGGGACAGGATAGACTATGACTGAGAACACTACACTGACCTCACGTGAAACCGAGATCCTTGCCCTGCTCGCGGAAGGGAAGTCTAACAAGGAAATCGCGGCAGAACTATTTATTAGCATTAATACCGTCAAGGTTCACGTTTCCAATATCTTTCAGAAAATCGAAGTCTCCTCCCGAACCGAAGCGACCTTATATGCGATTGAGAATGGTTTCAGTTTACAAACAAGGATATCAGATTTGCCAGAAGGCCTTTCAACATCAGCCTCCTCCGACAATCTCAAGGCATCTAAGCCCACCCCGGCTCAAAACCAGTTGATAATGATCATTCTAATCGTAATGACAGTCATTGGAGTTGCAATATTTGCGATTATTCGTTCCGCAAATTCTAATGAAAACGCAATTCGTGCTGAATTTAGTGACAGACGCTGGGTGCACATGGAAGACCTACCTAGCCCTCGATCGCAGGCAGCAGCTATCACTTACAATTCTCAAATCTATTTAATCGGTGGCTTTGCTGACGGAAAAACTCTAAATGATGTTCATGTTTTTGATATTCAGACAAACATCTGGGAAGAGTTAGCCAGCAAACCAACCCCAGTAAGAGAAGCAAATGCCGTCGTACTCAACGATCGGATTTATGTGCCGGGTGGAATTACCGACAGTGGAGAATCTACATCTTTGGTAGAAATATATAGTCCGGAAAATGATTCATGGGCGCAAGTTGCATCTCTTCCTCAACCGTTAAGTAGTTATGCGCTGGAAGTTTTTGAGGGTAAGCTATATATTTTTGGAGGCATTAACGAATCTGGGATTAAGAACCAAGTCTATTCTTATGACCCTGCCATCGATCGTTGGTCAGAAGAACAACCAATGTCTCAAGAACGTGCATCCTTGGACAGCACACTTTGGGGGGGCAGGATCTATCTCGTTGGCGGATCAGATGGCGTTGAAGATCTGACGCTTGTTGAATCATACGCCCCTTCTTCGTTGCCAGATTCAGAAAGCTCTTTCCGTGATGAATTAAACTTACCAGAACCGGCTGTTAAATGCAAAACCGACCAGTTGGTGGACACTCTGTTTGTCATTTGTCCTTCAAAAGTGATAAAACTTTCACCAGATCGCACCGAATGGATCTCTGAGCATAACCCGGAAGGCTTTGAGTTTGGTTCTGATTTTTCTGTGGCTTATTTTAATAATAGTCTTTATATCTTAGGAGGAAATAATGCTTCCGGGGAATCAGAGTCGTTTTTTGCCCGTTTCCAAGCGCTTTATTCAATTATGCTGCCTATGCTAACTAACGATTAATTAGCCAAGAATCTTGATTACGCCTAAAAGATAAGATTCATTTGCTTCAAATTCTAATAGTCTGTTATAGAGAGTGTTATCAGATTCCACCGCTATTACGCTGTGATCTGGATAATTGATCAAAAGGTAATATAAGCCAGGGGCAACATCGTTGAGATAAAAAACTCCATTTGCATCTGTTTTTCCAATAATATCTCCGCTTTCTGGATCTCCATTTGTTATTATTGGTGGAACGATCGGTGTGCCTTCAGTTATCACAGCCGGGACTAAGATAAATTCAATATTTGCCAGGGGAACTGAAATATCAAATGCATACAACAACCCTGAAATCGACGCTTTGCCTTCCAGAGGTTCGGGGGCATCAATGGGAGGGTTCAATTCTTCAAATTTTACTTTTGGACGGTCCCAAGCAGGATAAAGTGTTGCGATTTGAGTGTCTTCCATAGGATACATCGTTGAAGGTTCCCAAGTATCCTGGGTGTTTTCCAATAATTGATTATCGGGCCTATCGGTTAACAAAGATTCCACTGGAGAAGGTGGCGTTTGAACCGATCCACATGCTGATAACAGTATGATTATCACACCAACAACAAAAATGAAATGTATTTTATGTGTCATAGCTTAATTATAATAGCCCTCACAAATTGTGAGGGCTATTGTCAAGACTAGGATGATCTTAGTGGTTGAAACCCAAGTAAGCCATCAGGCGATCGCCATATGCGGTCAGATAAGTATTCTGAACAAACGCAGCAATCGGGGTGTTGGATTCAATCACCATGGAACCCACCCAACCATCGGGCATATCAGGAGCCTCAGTTGCGGCCAAACGGAAGTTGCGAATGTAACTGGCGCCTGCAGGAACTGAAATACCTGTTCTGACGATAGGTGTACCACCACCAGTGGGAACGTAGGTAATGGTCAGAGTTGCCGCTGTCGTACCGAGATTTTGGATGGTTACGGTGTTAGCAAAACCATTGGCTAGACGCTTGGCAACCAACGGTACAGAAACATCCTGACTGGTCGAATCACCAGGCACGGCGCCATACATTGATTGTTCGGCGTTAGCAGTATAACGATCCTGCACCAATACTGCAATATCTTGATCAGACAGAGATTTCACCTCACAGCTACCGTACCAGTTTGCGGTTGGGAATTTGACTGTGTCGGTGAAGGTATTGAATGCGTAAGAACTGTTATTTAGAATCGGGCTTGAGCTAACAACTGTAAAGTCAGTTCCTGAAGCAGATGGGTTCTTGACACAATCAAGCTGAATATCACCTGCAGGTAAGGTGGCTCCGCTTAGGTTCTGTACAGTAACTGAGGTTGTCAGGGTGTTTGGCAGGCGAACATAAAGGAGAGGAATTCTCCAGGATGGGCCAACTTCCTCAGCAGCAAATGCATTGAAAGCATTAAGGCTGTCAGCACCAAAGAACATATTTGAAACCACACCGAGGGACCCGCTGGTCGTTGAAACAACCACTGAACCCCACCATGGAGCTGTGAGACCGGTCTCCAGATCAAGATCGATCAACAAAGAAGCGCCAGCAGCCAGATTGGTATAGTCCTTATCAAATGCCGAAGCTCCTGTAGCAAGTGTGAAGTATTCGACATTAAAGTTGACAGCAGATGTGCCAACATTTTGGACAACGATCTGGGAATTGACTTTACCAGTAGCAGAATTTGCCTGTCGGGCAGCCAAAGGCACATACCAGGTGGCGCTTGGCGAAGTGACGCCTGAATAAGCACCCATGGTAGGAACACCTGAACGAGTAATTTCCTGAACCATTGCACCTAACATTTGGTCAGATGAAATTACAACGGAGCCCATTCCAGAGGTTAGACCGGTATCATCATATTGGCGGACAATCTGGTTTCCGCCAACAGGAATCGTGAAGTCCTTATAAATCGAACTTCCCCATTCTGTACCTGCTGGGGTTAGATATTGCGCGTGAACTGTGGCCGTTGCAGTGCCAAGGTTAACCAACGTATAGTTGGTTGCCAGTGTTTTAGACGTGGCTGCTGCAAGCACCATTGTATTACTTTGTTCAAATGGCGCAATTGCCAGAACCAGGACGAACAATAATGCGGCGAGAATGCTTAAATATTTTTTCATGTGAACCTCCATTCAATTTTCTATATGATAGTTTGGGAGAAGTTAAATATCAATAATACTTTTGGTTTATTTCTTCTCTATTTGCCTGCGATTAACTAATACCATTAGTATTACCCAACCTAATTCCGCTGCCATAATTACCAGTCGATAAGAAGTGGAAATCAGAACTGCCGTTGTGGAACCAACTTGACCAACCTCGACTAACAAATCTTTAAGCACTACTTCACGAACGCCTAAGCCATTTGGTATAAAAACCATCAAGAATCCACTTACCCAGGCTCTGGCAAAGGAGTACACATAACTTACCAGGTTCTCAATATTCATCTCTATTTTTAAGGAGAACGCTTGCTCCATTGCCCACAAACCGACACCAAAAAGACCCCATTGTAAGTACGAGGTGATTGCAATTATTGACCATTTACCTATAGGGATGGCTTTAAGATCTTCTAAAAAATTCTTGGTTTTTTTTATTTTCCTCAATTGAGGAATTAACAGGTTGAGTGGAAAAACAATCAAAAAAGGCATCAAAACAACAATAAACCCTAGGAGTGGGTCTATATTGTTTTTGATAAGGTAATAGCAGAGCCAAATTGATATGCTGCTAGCAACAGTGATAACTATCTCTGTTGCTGATGCAATCCAGGAACTTATGGTTGGTATTGATGTTTCCCTTTCATACCAATCGGATCTGGACACATATCCCCAGATATATCCCGGTATATATTTGTGTAGGAAGGAGTATGAATATCCTGCCAGGATATATTTCAACTTTGCATCAATAGATTGGATTGAAAGCATCATCTGATAATTGATCATTTGCATAAAGTAAATTGAAAATGTGATTATCAGGGCAAGAAATAAGTAGACCCCCCGAAATACAATTGGTTCTGATACTGTAAAAATCTTATTTATTGCATTTACAACCAAGTATATAAAAATGCCAGTCCCTATTATAGTTCCAGCAATCCGGGTGTAGTGTTTAATTTTGTGCCAGTTCATTTTTTCTTGCTACCATTGCATAACCTTGTGGAAAAAGTGATGACATTCCGATGAGTCCGTCTAGAGTTGTCAAGAATTTGGTGAAAAACAGTTTGTTAATTATCAATAACAACGGTCTAAGGAATTTTATGCGCCATAAACCAGTCAAAAAAGCAATTGATAGCTGATGTCCCAAAAACGCTACTATTCCACCTGTCGGCACTAATTCAATTACTTCGAGGTCAGCGCAGCGTGCCAGTTCTCTGAGACCATATTCCGTAAATCGAAAATAATCATGCGGCAATTCATGTAATCGGCTGAGGTGTGGTACTGAAAGCAAGAGGATACCAGCCGGTCTTAAGATGCGGCTTATTTCTTTTATTGCCTCTAAAGGATTCGCAACGTGCTCCAGAACTTGAAGGCTCAACACGCAATCAAATGAGGCATTCTCAAATGGCAGCCTTCTGACATCTGAGCACACATTTACTTCTGGATGCGAAATAATATGATCAAGGAGAATCAATTCTTTTGAATATCTACAAACTATTTCCGAATATGGCGCATACCCGCAGCCATCATCCAATACTCGACCTGACAGAAAACGTGGAACAAAGTCTTCAATCATGATTTTCCAGTGGATAAATATGGATGCAGAAAAGTACTTCCACCTGTCTTCCCCATTTTGTGTAAGATATGCTTGGATCTCTTCTCGAATTGCCCTACGTGGCGAATTTGATCCTTTGTTTGTCATTGGAACCAGCGGCTTTCTTGATCAATATCCAGTTAATGTTCACCATAAATGGTGCAACCAGTCGCAAAATAATGACTGGTAGTCTTGAAGCAATCCTGTTTGCTACTCGGGTATTTTTTTTTGGTGAGTGCTCTCCGTAATACTCAAAAACGTATCTGATTACATCAATAATTTCATATCCTTTAAAGATTCTTTTCAATTTCCAATATGTTTCTGAGCGTTCATAGTAATGATCACCCTTACCTGTCAGTTGCAAGTATCTATCTGCAGTTTTTTGACTGAACCAGTGTAAGAATGGTAAGAAAAAGTGAGGTTCTACAGGAAAGGTCTTGTTCGGACCGCTAAAAAGTACGATTCCTTCATCTTTAATTACACGGCTGATCTCATCAAATAATTTTTCTGAGGAAGGAACATGTTCATACGTTTGAGAGCAAACAATCGCATCCATTGATTGATTCCCAAAAGGCAGTGCCATTGCATCTCCTGAAAGAAAGTTAACATTTTCACAAGCGATGTCATCAATTTTCCTTAATGCCATCAGGTCGATATCCGCACCGATAACCTGTTTAAATTGATCACACAGACTCAACGCAATTGCTCCATCGGAACAGCCTACGTCCAGGCATACGCCTTGATTATTATGCATTAATAGCCTTTGAAGAATGTAATGGAATTTCCCTTGCTTATGAATCTTATTTTCTGGTCTTCGAAGATGTCCATAAAGAGTAATAAAATCTTTTTGGTATGCTCTCATATTTCATCCTTATTGAGCACTTTATCATAGATTCCTATCATTTTGTCTGCAAGAGTAAACCAGTCATAGATGTTTTCAACTCGTTCCCGTGCCTTTAGGCTAGCATGTCTCCACAATTCATCATTATCCAAAAAAATATTTATTGCTTCCGCCAGGCTCTTAATGTTCCTAGGTTCCACTAATTTTCCCACTTCAGGCGTAATAACATCCGGAATCCCTCCCACCCTGCTGCCCACACATGGAGTACCACTTGCCATCGCCTCCACCAACACAACACCTTGACCTTCTTCGATTGAAGGTAATACAAACAAACGAGATTGCCGCATTAACTGACTGACGTTCTGTTGAGACTGGACTCCTAAGAAAAACACTGTCTCTTCAAGCCCGAGGTTGTGTACTAATTTCTCATATTCATCACGGTCTCTGCCCTCGCCGACTAAAAGTAATTCGCACTCAGGATGCTTTTTTTTGACAATCGCCATAGCCTCAATCAAATAATTGACACCTTTGCGTTCGATTAGAGAGCCAACAAAAATAATCTGTGATTTTCTTTCAGATTCTTCTCCCAATGGAAATTGATCGATATTAACCCCATTGGGAATCACTGTGATCCTCTCCATCGGAACTCCAAAAATGGATGTGGCAGTTCTAAGATCTTCAGACAGAGCAATAATATGCTCTGCTTTTTTAAGCGCGAGTCCGATTACCGTTCTTATAACTGGTATGTGAAACGTTTTGAAAATATCACTGCCCTGTACAGTAATCACATAGGGGGTATTGTGTCTGAATTTTGAAAGATATGCTGCTAATCCTGATAGACTCCAGTTGCAGTGAATGATGTCGCTGCTCTTTGCATGTTTTCCAATCAGATTGGCAAAGCTAAGCAGGAATGGAATTGTTGCCAGCTTTGGTAAAAAGCCTCTTCGCCAGGCTTCTGGAATTCCAGATGCATCTTTTTGAAGCACTTCCATGTTTTCAGGTAAATATTTTGCTCTGATAACTTCAATATCATCAAAAAACTCATGTGTGCTTGCACCTGGTGTGTGCAATGTAAGGACCTTTACCTGGTGTCCGTGCTTGTTAACCGCTCGCGCGGCTTCATAAATAAAAGGAACTCTGAAATCCCCTTTCCATCTTGGAAAATTAGTGGTGGCTATGCAAACTTTTATTGTTTCTCTCATTTTTGCTACATTTAGTTATCACAGATCTTAAAAATCTGGATACCATGCTTATCATATACTTTACCTACGTTGCTAATGTCCTCAAACCCCTGGATCATAACAAAATCTTGCGAGCCAAGTGGGTTTTTTACACCAGAATAGAGATAGTCGACGCCAAAATCGCATAAGGTTTCAACGGTATTCATTTTATAGAGGTCTGTCATGGTCTTTGAACGTTCTAAGTCATGAGAAAAATCGTCAGACAAGGAAGCCAGCAATGTCATGGTTGTGGTGCGACGCTCCGCGTAAACCGGGAGCCAATAGCCGGCATCTGTTCCATACGGCATGGCAGGATTTAAAAAAGCCGTATTGACGCCGAAGACTGCCTCTGAATCAGTATTTAATTTCACCCACTCCATAGCAGCTTCATCTTCCGGGGTCATAAAAGCTCGAACTTCAAGAAAATCGTTGGTTCGTAAATAAAAAGTAAAAAAGGACGCTAAAACAATCATTCCAATGGCAAGTAAGCGCAGTTTTTTCAAGATTAATCGATTGGGTTTTTCAAAAAGAATCTGCCATAAAATACCTGCACCAATACCAAAGGGCAAATAGAAAGCCAACAAGACAGCTGTAATGTTCACGAATGCTAGCGCTGGAATGTTAAGCCTGTAAAGCTGAGATAACACTATCATCAGCACAAACCAAAAAAATATAATCAAACTAAGTCGTCGGGTTTTATTGGAAAACAAACCCACGACCATTCCCAACCCACCAATTACAAGAAATGATGCTGACTTCCAGGTTAGCTTCCATGTATCCTTATCACCTTGTATGTAATAACTTTGTTCTGTAAGCGACAGATTCAGCTCATTCGTCAACGATTGTGGATCACGCTGAACCAGGTAAGATTCAAGCCCTGAAATCAGTGTTGGTAAAACAATAATTAGTACGATTAGTCCAAGTACAACAACTCGTGTTGCCATTCTCAAAAAAATGCGTACTCTTTTGTCAGTCTTGATCGTTTCGCTAAGGCATATAATCAGAATCAAGCCAAGCAGGAAAACTGCGACCCTGAAGTGAAGCAGACAGACACCAGCAAAGAGCAAACCAGCTAATATCAAGTCAACCCAATCTTGCCTTTCCAGTATTTTTCGTTGGCTATTATGGGTTGAGATGGTTTCCCAGGCAAGCAGTGCAGCCGGCAGCAACACCGTTTGAGCCGCAAGTTGGGTAAAGCGCCCCCAGTTAATGAACCATGACGGGAATATAGAGAACAAGCCTACGCTGAGCATCCCAAAGATTCCCGCTTCACGGCTAACCTTGCGATCAAGTATCAGAAAAATTCCCAGTCCGCATAGACCATTCAAAAATTGAGAAAACCACAAAAGTGCTTGGGGCGCTGATATGCCAGCCAATAACTGTAAGGGACCGGTTAGTGTGTACAGTCCAAGATGATAATGGTTAAGATTAGTTGAATCAAATGGCAAAATATTGTAGGGCAATCTTCCTGTTGTTGCAACCAAATTGGTGATCAGGCTGTGATGAAGGGAATCATCACCAGCCAGGTAGGGAAATTCATAGGAAACAATCAATCGGGATAATAATGTAATCATCAGTACTAAAATGACGATTCCTGCATTCTCCCCTAACTTGAGTTGTTCCTTCCAGTTCTTTCGTAAATGAATAAAAATTATTACCGCAAAAAATGCCAGAATGATGATTAACTTATTAGTTCCTATCCGCAATGAAGGGATTAGGGTTCTGGTTGAATAATAGAATATCGGCCAAAAAGAAATGCCCAGACAAATAGCCAGGAACCAGCGCTGCAAAGGATTCCATTTACGCCAATATCCAGTCCCCGCCAATATTGCCCAACCAGGTAATAGAAGCAAAATCAGAATCGTGAATAATGTCTTAACTGTAATCCAACTCATTTTATTCTTCGCTACCAAAAGGTGATTCTTATGGATTATAACCGTCAATTAACCATATTGATGTGCCGTCATTGTCGTACAACTTTCGCACACCCTCACATGCCACAAGATTTTCAGCCTGTAGCCCCGTTGTGCCTTTGCGAATATAAACATAACTTAAGTCAGCCTCTTCCACCAATTCCCAGAAATCCGTTTGACAATCTGCGACTATTGATGCGCGTTTTGACCAGTCCTGCCAGGTTTCGGCAGTGAGTTCATTGGCGGCAAATGTGTAAAAAATTGTTGGTGCCAGGCTCCATCTTCCTGTGGTTGGCAAAATCCAACCTCCGCCATCCACTCCTCGGCAAACTCCATACCCCCAACCAGTTGTATTGACAAAGAAACGCGCGTCATTTTTTGTGTGGTTTTTAATCCACTCCAACGCGATTACATCTGCTTTTTCCACCAGGACTGTCTCATCGTTGATCGCGTCGGAGTTGTCATACATCCCGAATCCTAGCAGAACCAATACCAAAAGAATTCCAGCAGCAATGATAGGTTTCTTCTGTCCAATCTTCATTTGAAGAAAATCAACAATCTCTACCAGCACCCATCCTGCCAGAGTGCCAAATAATACAAAAAGAACCAGGCTAAAATGATCACTGCGAAAACCAAAAATCACAATCCCCAGTGGAACAGTAAGCAATCCGATCATGAACGACCAAATCGCAAAACAACGCCATTTTGGTTTACTCAAAGCCAAAGCCATTCCCAGAACTGCCAGAAGCGCCAGTGCATACGCAGGTTCAGGTCCCATGATGTATTTTAGATAGTCGATCTGGTTGTTTGCCAATGCCAGCTTTCCAGTGGGTATCGAAATCCCTTGGTCAATTGCTGATGAAGAATAACTGATGACGCGGATGTACCAGCGCATACTGACCACCAAAGCAAGCAGTGCCGGTACCGCAAGGGTCAGGATCGGCTTCCATTCAATCTTTCGGGCGCGCACACTCTCAATCACCCATGCAACCCCCATGATCACAAGATAAAGCCCAAAAAGAAACGCTGCCAGGTAATGGCTCAGCAGGGTTCCCACAGTGAGCAGGAACATCCCGACTCCCTGCCACCATTTTACGGTTCCCATTCTCAATCGTTCCGCCTCAGCC
>ERZ764778.1451-NODE-1451-length-24214-cov-5.154352_pt1 | contig 24214 bp, 28 predicted proteins | sample MGYA00374951_ERZ764778 | MGnify/ENA primary metagenome ERZ764778 (study PRJEB28918, sample SAMN05720193) | bioreactor metagenome | isolation source: Anaerobic biogas reactor | place: USA:Washington, USA | collected 2015-08-08 ...
AATTGTTGACCCGCCAGCAGTTTTTTTTGGTTTTTAGACTTGAGACATGAGACTTGTGACCTGTGACGGTCTTTTTTCATGCCGGCTGGGAACTGCAATGGAGGCCGGGATCCCGATTGGAACGCAGGGCAAGGGCGCTTGGATCCCGACCTCCGTCGGGGTATTGATGAACGTTTGCTGCGCGGCCGCAATGGGCCTTACATCTTCTCCCTTTCTCACAGGACCGGCAGGGACTGCGACGCTGGACCCAAATACCGCCTTCCGGCGTCTTGAAGCTTCCTACCCCCTTCTCCCTGCAGCGTCCCTTCCCGGTCGGTCCTGTGGGCGCGAGTCCGCGCGTTGAACGATCCTTCTCGCTTTTCCTGTCGCCCCTACCCTCCCGAAGTGGAGCGGCATCATCGTATATCCCAGCCCGTCAGGTGGAAGGGCCCCGAATGAGGGGCCGGGACGGCTGGATGCCTCATCTCCCGCAGCCTGACAAGGAACATGCCCGTGGCAACGAAGCCGACGGCCACCAGCATTTCGGCGCCGTACCGCATTGCCGGTCCCGGGGTGTGCAGGAATCTCACGGTCAATCGATCAGCAAGGACCGTGTCCACCGCAACCTTGCCAAGAATCGCGGCGCCCGCATAGACGGCGGGGGTATAGCGCCCCATGAGCCGCGATATGAAACCGCCGCCGAAGGCCACTATCGGTACGCTTACGCATAGGCCCAGAAAGGCAAGGGCCGGATTTTCCCTGCTGGCACTTGCCACGGTAAGCACGCTGTCGGGGCTCATAGCCAGGTCCGCGAGGACGATCATGAGGAAGGCCTTCATGGACCCGCCCGGAGTCTCTTTTTGCATCTTCGGTGAATGACCGTCGACAAGGAGCCTCAACCCGATGGCAAGAATGAGAAGTCCTCCGCAGAGTCTCAGACAGGGGACGTTGAGAAGAGCTCCCGGCAGACAGGCAAGGAACGCCCTGGCGAGGACGGTGGCGGCGGTCCCGAGTATGACCCCCTGAAGGCGCCGGGACGGAGGGAGCGTGAGGGCCGCAAGGGCAATGATCAGGGCGCTGCCCCCGGAGAGCGCCGCGTTGGAGCCCATCACCGTTGCGAAATCAGCGAGGAGGCCTCCGCTCATGGAAGCGCTGATGAGGTCCGCGGCTCCCGTTACCTGTGCTGTGCCTATGATGTTGTTCACGGTCTCGCTACCTCCCAGATGCTGATCCGCAAACCAAGTATATCCCCCGCGGAGGCACGGGGCCATCGGGATTTTCCTGATTTTGGGGGGTATTTTCCCTGAGGCGTGCAAAGCTGCAACGGATGCCCCCTTTCGGACCCTTGAGGGCGAAGAGGGCTCACAACCGTCCGTCGCGAAGGTCTTCAGAGGGAGGTTATGCCTTCCCTGATCGCGTACTTGGTCAGTTCCGCGACGCTGCGTATCTGGAGCTTGTCCATGATCTGCTGCCTGTGGGTCTCCACGGTCTTCACACTGAGGTTCAGGGTAGATGCTATCTGTTTTGTGCTCTTGCCCTCGGCGAGGTGCTGCAGCACCTCCCTCTCGCGCTGGGTGAGGATCGTGAAGGCGCTGGATTCGTTCCGGGGTAGGTTATGGAGGTATTCCTTGACCACGATGTCGGTGATCCTCGGGCTCAAGTAGGACTGGCCCGTCATCACGGTATGGACGGCGGTGACGAGCTCTTCGAAGGCACTGTCCTTGAGGAGGTAGCCCGACGCTCCCGCCTTGAGCATCTCGAGGACGAACCTCCGGTCGGAGTGCATCGAAAGGGCGATTATCTTTATATCCTTGTTCTCCGCCACGATCTCTCGCGTCGCGTCTATGCCGTTCATTTCGGGCATCCCGATATCCATTATGATGACGTGCGGCAAGAGCTTGCGGGCAAGTTTCGTTGCCGTGAGTCCGTCCTGGGCCTCAGCGGCGACCTCCATGTCGGGCTGCTTGTCGATGAGGGCCTTCAGGCCTTCCCGCATGATCTTGTGGTCATCGGCCACCACTATCCGTATCTTCATCGTCGACCCCTAGTTCTCCTGTTCCCGTTTGAGGGGCGCCACGAGTATTATGCGCGCCCCTCTGCCGACCTGCGAGCGCACATCCATGTGGCCTCCGAGCGATTGAAGGCGTTCCCGGATGCTGAAGAGCCCGAACCCGCGGGCCTCCGCTATGTGGTAACTGCGCTTCGAGGCGTTGAAGCCCCTGCCGTCGTCGGCGACATGGATGGATATGCTCTCGTCCACCCTGCGCACCGTCACCTTAACCCGTGTCGCCCCGGCATGCTTGACCACGTTCGCAAGGAGTTCCCGGACGGCAGTGAAGAGGAGCACCCTGATCTCGTCCCGTATGGGCTTTTCGAAACCATCGCTCTCAAACTCCCTGTGGATGCCGTTCTGGCTCTCCACCTGTTCCGCAAGCCATTCAAGGGCCGCCTCAAGCCCGAGATCGTAGAGGATGGGGGGGCTGAGCTCGAAGGTGAGCGACCGGCCGAACTGGATGGCCTGCCCGATGTGGTCACGTATCTCGTCTATCTCCCGCTCTATGCTTTCGTCCTTGACGGCGCTCTCGATCCAGCCCAGCCTCATCTTCGCTGTGGCGAGAAGCTGGCCTATGTGGTCGTGGAGAAGGTTCGATATCCTCCTGCGTTCCCGTTCCTCCGCAAGGGAGAGCTCCGACGCCAGGGAGCGGAGCTGGCGCTGGTACTGGTTTAACCTCTCCTCCGCCTGCTTGCGTTCGCTTATGTCTTCAACGGTACCCTCGTAGTAGAGCGTCCGGCCGGCGGCGTCGCGTATTGCCCTGGCGTTCTCCCGCACGTGCATCCTCGTCCCGTCGCGCATCTTCCATTGCGCCTCGAACCCGCGGACCCTGCCTTCGCGTTCCAGCCGGTCCCTGATCTTTCTGCTGAGGTAGGTGGGCTCGCAACTCTTTCTGTATGATCTCACGGCGCCGAACTCAGCGAAGGAGGAATAGCCCATCATGCGGATCAGTGTGGGGTTGGCCATGAGAATCCTCCCGCGGGGATCTGTCCGGTATATGCCCAGCGGTGAGTTTTCGAAGAGGTTCTTGTAACGCTCGGCGCCCCTCCTCAGCATCTCCTCGACCTGCTGGCGTCTTTTTAACTCCTGCACGAGGCGGGCGTTCGCTTGCGTTATCTCGCTCGTCCGCTCGGCCACCCGCCGCTCCAGTTCCATCTTCGACCTCTTCAGCACCTCTTCCGCGAGCTTGCGCTCCGTGATGTCGTTGTCTATCTGGAGCACCGCCACAGGCTTTCCCCTCCTGTCCGTCCTGAGCTTCCATTTGCTTTCCACGATGATGCGGCGGCCGTCCTTCACGCGATGGATGAGTTCCCCTTCCCATTTCCCCTCGGAGAGGAGATGCTTCCGGATGGTGGCAAGGGGTTCGGGGTGCCTCGTCTTCAGGAGAGATGACAGGGGCCGTCCCAGGGCTTCATCCAGGGAAAAGCCGAACCGGTTCACGGCCCCCCTGTTCCAGAACAGAACATGATTTGTCATATCGCGGACGATGATGGCGTCCTCTGCGATATCGATGATCTCTGCCTGGTCGCGAAGCATGCTTGCCTGTCGCTCCAGCTCATGCTGGGCCCTGAGGCGTTCCGTGACGTCCCGGACGTTCACCATGATGAATTGGTCGTTCCGGTAATTGATAAGGGAGGACGTGATCTCCACATCGATGAGGGTGCCGTCCTTCCTTCGGTACTGGCGCAGCCCGGAGACGATCTCGGCATCCTTCAGGACGCCCCGGACGTTCTGCAGGATCTCCTTCTTCTTCATGGCCGTGATATCGAGCAGTGTGAGCCGGGTTATCTCCTCCTCGCGGAAACCGGTGATCTTGAGAAAACTGGCATTTGCCTCGAGGATCTTCAGTGTCCGGGGATTGAAGAGGAAGACGCCGTCCGAAGAGTGCTTCACGAGGAGACGGTACCGGGCCTCGCTGTCCTCGAGCAGGGCCCGAACGTCTTGAGCGTCGCCCGTCCTGCCCGCGGACCTCCGGACCGCCACGGACCCTTTTGCTTTCTTGCTCTTAACGAGTCTCTCGTTTTTCTTCACGCTATTTCAACACCTTATCTGTGTCGACCGGTTCTGCTCCAGGCAGGCCGTTGTGAATGCGGAAGGCCTTGCGGAGCGCTCGCGCCGGAGTGCCCGTGTCCCCCGCGGCACAGGCACAGGAGGGACCGTCTGTCCACCCGAAGCCAGGGGCCATCTCGTCCTTTACCTGTCCTTCCGGCTTCGGGGTCGGGTCAGCGGCCGCCCCGGCGGTGTTTCACGTGAAACCTTCACGGGTTCTTCTTCAATGCCAGCGCCAGGCTCGCCACCCTCTTCCCCAATTTGCCGGCATTATCGACCGTCTTTTCGTCGGGAACGCCCGTACACGATACACCATAATGGCCCGTGGCATCAAGGGGGTCGCCGACGACGATCATGCCGTAGATGAGCAGGGCCTGGATGATCGACATCATCGTAGTTTCCTTCCCTCCCGAAAGGTCCCCGGATGTGGCAAAAGCCGCCCCGACCTTGTCGCCCATCTTCTTCCGGACGGGAACGAATTTGTCGAAGATCTCCTTCAGCTCCGCCGCCATCGAGCCGAAATATACCGGCGAGCCGGCTATGATCCCGTCCGCGCGCAGGAAATCCTCCTGGCCAACCTCTTTCGTGTCCTTCATCACGCAGGTAACCCCGCTGACGGACTCCACGCCCGCCGCAATGGCCTGGGCAAGTTTCTTTGTGTTTCCCGACCTGGAATGATACAGCACAAGGATCTCCATAGAACCTCCTTCGCAATGTGAATGATCGATGACCATATTCCAATGACCAGGAAACAAGACAAAAACCGGATGTTCAAACCAGAATACACGGAAAGTGATGCCGATGCCCACATTTTCCTTGCTCATTTGTCGTTGCATCGGTCATTGATACATTCGTTATCGTCTCTCGTTTGGTCATCGTGATTTGGTCATTGGTCATTCTTTCTTAACTCGAGGAACCCTTCCCCGTGGGCGCCGTCTCAGGACAGGTCGAAGGCGCTGACGAGCCGTATGGTCGTCCTGTCACCCTCCCATATGAACCTTTCCGCCCTCGGATCCTCTTCTCTGCCGGTCCCGAACCTCCTCAGCGCCTCCTCCTTTACGAGAAGGTACTGGAGCAGAGAGTCAACCTTAAGAGTAACAACTGTCAACCTTCCTGCCGTGAACCCGTACTCGATCGCCGTGAGGCGCGCTCTGCCGAAGCCCAGATCATCCCGCGCGCGTCGGTACACGGCGGTGTCCGGGGTCTCCTTGCGCGTGCCCACGTATTCCATGGATCCCGCCAGGCTTTCGAGCTCTGTTCCCCAGGACAACCCCCCATATCCGTCCGGCTCTCCCTGGAATGCTTCCGCTGACGCGGCGGCAAAGAACACGAAAACGACCAGAGGGATGCACACGGCTGACGCGGTACGTGGTTTTCTCATTCGCCATCACCCTCCACGACGACGCAGATGTCCGGGCAATTCCTGTATTTTTCGGCGTAATCTATCCCGTAACCCACCACAAACCCATCGTCTATGGTAAAGCCTACGTAATCCCCCTCGATCTCAACCTCTCTCCTGCATCTCTTGTCTATCAGGGCACAGATCCTGAGAGATTTTGGTTTCCGGTCGTCCAGGAGTCCGCGGACGTGTGTCAGCGTGAGGCCCGAGTCTATGATATCCTCGACAATGATGACGTTCTTGCCCTCGATGTCCTCCTCGAGGTCCTTCAGGATCTTCACCCTGCCGTTGGTCTTCATGGCGTTGCCGTACGATGAGACGCGCATGAAGTCGACGCGTGACACATTCCTGACGCATCGCACCAGGTCCGACGTGAACATGAAGGAGCCTTTCAACAGGCAGACGAAGACTATCTCTTCGTCCCGGTAATCCTTCTCTATCTGCCTCGCGAGCCCTCTGACCGCTCGCGCTATGTCCCTTTTCGAAAAGAGTGGTCTCAGCATCCGCCGCCCCCTGGCCCCTAGAGGGCATGATCCAACACGACTATCTGTGCCTCGTCGGGGAGGCCGGCCTTCGAGAACTCCACCTCAGTGACGCCCGGATCCCTCACCCCTTCCTTTCCCCGGGTGAAATCCTCCACAGGCGTTATGGGGAAGGCGCATTTCTCTGTTTTGAAATGCATGGGTATCGTGACGCGCGGCTTCAGGGCCTCGACTATCCGTGTCGCCTCCGACGCGTCTATCGTGAAGAACCCTCCCACCGGGAGGAGGAGTATATCCACGGCCCCTATCTCCTTCACCGTCGCCGCGTCCAGAGCATGACCGAGATCGCCCGCATGGGCGACCGTGAGGTCATCACTCTCGACGACGAAGAAGAGGTTCTTCCCCCGCTGGCTTCCCTTCGACCCGTCGTGGTAGGTCGGCATGGCCCGTATCTTGACCCCCTTCTCCTCGTAAGCCCCTGCTTTATTGATATACGTGAACCGCCCTCTTATGTCCTTCGTATAATTGTGGTCATCGTGGTCATGGCTTGAAAGCACGATATCGGCCTCATCCGTGATCTTCCCGTAGGAGAGGTCTCCCCCGAATGCGCCGGATTGGTACGGGTCGGTTATGATCCTCACGCCCCTCGCCGTCGTTATGAGAAATGCCGAATGACCGTACCATTTTATCTTCATCCCCATCCTCCTTTTTTTCCTTTATATTACAACGACTTTCGCCCACTGTCAAGACACGGCGGCACCGGGACCGCCCGCCATTTCACACATCCGAGGAAAAGTCTTGCAATAGTCGGGAAGAAAGGTAGAATAAAGATAGCGTTAAGTTTTAGGCCCAAGACCGTGCTCCAGATCCACAAGCAAAATCCGCGGTTTCTCGTTTCTGCTTAAAACCTAAAACCTAAAACTTAAAACGATAGCCAGATTCCCTATGAAACCCAAAGAGATACATAACGGCATTTATCTCGTCGGCAGTTCAGATATGACCGATGCAAAGGACTGCTGCGTCTATCTCCTCAACCTCGGGGAACTCGTCCTGATCGATGCCGGGGCCGGCTCGAGCGCGGGCGCCATCGTCCGCAATATCGAATCTCTCGGCTTCGACGCCGCCCTGGTTTCCACGATCGTCCTCACCCATTGCCACATCGACCACGTCGGCGGCGCGGCAGCGATCAAGGACCGGACAGGGGCTCGCATCATCATGCACGAGCTCGACGCCGTGCCTGTCGAAAACGGCGATCAGAGGATGACAGCCGCCCACTGGTATGGGGTCAGGTTCCAGCCTCTGCCGGTGGACCTCACGTTCTCCGGCCATAGTGAGACGCTCTCCGTCGGGGGGCGCAATCTCGTTCTGCTTCACACTCCCGGTCACACACCGGGCTCGCTCTCCGTCTATTGTGACACCGACGGCAAACGCGTTCTTTTCGGTCAGGACATACACGGCCCTTTTCTTGCCGATTTCGGGGCCAACATGTCCCACTGGCAAAGGTCGATGGAGGAGCTCCTCGCCCTCAACGCCGATATCCTCTGCGAGGGCCACTTCGGCATCTATCAACCGAACAAGAAGGTCACGGCCTACATCGAGCGGTATCTCGAGGAATATGGGGAATAAACACCGTCTCAGGTCTCAGGTTCCAGGTCTCAGGTTCCGCGCCTTGCCCGCCTTGCCACCCCTGTCCTCCCAACACCGGGCCCGGCAGTCCCGCTCAAATGCCGCGGCAGCGACGGAAAAAGCCCCAAACAACATCTCATCCTTTCACGGCAGGGCGCCCGTCATCGACGATGCCGCCTTCATCGACCACTCCGCCCGCGTGATCGGCGATGTCCTTGTCGCTCAGGGGGTCAGCATCTGGCCGATGGCGGTCGTCAGGGCCGATGAGGCCTCGACGGTCATCGCCGAAGGGTCCGCCATCCTCGACCTCTGCCTCCTGGAGTCACCGGCAGGGTCTCCCGTCACCATAGGTTCGGGCTCCGTCATTAGCCACGGCGCCATCGTGCACGGAGCCCGCATTGCCTCCGGCGTCCTCGTCGGTGCCGGCGCCATAGTCCTTGACGACGCCGTCGTGGGCGAAGGGTCCATCGTCGCCGCCGGCGCCCTCGTCACGCCCCGGACCGTGATACCCCCCAATTCGCTCGTGCTTGGCTCCCCGGCCAGGATAGCCCGCGAGACAACCTCCGAGGAGCGTGACGGCATCACGGAACAGGCCCGGGGGCTTTTCCGCAAGTCGAGGGCCTATCTTGCGGGGATGTGAGGCGGGTTGCGGGTTGCCACAAAAGGACGCCCAATGGGAATGGGTTCTCAACGCAGTTCCCGGACACGACCAGGCATTCTTCTCCGGCAGCAAGAATCTTCTAGACCAGAGAGTCCCTTTTCCGGCACACTGGCAGGGAGTCCCGTTTGTGCCGGGGCTCCGGGTAGGCTAGGTGAAATGGAATTGCAGGGTAGCGGCGATATCGTCAGGTTTCAACGGGCTCCCGACCTTGATGGGCTGGAGTTCCTCCACGCCACCTTCGTGCGGCATTCCTTTCCCCGGCACACCCATGATACCTTCGCCATAGGTGTCATAGAGGGTGGCGTCCAGGCAACGTACTACAAGGGTTCCACCCATATCGCCACCTCCCGCGACATCTGCCTCATCAACCCCGGCGAGGTCCACACGGGGTTCTCCCCCCACCCCTCGGGTTGGACGTATCGCGTCTTCTACCCCCAAACCTCGCTTCTTGAGACCATCGCCTCCGAGATCTTGCCCTGCGGATGCGGACTTCCGCACTTTTCCTCGCCCGTCATCAAGGACCCCCCGGTCTCCGCCGGTATCCTTCGCTTTCTCAGGGCCCTTGAGCTCTCCGATATCACCATCGAGCGGGAGACCCTCCTCTACTCCGTCATAGCACACATGATCTCGCGCCACGCCGACAGAAAAGGGGTGTCCCCGGCCTCAGAGGATGTCGAAAGGAGGGTCATCCGGCTGCTCCTTGAGTATCTCGACCATCATTTCACCGAGAACATCACGCTTCACGACCTTTCCCGCCTGGCCGGTTTGAGCCCCTTCCATCTCCTCCGCGTGTTCCGCGCAACCGTGGGCCTGCCCCCCCACGCCTATGTCATACAGAGGCGCGTCGACCGCGCCCGACGCCTTCTCCTCGCGGGCCTGCCTATCGCCGACGTTGGCCTGGAAGCGGGTTTTGCCGACCAGAGCCATTTCACCCGCGCCTTCAAAAGGATCGTCGGGGTCACGCCCGGCTGCTACCGCTCCAGCAATTCCGTTCAAGACTTCCCCGACCTTTGAGCCTTACACTCTAACCAGGCGCGAGCGCCCCCGCTACCCGGCGCCTCCCGCAGCCGCCAAGGAGGGACCATAATGATCAGGATCTGCACCGATCGCGACTTTGATTCGATCCTCGACATAATCAACGACGGGGCCCAGGCCTACAAGGGCATCATACCCCAGGACCGCTGGCACGAACCTTACATGGACCGTCTCGAGCTCAGACGCGAGATCGAGGACGGCGTGGTCTTCTACGGCTGCGAGGAAAAGGACGCTCTCGTCGGCGTCATGGGAATACAGGACCGCGGCGACGTGTCTCTCATCCGCCACGCCTACGTCCGGACCACGCATAGAAACCATGGCATCGGCTCGAGGCTCCTTGAGCTTCTGGGATCCACCACAGCAAAGCCGCTCCTTGTCGGCACATGGGCGGCCGCTTCCTGGGCGATAGCCTTCTACGAGAGCAAAGGCTACACGCTCCTTCCCGCGCGCGAGAAGGAGCGCCTCCTCAGGAAGTACTGGTCGATACCCCAGCGCCAGGTGGATACCTCTGTTGTGCTCGCCGGCCCCGGGTGGCCCCTCCCGTGAGGTCCCCACGGCGGCCTCCGCTGTTCTACGGCCATTTTCTCGTTGCAGCCGGCTATATCATCATGCTCCTCATGTATGGCACGCTCTATTCTTTCGGCGTCTTTCTCAAACCCCTCCTCGCGGAACCGGGCTGGACGAGGACGTCCCTTCTCGGTGCATATTCTCTCTGCTTCTTCCTCAGCGGAGCTCTCGCGGCACCGGCGGGATGGCTGACCGACAGGGTCGGCCCCGCGGCCGTCATCTGCACCTCCGGCATTTTCCTCGGCCTCGGCTACCTTCTTCTCTCCCATGCCAAGAGCGCTGCCGGACTTTTCCTCTCTCTCGGCCTCGTCGTTGGGGCAGGGATGAGTGGCGGCATCGCCCCGGTCCTCTCCACGGTGACGCGATGGTACCGGGCCAGGAGGGGCTTGATGGCGGGGCTTGTCGTGGCGGGCGTGGGCTCGGGGACATTCGTCGTGCCCTCGATAGCGAGCGTCATCATTGCCGCCCTCGGCTGGCGCGCCTCCTTTCTCCTCTTCGGCATCGTCGCCGGAGGCGCCGTGGCGGGGCTGGGCCTTCTCTTCCGCCGTGACCCCCGGGGCATGGGCCTTCTTCCCTACGGCTGCCAACCTCGCGACGTCAACGCGGACGCGAGTCCGGCCCAGGGCCTTTCCGTCACCGAGGCGTCCCGCACACGTGAACTGTGGATACTCATCGGGCTCTACGCCTGTGCCGGCTTCTTCATACAGATCGCCCTCGTGAGCACCACCATATACGCCGTCGACCTCGGCGCACCGGAGTTCCGGGCTGCGTCACTGCTCTCCGTCATGGGCCTTGGCAGCATAGCGGGCAGGCTCATCGGGGGTTTCGCATCCGACAGGTTCGGCACAAGGCCTGTCCTCGTTGCCGCCACCCTCATGATGGCCGCCCAGTTCGGCCTTCTTCTCGTCTCCCGGGATTTCCGGGCTCTCTTGTTCTTCGCCGGACTTTTCGGCATCACCTACGGAGAGATCCTCTGCGCGATGCCGCTTCTGCCCGCGGAAACCTTCGGTTTGCGCCATCACGGCGCCCTTCTCGGCGTCATCACCTTCGCCAGCACTCTCGGGGGCGGCATGGGGCCCCTCGCGGCGGGCTTTCTTTTCGATTTCTTCCGGAATTACAATGTCGTGTGGAGCGTCTGCCTGGCCGTCTCGCTCATGGCATTCGTCCTTTCCTTGTCGGCGGGAAGGGTCCGCCGCACCGATCTGAGGGCGGTCCGCGAAAGAGCGGATTGACCCCATGTTTCACGTGGAACTATCCTTTTATCCTATGATATCAATATGTTGTGTGGTTACCGCGAAGGCGGTCATCGCGCGCTGTGGACTTCCTTGTAGCGCATCTCCCTCTCTACGTCGCGAATCTTGCGCGCCAGGACATTCTTCAGGTGGGCCTCCATGTTCGTGAACTGGACCGACGCCAGGGCGACGGTCTTCCGTATCCGCTCGTTCTCCGGTTCCCACACCCTGAGCACCTTGGCCTCCACAGCGTAAGGAACGTCGTTCACGTACAGGCTGAGGTTCACCGGTTCGCCGATCACAAAGGGGAAGACCTTCTCGTGGCTGAACTTCGCCCCTCCGATGGATATGTCGATGAGGTTCACGCCCTTGCCGCCGACTGCTATCCTGATGCCGCAGTCCGTTGGGGGTTCAAGCCTGTAAAACATCCTCAGGTTGTACTCCTCGAAGCCTCCCGCCCTTCTCAGGACCAATGCCTGGACCTTGAGAGAGGACGAAAGCTCGAATTCCTTCAGGAACTCGACAACGATCGCCGGGAAACCGAAGCGGCGCGGCTGTCCGGCCGACCTGTCAATGAAGGTCACAAAAAGCTCCTTACCGAGGTGCGTCCTCGATATGGGAGGATCCGTCTGGGCGACGATCATCCTTTCGCCCACCATCTCGTGGACCGTCGAGTTCCCGACGTCAACGGTCTCCCTCATATGGTCTATGTTTACGATAATATTGATATTAAGGCCTGGTCTGATGTTCATCTTCGCCTGCGGACAGGAAAACGTCCTTCCTGCCTATTTCTCGGCCGTCTGCAGCAATCTCTTAAAGGGATACGCCGCTATCACGAGGACGAATGTCTCCTCGTCCCTCGTGTTTTCCAGCGCGTGCGGCTCACCGGCAGGTATGAAGATCGAATCCCCTTCCTTTACCTCCCGGATCTCCTCCCCGACCTTCATGTTCCCGCCTCCCCGGAAGATCATGTATATCTCTTCGACCTCGTCGACGTGCTCCTCGATGGTGTTGCCCGGGGGCAGTATCGCATAGGCCAGGAACTCTATGCCCTCGAGGATGCGGCTTGTCATGATCATCCACGCCGTCGCCCCCCAATGAGCCCTGTACCTCGTCGCCAACACTTCAGGATCGTTGAAATTCCGGACTATCATCTGACTCCTTTCCCGTCTGCGGTCCCGCCGCTTTTCAGCTCAAACCGCACCAACGACTCAAGCGGCTCCAGCCGCGTTTACAGAACAGGCAGGTACGTCTCGATCTCGTAGTTCGACACGTGCGCCCTGAACCTGTCCCATTCTATCTTCTTGTTCTCGATGAGCTTCTCGAAGACATGGTCGCCCAGGGCTTCCCGCACCAGCTTTGAACCTTCCGTTAACTCTATGGCTTCGAACAGACTTCCCGGAAGGGACCCTATGCCCAGCTCCTTCCTTCGTTCCGGGCTCATATCGTAGACGTCTTCTTCAACGGCGCCGGGGAGAGGGTACTTGTTCCTTATCCCTTCAAGACCCGCCCTCAGCATGCAGGCAAACGCCAGGTAGGGATTGCATGCCGGATCGGGGCTTCTGTACTCCACCCGTGTCGCATTCTCCTTCCCCGGTTTGTAGAGAGGCACCCTGACCAGCGTCGACCTGTTGCGCCTCGCCCACGATATGTATACAGGCGCTTCGTAGCCGGGCACGAGCCTCTTGTAGGAGTTCACCCACTGGCTCGTCACCAGGGTTATCTCCCGCGCGTGCCTGAGCAGGCCGGCGATGTACCACTTTGCCACGTCGGAAAGGAAGTGCTTGTCCTTTTCGTTGAAGAAGGCGTTCTTCTTACCCTTGAAAAGGGACTGGTGCACATGCATCCCGCTGCCATTGACGCCGAATATCGGCTTCGGCATGAAGGTCGCGTACACGCCGTACTTCCTCGCCACCTCCTTCACGACGATCCGGTAGGTCATGGTGTTGTCCGCCATGGCGAGGCCGCCGGCGTACTTCAGGTCTATCTCGTGCTGGGACGGGGCCACCTCGTGGTGGCTGTACTCCACGCTTATACCCATCTTCTGGAGCATGAGCACCGTGTCCCTCCGAAGGTCCACGGCCTCGTCGAGGGTGGTGATGTCGAAATAACCCCCCTTGTCGAGGGTCTGTGTCGCCGAATCGGACTTGAAATAGAAGTATTCCAGTTCGGGGCCCACGAAGAACTCGAACCCCATCTCCTGGGCGGCCTTGAGGTTCCGCTTCAGCACATACCGGGGATCTCCCTTGTAGGGTGTCCCATCAGGTTCGAAGATGTCGCAGAACATCCGCGCCACCGATGCCTCCCCCTGGGGCCTCCAGGGCAGGACGGTGAAGGTCGACACGTCCGGCTTCGCCACCATGTCGCTCTCGTCGATGCGGGCAAACCCCTGGATGGAGGACCCGTCGAAACCCATGCCCTCCTCGAGGGCGCTCTCGAGCTCGTCGATGGTGATGGTGAAGCTCTTCGCGAACCCGAGCAGGTCGGTGAACCAGAGCTTTATAAAAGTGACACCCCTCTCCCGGGCATATTTCACCACCTGCGTCTTCGTCATCGATCGCCCTCCTTCGCGTTCCGCAATTTCCTCCATTATGAAGAGGTGGGCCTTCAAAGTCAATGCTTTTCCTTGGCTTGCCGGGCGCTCATTCCGTTGACAGGCCCGGCCCCGTTCTGGTACATTTCCTTAACGTCGATCCGGCAGATCCCGGGGGGGACTCAATGAGGCACAGACCATGAACATCTCCAGAAGGGCCAGCGAGATATCACCCTTCTATGTCATGGAGCTTCTCGAAAAGGCCCGGTTGATGGAAGCCGAGGGACACAACATCATCCATATGGAGGTCGGTGAGCCCGGCTTTGAGACCCCGGGCGTGATACGGCGGGAGGCGCTCAAGGCGCTCGAGGGCGGCAAAACGTTCTATACCCACAGCCTCGGCATCCCGGAGCTGAGGGAGGCCGTTTCCCGCAACTATCGCGACCGGTACGGCCTTCACGTTTCCCCTGAGCGCGTGATCATCACCAACGGCTCGTCGGGCGCCTTCATCCTTCTCTTCGCGGCGCTCCTCGAGCAGGGTCGCACCCTTGCCATAGCCGACCCCGGGTACCCCTGCTACCGGAACATCGCCCTCCTCACCGATTGCGCGGTGCGGCCCCTTCCCGTGTCGGCCGGGACCAACTACGAGGTCCTCCCCGAGCAGCTCGATGGCCCATCGACGCTCGACGTCCTTGTCGTCGCCAACCCCTCGAACCCGACGGGAACCATCTACCGTCCCGGGTCCCTGAACGCCCTGTATGAAAGGCTATCCTCGCGGGGAGGCGTCCTTGTCGTCGACGAGATATACTCCGGCCTTGTTTACGATGCCCTTTTCTCTTCGAGCGCCTCCATCTCCGAGGACGTCATCGTCGTGAACGGTTTCTCGAAGGCCTTCGCGATGACCGGGTGGCGCCTCGGCTGGATGGTGGTCCCCGGGGGTCTCGTCCGCCCTATTCAGAAACTGGCGCAGAACCTTTTCATCGCACCGCCGTCCATCTCGCAGTACGCGGCGCTGGCCGCCTTTGACGACGCCGAGGGACTCGCCCGCATGTGCGGTCTTTACAAGGAGCGCAGGGATTTCCTCCTGCCCCGGCTTCAGGGTCTTGGGTTCGACGTTCCCGTCAAGCCCGACGGCGCTTTTTACATCTACGCCGGCATCGACCGCTTCGCCATGGACAGCATGCTCTTCGTCGAAAGGGCGCTTGCGGAGGCGAAGGTGGCCATCACACCAGGGTACGATTTCGGCCGTTTCGGGGCCGCCTCTCACGTGCGCTTCTCCTACGCCGACAGGCTGGAAAACCTCGTGGAGGGCTGTGACAGGCTTGAACGGTGGCTGTAAGGGCCCGAGGGCTCCACGATCGGCATCCGGGTATTACGTTTTTCCGGTTTCGACCGATATTACATCTAGGAGGATTGTTGTGCCGAAGATCGCCCCCGGCAGTCTTGAACCAGGAATGAAGGTCGCGAAGCCCGTCGTCAACACGAGCGGCATGGTCCTTCTCGGAGAGAACACGGAGCTCACCCCGGAGCTTATCGACAGGATCAGGAACATGGAGGTCGACGGGGTGTGGGTCCAGGGCCTGTCGAAACCGTCGGTCCCGATCGAGGAAGCCGTCGCGGAGCTTGACAGACGCTTCCGTCTCGTCGCCGGCCAACCCCACATGGATACCATCAGGAACGCGGTCCGAAAACACATCGAGGGCCTCTATGAATAGCATGGACGTCAGGGTGGTCAGGGAGAAGATCGAGCACGTGAACGCCCTTCCCACCATTCCCAAGGTCTTGAACAGGCTCCTTGCGGTCATCGAGAACCCGCGGGTGTCCCTCAACGAGATCTCGAGCTTCATCTCCTCGGACCCCGCCCTCACCACGAAGGTGCTGAGGATGGTGAACTCGCCGGTGTACGGTTTTCCCGGAAGGATCTCTTCCGTGAACCAGGCCGTCATACTCCTCGGGCTCACCGTGGTGAAGGGCCTCCTGCTCGGCGTTTCCGTCTTTGAGCTCATGCAGAAGACCATGATCGGGCTCTGGGAGCATTCCGTCGGGACGGCCCTGTTCTCTCGTTTGATCGCCCTGCGCAAGGGCCACAGGGAACCTGACGAGGTGTCCGTGGACGGCCTTCTCCACGATATCGGCAAGGTCTTCCTCGTCCTCCAGTTCCCCGAGGAATACGAAAGGGCCCTGACACAGACAAGACAGGACGGCATCATCATCCACGAGGCCGAGAAGAACCAGTTCAGCACAACGCACGCCAGTGTGGGAAGCTGGATGGCCAGAAAGTGGCGCTTTCCGGCAAAGCTCATCGACGTCATAGAATACCACCACAAACCGCATCTGACGAAGAGCACCCCCGTTGAATCCGCCATCGTCCATGTCGCCGACATCCTCGTGCGCGCCCGGGGTTTCGGCTTTCCCGGCGACGCCCTCATGACGCCCGTCCAGCCCGAGGCATGGGACATTCTCGGGCTCACCGAGAAAGACCTTCTCGAGATACTCGACGAGGCCGAAGATTCCCTGCAGATCACGGAAGACCTGACCCTATGAACGAGAAGAAGACCGTCGTCGTCATATCCCAGGATGTTGTCCTCTCGGGCATAATAGACCGGATCCTCTCCCGGGACTACGGTGTTTTCCTCTTCAGGAACATACAGTCCGCCATCGACTACATCTACAATTCGCCGCCGAACCTGATCATCCTCGACACCTCGGAAGAGGACGTCTACTCCATGGACGTCATCAACAACCTCAAGAGCGATCCCATTTTTTACCAGTTGCCCGTTCTTGTCGTCATCGACGATATCCCAAGCGTACCCGTTTGGAAGGACCTTTTCGTCGAAGACTACCTGAAAAGGGTCGACATCGAACAAGAGGGTGTGACCCGCGTGGCCCTGGCGATACTGCGCTCGGAGCGCATCGTGGAGGTGAACCCCCTTACCAAGCTGCCGGGCAACATCTCAATAAGCAGACAGATACAGGCGAGGATAGAGGCGGGGGACACCTTCGCCCTCGCCTACGCGGACCTCGATCACTTCAAGCCCTTCAACGACCACTACGGCTTCACGAGGGGCGACGAGGTGATACGCATAACGGGCAGGCTCATCCTCAACATCGTCAAGAGCAAAGAGCCCCAGAACGCTTTCGTCGGACACATAGGCGGCGACGATTTCGTTTTCATAACATCCGTCGACGTCGTCGAGGAGGCCTCGGCCGACATCATCGACGCGTTCGACAGGATCACCCCCACCCTGTACGACAAGAAGGACCGGGACGCCGGCTTCATAGAAACCCTCGATCGCCAGGGGAACACCAGGAAGTTCCCCATAATCGCTCTTTCCATAGGTATCGCCACCAACAGGACACGCTCCTTCACCCACTTCGGGGAGATTACCGAGGTCGCCTCGGAAATGAAGAAGCTCGCCAAGCAGTCCTGGGGAAGCTGCTACCTTACGGACCGCAGGGGAGTCAATCCGGCGTAGGCAGAATTGATGCCGACGGGCATACGGGTCTGCGCGCTCCGCACGCACACGGGCACACGAGGAAAAACACAACATTCCTTCATAACGAGGCGCTTGCGCTCATCACCGCGCTTGAGGGGACGAACAGGCTTTCGCGGTGCCAGCGGAAGCCTTTTTCTTTTGCCTCGTCCTCCCGTTAGGTGCGCGAGCGCCGACGCGTGTGCCCGTTTGCGCGCCGAAGGCGCTAAGGGTGCTCTTTGTGTTGGAAGAGGGTCATGATGCCGCGGGCCTCGCCCGCTCCGTGAAGGCGGTGGTAACAACGATGAAGGGAGGTCCTGACCTCGAATACGTCAGGAAAGGCGATCCCAGGACGGGGATCGTGGAGGTTGCAGCCAACGTGAAGGGGGTCCTTTCCGGGGAAAGCTCTAGTTGTCCTCCTTCCAGACCATTTCCTTCAGTTCTTTCCCGACCTTGAAATAGGGAAGCCGCTTCGGCTCGACCTGAACGGTCTCGCCGCTCTTCGGGTTCCTGCCCCTGTATGCCTTGTATTCCCTGAGCGTGAAGCTCCCGAAACCACGTATCTCCACGCGCTCATTGTTGATGATCGCTTTTTTGATGCTGTCGATGATCGTGTCCACGGCGATCTTCGCTATTTTCTGGTTGACGTTTATATCTGCGGCGAGCTTGTTGATAATATCCATTTTGTTCATGGACAACCCTCCTTAAATCAGCTTTCTGATATATATTTACAGGCGTTCCTGAAGATCTTAAGTCCGTCCCCTTCTGTCGGGACCTCTTCCCGGGTCCAGCGGGGATGCTGCGTCCGATGCACAAAGGCCTCGGGGTGCGGCATGAGCCCGAAAACCCTTCCCGTGTCGTCGCACATGGCGGCAATGGCCTCCGTCGAACCATTCGGGTTATCGGGATAGCCCATCGACACCTCACCCGCGGCGTCGGCATATTGCAGGACGATATTGCCCCCCTTTTTCATGGCGGACAGGGTCTCCGTCGAATCGACGATGCACTTGCCTTCACCATGTCGCACAGGGAGATAGATTTTATCCATATCGTTCGTAAATATGCAATGAGAAAATCGATTTGCCTTCAGATAGACCCAGCGGTCCTCGAACCGGCCCAGGTCGTTTGCCGTCAGGGTTGCCGACTGTTTTCCGTATGTCTTTCCCAGCGCCGGCAGGAGGCCCGTCTTGACGAGGAGCTGGAAACCGTTGCAGATCCCCATGATGACCTTTCCCTCATCAACGAACTTCACGAGCTCGTCGAGAAAACGTCTGCCCGTGTCCGCCATTTTCTGGTATTTCCACTTCACCGCCTGCGCCTTTGCCGACCCCAGGTCGTCACCGTCGAGAAAACCCCCGGGAAAATTGATGAAGCTGTACCCGTGGATCAGCCCCGGCCGATCGACGAACTCGTCGATGTGGACGAGCTCCGGCTCGAAGCCCGCCAGGCGGTTCGCGTGTGCCGTCTCGTTCTCACAGTTGATCCCGTTGCCGAAGACAACAAGGCTCTTTGGTCTTTGTCGTTTCATGTCGCGTAACTATGCAATCCAGCAAGAAAAAAATTGACGCCGAAATAGGTGATGATAACGCTCGCAAAACCGATGATCGACAGGATCGCTGTCCTCCTCCCCCTCCAGCCCCCCGTAAAGCGAAGGTGAAGGATCAGGGCGTAGACGATCCAGGTTATGAGCGACCACGTTTCCTTCGGGTCCCAGCTCCAGTACGACCCCCACGCGTAGTGGGCCCATACAGCTCCCGTTAGTATACCAGATGTGAGCATGGAAAAGCCAATAATAATGCTCCTGTAATTGATGTCCTCCAGGGTTCGGCCCGGCGGTACGATCCCGCGGGACCCAAAGAAATAAAGCCCCCCGCACGTGAAGGACACGAGGAACGCGGCGTAGGCCAGGAAGCAGGTTATGACGTGCACATGCAGCCAGTTGCTCTGCAAGGCCGGGATGAGGGGTTGAATGCCCCGTTCGACCCCGGGGGAGAGGGAGGCGTAGGCCATGAGCGCGAGCGACGCGATGGCGGCTGCGAAGGTTATGACCGGGAACAGCCTCCTTCTCATGACGATCACGAGAGCGCTTATGGACCAGGAAAAGAATATGAGGGACTCGTAATAGTTTGAGAGCGGCGCGTGCCCCATCCCCAGTCGGTACGACTCGACCCAGCGCAGGCCGATACCCGCCGTTTGAAGGGCAAAGGTGAGGAGGAGACAATACCAGGCGATCGTCAGGACGGCCTTCTTTCCCGTAACGAAATAGAGGATGTACAGGAAGAAGAGGGCGAGGTAGAGGATCGTCGAGATCCCGAGGATCATGTCGTGCGTTATCATGCGAGGTCCTTTGAGAGCCTGCGGAGCTCTTCGAGAAAGCCCTCCCTGTTCCTCGCGGCCACACCGCCAACGTGTATCTCGGCACCATCGCTCACGACGTATATCCTCCGGTGGAAGGTGAAGAAGTTTATGTAGAGCCCGACGAGCATGAGGGCGAACCCCGCGAGCACCACAGGCACGCCGGGGTCGCGCGATACCTCGAGACCCGTGTAATATCCGCCGGTTATCCCCTCGAGGGAGATCCGCGAGCCCTCGATCACGCGCGTCCTCATCCTTTCGACATCCCGCAGGAACCAGAGCGTCTTCGGCTCTTCCCCGTCCATGTAGGCGACCATCACCCCGGGGCCGAAATCGTGGACCTCGGCGGCGTAGCGCACCACCATGAAGGGGGTCCTGCCTGCCTTCGCGACCTCTTGCTCCGCAAGCACGACCTCCCTGCCGTCCACACGGAAGGCGTACCTGTTCGATGTCCCGTAACTCGACTGGTACAGCCTGACCCCGTTGTAGGACAGGGGCTCGTTGACCCTGATCCTGCCCTCCTTCACGACCTTTCCCGCGGCGTCGAGGATCTCGATGTCGCTCGCGTACTCTTTCGGCTGCCCCCCGGGGTAAAGACTGATGGTGAAATCCTTGCACCTCACGGTAAAGCCCAGCGGCACCGGGGGCCGCCCCCTTTCGCGTTTGACGGCTGCCTGCGCCGTCTCGCCCACCCTCAGGACGATAAAGCCCCTGTCACCGCCGACAAGCCCGATGAGGCCGCCGAGAAGCACGGCGAGGATGCTTGCGTGAATGACGACGACCCCGTATCGTGCGAGAGATCCTTTCTCATAGAGCGCCATCGTTTCCGACAGCTCTTTCTTCCTGTACGAGGACGCGCCAAGCCGGCGGGAGACCTCGTCGAGGGCCCCTGCTGTCGCGGTGAAGCCGGAGCCTGCGGCCACGAGGCCCTTCACGTCCGCCGGGGCCTTTGCCGTTCGCCCCTTTTCCGCCGTCAGGCTTCGTATCCGCTGCACAGTGCAGGCAACGAGGTTGACGGTAAAAAGGGCGAGGAGAAAATAGAACCACGGCGAATGGTAGGTGTCGTCGAACCCGAAGAGCTTTATGAAGTGATACGCCCTCTCGCTGTAAAGGGAGAGGTACTCCTCCTCGGTGCCCCCCTGCTTGATGACGGTTCCCAGGATGGATGTCGCCGCGATGAGCGTGAGCGACACGATGCCGAGGCGCACCGACGCAAGGTGCCGCAGGAGACGGGGTGCCCGTGAGCCTGGTACGGCCTTCTTTTCCCTATTGCTTTTTGTGGCAGTCATTACACTTCGTCGGCGCCTTCACTCCTTTCGCCGATGACTGTTTGTGACATTCTATACAGTTCTTGTGGTACGCATCCTTGATCGGCATCGCGCCGTTCTTCGCATCCTTGAGGTCGTGGCAGGGCATGCATCCCCCGGGCTCCTTCGGGTTCTTGTCCTTGTGGTGACATTCGGCACAGTCTATCTTGGCCTTCTCCGTGTGCAGCGGATGGGAAAAGGGCACGGGAGGGAACTTCGCTCCCTCGAGCTTCAGCATCATCGATTCCGGCGCCTTCTTCTGGGCAAAAGCGCCTGTGAGCAACACGAGGACGAAGACCGCGACCATTGCCAGTCCGAGTGCGATCCTTGTTTCTTTCTTCATATCACACCTCTTCATCGGGTTTTCAAATACTCAGAATGTTATCGCAAGTTTGGGAGATAAGTCAAGCGAAGGACGCACCCCCGGTCCGGGCGTATCCCACCGCCGTGTGGTATGCGGCACGGTCGAAGAAGTAGACCAGGCGTTCCCCCAGCTCGAACATGCGGTAGATGTCGACGGCCTTTTCCCAGACACCGAAGGAATAGGTAAACATCCACACGTGTTTCTTGAGCAGGCTCAAGGAGCTGATGGCCTCTTCCAGCGGCACCCCTCCCTCCTTGCGCTCGCTGCCCAGGCTGCGGTAGAAGGAGGTGAACTCGCTCTCGCTTTTCTCCTTTCTCAACCAGGCGCCGAACTGGCCCATGATGACCATGGCCCTCGCGTGCAGGGCCTGCCTGTCAAGGCGCCGATAGGAGCGTGTCGAGGGGTTGGTCGTGATATCGTCGAGCCACAAGCTGACGATCTTCCCCGAGTTCTCCTGCACGGCATTCGCGAGTTCGTCGGACAGAAGGATGACGGGGTAGCCGATCCTGTCCTTGACGGTGCTCTCCACGAAGGTCTCAAAAGAGTCGTGCATGCTCCAGAGGTCCTTCTTCAGCTCCACGAACTTCGCCAGCGCCTTCTCCTGGGAGTCAAAGGCAAGCTTCGGGAGGTTCATGACGGGGAAATACCTCGCCTCCGAGGCGTCATCCCCGGCCTTTTCGTGTCCGCCTGTCTTTTCGACCTCGAAGGTCACGATGACGAGCTCGCCGTAGAGCGGGTTCACGTGGGAACCAACGTCGAGGAGCTGCACGATCCTGCCCTCGACCCCGGCCTCCTCCTTCAACTCGCGAAGGGCGGCGTCCTCTATGCTTTCCCCCGTTTCCGCGAAACCGATGGGGCAGCACCACATGCCTTTGAAGGGCTCCTTCGCCCGGCGCACGAGCAGTATCTCACGCTTCGCGTTCGCAAGGATCACCGACGCTACGGGCAGCGGGTTCTCGTAATACACGGTGTCGCATCCGGCACACACCTGCCTGTGCTTGCCGTCAAGGAAGTCGGTGCCGAGAACCATGCCGCAATGGGCGCAATAGACCTTCTTTTTCATTTTCCTGCCAGGAATATCCTGTCGTTCTTGTTGAAGCTGAGCTCGCCCTTCCGGCTGAGCTCGGAGAGCATCTTGTCCCGGACGACGCGGGGGTCCACATCCTTTTCGATGAATTCCCTCTTGAAATCGATGTACAGGGCGAGGGACTCTTCGTCGCCCTCGCGAAAGACGAGCGCGTTCGGGTAATCAATGCGGTCCACCGTCGCAAAGTGCCGCCCGAGGAGCGCCTCGCCGTTCTCGGCGGAAAACCGCTCTATGACCTTTCTCAGGTTCCTGAAATCGAAGTAGTGCTGCCCCTCTTCAAGCATGGAAACGCTGTGGGTCAGGGACAGGAACAGCCCCCCGGGCTTGAGGACCCGGGCCATCTCACCGACGGCACCGGGGAAGAAATACAGGGAATAGAGGGACAGCACGAGATCGAAGTGGTTGGACGGCAGTCCCGTCGGCGCGGGCAGCGTCACCACCCGGAAGGCGGCATCGCGGGCCCGGGCGGCCGCGACCGCGAGGAAAGGGGCCTCATTCTCCGCAAGGCAGTCCACTCCGACGATGAGGTCGAGCCCCTCGGGCATCACCTGCTCGAACCAGCCGTACCCGCAGCCGACATCGAGAACGCTCTTCACCCGGGGCCAGGGCACCGCGTCGCGGACAACGCTCCTGATATCCCTTCTGTTGCGGGAATGCTCCCGTATGATGGTCCCGACCCGCGCGTGAAGGTCGTGGTCCCTGTAGCTCCCGATTATCCCGGCGCTCCCTTCCCACGCGTCCGTCTCGGCCATTCTCAACCCCCTACCGGGAGATGCGGTCCTCAAGGGCGCCCTTCCCTTCCCTCAGCAGCTCCACGGCCTCGTCGGCGAGCCTTACCACCGTCGATGGTTCGCTTACCAGGACCCCACCGTCGACCACGAGGGAGATGTTGTTCCCAAAGGTCTTTTCGATGACCCGCGGGTCCGTCATGACCTCGTCCCCGGAGATCCGGGCGCTCGTATTGATGACGGGCCGGCCGCAGAGCGCCGCTATGGCCACCGGCGCCGGGTGGGCCGGTATCCTCACCCCGACCTCTTTTCTGTCCGTCATGAGAAGCTTGGGGATGATCTTCCTCGCCTTGAGGACAAAGGTGAAGGGTCCCGGCAGGTACCATTTTACAATGTCAAAGGAGAAATCGCTCAGGACGGCATAGGTGCTTATGTCCTTCATGTCCCTGCAGATGATGCTGAGCGCTCTCTTGGGGTCAAGGCGCTTCATCGCGTAGAGTTTCCGAATGGACCTTATGTTGAAAAGGTCGCACCCGATCCCGTAGTGCGTGTCCGTGGGGTATGCGATGACACCGCCTTCCTGCATCGTCCTCACGATGAGGTCCGTCACCTTCTTCTTCGGCCGCTCCGGGTTCCACTCAACGATCATGTCTTCCTCGCCACCAGTTGTGCTGTCGCACGCTTTCTCCCCTTGTGTTCCCTGATCCCTTCGTGGTAGTGGATGGGCTCGAACCCCGGGAAAAGGGCCGGAAGTTCTCCCTCATCAAGAAGAAAGGCGGGGTTCCTGGGATGGTCCACATCACCGCCCGCCCTGAGGAATGTCTCATACATAAGTATACCACCCCTGTCGAGGACCCCTGCGATGTCCCTGGTGATCTCCCGGAGCAGGAAGTAGAAGACGATGACCCCTCGGAAAGAACCTTTCCTGAACGGCATGCCTGCCGCGTCGCCCTGCACCATCGCGATGCTGAGGCCCCGTGCCACCGCGGCCTGCCGGGCGATCTTCAACCCCTCCCACGAGCGTTCAAGGCCCGTCACCTGAATGCCCTTCGACGCGAGAAAGAGGGCGTCTCTCCCGCTGCCCATGGCAATGTCGGCCGTGGGCCCGGTGAAAAGATGGTGGTACTCCACAAGGAGATCGTGGGCGTCGTCGGCACCGTCGTAGAAACCCTTTCGATACTTGTCGTCCCAGTCGGGTGTCTCGTGGTCCCCGCTTTCCTTCCTCATCCGCCCCGGATTCCTCCACGGTACTATTATAGTCCATCGGCGGCCCTTAAAGGATAG
>ERZ764778.1474-NODE-1474-length-23946-cov-244.969654_pt1 | contig 23946 bp, 18 predicted proteins | sample MGYA00374951_ERZ764778 | MGnify/ENA primary metagenome ERZ764778 (study PRJEB28918, sample SAMN05720193) | bioreactor metagenome | isolation source: Anaerobic biogas reactor | place: USA:Washington, USA | collected 2015-08-08 ...
CTGCGGTAGCTTCCTGGCCCCCCAGGAACACCTTTAAGTTTTTGTTGTCATAGCCCTGCATGGCTGTCCGAAAATCTTTGCCTTCGATTTTGATGCGAGTTCCTCCGGCAGCAGGCCCCTTAATGGGCGTTATTACATCTATGGCTGGTTCAGTCTCTCCTTTGGTCCATTGCAGATAAATAGGTAAACCACTGGCCGGTTGGTCGGAGGCAGCGCTGCCACCATCTTCATTGATAACCACCAATCTATGTAACTTGCCTATTTCGCTTTCCGGAACATTCGGCATCGCGAACGCCAGTTGGTCAGGTAGTGTATAGACAATTTCATTTGGCTGAATAGTAAAGAGCGTCCCCACCTTGATAGTGGCATTCTCTCGGAAGTCCTGGCCAAACACTTTTATCTGACTGCTGCCTTGATAATTCAAGCGCAGTATTTTGACATCTCGTCCCTCTATGGCAGTCTGCGTGGGCGATTGATCATCGCGGGTAATATTTGTAATGAGGGGCCGGCTATCTGGGTTGCGGTAAGTGAATGAGCTGTTAGCTACAGTGCCATCTGGATTAACAACTGCCAAGGCCACCTTGCCCACCGTATAGTAAGCCGGAGTGGTGACCTGCAAATGATTAGAACTAATCAATTCAGCCTCAGGTGCAAAGCCCCGCTGAACCTGGAGACGGTTGCCTTGATTATCCCTGATTACCTGCAGCCTGATTAGCTCCTGACCTTCATATCCAATACCCTGGCTATCGGTAAGCCCCGTCAAGTCGAAAAAGAGATCGCTGCCATCATAGGTGTAATTCTGATAAACATGATCGGATACTGTTTGTATTGACATAGTTAAACTTTTGTCTTTGGCATTATAGTTGATTTTCAGATTACCTCCAGCGTCCAGGTTATTGACGCGTCCATCTATGATAGTGCCAGTTCCTCCCAGGCTGCCAAAACGCACCAACGGCATGGTCTTTTCCTGGATGGTACGATCTGCACCTACTATATTGACAGGGCCTTGCTCCAAGCCAGAGCCATGGATCTCAATTACCTCGCCCCCCTGCTTGCGGCCGACATCAGGAATTACCGTCTGGATCCTGGGACTGGAACTCTTGAAGGTAAAAGGTTTGCTGTTGGAAACCCCATAATCATTATTAACCACATATACAGAAGCCGTTCCCGGTGCAGCAGCAGGTGTCCGCACCCCTAGCGAGTTGCTGCTGAAGTCTAAAACCTGGGCTAATTCACTACCGAAATATACCCGGGGCAATACCTGGATCAAAACCTGGCGATCATCAGCAGGAATCTCGTCTAAACTAGCGTATTGGCGTAAATCGTCCCACTCTCCATTGGCGTTGATATCGGTATATTCATCAACACCCAGATCAAACTGGAAGTTGTTGTTGATATCCTGGTAAGGCTCATATAAACGGAAATCACGCCCAATTATCTGCACATAATCACCTCCGGCTGCCGTTCCTTCAGTGACAGTCAGGTTGTCAATAACAGGCTGACTGGTAGGCACCATATAGGTGAAGCCTTCTGGCCAACCAGAGCTGCCGCCGTCAGAAGGATTCAATAATACTACCGGTACGGCTTTAGAGGCTACTCCCAGATCCTTGCCCAGATCCCCCTTATAGGGCGGGACTTTGACCCGGATGGACGTTAAGTCAGGGCTCACTATAGTATCGGCTGCGGGAATCTCCACTCCATCAATAAATACCCGGGTCTGAATGGTGCTGGTATATTCGAAACCCGCCCCATGAATATCGATGTAGTACCCGCCCAAGGTGGAACCGCGGTTTGGAACTATTTCCTCAATAGTGGGAATTCGCTGGGGGCTCAGATAAAAATAGAACCCTTCCCTTACGGTAGCCCTTTTGGTGTCAGGATTAATAACAGTGACATCATAAGCTCTCTGCACCTGCAAATTAGGGACTGTTACCATGATCCGTTTCCCACCGTCCACAACTTTGGCACGGTGTCCCACGATTATATTGTTCTCTACCTTGTAAGGAGTCAAAATCTCCAGGTCTAATGGTGACCCGGTACCGGTTAAGGTTAATTGGTCATGATCACCTTCGACCTTCATACTAACTGTATAGCTGTTACCGCTTTTATCACTGGCGACTATAGCCGTGCCATTGTAGGTAAAGATCCATTCCTGAATACCATCGCTTAAGACTGGCTGTTGGGAGTTGTTTTTGGTTATGGTGTAATAGCCCCACTGATTATTCCGCAATAAAATACTGGGATAATAGTCGGCCAGGATCAATCGATTATTTTCCAGCCGCAGCAATTTGTTATCTGCCGGAGCCGTATAGCCTTGAGGCTCAATTGTATTACTGCTATCTAATTTGTAGCGGTAATCATTAACATCCTTATTATCGAATAAGACCCGGGCACCCAGTAATCGGTAGATGCCCATTCCGGCAGTAGTTGCCGTGGGATCAGGCGCCAAAAAGCCCTCCCCGTTAATCACCACTAGTGTGTTAATAGTGCCTTCGGCTGGCGAAATACTGTTTATGCGGGGATCAGTCTGGGTCTTTACATAGATAAACTGGGCGGAATCAGCTACACCATCAGGATTCATAACTATCAGGCGGGTTTCTCCTTCCCTTCCGGGGGGGGCATCAAAGGATATCAGCTGGGAAGCAGGATCTCGCTTTATATTTTTGACCTCCAGGCCATCAATGAATACCCGCACTCCCACCTGGAAATTGGCTCCTCTAATCTGAACTCCTTTTTCACCTTCTGTGGAAACCACCGAAGGATCTACACTGTTAATCACCGGCCCTTCATTTTCACCCACTAAGACAAACCGGAGCATGTCATCCTTATGAATGGCATAGCCGTAGTCACCGGAATTCTTCATGGGGTTTGTTACTTCCAAATGGGTAGCATTAAAACAATCGCTACTCACCTGGATGCCCGCCGGAATACGGATAACTAATCGGTTACCCACTTCCTTGCCAGCAGTGCCATCAATTACCGTGGTGCCATGGAGTACCTCCATACTAGCTCCCTGGTAACTATTCCACAAACCACTGGCATCTTGGATAAGTACATCATCAGGATCTTTCCCTTCCCGTTTAAGGGTAATAGCCCCCCCTAAACTCACCCGGGGATAGTAAACATGCTCAGTGACTGTTTCCTTATCAGTGAATTTACTAACCATGAAATCCTGGCCAGTAATACTTATTACCAGGTCTTCTCTAGTCTCATAGCCTCCGATGTTTTCCACCACGGGAATGCTGTTGGGATTCACTTCTGTTAGGGTAGGTGCCGTGTAACTCTGTATAGCTAAATATCCTTTTTCCAGTTTGGCCTCTTCAATAAATCGATACTCTTGATCGCTTCCTACGGTTAATATGGTTGTTAACTCAACCACTACATCTTTCTGGGGATCAGCTTGTGTATCAGTAAAAATAGGGGTGAAAACCCTTAAGCTATCAAAGTTACTGCTGAATTCCTGATCTGTCTGAGGCTGAAACTCTGCATCGTCTCCTATGAATACTTTAATACTGCGTGTAACCTTAACATTTTTACTATCCTGGCCTACATTATAAGTTCCCGTTCCATAGTCCATAATTAAAGACTTGTTGTATACCGCCATCTCTACTGTTTGATTAGAGTCCATCGTCAAGCCATCTATCAGTAGTTCATCGAAATTCCGCCCTATTACGGTTACTTTGTTTTTGTTCATATCGGGCCCCTGGTTGGGATCAACTCGGTTTATTTGGGCAGCATTGCCGGCACTAACGACAATAAAGCTTCCCACTGGTTTTTGCCACTTAATGAGATTACGTAGATCAGTACCGGTTGGTGGGTCGGTTAAAAGATTGGTTAGTACCACCTGATAGGTGCCTGGAGTCAGGTTGGGCACTTGGACAGTAATAATATCGTTTGCATGAGCGTTGCTCTGATAATGATTGTCCGTGCCCAGATTAGAGGCATAAAATGGGTCATTGATATCACGTAGGAAAAAGACTGAGCTTTCCTGCAGACTAGGAGCTCTAAAGTATACTGTAGTTCGCTGAGGTACTCCTTTATTAGGATACATCTCCAGATCAGCTATTTCCATCGGCAGTATTAACCGAAACTGATTCTGGTAGAGGCTATTAATGGTTACTTTATTCTTAACGGTGGTAACGCTTTCTTCCCGAGTAAAAAGTATGTCCCGAAAACCGGGTTCTCCAGAAATGTTCCCAATAGTAATCTTATCGTTTTCTCTTACAATATCTTCTTCATTAATGGAATTGTCCCCAATGGATATCCCGTCGCTTGTATTCAGATTGCTTCCCTTAATAATTAATTCCCCTATCCCCAGATACACGGCTTTAGGCTCCACGCTGTTTATGATAGGAAAGTTAGAGTAATTCACCGGCACCTCCAAATCATCGATATAAATCGGAGTGGTGAACTGAATAGATGTCTTTTCTGGCCCTGTCAACTCGAATTTGAGGTATCCATTTTCATTGTAAATCCGTTGGCTGGCATCCAAAATCTTAAAGCCGTCCGTAGTTCTGACCCGCACCGGGGCATCTTTGAGTCCGCTACCAGTTATCTCTATAATTACTTTGGTTATCTCCGGCACTTCATTATAGGTTCTTTGTACCCATACGTCGTTTATACTTACCGACTCGTCAGCCAAAGCGGTAGGGGGATAGCCTGGGCAAGCACTCATTAGTAAGGCTACCGTCAAGGCTATTGATATGATCATGCGGATCTTTTTCACGCGTGAACCTCCTGACATATGCACAGTAATTCTTTGTTTTTATCGGCTAGATCTTCATCTTTCTTAAAGACTAACCGCTGAAAAGAAATCCCTTCTCCTCTCTTATGCGCTCTTTTTCGAGCTTTCCCTTCGATCTCGATCCAAAGAAATGCATAACACCAGAATGTTGCCTGGGGGGCTGGCAAATGTGACAGGGGATGCGGGCAAACAGGGTCGTTTGCCCTACAAGATGGGAACTTTGACTTAGTCATTGTCGTTAGCTACCGGTGCCAGGGTGGCTAATTGATCCTGCAGCTCTTCCCTCACTTCGCTCAGAGCCACCACCACCAAAGGATCAAAGCCAGATCCGGTTGCTTTTTGGATAACTTGGCAGGCGACAGGGAGTGACAGGCGCTCTTCTTCTGGGGCTAGAGTGGTCAGACCATCCAAGATGTCCGCTACTGCTAGGATGCGCGCTAAAAAGGGTATATCATTCATCTTTTTCCCTTCGGGAAAGCCGCTGCCATCATATCTTTCATGGTGGTATTGGATAGCCTCCCGCATCATATCCCATTCATCACCGAAGGGGAAAGATTGGGCCCCCTGACCGGGGTGATCTTCATCTGCACCGTCCGCTGGCTTGACTCGTCCAATATCATGCAGGAGGGCGGCATAATGCAGATCTCTCTTTTCCTGCTCATCCAAACCTAACTGCCTGCCTAAGAGATCGGCAACGGCAGCTACCCTTTGGCCATGGCCCTTGAACATTTCATCTTCCCCGGCCTTAACTGTCATCTGCAGCAGCTCATTCATAAAGCGCTCCTCTTCCTGCCATCGGCTGAGCCTGGCAAGTACCCGCGCTGCCGCATTTGTGATGACTCCCAGATCATCCTTATAATCAACCTGCTCACCCTCGGGTTGGTGCGCTTGTTTCCAGCCTACAATTATTTCGTCAGCACTGCCATCGGAGGCCTTGATAGGTAGTAGAAACCACTCTTCTTTTCCCTTAGTCTTTTTCATCAAGGCAGTGGCCTCACCAGCTTCGGCCAGTAACTCAGCCCATATCGCCATATTCTCTTCCGGGTGCGCAAATTGATCCGGGTGAAATACCCTGACTTCGAGATCCTTGCCAGCGAGGATCCTATACAGGGCTAATTCCAAATATTGCACTAATTGTCCGTAGGATTCAGCTTTGGAAATATCCTGCCAGGCGCGTCCCAAAGCGTGCCACCGACTCAAATCCCGGCCCTGCCGCTTAGTCAAAGCAACCAGATAAGTAAGAAGTAGCCCCGCTCCCAAGAATAGCAGCGCAGTTGCCCAGTCGAATAACCATCCACCTAGTACTACGGCCACTACCAAGGCAGTAGCGACCAGACCAGTGATCACTATCTGTTTATCCTGCATAAAAATCCCTACTTACCGCAAAATATCCAAATATATTTTACCATACCTGGGGTAAACACGGGTCTGCTGCTAAAAGCTTCCGTCTTTCGCCGAGGGATGCACCGGTTAGGAGATGGCTCGATACTGCCCCCAACAAAGGTATCCTGTCGTAGTCTGGGATGGTTCTTACATTTGTGGTCGGATCTGCTCTTCAGACTCTGATAATTTGCAGGTTAGTGGCCCATCCTATGATTAAGCAGACTATGAAATGTAGGGGGTCGACAGATGGATAACAAACACGTTAATTTATTGATTTTCAGTGGTGAATATGATAAGGCCCTAGCAGCTTTGATCCTGGCCAATGGTGCCCGTGAATCAGGTATGTCGGTAACTATGTTTTTTGCTTTTTGGGGACTGATGCTACTAAGGGATCCAGCCAAAATGAGCCAGGCAGATAAAAGTGTTTATGAAAAAATGTTTTCCGTCGTAACACCCCAGGGGGCGGATCAGTTGCCTTTATCGCGCATGAATATGGGGGGTATCGGCAAATATATGCTCTTGGAAATGATGGAAGATTCCCATACCCCTCAGCTATCTGATTTTCTACAGGGAGCCCGTAAAAAGGGAGTGTCCTTTTATGCCTGTAAACTATCCCTGGAAGTCATGGGCTTAAAAGCTGAAGAGCTCCTTCCCGAAGTGGAAGTTTTGGAAGTTAAGGATTACTTACAGGATGCGGTAAATGCCGACCTGGAATTGTTTATCTAACTGTTTGCCTCTTATCAGTGTCAAAAGTAAGAGGTGTACATAGTATAGATTAAACACTTCCTAAGGTGGCTAAAATGAACCAACAATTAGGTTTTCCCTATCGCTCCTTTCGCCGCCAGATCATCGGTGTGGACTGTCGGGTTCCCACCAGACGCAACCTTCATGCTCCCTATGTCCATTTTGATAATGCGGCCAGTACTCCAGCTCTTCAGCCGGTGGTGGAGCAAATGGCAGATCATCTGGAATGGTATTCTGGTGTGCACCGGGGTACAGGGCACAAGTCCTGGCAATCCTCCCGGGCTTATGATGAAAGTCATCGGGTTATAGGCCATTTTGTGGGAGCTGATTTGGATCGCGATACGATCATTCTCACGAAAAATACCACCGAAGCCATCAACAAGCTGGCCTATCGCTTTCCCTGGAATCCTGATGATCTGGTTATCAGCACCGAGATGGAGCATCATTCCAATGACCTGCCTTGGCGCTTTCGAACTCGGGTGCAATATGTGCCGGTCGACGAAAACGGGCACTTAGAGATCGCCGCTTTAAGGTCGATGCTGAGATCAGCCTACCCTCATGCTCGGTTGTTGGCTGTTTGCGGAGCCTCTAATGTCACCGGGCATATTAATGACATTCATTACCTAGCCTCGTTAGCACACGAATACGGTGCCCTTATTTTGGTGGATGCTGCCCAGTTGGTACCGCATGTGCCGATGGATATGAAATCCCACCATGATCCGGGACATATTGATTTCCTGGCCTTTTCCGGTCATAAGATTTATGCTCCTTTCGGCTGCGGCGCTCTTATTGGTCCCCGGGAGTTTTTTCAGCGGGGTAATCCTGACCACACTGGGGGAGGCACAGTATCTCTGGTTAACCAGGAACAGATCCTCTGGGCTGACCTGCCTGATCGTGAGGAAGCTGGTTCCCCTAACGTTGTTGGGGCTCTAATGTTGGCGGACACACTACGCTATCTGCAGAAACTGGGCATAAACCGCATGGCTACCTATGAAGATGCTTTGACCGATTATGCCCTGAGCGCATTGGCGACCGTCCCGGGGCTGACCATATATGGTTCACAGCCCCGTGTAGGGGTGATCAGTTTTAACCTGGCGGCTATTGCTCACTCTCAGCTAGGAAATATCCTCTGTCACGAAGGTGGATTTGGAGTAAGAACCGGGTGCTTTTGCGCTCAGGCCTATGTACGGAAACTACTGGGCATCGGCTCCAACTTGTCACTTTCGGATTGGGCATCCATTGATCCGGCTTATTGGCCAGGCATGGTACGCATCAGTCTGGCTGCTTATAATACCAGGGAAGAAATTGATGCTCTGGTGGTACTGCTACAGCAGATCGCTCAAAACCCGGGCTATTACAAACGTATGTATCCAATCTCTTCCAACCAGCAGGAGTTTTTCCCCAGACAACTGAAAAGTACCGTTGGGTATGTATAAATATGCCCCTTCAGGAGTAAAGTGATAGATCATATGAGTATGGTTGGGCAAGACGATGTGGATCTCGTCCCCTAGGTTAAACACTGATTTTACGATTGACTTGCCTGCCATTGAAGCTGATGGTACATTAGGATTAGGTGGTAATCAGTCATGGCTAATCATAACTGTCATCTTCTAACTCGGGTGTAGGGGTGATGGTGGATCATCGATCTTGTTCTATAAATGGCTTAACTCTGGGGGGAGGGACGCTTAGTGAACCAACACGATTTCTTAAACGCCTTGCGCCTTGAACTAGAAAAAGTACCCCACGTGGATAAAGAAGGCATTATTGCCCATCATCAGGAATTTTTTCGCATTGGTTTGGAACAAGGCCAAACCGAAGAGGAGATAGCCGCCAACCTGGGCAGTCCCCAGGCCATAGCGGGTTATTATGAAGCTCACCACATGATAGGTCTGGCTGAACTGGAATCATCCCTTCGTAACCTTTTCTATGCTATCAAAGCCGTATTGCGCCTGGGAATTTCTAATCTTGTATTGATTCTGGGGCCGGTGCTGGGAGTTTTTGGAGCCATGGCTGCTCTACTCTCTGCTGGTGCAGCCGTCAGCCTAGCTGGCCTTTTCCTTTTCGGCGGAGTTCTGCTCAATCTACTCGAACCAGGAATTGTGAATATCCCTTCAGCTTTTTACAGTGATGGCCTTACTGCTGCAGCTACACTCTGTATGTCAGTGGGCTTCATCGCCTTAGGACTTTTATTCTTGATCGGAGATTATTACCTGGGGCGCATTCTTTATCGCGGCACCCTGAGGCATCTGCATTTTCACCTACGCCTGCCCCGAAGGGAGGATACCTATGCCCAATGAAAGAACCATGAAACAAATCATCTTATGGCTTATCATGATCATCTTTGTGTCTTTTCTGGCAGCAGTAGTATTGTTCATCCTCAGCGGGGATAACTGGTTTACCGACTATGCCTACAAATCCCGAGCGATTTGCAGTATACCGGCAATATTGCGCTTACAATAATACTCCCCTCTCCTTCTATTCCTTATTGGAATATTTAGAGGATTCGTGCGGTTATTTGAAGAATATTGTAAAAAACAATATTTACAGAATCTAGGGGGCGTATTGAAATGGCAGAGAAAGCTACTATTAATGACCATATAAAGGTCGAAGATACCGGGGTGGTACTTAACAGCAAAATGTATAGTAGTTTGTTGACTATGGTGCCAGTCATGGCTGGGTTATTCACGGATCGAACCGTGGGATTCTACGCAACTGATCGAGAGAAATTCATCATGAAAGTCGATCCTCTTGACAGGGTTTCTTTTGTGAAACCAGGCCAAGCATTTGCTAAAGGCGGGGCTGCCGATTATGTCATGGATTCCCGCCAACCCATAGCAGTGGAATTAGGTGCGGAGGTATACGGAGTTCCCCTGCGGGTTTCCAGTTTTCCGATCTTCGATGACGATACCCACGAAGCTATTGGCACCTTTGGTATGGTGATCACCCGCCACAATGCTGAGGCGATGAAAGAAATGTCTCAATCTTTTATGGATGGCCTCTCGGAGATTTCTGCCGCGGTTCAGCAAACAGCTAGCAGCGCCGCCAGTATTAACACTAGCGAACAGAAATTGAACCAGCACATTGAAGAAATCGGTAGTTCAGCTCGAGAGATTTTCGCCATCCTCGACAGTATTAAGAGTATCGCTGACCAGACCAAAATGCTGGGGTTGAATGCTGCTATCGAGGCTGCCCGCGCCGGTGATGCAGGTAAAGGTTTTGGGGTGGTTGCTGAGGAGATCCGTAAGCTCTCGGAATCCTCCAAACAAACTGCGGATGGAATTGGCAAACTGATTCGAGCCATTGAAGAAAAAATCAGTGTAGCTAATGAAAGTTCTCAGGTAACTATGCAGGCATCCGAAGAACAAGCCGCTGCCAGCCAAGAGATATCAGCCAGCATTGAGGAACTACTGGCTATGGCAAACAAACTTAATGATATAGCCGAAAACATTTAATGCATGAATACCATCAGGCTATGGTATAATAGGCAGCAAAAACCAATGGAGGAGTCGTTATTATGAGTTCCAACCCTCTGGTTACTATTACCATGGAAGACGATGCCGTGATCGAGGCTGAACTGTATCCTGATGTAGCTCCTAATACCGTCAGTAATTTTATCTCCCTGATCCAAAAAGGCTATTACGATGGATTAACTTTTCACCGAGTGATTCCCGGATTCATGATCCAAGGAGGTTGTCCACAGGGAACTGGGACCGGGGGCCCGGGTTACTGTATCAAAGGCGAGTTCACCAGCAACGGGTTTGACAACCCTCTTAAGCATGACCGGGGCGTCTTATCTATGGCGCGAACTGGATTTCCTGATTCAGCGGGCTCTCAGTTTTTTATAATGACCGACAAGTCACCCCATCTAGATGGTGATTATGCCTCTTTTGGACGGGTCATCAAAGGCATGGATGTTGTTGACGCGATCGTAGCTGTTCCCACTGATTTTCGGGATCGCCCGCAGCAAGAACAGCGCATGAAATCAGTTACGGTCGATACCCAGGGAGTAGAATATCCACCGGTACAGACTGTTTAATCAACACCCTGAGGGCTCCATTCGGAGGAGCCCTTGTTTTTTTCGAAATTGTTCTTTAACACCTGTTATAGTTTATAATGGTAGTGTATAAATTTAAGAATTTGAGGTGAACGCTATGACCTATACTTTACCGGAGTTGCCTTACGCCTATAATGCACTGGAGCCCCATTATGATGAGCAGACTGTTCGCATTCATCACGACATGCACCATAAGGCATACGTCGATGGCCTTAACAACGCTTTGAGTAAACTGGCTCAGGCCCGTGAGAATGGTGATTATGCTCTTATCAAGCACTGGGAAAAAGAGTTGGCTTTTCAAGGATCCGGCCATGTTCTGCACACCTTGTTTTGGGAAAATATGACTCCGCAAAGTTCCGGCAATCCCAGCGGTGATTTGTTAAAGCAGATCGAGCAGGATTTCGGCAGTTTTGAAGCCTTCCAGAAGCAGTTCAGTGCCGCCGCCGGAGCAGTTGAAGGATCTGGTTGGGCCGTCTTGGGCTGGCAGCCCCAGTTAGGTCAGTTGCTTATTACCCAAGTGGAAAAACATCAGGATCTAACCGTTTGGGGTATTGTTCCCCTGCTAATCCTGGATGTATGGGAACATGCCTATTATCTTAAATACCAAAACCGCCGGGCTGAGTGGATAAAAGCATGGTGGAATATCGTAAACTGGGAAGTAGTTGAAAAACGTTTTGAGACAGCTCGCTAAATAAACACGAAAAACTATTAAGGGAGAGAAACTCACCATGCGAGGTTCTCTCCCTTTTTTCGTAAAGACCTAATTGCCCCAGCAGTTATCGGGATATATAACTGGAAGTGCGATCCGGAAAAGTGGGATGGAGCACTACTTCTTCACCCACCTGACATCCTCCCCGGGAGAGGAAATCGGTAACTGTTTGCTGGGCCAGGCGGGGGTGGTTGTTTTGTTGGCTGAGGTGAGCCAAAAAAACGTGCATGGGGGTACTTCTTTTTAAGCCACTTAACACTTTGCCAGCAGCGTGATTGGACAAATGCCCTTTACTGCTACGAATACGTTGCTTCAAATAAGGCGGATAAGGTCCTTGATGCAGCATCTCCAGATCATGATTTGACTCCAGGACCAACACCTGGGCATTATGTAAAGCCTCTTCTACCACCGGGGTGACTACACCCAGATCAGTTGCTAAGACACAGCGTTTTTTGCCGTAATCGAAAGCAAACCCTACCGGATCAACCGCATCGTGTGAAATAGAAAAGGGTTCTACCCGCACCGCTCCCAAATCAAATGCACCCTGGAAAGACCGACAGCATGTCAAAGGTAAGACAGGACGGCACTTTATCTGCTCCCAGGTTCTGGGCCGGGCATAAACCGGTATGTTATGACGCCTCACCAGAACGTCCAGGCCTTTTACATGATCACTATGTTCATGGGTTATTAAAATCCCATCCAGGTCAGCAGCTCTAATGCCTAACTCGCCCAATCCCCGCTCAATGCGTCGGGCGCTGATCCCGGCGTCCACTAGCAGCCGAGTAGATCCAAACTGGAAAAAAACCGCATTGCCCGTGCTGCCACTGGCTAAAATATGTACCTGCAAAATTATTCCTCCATCTACGGCGACCTTCTGCTACATTATACTTCATCATGTTACACTAGGGGGATAAAAAAGCCTTGCCAGGATGGGGGGAAAGCGTTATTGTTTAGGTATACTAGGTAAACTGCATTAGTGATATTGGTTTACATCAAGAGAGGAGACCGCTAATGACCAAAAAGATCCTAACGGTGGCAGCTCTATTAATTCTGGCGGGTTTAGGATACTGGGGATATGAGAGTTTTCCACTAGGACAACCAGAAGCTATTAAAGCCACTGGTACCATTGAGGCTACTACTGTGGATATTGCCGCTCGGTTAAGCGGTACTCTGGAACATATTTCCGTTCAGGAAGGCGAAAAAGTTGAGGAAGGGCAGCTTATAGGGCGGCTTTCTCGCAGCGATCTGGTCGCTCAGACTCAACGGGATGCTCTGGGAGTAATAGCAGCGGAGGCCAAACTCAATGATCTGGTGGATGGAGCTCGTCAGCAGGAAATCGAAGCTGCCTCTGCTCAGGTTGCTTTTAAAGAAGCCGCCCAGCAGAAAGCCCAGCAGGATCTGACCAGGGCTGAATCTCTTTTTGAAGCCGGCGCCCTCTCCGAAGAAGAACTGGAACAGGCTCGCTTAAGACTCTTGCAAATCGATACTGAGTTAAAAGTGGCCCAATCGGAACTTAACCTACTACAAGCAGGCAGTCGGCCGGCCACCATTGAAGCAGCTAAGACAGAGGTAGAACGCAGTCGGGCCGTGTGGGAAGCCAGTCTGGCCGTCCTGGAAGATCTTAATCTGGTGGCTCCCCTTAGTGGAATCGTAGTTAGCCGCAACTATGAGCCAGGTGAGTTCGTCACAGCCGGATCGGTAGTAGCCACTGTATCAGATCTGGATTCTCTATGGATCAAAGTATACATTCCCACCGATGATCTGCCGCAGATACATCTGGAACAGAAAGTAGCCATCAACGTCAGCGGCAGTTCCCGCACCTTTAATGGTCGCGTCCAGCATATTGCCACTCAGGGCGAATTCACCCCTAAGACGATTCAGACCGAGAAGGAGCGCACCAATGTGGTATTTGCTGTCAAAATAGCTCTGGATCAGGCTGACAATATTCTGAAACCAGGCATGCCGGCTGATGTTATCTTTTTACAGGAGTAAGCTATGATCGTTGTTGAGAATATCTCCAAGAGTTTTGCATCCATCAAGGCCCTGGATCAGGTAAGCCTGCAGGTCAGCCAGCAGGACATCTTTGGTCTGATCGGGCCGGATAGTGCTGGCAAAACCACCCTGATGCGAATTATTTGCGGCCTAATGGATCCTGATCAGGGACAAGTCAGATTGATGGGTCAGAATCCTGATAAAATAGACCGGCAAAACCTAGGTTACATGCCGCAGCGTTTCAGCTTATACGGAGATCTGACCATTGAGGAAAACATAAATTTTTTTGGATCACTATACAGCTTAAAAAGTTCGGTTATAAACCAGCGCGCTGAGGAGATTCTGGACATAACCGGTCTGACCCCTTTCAAAAACCGTCTGGCCGGCAGCCTATCCGGGGGTATGAAACAGAAACTAGCGCTGACCTGCGCCTTGATCACCCGGCCAGCTCTGCTGATTTTGGATGAACCTACTTATGGAGTTGATCCCCAGTCACGCAAAGACTTTTGGCGTATTCTTTACCAATTGAATCATCAGGGTATGACCATCTTGGTTTCCACCCCTTATATGGACGAGGCAGAATTGTGTACCCGGGTGGCATTTATAAATCAAGGGCATATCTTAGCCTGTGATACCCCGCAAAACTTGAAATCTCCCTTTAGCCAGCGGGTTTTGGAAGTGCGTACTGTCTGTCAGGATCCTCATTTTTTTGATGACCTGGAGGAAATCGAAGGCTCCTCTTTTTTTGGTTATAAATATCGCCTGGTGGTCTCCGATGGGCTTAAGGGGAAACAGGCTGTACAGTCGTATTTGAACGCTAAGGAGCTGGCTGGTTCTATTGAAACCGTCCCACCAGGTATGGAAGATATTTTTGTAATTCTGGCAGGGGAGAACAGTTAATATGGACTATGCAGTTATCACTAAGGATCTGACCCGTCGTTTTGGGGACTTTACTGCTGTAGACCGAATCAATCTTACTATCCCGACTGGTCAGGTATGCGGTTTTCTGGGTCCCAACGGCGCTGGAAAAACTACTGCCATGCGTATGCTGTGCGGAATATTGGAACCGACCTCAGGATCAGGAAAAGTGCTGGGTTTTGACATTGATTCAGAAGCGGATCTGCTTAAACACCATATCGGATATATGTCACAGAAGTTCAGCCTCTACCATGATCTTACCGTACAGGAGAACCTCGACTTCTACGCTGGTCTCTATGGCCTGGTTGGTTCAAAAAAGCGCCGACGTATTGAGGAAATGATAGCTTTGGCTGATTTGGCCGGGCGAGAAAATCAGCTGGCAGGCACGCTTAGCCTGGGTTTCATGCAGCGTCTGGCTTTGGGATGTGCCCTGATATCTCATCCCCGGTTGGTATTTCTGGACGAGCCTACCAGCGGTGTCAGTCCTACCAGCCGCCGGGCTTTCTTTAATATTATTCAGGATTTGGCGGCTCAGGGTACGACCGTAATCGTCACTACCCATTTCATGGAGGAAGCCGAACGCTGTCATCAGATCGCCTTTTTTTCTCAGGGTAAATTACTGGCCCTGGCTTCTCCTGATGATCTGAAACAGACCAGCTTGCAAGGAATCCTGCTAGAATTGCCGCTGGCCGACCCCTTACGCCATATGGATGATCTCCTTGATCTGCCCTATGTAAAAGAGTGTACTATCCACGGCTCCACCCTGCATGTTCTGGTCAAAGACCAGGCCGGGGCGGATCAGCTGACAGCTTTTACTAAGGTGCAGCCCAAGATCATTACTCCTACTTTGGATGATGTATTTATTGCTCTGGCCAAAAGCCAGGAAAGCGAGGCAGAACGATGAATAGAATCGTAGCAATTATGCGCAAAGAGTTTATTCAGATGCGCCGCGACCGTATGACCCTGGCTTTAATATTTATGGTACCGCTGGTGCAATTGCTCTTGTTTGGTTATGCTATTCAAACTGAGGTCAAGCACATTCCTACCGTGGTTTTTGATCAGTCGCTGTCTGCCCAGAGCCGCGAATTGACCGAGGCCTTCTCCAGTTCCGGCTACTTTGATATCGTTTCTTCTGCCAGCAGTTTTGATGAAGTAAACCATATGATCGACAGCGGTCAGGCTCAGGCCGGATTAATATACCCTCCTGATTTTTCGGCCAGCTTAAAACGGGGCGATCCTGCTCAGGTACAGGTTATTGTAGATGCCAGTGACAGCATGGTATCCAATCAAGCCATCGCTATTGCCAATTCCATCGGTTTGTTGAAGTCGCAGCAGATCTTGATCGCCAAACTTCCCACGGCGAGTATGCCCTATGATATTCGCGTTCGCCCCTGGTATAACCCGGACGGTATAACCGCTTACTATATGGTTCCGGCTATTCTGGGAATTATCGTTACCATGACTATGGTTATCATCACTGCCATAGCCATAGTACGCGAGCGCGAGCGTGGCACCTTGGAGCAGTTGATCGTCACCCCTATCAAACCGTACGAACTAATGCTCGGCAAAATAGTGCCCTATATCGCCCTGGGTTATCTGCAGATCACGGTCGCTCTCTTGGTAGGAGCTATCTTCTTTCAGGTTCCCATACGGGGAAGCCTTTTACAGCTTTATTTGTTGACTCTTTTCTTTATCACCGCTTCACTGGGTCTAGGACTGATGATTTCCAACATCGCCCAAAATCAAATGCAGGCTTTCCAAATGGCCTTTTTTGTAATGCTGCCGAGCATACTGCTGTCCGGGTTCATGTTTCCGCGGGAAGCCATGCCTGATTTTATTTATTACCTGAGCGGCCTGATCCCCCTCACCTATTACCTGGATATTATTCGGGGGATCGTTTTGAAAGGGATCGGCTTTCAATATCTGTATGGACAGGTCATTGCTTTACTGATCTTTTCTCTACTGTTTCTGGGCATAAGTACTAAAAGGTTCAAAAAGAAAGTAGTCTCTTAGCAAAGGAGGTGGTCAGGTGGACATAAACCAGCGCATAATAACTGCCCTACGTCAGTTAATAGCTGAAAAAGGCTTCAAGGGTTGGACCATGGATGAACTAGCGGCTTGTGCCCATATCAGTAAACGCACCCTGTATCGCTACTATCCGAGCAAGGAAGACCTGATAACGATAGTTATTGATGACTTTTTAGCCACTATGGGTTCTCAAGCAGACCAGTTGATGGCTTCGGCAGCTCCCCCTCAACAAGTGGTGCGTACTCTACTGTTCCGCTTGATGGATCAGGGCAAGTTTATAATCGGCCCCAGAAGTCTGGAGGATCTGCGCAGTATTTATCCTCACTTGTGGGAGAAAATCGACCAGTTTCGAATGACTAAGATCAGAGAGATGATTAACTATATAATAGCCCAGAATTCATCGTCATCGATAGCCACTCTAGATCCACGCATCATTGCGGCGGCTATGACTGCTTCTATTCAAGCGGTGATCAACCCCTCCTTTATTCTGGATAATAATCTTACTTTTGAAGCAGCCAGTGGGCAGCTTATCCGCTTTCTTTTGGCCTCGCTGGATGTAACCGATGTAACCCTGGAATAAACCAAGAAATATAAATTCTTTCATTTGCCTATCTGAATTAGCTTTCAAATGGATCGGATGCTTTTCAGTCAGATCGGCCTTTCTTGTCCATTTGTATACATCAGAGCAGGAAATCCGCTTTTGATGTTTAATTAATAAGAGCAGAATAAACAGTATATTCAAGGGAGGCGATCATTTAATACCAAAATGTTTTTCTATAAAAAAATGGGGAGGATTGAGTATTTTGATAAGACCTGTTAAGCGTTCTATTGTTTTACTGCTAACCCTGGCTATGCTAGCTACTCTAGCAATCGGCTGTGGTTCATCTGAATCTGGGGATCAGACCCCTCAAGCACAAACTCAATATATCAACATTGCCACGGGCGGTACTGCGGGTACTTATTTCCCACTGGGAGGTGCCATGGCTGAAATCCTGAATAGTAATATTCCTGGAGTAAATGCTACTGCTGAAGCCACTAACGCATCGGTAGCCAATGTAAACCTGCTTAATGGCGGCAGTGTACAATTAGCTTTTATCCAAAATGACATTTCCTATTATGCCTCTGAAGGCGTAGAAATGTTTGCAGACAACCAGGTATCTGGCCTGCAGGCACTGGCTACCTTATATCCAGAGACCGTTCAGATCATTACTCTGGATAAATCCGGTATCAATACTGTAGCTGATATGAAGGGCAAGCGTATTGCTGTTGGTGCTGCAGGAAGCGGTGTTGAGGCCAACGCTCGTCAGATATTGGCTGCCAATGGTATAACCTATGACGATATCAATGTGCAGTATCTATCCTTCGCCGAAGCCGCTAATGGCCTGAAAGATGGCAACATTGACGCTGGCTTCATTACAGCAGGGTTCCCTACTGCAGCAATACAGGATATAGCTGCTCAGCACAATGTGGTTTTGATTCCGGTAACCGATGAAACCGCGGATAAATTAATAGCACAATATCCGTTTTACACCAGAGTTACCATCCCAGCCGGTACTTATCCTAAGCAGGATGAAGATGTACAGTCAGTGGCTGTAAAAGCTATGTTGGTAACCACCGAGGGGATGGACGAACAAATGGCCTATGATGTTACCAAGGCCATCTATACCAGCCTGGATAAGTTGAAAGCCGCTCACTCCGTTGGCGCACTTATTACCAAGGAATCCGCCAAAGATGGTATTTCCATACCGATGCACCCAGGGGCGGAAAAATATTTTAATGAGTAAGGATTAGGAATACGTGAACAGCAAGGCCTGGATCAAAGCAATATTATTATTCTTAGGTATAGGACTGACAGCCGGGCTATTGTTTTACCCACTGCCGGTGCTACAGGTTAAGGATAACACTGACCAGGTCTTGCTGATCCCCTTGCTTCAGGGGAAGAACCTTACGTTGGAATATTTTCATTCCGTACAAAAAACCCCCGTACAGGAACATTTTACGATAATATCGGGGAACCAGTTGCAACTTACTTCTACTACTTACCAATCACTGGGAGTAGGCCTGCCTTTTCTTCCATCTGAAGGTGAGTTGGTCAACAACCAGGGTACATTTGAATTAACCGGCTTAAACCGGGTATTCCGGGAAATGCGATTGGCTGTAATGCCAGTGACTTACCAGGGCCTGGTCTATAATAATCGTTGCTATGTATTAAGTAATTATTTCTCATCAGGGAGTCTGGTAGATATCAGTGTGCAGTCGTATTCCCCAGGCTACCTCATATGGCATAAAATCACTGCTCTCAAGGGAGGATCACTGTGAAAAAAACCGTCGCAACACATAACGAAGTGAATGTACAAGAAATAATGAAAACCTATGATCGTGAATCCGATTATCGTCGCTTTGGGGGCTATGGTAAATGGGTAGTTGCCCTTTTGGCAATTAGCTTTTCTCTGTTTCAACTCTACACCGCCATGTTTGGAGTACTGGACGCCCACCTACAGCGGGCGGTACACTTGGCTTTTGCTATGAGTCTGGTATTCCTGCTCTATCCCAGCCGCAAGAGCTGGTCCCGTGAGCACCTGCACTGGATCGATGCTGTTCTAGCAGTGGTAGCTACTGCTTTGCCACTGTATATTTTATTTTTCTATAAAGATCTTGTTTTACGGGCCGGCATGGCTACTCCCACTGATATAGTGGTGGGCGCTTTAGGTGTACTAATGGTTCTGGAGGCTGCTCGTCGCGTCGTAGGATGGCCAATTGTAATCGTAGCGGTGGTCTTTCTAGGCTATGCTTTTGCTGGCCCCCATATCCCGGGGGTCTTTTCTCACCGAGGAGTACCGCTTGATTTATTGGTAGACCATTTGTACTTCACTACCGAGGGAGTTTTCGGTATACCTTTGGGGGTTTCAGCCACCTTTATCTTTTTATTTATTCTCCTGGGGGCCTACCTGGATAAAACCGGGCTGGGCAAGTTCTTTATAGATCTGGCCAATGCCGTAGCAGGCTGGGCTACTGGTGGTCCAGCCAAGGTAGCGGTCATATCCAGCGGTTTTATGGGGACTATATCCGGAAGTTCGGTTGCTAATGTGGCCGGCACCGGAAGCTTCACTATTCCCATGATGAAAAAACTGGGTTACCGGCCAGAGTTCGCTGGGGCGGTAGAAGCAGCAGCTTCCACCGGAGGTCAATTAATGCCCCCTATAATGGGTGCGGCAGCTTTTTTGATGGCTGATTTTGTGGGCATACCCTACATTGAGATCGTTAAGGCTGCTTTAATTCCGGCTTTGCTGTACTACACCGGAGTTATGATCTGCGTTCATTTGGAGGCTAAAAAGAACGGATTAAAAGGCGTCTCTCGAGATCAACTACCTAATGTTCTACGCTTAGTAATCGATCGTGGTCACCTGGCTATCCCTTTGATTGCTATCGTTTACCTGCTGATATCGGGATACACTCCCATGCGAGCCGCTTTGTGGGCAATTGGTCTTACCATTGTAGCCTCTTTGCTGCGCGCCTCTACCCGTATTTCTTTCCGGGATGTGTTAGAAGGTCTGGAGAATGGAGCCCGTTCAGCATTGGGTGTGGTCATAGCCTGTGCCACAGCCGGCATTATAATTGGAGTGGTGACCAAAACCGGTCTGGGGCTAAAACTAGCCTCTTCCCTAGTGGAGCTGGCCCATGGCTACCTGTTACCTACCCTGTTTTTTACCATGATTACTTCGATTTTGTTGGGTATGGGAGTCCCCACTACGGCTAACTATGTAATAACCTCGACCATTGCTGCACCAGCTATCCTGCAGCTGGGTGTTCCCATTCTAGCAGCCCATATGTTTGTTTTCTATTTTGGTATAATTGCAGATGTGACCCCGCCAGTGGCTCTAGCTGCTTTCGCTGGTTCAGGCATAGCCCGCAGTGATCCGCTAAAAACGGGGATTCAGGCCTCCAAACTGGCTATTGCTGCCTTTATAGTGCCGTATATTTTTGTGCTGTCTCCAGCTTTATTAATGATAGACACTACTGTGCCTGAAGTGCTGATGATTATTCTCACGTCAACCATAGGAATGCTGGGCTTGGCCTCTGCGGTTTCCGGCTATATGTTTACTCATGCCCAGTGGCTTACACGGCTGATGTTCTTTGCCGGCGGCCTGCTGATGATTGATCCTGACCTTACTACCGATCTGGTTGGTCTTGGCCTGTTGGCAACCGCTTTTATCATTCAAAAAATAAAGGCTAATGCTGAAGCCAAAGGATCGATCCAAAATTGAAAGTCTGAGTATAGTACCAAGTAAAAACGACTAGACTAATAAAGTCTCTGAACTCTAATATTAGGTAGTTCAGAGACTTCTGTCTTTTAGTTATAAAAATCATTGTAATATCCTACACTGTCTTAAACAAGTTAGGTTTGTCGGTACAAAGGAGGAGAGACATTGGCCCTATGGCTAGAGGTGACAGTTCAGTTGTATAGGCGTTTTAGGGAACACGAATTGACTGCTCTGGCAGCTCAGCTCACCTTTTATTTGGTCTTGTCTTTTTTCCCCTTTCTTATTTTTTTGATCACCCTCCTCAGCTATGCTCCCCTTGCCAGTGACATGCCTTTGGATCAGCTGGCCGGTATAATGCCCTGGGACGCTTATATACAAGTCAGAGCTATTATCGAAGATACTCTTAAAGCTCGCTCCCATACCCTGCTGTCCATTGGTATGTTGGTTACCATATGGGCTGCTTCCACAGGTGTGAGTGCTTTGATTCATGGCATCAATCAGGCTTATTGTGAAAAAGAAACCCGCTCCTTTTGGAAAGTGCGGGGGTTATCTATTCTCTTTACTCTGGCTTTGGCCCTAATAATTCTATTCGCTTTTGTCATGCTGGTCTTGGGCAGAGTCCTGGGGGAATCCCTGTTCACTGTGTTGGAGGCTGATAATTATTTTGCCCATATCTGGAGTTATCTGCGCTACTTGATTCCCTTGATCACTATGCTGGTGGTCTTTACTCTGCTTTATCGTTTCAGCCCCAACCTCAGATTGAATTCCCGGGAGGTTCTACCTGGATCTATCCTGGCCAGTGGGGGCTGGATCATCTCTTCGTCTGTCTTTGCCTGGTATGTGGAACATTTTGCCGATTACACTATCATTTATGGTAGTCTGGGGGGAATTGTGGTTCTACTGACATGGTTGTATTTAAGCAGTATAGTTATTTTAGTGGGAGGAGAATTAAATGCGGTATTACGGGCTGTTTAACCCACTAATTCATGGCTGCAAATCGGTTACCTCTTCATAAGCATTATGACCAGCCTGCTAAACAAGCTCAGTCGCCCGCATTCCGCAGCCCGGCTGATATTCAGCAAGGCCATCACAGCTGCAAAATCTCCCGCCTGATATTTCAGGGGGAGGTTTATCATATCATCAGCTCAACCTATCCACTTTTAATTCCTGACCTGCACGACCTCGTCCAACCACATGTCCCGCTGGGTGATTGTAACCGGATTCCCTGTGCTTAGCCTTGTTTGTTCTGGATTTTAGCCCAGGAATCCCGTAATCCCACTATCCGGTTAAAGACCAGTTTTCCACTGCTGCTATCCGGGTCAACCACAAAATAGCCCTGGCGCAGGAATTGATAGCTGCTTTCCACTGCGGCATCAGCCAGGCTCGGTTCAACCAGAGAATCTTTTAACACCTCAAGAGAGTCGGGATTTAGGAAACTGGTAAAATCCTTCCCTTCCTCCTCATCATCCGGATTTTCTTTCAAAAACAGCTGATCATAGAGACGCACTTCTGCGGGTATGGCATGCTGCGCAGACACCCAGTGCAAAGTACCTTTCACTCGTCGTCCAGCATTGGGTCCCCCGCTTTTGGAATCAGGATCATAAGTACAGTGCAGTTCGACTATTCGTCCTTGATCATCTTTGATGACTTCCTGGCACTCTATGATATAGGCACTTTTGAGCCGTACCTCTCCGCCGGGTCGCAGACGGAAGAACTTCTTGGGAGGATCCTCCATGAAATCTTCCTGTTCAATGTATATTTCCCGGGCAAAAGGAATCTCCCGGATCCCCATCTCCGGTTGTTCAATATTGTTCTCGGTGGTCATCCACTCCACTTTATCCTCCGGATAATTAGTTATCACTACTTTCAGCGGGCGCAAGACTGCCATGACCCGGGAAGCCCGCCTGTTCAAATCCTCACGGATGCAATGCTCCAGCAAGGCAATATCCACTGTGCTATTGCGTTTGGCTACCCCAATGCGATCACAGAAGTCACGGATAGCTTCTGGAGTATAACCACGCCTGCGCAGACCAGAAATAGTAGGCATGCGCGGATCATCCCATCCCCCAACAACTCCCTTTTCCACCAGCAAACGCAGTTTACGCTTACTCATTACAGTATAGGTCAAGTTTAGGCGGGCAAATTCTATCTGTTGGGGCCGGCCATGGATTTCCTTACCATAATCGACCTGTTCAATACACCAGTCATAAAGAGGTCGATGATCGGCAAATTCCAGCGTACAAACAGAATGAGTAATACTCTCCAGGGCATCAGATAAAGGATGAGCATAATCATACATGGGATAGATACACCACTTGTCCCCGGTACGGTGATGATGAGCATGCTGGATCCTGTACAACACCGGATCGCGCATATTAAGATTAGGAGAAGCCATATCTATTTTAGCTCGCAGCACTCGGGCGCCATCCGGGAATTCTCCGTTCTTCATACGCATGAATAGATCGAGGTTTTCTTCTATTGAGCGGTTGCGATAAGGGCTTTCTTTACCAGGTTCCGTCAAAGTCCCACGATACTCCCTGATTTCCTCGGCACTCAGGTCACAGACGTAGGCTTGGCCTTTATTGATCAACTGGCAGGCGAACTCAAAAAGCTGGTCAAAATAATCAGAAGCATAATAGAGCCGATCTTCCCAGTCAAAGCCTAACCAGCGCACATTGTCCTGGATGGATTCCACATATTCAATTTCTTCTTTACTGGGATTAGTGTCATCAAAACGAAGGTTGCAGATCCCTCCATTGGCTGCCGCCAGTCCAAAATTCAGGCAGATGGACTTAGCATGTCCTATATGCAGGTAGCCATTAGGTTCGGGAGGAAAACGAGTATGCACCCTCCCATTATTTTTCCCGGATTTCAAGTCTTCCGTGATTATGGTTTGAATAAAGTTAACGGGCAAACTGTCGGCGGTCTCCTGACCTAACGATTTTTCATCCCGGTCACTCATAAAAGTTACTGCCTCCTTATTCTTAAAAGCGCTCTGGCTACGATCGCCAGTCTCTTACCATGATAAGTAAATCTGCTACTGCTTTCAAGCCGTTTGCTCGACAGGCAGTACCCCTGTTTCATAGTTACTATTGCACTGGTTTGACCCGAC
>ERZ764778.1480-NODE-1480-length-23924-cov-5.149692_pt1 | contig 23924 bp, 14 predicted proteins | sample MGYA00374951_ERZ764778 | MGnify/ENA primary metagenome ERZ764778 (study PRJEB28918, sample SAMN05720193) | bioreactor metagenome | isolation source: Anaerobic biogas reactor | place: USA:Washington, USA | collected 2015-08-08 ...
GGATCGATGGAAGAGGTTTCGCTTCCCGACGTGCGCGTCCGTGATGCCGTCACCCTGTAACCGCAACCTTCACCCGCGGGGGTACTCTTCTGCAGCTGAACGGTCTGGTAGTCGCTGCCATCGCCCTTTTGCAGACTCGCCGAGAGCGTGACATCCTTCCAGGGGTAGAAAATAAGGCCAAGATCGAATCGGGTGTCCGAGCAGCCGTTCTTCATGCGCGTCACTGAAAAATGGAGGTTCGCATTTCGCGTGATGCCTCGTGAGTATCTCAGGGTGTACCTCTCGCTGTCAGTGGCGGTGTACCTGCCGATGGCCACGAAGTCGAGGGAGACCGAACCAAGCCGGGGCGTTCCGTATCCAATACCCGCTCCCAGTTCCGTCCGTGTTCTGTCGTCCGTGGTCTGTGTCGAGATCGTCGAGTATTCCCTGGTGTACCTGGTGAAAAGGAGCCTGAGGCTCGCGTTGCGTGCCTGATAGGTATAGCCCAGGGAAGCCGCATAGCCGGCCTGTTTCCCCCGTGAGAGGCTGACACCCGCGCCGAGACCAAGGGTGCCGTAGCGCCTGACAAGGCAGGACATTCTGGGGCCCACGTTGACGTGATCGCTCAAGCCCTCACCTCTTACGCCGATGGTGAGGGAGTCGGTCAGGCCGTAGTTGTGGAAGAAAGACGCGGCGAACCTCCCGTAGTCGCTGCTCTCAGTTCCGTAGTTTCTCCTCAGGAAACCGGTGTTGTAGCTGAACTCATGCAGGCCGCCGCGCAACAGCGTGTCCGCGGAGTAGAAGGGATAGCGAACCGTTTCCTCTCTGCCGAAGGCGTCCCTGACGGTGATCGTGAGATCGTGGACCCCGTTGAAGGAGAGGATGTTCCTGAGATCGAAAGGGCCGGGACCCAGCTTTTCCGATCGGATCTGTGCGCCGTCCATGGAGACCCTGATCTCCGAGGGCAGCGTCGCGAACCCCGTGTAGTCCACCATCGGTTGCTTTATGAAATAGGGATCGATGCCGAAGTTTCGGGAGAAGCTGATACCGCCCATGTTCACGGTGCTGCCGAGGTGACCGGAGGTGGCATAGAGGTCACCGAGTACGGCGCGATCGAGGTTAAGCCGTGACTCATGGATCATGTTCGTCGACAGCCGGACAAACCTTTCATCGTCGCCGCTATTGGTGTAGGTTGAATCACCCAGGAAGAGGAAATCGCCGGCACGCACACCGACCTGAGTCGTCCCCGTAAAGGCTGTGTGGCCGAGGGGCTGCCGGCCGGCATAGTTCAGGCCGTAGTTGAAAAAGGCGCCGGTGTCTCTCGGGTAATAGACTTCGGGCCTTCTTGCGGGCCTGAGATCAATGGAGTTTCTCCTCAGGAGATGGGGTGCGGCTGTGATATGCAGCGATACCGTTTCCTCGTCGAGGTGATACGTCACGTCCTTCATCGATCTCAGGGATATGAACGTCTTTCCTCCTATCCGCGATGTGGTGCCCGCGGGGGCCTCGAAGCCAATGGCGACAAGGTCTTCCCTATCTATGAGGGAGTCCCCGTCATGCGTAAGATAGACAAAGAAATCGCCCTTCGTCTCCGTGTTGAGGGCCACCTCCAGGACAACGTGTTCCCAGGCCCGGCATTGTGAGGGGGTCGCGAAGATGAAAGGAAGCATCAGGACAACCAGCATTGCTTCCGCGCGGATCCGGAACAGGATCATTTGACGGGCGGTCCACACATGCTCCCTGTCACCTCCACCACGTCCTCAAAGGAATTCCTCTCCGTCCTGACAACCGCGCGGAGTCTTGTAAGCCTGGCGCAGAGCGCCTGCGGAATATCGGCCTCATAGGTCCTGGATGAGCCGCTCAGGATATACCAGCCGGTGAGGCTCTTCGAGAATACCTCTTTCTCCCGGGAATCCTGACCGATCATGCTCACGGATTCAATGGTGGTGTGGGCATTGTCGTTGTTCAGAGCGCTGACGAGGACCTTTCCCTTTTCGACCGCCAGGGAGACGCTGAGCTGCTCCCGGGAGTTCTGAAGGGGGCTGAGGAATACGGGTATCCCCACCTTGAACACAAGATCGATCCCTGAGCGCGGCGTTTTCGGGTCTCTGACGGGCAACTCTTCCACGAAGACCCTGTAGGCACGTTCCCGCGACGCGGGGCCGGGCGTTGTTCCCAGGCGCACAAGCCTCTGTTCTCCCTTCCTGACCGTGAAGATCCTGGGGAAGATGACGATGTCGGAGGTATCCTCGTATATGTCTCTGCCGTCCTTATCCTGGGACCATTTGCAGACGCCCGCCTGGAGGGAAAGGTCATGAGCGCTCCTATTCCTTATGACCAGCTTTTGCGCCTTCGTGTTCCTGTCGAACGATACCTTTGTGGGCTGTACGCTGAAACTCTGCGCGCAGGCCGGTGCACAGGAAAACAGAACGATGGCGATAAGCAGGATGAAAGGCGGAACAGGACGATGGCCGGTTTTCTCAACCGGCCATGCCAGGGTGTCTCTCTTCGACATGTTGTTCTAGTACAGCAGTGTGACCGTCAGGGTCTTGCTGTAAGAGCCTGCCTTCAGGGACTGACCGTCTCCCGCCGATATCTTCCCGTTGATCGTGAAGGGGACCTCTGCGTTTGACGCGGCTTCCAGTTCCCCGGCGGTCGACTCCGATTCAGGAAAGACCGTCGAGTAGTCGTCCTTGTAAAGCTGGAACGCGAGCTTGTTGGTCTCGTCCGTGCCGTCGAGCAACATCTGCCGTTCTCCTTCTATGTAAAGCCTGTATTTTGTTCCTGTGACACACCTGTAACTCCACGACGCCTGCGCTATGGTTTCGGTGTTGCTCAGCGGGTCGTGCGGGCCGAATGCGAGATTCGTCCCCTGTGTCAGGAACTCACAGCTTGCGGAACACGTGGCGGATACTTGCAGGTTTGCGGTCTGCGATCCGGCCATGGCGTTCGCGCAGAACCCCGCCCCGACGACGATGAGTGCGAGACAGAACAACCCGGAAAGACTGGTAATGCGTTTCATTGCATCCTCCTTGCTGTTTATTTGTCTCTATTAATGTACGCAAACAGGGTCGAAGGGTTTGTTGACGTGCCCAATCAGACCTGAGAAGTGACGAATCGTTGGGATGTGGAGGGTTTTTGAACTGGCTACGCGAGGAGGTCCATGAATTCCTGTTCCGTGAGTATCGCGAGGCCGAGCTGCCTTGCCTTGTCGAGCTTGGAGCCGGCCTCTTCGCCGGTGACGACGTAGCTGACCTTCTTGCTCACCGACGAGGCGGTCTTAGCGCCGAGTTCCTCGACCTTTGCCCGCGCCTCGTCGCGGGACAGGGACGAGAGGGAGCCGGTGAAGACGAAGGTAAGGCCGGCCAGCTTCCGCGTGCCGCCCCGTTCGTACTCGAGCTTGACGCCGGCGGCCAGGATCCGTGCTATGGTCTCGCGGTTCTTCGGATCGCGGAAGAAGGCGGTGATGCTGCCCGCCGCCTCGGGACCGATCTCGGGTATGGCCAGCAGCATCTGTGTGTCCGCCGCCATGAGCTTGTCGATGGAGTCGAAGCGTTCGGCCAGAAGGTCCGCCGCGTGTTCGCCCACCTGGCGGATGCCCAGCGCGTTGATGAAGCGCGCGAAGGGCCTCTGCTTTGACGCCTCGATGGCGTCGATGATGTTCCCGGCTGATCTGTCGGCCATGCGCGCGAGGCCGGCAAGGGTTTCCTTCCTTATATAATAGAGGTCCGCCACGTCGCGGATGACCTGCCTGTCGACGAGCTGCTCCACGAGCTTCGTCCCCAGGCCGTCGATGTCCATGGCCCGCTTGGAGGCAAAGTGCTCGATGCTCCCCTTGATCTGGGCGGGGCAGTTGATGTTGACGCAGCGCCGAATGGCCTCTCCTGCGGGCCGCACCACCACCTCGCCGCAGACGGGGCATTTTTCGGGCATTCTGAAAGGCCCGGCCCGGCCCGGCCTTCCGGCATCGAGGACCCTGACGACCTCGGGGATGACGTCGCCCGCGCGGGTCACGATGACCCTGTCGCCCACCCTCACGTCCTTTCGCGCTATCTCGTCCTCGTTGTGAAGGGTGGCCCTTGAGACCTCCACCCCGCCCACGGTGACGGGTTTGAGGGCGGCGACGGGGGTTAGGGCACCCGTCCGGCCGACACTGACCAGGATGTCCTCGACCGTCGTCTCCTCTTCGATCGCTTCGAACTTGTAGGCGATGGCCCAGCGGGGTGAGCGCGAGACGGTTCCAAGAGTTGTCTGGTGATCGATCCTGTTCACCTTGATGACGGTGCCGTCTATCTCGTAGGGAATTTCCTCGCGGATGGACCTGATATGGTCGTAGTGGTCCACCACCTCATCGATGGTACGGCAGAGCCGGGTGTTGCCGTTGACCCTGAAGCCCCACGCTTTGAGGCGATCGAGGAATTCCATGTGGGTGGAGAAGGGGGCCTCCGAAACGTTGCCGGGGGCGTAGCAGAATATGTTGAGCTTCCTCGTCGCGGTGACCCTGGGGTCGAGCTGGCGGATGGAGCCTGCCGCCGCGTTTCGCGGATTCGCGAAGAGAGGTTCTCCCGTTTGCTCGCGCTGTCCGTTCAGGGCAAGGAACTCTGTCTTGCCCATGTAGACCTCTCCGCGGACCTCGAGGCGGGACGGCACGGGTGCGTCCCCATCGGTCCGAAGACGCAACGGAATGGCCCGGATCGTGCGCAAGTTCTGTGTCACGTCCTCGCCGACGTTGCCGTCGCCCCGCGTGGACCCCAGGGTGAAGATCCCCTCGATGTAGACGAGCTCCACGGCCAGGCCGTCTATCTTCACCTCCATGACGTATTCGACATCGCTCGTCCCGAGGAGCTTCGTGACGCGTCTGTGGAAATCCCTCACCTCCTCCTCGTCCATGGCGTTCTGCAGGCTCAGCATGGGGATGGAGTGCGGGACCGAGGTGAAGGCATCGAGGGGTCGCGACCCCACCCGCTGCGTCGGTGATGCGGGGTCCGCGAATTCCGGGTGTTCCGTCTCGAGGCGCGTAAGCTCGCGCATGAGGTCGTCGTATTCCCTGTCCGTCACCGCGGGGTCGTCGAGGACATAGTACCGGTAGTTGTGGTACTCCAGCTCCTCCCTGAGGTGCCCGATCCTTTTTTCGATATCTTCCCTGTCCATGCGTTCCTTCCTTCTTATGTCCGGAACCCGCCCGGGGGCCTGTCGATGATGTGTCTATCATATCGCAGGTGTCAATTTGGCGTCCACATATTTGCGGCGATGGTGTACCCGGGTGGTTTGAACGTGCGATATTCGGAGGAATATGGTAAACGATTTCAAAGACGTGCCGATAAGCCAGTTATACGGTGGCCGGCAGCGGCACCGAAGAAGGGACATCTATGAACCACAACAGGGCTGTTGAGGGGCCCAGAGACCGACAGGTCAGGATCGTCACGCTCCGGGTTTTCTTTGTTGTTCTGTTTTCCCTTATCATCGCGCCTGCCTTCGCGGTGGCCGAAGGGGAGGGCAGGGAGCCGTCGGGACTCGCCGCGATGCCCATCGAAGAGTTGATGGGGGTGGAGGTATCGACGGTACTCGGCGCGTCGCGGTACGAGCAGAGGATATCGGATGCTCCCGCCTCCATCAGCATCATCACCTCCCAGGACATAAAGCGCTACGGATACAGGACCATGGCGGACGTTCTCAACAGCGTGCCGGGGTTGTACGTCACGTCCGACAGGAATTACGGGTACCTGGGCGCGGGCGGTTTCCTGAGGCAGGGCGACTACAATACGCGAATGCTGCTGCTTGTCGACGGCCACAGGATGAACAACAACATTTACGATACCGCGGCGGTGGGCAACGATCTCATCCTTGACCTCGACCTCGTGGACCGCATCGAGGTGATACGGGGGCCGGGGTCGTCGCTCTACGGGAGCAACGCCTTCTTCGGTGTCATCAACGTCATAACGAAGGGTGCGGGCCACGTGAGCGGTCTGGAACTATCGGCCGAAGCGGGCAGCTCGGATGCGAACAAGCAGAGGGCCACCTTCGGCCGCGCCTTCGGCAGGGGATTGGAGATGGTGCTGTCGGCGACCCGCTACAGCAGCAGGGGACAGAGCCTGTACTACAAGGAATATGACAGTCCGGCGACGAATTCGGGGCGGTCCGACGGCAATGACCACGAGGGATACTCATCGTTCTTCACCAACCTCAGGATCCACGGCCTCGACGTTCAGGCCGCCTATGGTTCCCGCGCCAAGGGCATCCCCACGGGGGCCTGGGGAACCGTTTTCAATGACGACAGGACGAAGTCGACCGATACCCAGGGCTACATAGACGTCAGGTACCGCAGGGCGCTCAAGGACAACCAGGACCTCTCGGTGAGGGTCTTTTACGATTATTACCGCTATGACGGGAAATACCTCTTCGACTATCCGCCCCTTACCATGAACAGGGACCTTGCGGTGGGCAAATGGTGGGGAACGGAGGCGTTCTACAAGACCCGGATAAAAGACCGGCACACCGTGATAGCGGGATTGGAGTACCGGGATAACCTTGTACAACAGCAAAAGAACTATGACGACAGTCCCCATGCGGTCTACCTTGACGACGACAGGGGATCGTACAGCCTGGGCGCCTACGCCCAGGGAGAGTTCGTAGTCACCGACAGGGTGCTTGTCAATCTGGGCGCCCGGTACGACCACTACAAGGATTTTTCGGGGAGGCTGAACCCCAGGGCCGCGCTCATATGGAACCCCATGGAAAAGACGACGGCGAAGCTCATCTATGGTGAGGCCTATCGCATACCCAACACCTACGAGCTGTACTACACCGACGGGAACGTGACGCAGGGGGCAAACCCCGGCCTCGACCCCGAGACGATCAGGACCTACGAGCTCGTTCTCGAGAAATACGTGAAAGACTTCCGCCTGTGCCTTTCCGGGTTCTACTATGATGTGGAGAATCTTATAAGCCAGCAGATCGACCCCGCCGGGCTCATGGTCTTTGCCAACACGGGAAGGGCCGAGGGTAAGGGTATCCAGTTCGAGATGGAGAGGAAGTGGCTTGCTGGTTTTTCGGGACGGTTCTCCTACTCGTTTCAGGAGGTCTCGAGCGATCAGGACGGCGTTGAGTTTGCGAATTTTCCGAAACATCTCGTCAAGCTCAATGTTTTCGGCCCGGTGATCAGGAACTGGCTCGGCGCGGGAATGGAGATACAGTACGCGAGCGCGCAGAAGAACCTCGACGGTACCCGCGACGGGGGTTACACCCTGGTGAACGCCACGCTGCTCAGTGAGAGGATCTTCAGGGATCTCGACCTCTCTTTCAGCGTTTACAACCTCTTCGATAAGAAGTACAGCAATCCCGGGTCGCGTGAGCATGTCCAGAGCGACATCGAGCAGGATGGCAGGACCTTCAGGCTGAAGGCGACGTACCGGTTCTAGAAAGATGAAGACCCTGTTGATCATAGCGGTCCTTTGGGGATTCGCACTTACGGTCCAGCCGGATTCCCTTCACGCCCAAGTCCGGGAGTTCGGCGAATACGACGTGAAGGCGGTGTTCATGGCGAACTTCTTCAAGTTCGTCGAATGGCCTTCCCCGGTCCGGGAATACAGGATGTGCATTTACGGTTCGGACCCCTTCGGAGAGAGTATGCGGATCGTGGAAGGCATGACGGTGCGGGGACGGACCCTGGAGGTCAGAAGGCCGGCGTCCTTACGTTCCCTCGGCGACTGCCACGTGCTTTTCATCTGCTCATCGGAGAGACGGCGCATCCATACCATTCTCGACGCGGTCAGGGGTATGGACCTCCTGACCGTGGGAGACACGGAGGGTTATGCGCAGGAAGGGGTCATGGTGAATTTCTACATAGAGGCAAGCAAGGTGAAGTTCGAGATCAATCTCAGGTCGATACAAAGCTCCCGCATCACGGTCAGCTCCCAACTCCTTAAGCTGGGAAGGGTGGTGGACGGTGAGTAGGAGCAGGGACCTGCGCTCCCGGGCAATGGCTCTTTTCAGGAATCTGCCCCTGAAGCGCAAGCTCATTCTTATCCATCTCATTTCCACGATAGCCATCCTGGCTTTTGTCGGGACGATCATTACCGTCAACGAGGTGCTGTCCGCGCGGAAGACCTTCATATCCGATTCGGAAGGGCTCATGGAAGGTCTGGCGAAGAACAGTGCGGCGTCCCTCGTCTTCCGCGATCAGAAGGACGCCGAGGAGACCCTGAGGGTCCTTCAGGCGTTTCCCGATGTCCGGTACGCCGCTATCATCGACAAGGCTGGGGCCATGCAGGCCGAGTACAGGCGCGACGCGTCGCCCGGCGAGATTCGCCGGGGGAGGGGACTTGGGAGCGGGTACGGCTTCGGTCTCTCGGAGGCGTGGTTCTCTCGTGCCGTAACGCTGGACAGTGAACGGGTAGGATCTGTTTATCTTCTCCGCGACCTGACGAGGCTCTATGGGAACCTCTATCGGAACATCGGGATCCTGGCCCTTGCCGTCATCGCGTCCCTCGTCATCGGATACTACCTTTCTCTTTACCTCCAGCGGATGGTTACCGACCCCATGACCAGGCTCCTCGGGATGATGAAGACCATCGCCGACAGGCAGCAGTACGAGTTGAGGGCAGATGCGGCGGGGAAGGACGAGATAGGTGACCTCGCGCGGGGTTTCAATGATATGCTTCAAAAGATAGAGGAAAGGGACACGGAACTGACCGCGCACCGCCAGCACCTGGCCGAACTGGTGCGGAAGCGCACGGAGGAGCTCGTCAGGGTGAACGCGGAGTTGACGCGGGAGCTGGAACAGCGTGAAAGGTTCGAGCAAGCCCTCGGCGAATCGGAGAAACGCTACCGTGCCATCTTCGAGAACACGGGCAATGCGAGCATCATTATCGAAGAGGATTCCACGATCTCTCTCGCGAACGCCGAGTTTGCCCGCCTCTCGGGATACGATCTCGATGAGGTGATCGGCAAGAGGTCCTGGACGGAATTCATCCACCCCGACTTCGTGGAGCAGCTGAAGGAGTACCATGCCCTTCGGAGGATGAGCGGTGACGGCATTCCGAGCGGTTACGACGTCAAGGCCGTCGACAGGTCCGGCAGGACGCTTGAGGTGCATCTCACGGTGGGTCTCTTGCCTGACTCCAGGAAGACCATCGCGTCGATCCTTGACATAACGGAATGGAAGGCCATGGAAGTCCAGCTTCTGCAGTCCCGGAAGATGGAGGCCGTGGGACAGCTCGCAGCGGGTGTCGCCCACGATTTCAACAATATCCTGACGGCCATCATCGGCTATGGCAGTGTCCTGCAGATGAGCCTCAGCGCGGAGAGCCCCGAGAGGACATACGTGGATTCCATACTTCACGCCGGGCAGAAGGCCGCCGCGCTCACACAGGGCCTTCTTGCCTTCGGCAGGAAGCAGGTAATAGCTCCCCGGGAGATCGATCTCAACGATGCCGTCAGGAACATGGAGGGGCTTCTGCGGAGAATGATCGGTGAGGACGTGGAGCTGAGGTGCCGTTACCGCCCGGAGGAGACGGTGGTCCTTGCCGACTCCGGGCAGATAGGGCAGGTGCTGATGAACCTGGCGACGAACGCCCGGGACGCGATGCCGGGCGGTGGTCTCCTGTTGATAGAGACATCGGTCGTTACCGTCGGGAGGGACTCCGGAGGGGAGGACGCGGGCATGGAGCCCGGGAGCTATGCCCTTCTCACGGTGAGCGACTCGGGGACGGGCATACCGGAGGAGATCGTGGAGCGCATCTTCGAGCCTTTCTTCACCACAAAGGGGGTGGGGCAGGGGACGGGCCTCGGGCTCTCGATCGTCTACGGGATCGTTACCCAGCACTCCGGGCATGTCCATGTTCGGAGCAAACCGGGAATAGGGACCGTCTTTTCCGTCCATCTTCCTCTCATCAAAGGCGCTCACGCGGCCGCGGTCGATGTGGATCCCTCCATATCGACGGGACTCACCGACGGGACGGAGACGATCCTCCTTGCCGAAGATGACGAAATGGTGCGGAGATTCATCGGGATGGTCCTTACGGAGCGCGGCTACGAGGTCATCGAAGCCCGGGACGGAGAGGAGGCCCTGCGCATCTTCGAAGACCGCGGGGACTCTGTCGACCTGCTCCTTCTCGATGTCGTCATGCCGGGGATGAGCGGGAAGGCGTTCTATGACAACGCCGAAAGGATGAGGCCCGGCGTCAAGGCCATCTTCATGAGCGGCTATACCGCGGACATCATCCACAGGAAGGGCGTGCGGGAGGAAGGGGTACACTTCATCTCGAAGCCCATCATTCAACAGGAACTGATGAGGAAGATCCGGGAAGTGCTGGACGCATAGAACGGTGTTCAAGGCCAAAGAAGGTTCAAGAGTTCAAGGGTTCAAGGGTTCAAGGGGGTTTGGGGGGGGATGGGAAGGCGGGGGCAGATTGGTCCCGGAAGTACCTCGCAGGGCGTTGCCTGTTCGTGAAATTTGTCTTGACAAACAGGGTGTATGGCTGTAATTTGGTTGTACTTTTTGAGCTGGAATTTTGCCGAATCCAACCGAATGAGGTTAATACGTGATCAAGTCACTGAAACTGAGATTCATTCTCATTGCTGTTTTCCTCGTCGTTTCCATCGTTTACTGCCTTCCCAATGTTGTGGAGCTCGAGGGCGTCTGGAAGAAATACCTTCCCAGCGATAAGATCCACCTCGGGCTTGACCTGAAAGGCGGCATGCACCTGCTCCTCGAGCTCGATACGACAAAGCTCATGGACAACATAACCGACCGGCGGGTGAGCGCCCTCAAGGACGGCATGATCTCCGACGGCGTGAGGTTCCTCGGCATAGACAGAAAAGGGAGCAGCATTCACGTCTCTATCAGGCCCGACCAGAAAGAGAAGCTCTTCAATGTTGTGGGGAACAAGTTCCCGGACCTCAAGGCCGGCACGGCGAAGGCGGAAGGGGATCTTTTGAATATCGAGTTCCTTCTGCCCGAGAAAGAGCTTGCCTCGATCAAGGAGAACGCCGTCAACCAGGCCCTGGAGACGATACGCAACAGGATCGACCAGTTCGGTGTGTCGGAGCCTGTGATCGTGAAACAGGGAGAGAACCAGATACTGGTGCAGCTCCCGGGCGTGAAGGACCCCGACAGGGCGCTCGAGCTCATAGGCAGAACGGCACAGCTGGAATTCAAGCTCGTCGACGAAGAGGCCATGAGACAGGGCGGCGAGACCGGGGCAATACCCGCGGGCAGCGAAGTCCTCAAGATCAGGTCCAAGAACAAGGAGACGGGTATTGAGACCACAGCCCCCATCGTTCTGAAGAAACAGGCCGTCCTGACGGGCGAGCTTTTGACGGACGCACGGGTCCACATGGGCAGCGGGGATATCGGCAGCGAGATATCGGTGGGCCTCGAATTCAACAGCGAAGGCGGGAGGATCTTCGACAAGGTGACGGCGGAGAACGTGAACAGGAGACTTGCCATAGTCCTTGACAACACCGTCTATTCGGCACCGCAGATCCGCGAGAGGATCTCCGGCGGCAAGGCGTCCATCACCGGCGGCTTCACGCTCAATGAGGCAAAGGATCTTGCCATCGTGCTTCGGGCGGGCGCCCTCCCGGCGCCGGTGAAGGTGGTGCAGAACATCACCATCGGTCCGACGCTCGGTCAGGACTCGATCAATAAGGGCATGCTGGCCACGCTCCTCGCGACCCTCTTCGTTGTCATATTCATGATCGTCTACTACCGGTATTCGGGCATCATCGCCAATATCGCCCTTGGACTTAACCTCATATATCTGCTCGGTGTGTTCAGCGCCTTCAAGGCCACGATGACCCTGCCCGGCATAGCAGGTATCGCGCTCACCATCGGCATGGGCGTCGATTCCAATGTCCTCATCTTCGAGAGGATACGCGAAGAGCTGCGGTTGGGGAAGACGGTCCGGGCGGCGGTTGACGGGGGCTACGCCAAGGCGTGGGTGGCGATATTCGACTCCCACATCACCACGCTCATCACGGCGGCCGTCCTCTTCATATTCGGAACAGGGCCGATAAAGGGTTTCGCGATAACCCTGATCTTCGGCATGATCATAAATCTCTTTACCGCGGTGTTCGGATCGAAGACCATCTTCGACTGGATACTCGTGAAATTCAAACCCAGAACACTGAGTATATGAGGCGGCGCCCATGATGGAGCTCATTAAAGATACGAAAATAGATTTCATCTCGCTAAGGAAGAAGGCATTTGCCATATCGGCGATACTCGTGGCCGTGGGGATATTCTCTTTTATCATGATCTCTCTCGGCAAGGCCAACCTCAGCATCGACTTCACGGGCGGCACGAACGTGCAGGTGAGGTTCGCCGAGAAGGTCAATATCGGCGACCTGAGGTCCGCCCTGGAGAAGGGCGGTATTGACGATGTGCAGATCCAGGAGGTCAGCGGAACGCGGGATTTTTTCATCAAGACGAAGCTTTCGGACACGGAGAAGGAGTCCCTCACAACGAAGATAACCTCCATCCTGTCGACGCAGTTGAAGGGCGCCAAATTCGAAATGCTGGGAAGCAACATGGTCGGTCCCGGCGTAGGCCAGTCGCTGAAGAAATACGCCATCATCGCCATCGTTCTGGCCCTGCTCGGGATCATCATCTACATTGCCTGGAGGTTTACCTTCCTATCGGGCATCGCGGCGACCATCGCCACCTTCCACGATGTTCTCGTTATAGCGGGGGTTTTCTACTTCCTCAACAAGGAGTTCAATCTCCTCATCATCACAGCTCTTTTGACCATAGCGGGATATTCCCTCCAGGACACGGTCGTTGTCTTTGACCGCATCAGGGAGAACTCGGGCAAGATGAAATCCCGCGAGGATTTTGGCAGTATCATCAACGCGAGCATCAACGAGGTCCTTTCCAGGACGATCGTCACGGGTATCAGTACCCTTATCAGTCTAGCCGCCATTATGATCTTCGGCGGGGAAGTGCTCTTCGATTTCGCCTTCGCGCTTTTTCTTGGCCTCATTGTGGGCACTTACTCTTCGATCTTCGTGGCGAGCCCGATTCTCTATGCATGGCGCCAAAAGATCCGTTAACGGTAACGTTGCCGTTCAGACACCCAGGAAAGATGTAATGCGGACGATCTGCTGCAGACTCGTGCGGCCGGGGGAGATTGCGTGAAGGCGAAGCTGGAAGAGGTCCTGAAGGAGAAGGAGAGGGAACTCAAGCTCTACCGCAGGTTCCTCGACCTCAGGAGCTATTGCGAGAAAAAGGTCTTCCCGCGGATAGACGCTCCCATCGCGGAGCACGTGGAAACCTTGAAGGGCATCATCGAGAAACTCATCCCGGACCCCAAGGACCGCACGGAAGAGATGTTCTCGGGCGAGATCTTCGCCCTCCTCGGGACGATCTACCTCCACGATGTTTCCCTGATGAGGGAGTTCGACTGGCCGCTCAACGGGAACATACTCAACGCCCGGGACATGGATGTGAAGGGCGTCTTCATGAACTACGAGCTGGCGCGGCGCCTCGAGATCCCGGAGGGTGCCGTGGAGGCCATCAATGCCCTGAGCTATGCGCATCTCGTCAAGAAGGTCCCCCTTGAGACGGAGATAACGGATAACACCTCCAAGGCCATAATACGGAACATGAAGGTCTTTGAGTACCTTTTCAACTTCGCCCATCTCCTCGTGGACGTTTTCTTTACCGATCTGTCCCACAACCGCTTGAAGAGGTACAGTGACCACGAACTGGCCTTGAGGCCGGGAGAGGCGGTGCTCGATGTCGACAGCCGGGAGGGGATCATTTCCATAGAGTACAACAGCAGGGTCCCTTATGAAGCGCACATGCTCGAGAGTGTGAAACGGTACGTGGAAAGCATGTTCGTAAGGTTCAAGAACCACGTCAACGGGAAACTCGGATTCCAGTACCGCGAGATCGTGTGGATCATCACCAGCAACTTCTATTACGAACGCGACGTCTTCAGGATACCGAAGGTCTCGCCATACTTCGAATTCGAGGGTGTGCCCGTGCAGCGCTGGGATGAGGCGTCCATCGTCCTCGACAGGCTCTTTAACGAGCGTTCCGTTGTGGTGGCGGGCGAGGTGTCGGCGGGCAAGACCACACTGCTCACGTACTTTGTCCTGCCGCAGCTCACCACTGTACACGAAAACGTCTATTACTGCGAGCTCTGGTCGCAGCCGACAAAGGAATTGCGCGATGTGATAGGAAAGCGCCACAGGATCCCGCGGGTGGACGACCTCGACATAACTTCACTGAGCAAGACACTCCTCAAAAGGGGGCCGTGCTTTTTCATCATCGACGGCCTGGAAAAGATCGTTTTCATGGAACAAGGAGAACGGGAAAAGCTGGTGCGCTTTGTCGAGTTCATGCTCGGGGAGCCGGGGGCCTACTTTGTGCTTTGTGGTGAGAAGGAGACATTCTTTGACTGGTACCGCGTGTTCCAGGGTATGCAGATATCCTCTCTCTATGAGCTGAAGGCCTTCGAGAGGACATCCTACGGGCACAGGCCGGCAAACCCGCGGAGGATAGAAGGCCACGCACGGACCCTTCCCCTCGATGAAGATCTCCCGAGGAGCGCGACCGAGACGGATAGTTTCGTGCGGGAGGCTTTACAGGGGATCGAGAATGACGGCGACCTTGCCCTTATCATGTCGGTCTTTGTGGACGCCGCCGGCCCTATCATGAAAAGGTACGATGTTGACGACATTCACGGCGAGACGGCGATTCCCCACGAGGGGATCATGCCTCTCGTGTCCTCCCTGAAAGAACGCGGGATCCTCCGGGAGGCCGAGTACCAGGGAATTTCCTATTATGTTCTCGCCAACAGGGTTCTCAGGGAACCGCTCTGGCGCATCCTCGATCTCGGCCGGTTCGAGGAGAAGAAGATGCTTCGTAACAGCCTCGGCAATTTTATTGTAAACGAGACCTTTCTTGATGACGAGACCCTGGACCTCGCGGAAAGATGGCAGGACCGGATCGTTATGTCGAAGGAAGAAATGGGTGTCACCCTCGCAAGTCTCATCGCGCGGGGAAGGGATTGGAGGGTCCTTTTCGAAACCGCGAACAGGTCGGAACGGGGCATCGACATCCAACCCATCCTGAAGCTTCTCTACAGTGAAGACGTGGAGAAGAGAAAGGATGCCATCAGCATCCTCGTGGAGATCAACGATAAGGATATGATCAACCCCTTGCTGTTGCACCTCAAGGAAGAGGACGTCCTGGAGATCAAGGACCTTGTCATTCAAGGCATCAGCCAGACGGGCAAGAAGAGGGCCATCATCGCCATCATGAATACCCTGAAGGAGATAGGGGACAGGGACGTGAAGCTCCGAGCCCTCAGCTTTCTCCAAACCCTCTTCGGCGACAACTCCCACAACATCCTCGCCGAGATCAAAGAGATCGAAGAAGACCCGCTCATCACGAAAAGGATCAACGAACTCCTCAGAGCCTGAACCCTTGAACCCTTGAACCGTCTTCCTATCCTATTTTCTCCGCGCCGTGCATGTACGGTCGTAAGGCCTCGGGGATGGTTATTGTGCCGTCTGCGTTCTGGTAGTTCTCCATGACGGCCATGACCGTCCTGCCTATGGCGAGGCCGGAGCCGTTCAGGGTGTGGACGAGCTCCGTCTTTCCTCCCTGCCTGCGGAAGCGGATCTTCGCCCGGCGGGCCTGGAAGTCGGTGAAGCAGCTGCATGAGGATATCTCACGGTAGATGTCCTGCCCGGGGAGCCAGACCTCGATGTCGTAGGTCTTGGCCGAGGAGAACCCGAGGTCTCCTGTGCACAGGGCGCTGACACGGTAATGGATATTGAGCTTCTTGAGAACGTCCTCGGCATCGAGCAGGAGGCCCTCCAGCTCGTCGAAGGAGTTGTCGGGGTGGGCGAACTTGACGAGCTCCACCTTGTTGAACTGGTGCTGGCGCGTAAGCCCCCGGGTGTCCTTCCCGTGGGCCCCCGCTTCCTTGCGGAAACAGGGGGTGTACGAGACATACTTGACGGGGAGTTCCTCTTCCTTGAGTATCTCGTCGGCATGGATGTTGGTCACGGGTACCTCGGCGGTGGGTATGAGGAAGTAGTCCACCCCCTCGAGGTGGAAGAGCTCTTCCTCGAACTTGGGCAACTGGCCCGTGCCCGTCATCGAGGCGCGGTTGACCATGAAGGGAGGCAGCACTTCGGTATATCCGTGCTCCCCGACGTGGAGGTCGAGCATGAAGTTGATAAGGGCCCGCTCGAGGAGTGCCCCCGGGCCCTTGTAGAGGGTGAAACGCGAACCGGTGATCTTGGCGGCACGCTTGAAATCGAGTATGTCGAGGCCCTCGCCGAGGTCCCAGTGGGCCTTCGGTGTGAAGGCGAAGGAAGGCTTCTGACCCCAGGTCTTGACGACCGTGTTATCCTCGTCCGTCGACCCCAGGGGAACCGAGGGGTCCGGTATGTTGGGAATGACGAGGAGAAGCTGCTCCCATTCCTCTTCAACGGCCTTGAGACCGTTCCCTGTCTCCTCGATCCTCCTGCCCAGCGAGCGCTGGTACTCTATCTTATCGGCGGCATCGGCACCGGACTTCCTCAGTTTCGCTATCTCGTTGGAGAGGGTGTTCTTCTCGTTCTTCAACTTCTCCGTTTCCTGGATAAGCCTGCGGCGCTCCCCGTCGAGCTCGACGAGCCTGCCGGCATCGAATGAGGCCTGCCTTTTCGCCAGCGCGGCATTCACCGCCTCTATGTTCTCGCGGATCATTCTTGGGTCGATCATTTAATCCTCCAACATCTGAGAGTTGAACTCTATCGGTTTGTAGGTGTAGACGGTCCCGCCTATGGTAAAGATGGCCTGGCCCGCGGCGAGGAGCTGAACGTCCTTCGCCTTCGTGAAGTTTGCAAGAAAGGAGTTGACGATGGCATAGACCGTCTGTATCTCCATCAGCGGATCGAGTTTCAGAAGGGCTATGTCGGGCGTGAAGTTGAGTATCACCGTTCCCTCCATGTCGGCCGCGAAATCGGTAAGGGAGAGGGTGTCGGGAAGGACCTTGCCCGTCTTGAGGGCCGACATGATGGCATCGGCCTTTTCCCTGTCGGTGAGCGTGTTCTTGACGGGGACGGCTTTCAGGCTCAGCTTTGCCGCCGGGGAAGGATAATAGATCTTGAGCTCGTTCACTTCCGCTACGACCACCGTCTTCGGGGGCCTCGCCAGCCTGGCGTAGCGGTAGGCGAAAAAGCCGGCCGCCGCTGCAACTATGACCACCAGGACAACGATGTAGGGAGTGCGGATGAGTTTCCTGCGCGCCGGGGGTCTTCCCCCGATATAGATGTCCTGCTTCTTCCCTCTCATCGCATGTCTCTTTTGAGCTCCTCGATGAGCTCATTGGAGCTCATTACGCGGAAGATGGGATACAGCACGTTCTTGCGGTAGGCGTCGAGGAAATTCTCATGGATCTCTCTCTTGTAAGCGGCGCTCATGTCCTCGAGGATGATGGTCGCGAAGTCGTTGCATATGGCATCGAGGGCGGTGGCGAGCACACAGAAATGGGTGTTGATCCCTCCCACCGCCACGGTGTCGACGCCAAGGGTCCGGAGCGTCTGGTCGAGGTCTGTCTTAAAGAAGGCGCTGAATCGCCGTTTGTCGAGGACGATGTCCGACGGCTGGGGTTCCAGCTCGGAAAGCGGTTTCGTCCCTTCCGTTCCCCGGATAGCGTGGGGTTTCATGCGGCCTTCGAAGATGAAATCATTTTCCAGGAAGCTGTCGCAGGCAAAGATGACGGGGATATCGAGGCCCCGGACGATCTTGAGGAAGTCCCGGACGACGGGGACGATCTTCTCTTCTTCCTTGATGCCCGTGATGGGTTTGGTGTAGTTGCCTTCCAGCATGTCAACGATGATTATGGCGGGTTTCATGATCTGTCCTTTCGTGGATCCCTGAGAAAGAGGCTGACGAAATTATCTCGCAGGAGTGGCGCCAGTTCACCGGTCTTAACGCCGCGCTCCTTCGCCATGGCCTCGATGGTTATCTTTACATGGGAGGGGATGTTCCGTTTTCCCCGGTGCGGTACGGGTGACAGGAAAGGTGCGTCGGTCTCGGCAAGGAGCCGGTCGACGGGAACGAAACGCACGACGTCCCTCAAGCCTCCGGCGGTCTTGTATGTGACCGTTCCGGGGATGGAGATGAAAAATCCCATGTCCAGGAACTGACGGGCGGCCGGCACGTCGTAGGAGTAGCAGTGGATCACCCCGTAACCCGAAGGGTACTCCTTCTTCAGGATGTCGAGGGTCCGCTCCTTCGACTCGCGAGAGTGGACGATGATGGGCAGTCCGAGTTCCTGTGCCAGACCGAGCTGCCTGATGAAGACCTTCTCCTGGACCTCGCGGGGCGAGTGGTTCTTGAAGAAATCGAGGCCGACCTCCCCGTAACCCACTATCCTGGGATGCCTCGCCGCCTCGCGGATGACGTCCTCGGTCCTTTCGCTGAAGTCCTTCGCGTTATGAGGGTGGATGCCGATGGCCCCGTAGATGAAAGGATACCTCTCGATGAGTCCTCGCACCTTTCCGAAATAAGATTCCTCCGTCCCGACGGTGAGGACATACTCAAGCCCCTCGTCGACACAGTTCCTGACGACAACATCCAGGTCCCTGTCAAAATCCTCCATCTCAAGATGGCAGTGAGAATCAACGAACATGTCTGTTTATAACATGAAGACCGTTCAAGGTTCAAGGAAGTGAAGACCGCGAAGACCGTTTCAGGGTCCGGGGTTGTTCCTGCTTTTAGCTTAAAACGTAAAACCTAAAACCTAAAACCTAAAACGGTCTTCTATCCCTGGAACCGCTTTTACATGTGACACAGGTTTCTTGCCGTGCAGTCCGCGCAGCGGTCGGTGTCGAAGGCCTCGAAGGGGTTGTCCGGGTCGAGCATGTGACTTATCACCGTTTCGATGCCTGAAGTGTAAGCGTCGAAAAGGCGTATGTTCTCCTTTTCGTCCTTTCCCTTCAGAAAGACCTCGTCGGTATTGTTGCCGAGCAGTATCAGTGCGGCGTCAACCCTCTCGACGGGTATGTTCCTCTCCGCCGAGAAGATGTGGATATAGATGGGCAGCTGGAATGAGGGAACGTGATCGTGGATGGACCGGATGTCGCCAAAATCCGCTTTTTCCATGATCCTTGGCGGATACTGTCTCGTTGTGCCCGTCTTGTAGTCGAAGACGGTGTACCTGGCGGACGTGATGTCGCGGTCGACGCGGTCGATGCGTCCGTAGAGAGAGACGGCGGAGCCCCGTATCTCCAGGCGTTTTCTGAAACCCTCCTCCAGGCATTCTATGGCCACGGGTTCGTTCAAGGTCCTCATGTGGCGTCTCAGGAAGGAATCCAGCTTGTACGAGGCTATGCGCTGGAAGAGATAGTAGTCTCCCGACCCCGGAATGTCTTTGAAATTCTTTTCCAGCGCCCTCTGCAGGCTTTCCCGGAGGCCGTCCTCGCTCTTTCTGGTCAGGGTGAGTCCGAGGTAGGGGCTGAAGGTGTCGCTGAGGATGCGGTGAATGATGGTGCCGCGGTCCGTCGCCTCTATGTCGCCGGAGAAGACCCTGCGTTCCTCGAGGCCCATGAGGCGCGTGAAATAGAAGAGCAGAGGGCATCGCACGTAGGTGTCGATGGCACTCGGCGACAGAACGCTGTTCGTGAGGGCGCGAAGCACGGTCCGGGTTTTTTCGATGACGGGGGAGGATGCCTGTCTTCTCAGGTTGACGGGGACCGGTTCCTGCCGAACGGGAATGACATCCAGCCGTCTCTGCCTCTTCTCCTCTTCCCAGAGGATCTCCTCAATGTACCTGCTTCTCGACCTGTCATCGGAGTTGCGGTATATGAGATGGACCTCCCCGGCGCTTCCCACGAGGCGGTAGAAATTGTACCTGTATATAGCCTCCGTGAATTCGGGGGGCGGGATGCCCAGCGTTTCGAAGACACCGGCAGGGATCACGGGGCTTACCTCCCTCGGCCCCGGCAGGACGCCCTCGTTGACATCGAGGATGATGACCCTATCGAAAGATATGTTCCTCGATTCGAGCATGCCGATGATCTCGAGCTCCTCCACGGGGTGCGTGTCGAAGGGCAAGGCCGTGCCTTCCAGGTGATGAAGGGTGAGGTCACAAATGGCGCGCGCGTTCTCAGCCGGCTCGCCGGACAGGGGCAGGGAACTGAAGAGGGAGGCTTTCAGAGAGCCCAGGGCCCCGAAGATGCTCTCGAAGATCGTCCCTGAGAGTACGTAGGAGCGCACGTCCGTCTTAAAGATTATCGCTTCCAGGGCCTCCTCCAAAGCCACAGCGACGTCTCCCACGGTGGTGACGTTCTCGAAATTCCGGAAGAAGAGCCGGTGCACCTCAAGGAGCGCTTCGAAATGTCCCTCCTGTCCCGAAGAAGATATGAAGGCCGCCGCGGCCTTCTCTATATCTCCGAGGCTCACAAGCGACCGGCCCGCCAGCAGGCCTTTTCCGGTCTCGTCCGACAGGGAGCGCTCCACGTGCACGAGGAGGCTCCTGAGACCCGAGTCGGATTCCAGGTTCTTTATGAAGGGATGGAGGACCACGGCGAGATATCGCGGCGAGGGGTATTGTCCGTCGGTCCTTCTCTCGACCCGTGCGGCGAGGATGGCGCGCGTGAGATCAAAGATGGGTGTCCTGTCCACGGGGTAGCCAAGGGAGATGTTGCACCGCAGTTCGGTCCTGTCGGCGACGAAACTGAGGAGCGGGAAGAGGGGATCAGCCTCGGGAAGGACGATGGCGGTCTTTTTTCGGGGCGCTTCCTGGAGGATGCGGTATGCCTCGAGGACCTCTGCGTGCGTGTCGTGGCCAGCGTGAAGGCTGACCGCCGGACGGCCGCCTTCAGCGGCGTGCCCGTATTCCACCTTTGCCTTGAGATGCCCCACGAGGTCCTTGAGCACCGGCCAGTCCTCCGGGTCGCCGGAGAGGAGAACCGTGGCCTGCCCGGCGTCCCAGAAGGACCTGAGCACGTGTCTCTCCCCCCCCGTGAGGCCGAAGAGCCCGGCGAAGACCACCCGGCGAAGGTCATCGGGGACACGCTCACCTGTCTCTTCAACCGCTGCTATGCGTTTTGTACCCCTCGTGAACCACCGGCCATCGGCCAGAACGCGGTGGAATTCTCTCCTGAGCAGAGAGATGTTGGACAGGAGTTCGTTGATGCTTTGAGGCACATCGTAGCCGATGGACGCGTTCCTCTCCACGTTGACGAGGGCGCTGTTGTCGATCCCCTCCATATCGAGCCTGTCGATGAAACTGAGGAGGTGTCTTCCCCAGTGCAGGAAATCACCAAATTCCTTCCTGGCGAAGGCGTGGCGGTCGAAGACCCTGAGGGACCGTATCAGGCCGAAGAGGATAAAGACAGCGTCGCTCTGATCGATGTCGGCGAACCCGGGGTTCCGCCTCCGGGCTATCTCGCCGATGAACTCTTCCAGGGAGAAGCAACGGGGAGGGAAGAAGGTCCTCGGGCCCTTCATGGCTGCCAGTCTGGCCTTGAGATAAAGGGAAGGGCGCTTCCCCGGAAACACGATGACCCTGTCTTCGCCGCTTGAGACATCGGTCCCGATGATGCTGGCGATCTCTTCGATGATGTCCGAGGCGAAGGGTATGGAGCGCAGCACACTGCTCATATCCTGACGACCTCCCCGTCATCGAGGTACAGAAGGAAGCCTCTCACGTCCCGGTCTGGATATACCTCGGAGAGGAGCCTGCCGTAACGGCTCACCTGGCCAACATGGGTGTCGGAGCGGATCTCCCCGGTCTTGTAATCGATCACCTCCACCAGGCCGGGCCTTAGGATGATCCGGTCCATTTTGAAGGTGTTGCCGTTCCCGTCCACTATCTCCCTCTCGTTGAAAAAGGAGACGTCCGGTCCGGTCTCGAAGAAGGGCCGGAAACGATCGTTTGCAAAGAAGGCCTTCAGCGACCGCCCGACCTCCTGGGCAGCGTCGGGTATGCCTTCATGGACCGCGGCGGTCCTGGCAAAGGCTTCAATGGTCTCATCGCCGATGGGCAAAAACCCGATCCAGGAGAGGGCCCGGTGTATGGCATTACCTTTCTTTCGCGCCCTGACCGCGTGCCGTGACAGGTGCCCCGGGTCGGAGATGCTCCCCTTGAGCTTCACGGCCCACGCCGGCTCGCCGGTGAAATCGCTGAAAGAAGCCGGAGAACCGGACCCCGGTGAGGCGGCATCTTCGTCCCCTCTAGCTGTCATCCTTGCCCGCCCCAGGACGATCACCCCGTCCTTCGCGGCGGACCGGAAGGCCTTCATTCCAAAGATGTGGTCGATGAGGTGGTTCTTCTGTCTTTTCCTGTCGGTGAGAAGGATATACAGTTCCTCCTCGGCACGCGTGAAGGCGACATAGAGGTTATTGAGCTCGTCGGCGAGATACTCCCGTTCCTTATTGCTGTACAGGGCGGCAAGCTCGGGTGAGACCCCGGTGTACTCCTTTTTCAGGTAGAAGAGCCTGAGACCGTCATCACCGGATTGGAAACACCGCTGCTTGTCCCTGCCCGATGACGCGGAGAAGGACGTCAGGGTCACGAAGGGAAGTATGACAACGGGGAACTGGAGCCCCTTCGCCTTGTGTATGGTGAGTACCCTCACGGCATTGAGCGAATCAGGGGTACGCAGGAGGAAGGCCTTTTCGCTATCGGAATTGCCGTATGGTGTTCTCCGGGATCCCTCTTCCAGGAAGTCGATGAAACCGGCAAGGCTGCCGTTCCCGGAGCGCTCCCTTTCCCTGACCAGTTCCAGGAGATGCAGGAGATAGGGCACATCGTCGGGGAAACGGGCAAGAACCTCCCAGTGCCTGTAGAAGTTCACCAGGAGGTCGTAGAGGGGCATATAGCCGACGCGGGAAAGAAAACCCGCGAATTCCTTCTCGAAGATGGCCCCGTGATCGGACTTGAACAGGAGGTACAGGAATTGGCCCCGGTCAGCAAGACATCTTTCCGAGAGCCACGCGGACATCGGGCCCGTTCCGGAGCCGGTCCTGGCTGTGAATATCCGTCCCGTTATGAAGGACGCGAAGGAAAGGTTGTCATCGGGTTTGTCCAGGAACTTGAGAAAAGAGATGACCTCCCGGATAAGGGCGTTGTTCCTGATACTGACGGTGTGCTCCGACTCAACGCTGAGCCCCATGGACAGGAGGACGGCCACGACGGCGCCGGCCTCTTCCCGCGTCCTCACCAGCACGGCGAGGTCGCTCTGGCGAAAGACGCCCCGTGCCATTATTTCACGGACAAGGGCTTTAAGCTTCTCCTCCACGAGTTCACGGGCCTCATCCCCGGTGAAGACATCCTGGCCGTTCTCGTCATCTCCGTCGGCCGTGATCTGTTCGATGGATACGAACCCCCCGCCTTTCTTTGCCTCCAGGAAGAGCTGACGCGATGTCCGGTACGGCTTCACCACCTCCTTGACGGTTTCCGGGGGGTGTCCCGCGAGGACAACTCCGGCGAGGACCGCAAGGTTTTCCGCGTCGAAGACCTCGTTGTTAAAGGTGACGATGTGCTCCAGGCTGCGGTAGTTCGTGTCGAGGTGGAGCTCCCCCACGCGATAGTGGTCCCGGTATCGTTCGGCTATCTCATCGACGAGCTCGGGCCGCCCTCCGCGCCAGCGGTATATCGCCTGTTTCCTGTCGCCCACGAGGAAAAGGCTTCCGCCGCGGCTCAGGGCCTCCTCCGCCAGGACCTCGATGTTCTTCCATTGCAGGATGCTCGTGTCCTGGAATTCGTCGAGAAGGAAGTGAATGTACCGTTCCGACAGGGTGTAGTAGATCTCGGGAACAAAATCCCTGCGGCTGACTATGTCCTGAAGCAGGCGGTTCAGCTCCTCGATGGGGATGACACGCCTGTAGTACGTGACCTCCCGCTGGAACACCTCCTTGAAAAAACTGTAGACCTGGAGGTAAGGGACGTACTTCGAGGCCGCCAGTGCCCCCGCGTAGAGCCGGCGCA
>ERZ764778.1483-NODE-1483-length-23806-cov-12.265041_pt1 | contig 23806 bp, 22 predicted proteins | sample MGYA00374951_ERZ764778 | MGnify/ENA primary metagenome ERZ764778 (study PRJEB28918, sample SAMN05720193) | bioreactor metagenome | isolation source: Anaerobic biogas reactor | place: USA:Washington, USA | collected 2015-08-08 ...
CACCTCATGGCCCACCAGCCCCACAAGGAGTCCCTGGACGCATTGCTGGATTCTCTCACCAGACTGAGGGGGGCCTACTCGCTCGCCATGGTGGTGGGCCAGGATCTTGTGGCCGCCAGGGACCCATGGGGATTCCGGCCGCTGGTCATAGGACAGCGGGACGACGTATTCTACGTCTCCTCCGAAACCTGCGCCCTGAACCTCGTAGGCGCATCGGTGGTCCGGGAAGTGGAGCCGGGAGAAGTTGTCATCTTCGGCCGGAAAGGCATGGATTCAATCCCCATTCCTTTGGAAGTGAAGCGCCGGTACGGATGCGCCTTCGAGTTCGTCTATTTTGCCAGGCCCGACAGCGTCATCAGCGGCCGCTCGGTCTACGAGGTCAGGAAGGAACTGGGAAGGAAGCTTGCCGACCGGGCGCCGTGCCCCGAAGCCCATCTCGCCACGGGAATGCCGGACAGCGGCACCATCGCCGCCCTCGGCTACGCGGAGAAAAGCGCCACTCCCTACGAACAGACCGTGGTCAGGAACAGGTATGTCGGCAGGACATTCATCGAGCCCACCCAGCGGGTCCGGGAACTCGGCGTGAGAATCAAGCTCAACCCCATCACGGAGGTGCTGTCGGGGAAAAACGTCGTGGTGGTGGACGACTCCATCGTCCGGGGAACCACGTGCCAGAGGATGATTTCCATGATAAAGGCATGCGGCGCAACCCAGGTCCATGTCAGGATTTCGTCTCCGCCTGTGCGGTTCCCCTGCTACTACGGCATCGATACGCCGAGCAGGGTAGAACTTGCGGCGGCCAGGATGAATCTCCGGCAGCTCGAACGGGAGGTGGGGGCAGATTCCCTCGCCTACATCACCGAGGAGGACCTCATCGAGGCGATCGGCCTTCCCTGCGGCGAGGTCTGCACTGCCTGCTTTTCTGGCCAGTATATGGAGGGAGGAGAAGATCATGAACCTGAACTATAGGGACGCGGGAGTGGACATTCCCCTTGCGGACCAATGGGTAGGAACCATCAGGAATATCGTCCGGTCCATGCCGCCCGATCCGAACGTTCTGGGAGGCATCGGCGGATTCAGCGGCCTCTACAGGCTTCCCGGCGGGCTTGTCCTCGCTGGATGCTGCGACGGTGTGGGAACGAAGATCGAAGTGGCCAAGGCGGCGGGAAATTTTGACGGGATCGGCCAGGACCTGGTGGCCATGAACGTAAACGACCTTGTGACCTGCGGTGCCCGGCCTCTCTTCTTCCTGGACTATATCGCCTGCGGAAGGCTGAAACCCGAAATTCTCGGCCCCATCGTGGAAAGCGCTGCCCGGGCCTGCCGGGAGAGCGGATGTGCCCTCCTCGGCGGGGAGACGGCGGAAATGCCCGGTACCTACACCGAAGACGGGCTGGATCTTGCGGGCTTTTCCGTCGGGATGCTCAGGGAGGAGGAAATTATCGACGGAAGCAGGATTTGCCCCGGCGACGCCGTTGTCGGCATTGCGAGCTCGGGAGTTCACAGCAACGGGTTTTCCCTCGTCAGGAAGGCTTTTTTCTCTTCCGGAGATCCCTGCGGTCTTTCCGACACACCGGAAGCGCTGGGGGGGAAAACTCTCGGCGAGAGCCTCCTCGTTCCCACGAGACTGTATGTCTCCGTCGCCCTCGAGGCCGCCCGGTCGGGACTTGTGGGGGGCATGGCCCACATCACCGGCGGGGGGCTCTATGACAACATCCGCCGGGTCGTCCCAGGCAGCCTTTCCCTGGCTATTGACTACGACGCCTGGCCCCGTCCTCCCATATTCTCCCTTCTCCGGGACCGGGGCATCGACGAGAGGGAAATGCGTAAAGTCTTCAACCTGGGCATCGGCTTTTCCTTCATCGTCGGGAAAGAGAAACTGCCGGAGTTTCTTTCCCTTCTTGAGGGGCTGGGAGAAAAAGGTTACGTCATCGGCGGGGTTTCGGCATGACATCCTTTGCCGTCCTCATCTCCGGACGGGGAACGAACATGGCCGCCATCGCCCGGGCCGTGGCCCGGGGAAGTCTGAATGCCCGCCTGAAGTTCGTCGCGAGCGATAATCCCGAGGCGGCCGGACTGAAGACCGCACAAAAAATGGGCTTTTCCACCGAGATCCTTAACTACGGAACTGAAGGCAGGCGGGGGGCTGAACGGCAGCTCGACAGCCTCTGCTCACAGAAAAAGGTGGAGTGGATCGTCCTCGCGGGCTTCATGCGCATCCTCTCTCCAGAATTTGTGACCGCCCACAGAGGCCGAATCGTGAATATCCACCCTTCTCTTCTTCCATCTTTTCCGGGCAGGGACGGCATCGGGGATGCTTGGAGATACGGGGTCAAAATTACCGGGGTAACGGTCCATCTGGTGGACGAAGGCGTTGATTCCGGCCCCATCCTGTCCCAGACGGCTGTTCCTGTTCGTGCCCGGGACACTCTTGAATCCCTGGAGAAGAGAATCCACAGGTCGGAGCACGGGCTTTACTGGAAAACCCTTGCGGCGCTTTTTTCCGGCGTCACCGTATCAGAAAGGAGCTGAAACAATGAAGGGTAAAAAAGCGCTTTTCTCCGTTTTCGACAAGGCAGGAATCGTCCCGTTCGCGGAAGAACTTGTTTCCCTTGGCTGGGAACTGATCTCAAGTTCCGGAACGGCCGATCATATCAGGAAAGCCGGCCTGCCCGTCACCGAGGTCTCCGACGTCACTGGGTACCCCCACATTCTCGGGGGCAGGGTGAAAACCCTCCATCCCCTCGTCTTCGGAGGTATTCTCGCCCGGAGAGACGTGGCCGATGACATGAAGGAAACCGGACAGTTCGGCATTCCCCTGCTCGACATGGTCGTATGCAACCTCTACCCCTTCGAGGAGACGGCCCGGCGCTCTCCGGAGCTGGACGAGCTTCTCGAGAACATCGATATCGGAGGAGTTTCCCTGCTGAGGGCTGCCGCCAAGAATTACCGGCAGGTCGTCGTGCTCACTGACCCGGGTGATTACGACAGTATCGCGGCCGAACTCCGTTCCGGAGGGGATGTTTGCCAGGAAACCCGTCAGAAGCTTGCGTTGAAAGCCTTCCGCTCCACCTCTGCCTACGATGCCGCCATCGTCGACGGACTTGCTGAGGCGACCGGCTGCAGCACCCCCTCTCCGCTGACGGAAAAAATGTCCCTTGCCTTTGTGAAGAAGCAGGATCTCCGGTACGGAGAAAATCCTCACCAGGAAGCGGCCCTTTACCTGCCCTCCCTGGCAGACCTGCCCTGGGAACAGATATCCGGCAAGCCTCTTTCCTACAACAATATCCTCGACACCGACTGCGCCATGAGAGGATGCGCCCTCCTCCAGGACTGCTGCGGCGCGCTGGTGATCAAACACACCACCCCGTGCGGCATGGCCTGCGGATCCTCGCCCCGGGAGGCCTACGAGAAGGCGGTGGGATGCGATCCTGTTTCCGCCTTCGGCGGCGTGGTGGGCATATCGAAAAAAGTGGACATGGAAACGGTGCTCGCCATAACGGACCGCTTCACCGAGGTCCTCGTCGCCCCTGATTACGACGATGAAACGGTGGAAATCCTCCGGGAGAAGAAGCCCTCCCTCAGGGTGCTCCGCTGGAGGGGCGGCAGGGTGTCGCCCCTCCAGTTCACCGGAACCTGGAGCGGCCTCCTGGTCCAGCAGGACAGCCTCCCTCCACTCCCCCTTCCCGACAAGGGCGAATGGATTGGGAAACCGCGGCCGGACCTCTGGGAAGACCTCCTCTTTGCGTGGAAAGTGGCGGCCCTGTCCAAGAGCAACGCTATCTCCATAGTGAAGAACCGGGAAGCGGTGGGTATAGGGAGAGGTTTCTGCAGCAGGCTGCACGCCGTTGATTTTGCTGTGAGACAGGCGGGAGAAAAGGCACGGGGAGCCGTCCTTGGCTCCGATGCATTCTTCCCCTTCTCCGACGGCATCGAGGCCGCTGCGGACGCCGGCATCCAGGCGATCATCCAGCCCGGCGGATCGGTACGGGACAACGAAGTCTTCGCATCCGCCGAGAAACTCGGCATCTCCATGTTCATCAGCGGATGGCGCACGTTCCGTCACTGAGGAGGCAGGGACGATGACAAACGTCATGGTCGTCGGCAGCGGAGCCAGGGAGCACGCCATCGTGTGGGCCCTTTCAAAATCGGGGGTCATTGGAGACGTTCATGCAGCTCCCGGAAATGCCGGCATGGCATCTCTCGCCATCCTTCATCCTACTGCCGACCTTTCCGCGAAGGCGCTTCTTCCCATTCTCCGGGCTCATTCCATCAGCCTCGTGGTCGTCGGTCCGGAAGTTCCTCTTGTAGCCGGCCTCGCCGACGACCTCCGGAACGAGGGCATTTCCGTATTCGGTCCCGGAAGGGCGGGAGCCATGCTGGAAGGCAGCAAGCTCCACGCCAAGAAATTTCTGGAGAGGCACGGCATCCCCACCGCGCAGTGGGACCTTTGTTCCACCGTGGATGAAGTTCGGGCAGCCCTTGGAAAGCGCCGCCCCCCCTATATCGTCAAAGCCGACGGACTGGCCGCGGGCAAGGGGGTGGTTGTCGCCTCTTCCATGGAAGAAGCGATGAACGCCGCCCGATCGATGATCGAAGAGGGCATCCTCGGAGAATCAGGCAGGAAGGTCATCGTTGAAGACGCCCTGGAGGGAGAGGAACTGACCGTCCTCGCCGTCACCGACGGCCGGACCTGGAAAATGCTGCCTCCGAGCCAGGACCATAAAAGAGCGTTTGACGGTGACAGGGGGCCCAACACGGGCGGAATGGGCGCCTACGCTCCCGTACCCTGGGCTGACAAATCCCTGCTCGACAGGATCCACAGGCGGATCCTCGAACCCACTTTCCTTGGCCTGCAGACGGAAGGCATTCCCTACTGCGGCATACTCTACGCGGGATTGATGATCGGTCCGGACGGAATGCCCAGGGTCATCGAGTACAATGTCCGGTTCGGAGACCCCGAGGCCCAGGTCGTGATCCCTCTACTTGAGGGAGATTTCGGTGAGATGGTCATCGCCTGCTGCGAGGGACGGCTGAGCGATTTTTCGTACCGTGAGCCCGCTCGCTGGGCTGCGGATGTGGTCCTGGCATCAGGAGGGTACCCTGGCCCATTTGAAAAAGGGAAAAGGATCTCCGGCCTGGAAGAAGCGGCGAAAAAACAGGATTTCGTCGTCTTCCACGGGGGGACGGCCATGAACTCCCAGGGATACACCGTCACCTCCGGCGGCAGGGTCCTCAGCGCCGTAGGGTTGGGAAACACCCTGGAAGAGGCCATCGCAAAGGCCTACGATGGAGCTTCCGGGATCAGCTTCGAAAACATGCACTTCAGGAAGGACATAGGCCGAAAGGCATTCCGGCAGGGGAGGAAGTGAAGAATGAGAGACGAAGAGAAATCAACACCCGAAATCGGCATTCTGCTCGGTTCAAAATCCGACCTGGCACTGGTGAAGAAGGCGGAGGACGTTTTTTCCTTCTTCGGCGTGACCTGGGAAATTTCCGTTGCGTCGGCCCACAGGACCCCGGAGGATGTGGCGCGCTACGCCTCAAGGGCCAGAGGACGGGGAATCCGTGTGCTTGTGGCGGCTGCTGGGCTTTCCGCCGCCCTTCCCGGGGTGGTGGCAGCCCATACGACCCTTCCCGTGGTCGGAATTCCGGTAAATGCCGGGTCCGTCGGAGGGATCGACGCCCTGCTGGCGGTTGCCCAGATGCCCCCCGGCGTTCCTGTGGCGTCGGTGGGCATCGACGGGGTGAAGAACGCCGCCCTTTTTGCAGTGAGAATACTCGGACTGCACAGGGATGATATCGCTGCGAGGCTCGAGGAATGGTCCGAAAAGGAAAAGGAGGCGGTCCGCTCGGCAAGGAAGGATCTCGGCGGTTTCCCCTGCCCTCCTGAAGACGTCTTTTCCTGACGGACCCGTTTTTTCGGTTGCCTGCAAAAAAACCGGAGCCTCCCTGCACAGGAGAGGCCCCGGTTTTTCATGATGTCCTTTTACTGGGCTGGGATCTCGATGGCTTCCTTCGACTCGTGGACCTGTCTCCACGTCTTGATGGGAAGCCCCCAGATCTTGATGAAGCCCACGGCGGCGCTGTGGTCGAAGGCGTCTCCCTCCGAATAGGTGGCGAGGGTGTGGCTGTAGATGGAATCCAGAGACCTCATGCCTCTCACTACCGCTTCTCCCTTGTACAGCCTTACTTTCACGAGCCCGGACACGTACTCCTGGGTCGTTTCGATAAAGGAGTTGATGGCGTCCTTCAGGGGTGAGAACCAGTACCCTTCATAAGTCAGCTCGCTGAACTTGACCTCCAGTTCTTTTTTTGCCGCAATGACCTTTTTGTCAAGGGTCAGGGTTTCGAGGGCCCGGTGAGCGTTGATCAGGGTAATGGCCGCGGGGCACTCGTACACTTCTCTGCTTTTGAAGCCCACAAGCCGGTCTTCAACCATATCTATCCTTCCGACTCCGTGCCGTCCGGCCCTGGCGTTCAGTGCCTCGATGAGGGTCGGACCGTCCATTTTCACGCCGTCAAGGGCTACCGGTACCCCCTTGTTAAAGGCAATTTCCACAAACTCGGGTTCGTCCGGCCCTTCCCACGGGTCGACTGTCAGCGTGTAGGCGTCAGAAGGAGGTTCATTCCACGGATCCTCGAGAATGCCGCATTCGATGGACCTGCCCCAGATATTGTCATCGATGCTGTAGGGCGAAGCGGCGGTCGCCAGGACGGGAATACCGTGAGCCTGAGCGTACTCCATCTCGGCTTCGCGGGTGAAGTGCCAGTCACGGACGGGGGCGAGCACCTGCAGTTCGGGATTGAGCGCATTGGTGCAGACCTCGATACGGACCTGGTCCTGTCCTTTTCCTGTGCAGCCGTGGGCGACGGCCACGGCGCCCTCCTTCTTCGCGATCTCCGCCATGACCTCTGCGATAAGAGGCCGGGAAAGGGCCGAATTCAGAGGGTAGGTGCTCTGGTACATGCCGTTGGCCTTCAGGGACGGCCAGACGAATTTTTCCACAAAGACCTTCCTGAGGTCAAAAACGTAGGCTTTCACAGCTCCGCTACGCAGCGCCTTGTTCTTCGCCGCCTCGAGATCCACCGCCTGCTGGCCCACGTCGGCCGTCATGGTGACCACGTCGTACCCTTGTTCCGTGAGCCACATGACGGCTACGGACGTATCAAGACCACCGCTGTACGCCAGAACTACTTTACCCTTTTTCGACATGAAAATCCCTCCAGGATACTCTAAAAAATAAAAATCCCGCCCCGGTAAGGGGCGGGCATTTGCCCGACTGCCACCCTGCCTTGCGCTCCATGCGCCCGGTATCCGTTTCTACTTGGCCGGAAGCCTTTCTTCGAAACAGGCTCGGGGGCCCTCTTCCTCCCTGCCGGAGCCGGAAAAGCTTTCAGCCTCGGCTCTTCCTCTCTGTTGCCCTCACAGGAGTACTCTTCCCCGTCATCGCCTCTCAAAACGCTGACGAAGAAGATTATACAGAGGAATAAACAAATGTCAAGTAATTTGGGATCAGTTACTTGAAGTTTATTTTTTCCGCGCCGTCGGCTGTGAGTGTTTCAATGGAAGGGAAATGAGTCATGTCCATGTGCACGGGAGTCACCGAAACGTACCCGTTCGCGGCCGCCCAGACGTCGCTGCCCTCCTCGAGCTGGTCCTCCGGGCGTCCCGCCACCCAGTAGTAGGTCCTTCCGCCGGGATCGGTAAAGCGGGTCACCTTTCCCTCATACAGGCGGACACCCTTCCTGGTGACCCTGACGCCCCTGAGCAGGGACAGGGGAACATTGGGAACGTTCACGTTCAGAAGGACCCCCCGGGGAAGAGGATTGGAACGGATGAAGTCTATCAGGGCCCCGGCAACTGAAGAGGCGGTTTCATAGTGCTGCTCCTGGTCGTTTTCATGACAGTCCAGGGAGAACGCGATGGCGCCCAGTCCGAGAATGACCCCTTCCATGGCTGCCGACACCGTTCCCGAATAAGTCAGGTCATCGCCCAGGTTCGGCCCCCTGTTGATGCCGGAGACCACGAGGGCGGGATCTGCCATGACCTCCTCCATACCCAGGACGACGCAGTCCGACGGGGTGCCGTCGCAGGCGAAAACTGCGCATTCGGGAGGATAGGGCCCCGGAGGTGTTTTCCAGAGCCGGAGAGGACGGGTCAGCGTGATGGAATGGCCGACGCTGCTCCGCTCACGGTCCGGGGCGGTGACGGCACATTCGTGCCCCAGCCGGCAGAGGGCCGAGGCCAGTTCCACGATGCCCGGGGCGAAAACGCCGTCGTCATTTGTAATGAGCAGTTTCATGACGGAACTCCATCTACAGGAGGATGAGCCTGAGGAAAAACATCACCACTGGCCCCATGACAGCCTGCACCACGCCGAGTGCCACCAGGATCATGAGGATGAAGAAACCGTACCGTTCAAGCCAGAAATACTTCTCCAGGAGTGCAGGCGGCAGGATGGGGTACAGCAGCTTCGAGCCGTCGAGGGGCGGTATGGGGATGAGATTGAAGACGGCGAGGCCGATATTGATGACGATCATCAGGAAGATGAACTGTCTCAGTGCCGGAACAGCGAGGAACGGGTACGGAAAGAGTCTGGCGACCATGCCGAACAGGAAGGCCGTAAGGAAGTTTCCGCTCACTCCCGCGATGGAGACGAGGAACATGTCCCTCCGGGGGTTCTTGAAGTATCTCGGGTCCACAGGCACCGGCTTGGCCCACCCGAACCTGAAGAGAAGGAGCATGAGGGCTCCGATGGGGTCGAAATGGTGCAGGGGGTTGAGGGTCAGCCTGCCCATCCGGGCCGCGGTCGGGTCTCCGAGCCGGTAGGCCATGTAGCCGTGGCAGAACTCGTGGAACGTGATGGCCCATAAAACGGCGGGAATACTCAGCAACAGGTCCGCAAGTGCGGGCAAACGCAACATTGTTCTTCACTCTCCTTCAAAAAAAATCACAGGGGAAAATTATACCGCACGTAGCTGACCTCATCATCCCGATTTTCAAGGATGCCGTCAAGCTTGAGGATTTTTAGTTTCTCGAGGATGACCCCGATTCTCGGAGTTGTCCCGTACCCGAGCTCGACCAGGTCCCTACCTTTCAGCTCGGCAGAGATACGGTGGAGCCTGGTCAGGTACAGAAGAATTCTCCTCCGGACTCTCCATCGCCCGGTAGCGGCGCTCCAGAAGAGACACGTCGCAGGATCCGCGTCCCTGAGAAACGCGTAAATCCCGGAATTCGAAGGTCCGGAGCGGCCTCCAAGTTCATGCTCCACCGCTCCCAGTTCGGAAAGTGACTTGATCACGATCCCCCGTTCCGACTCGGGAAGGTTCAGCCTGTCCAGAGCGGCAAGGCGAATATTCTCAGGGGATTCCATGAGGAGGGCGGAAAAGAAGGCAAGCCACTGCCTGCCCCGAAAATCCGGAAAATCCCTTGAAATACGGCCGAGAAAGGCGCCGAGGCGTCTGAAAGTCCTCCTTCCGGTTTCGCCGAGGCGGAGCCCCGGGAACAGCACTTCCCAGACTCCCAGCTCTTCCATCCGTTGTGCCGCCGGGTAAGGGAAACGTTCCTTGAAGGACAGCTCAAGCTCGCTCCTGAGACGGAAACCCGAAAGGCGCACCAGAAGGCCACCCCTGACGCAGCTTCTCAGGAGCCTCAGGGTATTGTCCTCCAGGGCAAGGCCGAGCCGCTGCTCCAGCCGGATCCCTCTCAGGACCCTGGTGGGGTCTTCCACGAAACTCAGGTTGTGGAGGACCTTCAGTATTTTTTTCCCCAGGTCTCTCCGCCCGCCGAAGAAATCGACGAGGATACCCCACGTGGATAGGTTTATGGAGACGGCCATGGCGTTTACGGTAAAGTCCCGCCGGTAGAGGTCGTGCTTCAGGGAATCGGTAAACACCTTCGGCTGGGCGACGGGAAACTCGTAAAACTCCCTCCGTGCGGTGGCCACATCGACTTTCTTGCCTCCCGGAAATACCACCGTGCCTGTCTTGTACCGTTCGTGAACGGACACCCGGAGGCCGTCCTTTTCCCAGCTTTTCAGAAAACGGGGGGCGTCCCCCTCCACCACGATGTCCAGGTCAAGATTGTCCCGCCCGAGAAAAAGGTCCCGCACGATACCGCCGACGATGTAGGCTCTCATCCCGAGCTTTTCCGCCCGTTCCCCCAGTGTTCTCAGCAGGCCGATAGCTTCCGGGGCGAGGCTTTTCTCAAGAAGCCACGAAACATCCTCCGTCCAGGGAAGTTCCGGAGCCCCGCTTCTCTCCTCCCTTGGAAGGGACAGGGGATAGAGGGCTTTCACGAGGTCGGTCCGGGTGATGATGCCCGCAATCCGGTTCCCGTCGGTGACAGGCAGGCGGCCGATGCTGTGGGTGACGAAAAGCCTGTGGGCCTCGTGCACCGAGGCTTCCTTCGAAATGCTGATGACTCCCTCGGTCATGAATTCCCTGATGATGGTCTTGCCGAAACCGTGGAGGTGGGCCTTGTCGAGATCTTTCCTCGTAATGAGGCCGAGGATGGCCTTTCCCTTCACCACGGGGAGTGCCGAATGGCCGTACCGTATCATGATCCTGTAGGCGTCATCCACGGAGGAATCGGGCGGTATCACCATGACGGGGGATGTCATGATGTCGCCCACGGTCAACGAAGGCTTTACCGCGTCGGAAAGCCGGAGTTCCATTTCCTTTACGAGGGGAAGAGGCTTGACGTTGTGGAGGGTGACCGATGCGGCCTGGGGGTGGCCGCCGCCTCCGAGGGGAGACAGAAAGGCTGCCATGTCGAGGATATCGTCATGGCTGCGCCCGATCAGGTAAGTGCGGGTATCCATCCGGACCGCCGCGATGGCGATATCGGCGTCGAAATAGTCTCTCAGTCTGTGGACGAACAGGGAAAGGCCGTCCACGTACCCGGGGGAGGAGACTGCGGAAAAAACGGCTTTTGCTCCGTTGATGAACCTCACCCAGCTGTTTTCAATGAGGCTGTCGAGAATTTTCCTCTCCGGAGCGGAGAAAGTCATTTCGATGAACGTCGGTATGCTTGTGAGGTCGGCACCGAGCTCCTTCATCCTCGCAACGGCCGTGAAGTCCCTGGGGGTCGTTCCGCTGAAGGTCAGGCCGCCGGTGTCCTCGTAAATGCCGGTGGCGAAGAGGGTCGCCTCGCTTGAGGAGATGGGTATTCTCCTTTCGAGGAGAATTTCCACGAGAAGAGTGGTGGTCGCCCCGACCGGTTCGATGGCGATGAACTCGGCGTCGATATCGTCGGAGGAGGGGGGGTGATGGTCGTAGACGTGGACCGGGATTGTCTTTTTTCCGATCAGGGAGGCAAAGGGGCCGATTCGCGAACGGGATCTCGCGTCGACCACGACGAGCATGGTGATCTCGTCAAACTTCACCTTCTTCGGCGTTGCCACGGACCACCGGTTGCCGTGTTTTTTCAGGAACTCCCTCACCGTGCGGCTTGCGGAGCCCGACAGGCAGAGCATGGCGTCGGGATAGAGCTTCTGGGCCGCCACCATGCTTGCCAGCGAGTCAAAATCGTTGCCCATGTGGCTGGTGATGACTTTCACTGCGCAAGTTCCTCCGAAAGGGCAATGCGCCTTTTGTAGGGCATCCGCCGTATGGCGGCCATGTAGGGTCCCCTGGCTCCGTCCATTACATGGGGACGGGAAAGGCCGGCAAAAAAACTCTCGCGGGAAATGAAGGAAAAGAGCCAGCTTTCCGTGTTTTTCTCCATGGTTTCGTTCCTGAAGCAGTTGAAGTCGCTTCCGAGCCGTTCCTTCCTGAGAAAATCACGGTACAGAAGGGCGTCCTCGTGTCGCTGGAACGTCACGGTGCACCGGACAAGGCCTGCGAGGCGGCGGAAAAAGAGGGCATACTTTCCCGCAGTCTCCCTGAGGTTCTCGAGGGTGCCGTCATTTTCGAGCACCAAATCCGCCCTCCGCTTTTTTTCCTCGGAAGGGAGAAGGAAGGATTCCCTCCTGATGATCTCGCCGATGCCCCACCCTCTTGGAGAGTTCCGTTCCCTTCTCTTTTCTTCAGGTGCGGCAAGATAGACCGTAGCATCTATCCAATTCGGTACTCCACCCTCGAAAAGAAGGGGTATTTCGGCCACCACCCAGCCTTCAAAAGATGCGGAGATTCGTTCCATTTCAACCCTGACGAGTGGGTGAAGGAGCCCGCAGAGCCAGGCGTAATCCTCAGCGGAGCTGAAGGCCCTGGACGCTATTTCTCCCGGCAGGATGTTCCCGGCGTTGTCCGTGACCCCCCTGCCCCATCGTGAGACAGCCTCGCCGATGACATCCGGGCGCTTCCACAGGCCCCGGACGATCTCGTCCGCGTCCAGGACGGAAGCCCCCATTTCCCTCCAGAAACGGGTCAGCGTCGACTTACCAGCCCCAACGTCTCCTGTTACTCCCAAAGCCAGCATGCTGTTTTTCCTCCTCGCCCCTGTCGTCCACAGTTTTGAACTTGTCGGGGATTTCCCAGAGAAAACGGGAAAAACCGTTGCGGAAAGTGGTTCCGAAGAGCCTTCGGGACCGGACCCCGGTCATGTAGAGCCGTTCTTCGGCCCGGGTCATGCCCACGTAGCAGAGCCGCCGCTCCTCTTCCATGTTCTCCCTGTCCTCCAGGCATTTAAAGTGGGGAAAGACGGCTTCCTCCATTCCGACAAGAAAGACCACGGGAAACTCGAGTCCTTTCGCGGCATGAAGGGTCAGGAGGTTCACCGCGTTCTTGTCGTCGAGGTCGAGCTTTTCAAGGTCCGTGAAGAGTGCCGCCTCGGCCAGCATTTCCGGGAGGTCGCCGCCCGTGGGGACGATGGAGCGGAGTTCCCTGATGTTTTCCACCCGCTCTTCCCAGCCGTCGGGATCTTCCTTCCTGAGGATGTCCTCATATCCCATGGTGTCGAGAATGTAGGTCAGTATGTCAGCCAGGCTGTCGGAAAGGGAGAGAATTTTTACCATGTGCCGCGCCAGGTCTCTCAGTCCTGTGCCGGCCTTTCCTTCCGCCCCCTTGACTCCATCCGCAAGGGTCTTCCAGTACTCCCCGGCGGAAAGGGCGGGCAGGGATTCCAGGAAGGCGAACACCTTTTCCAGGCTCTTCTTTCCCAGTCCTCTTGCCGGGACGTTGGCGATGCGAATCAGGGACATCCTGTCCAGGGGGTTCACCGCCGCCCTGAGGAAAGAGAGGACATCCTTCACTTCCTTCCGGTCGTAGAAGGCCGTTCCCCGCACGACCCGGTAGGGGATCCGGTTTTCGAGGAATTTCTGTTCGTAGACCCGGCTCATGGCGTTGATGCGGTACAGGAGGGCCATGTCACCGTAGCTGTACCCCTCCCTGTCATGGAGCCTCCGTATCTCCGACATCAGGAAATCCGCCTCCTGGTACTCCGTCTGGCCGAGGAGGGTATAGACTTTCTCCCCCATGTTGCGGGCGGTCCAGAGGTCTTTTTTCCGCCTCCTGGAATTGCCTTCGATCAGGGCGTTCGCCGCTCCCAGAATCGTGCCGGAGGACCGGTAATTCTGGTCGAGGATGACGACCTTTGCCGACGGGAAATCCTGTTCGAAGTTGAGGATCATGGTCATGTCGGCGCCCCGCCAGCCATAGATGGACTGGTCCGGGTCCCCCACCACCATTATTTTCCGCTTCGGCCCCACCAGCTTGCCGAGGGTGAGGTATTGCGGCCTGTTGACGTCCTGGTATTCGTCCACAAGGACCCACGAAAGGCGGTTCCTCTCCCTTTCCAGCAGATCCGGTTCCGAAGCCAGCAGGCGCAGGGGAAGCAGAAGCAGGTCGTCAAAGTCGACGGCGTTCTGGCGTCTCAGCGCTTCATTATAGGCTGAGAATACATCGCCGTAGATTCCCTCCAGCAGGGGAGAGCTCTTCCCTGCCGGGAGGCAGTCGTTCTTTACCGTGGAGATGCGGTCGAGCATGGATGAAGGCTCGAACTGCTTCGTGTCGATGTTGAGCCCTTCCATGATTTCCTTTACCAGGGAACGGCTGTCCCCCCTGTCGAAAATGGCAAAACTTTCCTTCAGACCGACTGACGGAAGAAATGCCCTGTTCCGGAAAAGAAGGCGCAGGCCGAAGGAGTGAAAGGTGCAGATCTGCATCTCCCGTCCCGTGTCCCCGAGGAGCGCCTTGACCCGTTCCTTCATCTCGCTGGCAGCCTTGTTGGTGAACGTCACGGCAAGGATATCCTCCGGGCGTGACAGGCCCTTGGCCACGAGATAGGCGATTTTGTGGGCCAGGACCCTTGTCTTGCCGCTGCCGGCGCCTGCCAGGACGAGGAGGGGGCCGTCGCAGTAAGCGACCGCTTCCCTCTGCCGGGGATTCAGTTTCTCCAGGAGCTTTTTCTCATCGGGCATCCGTTTTTTTCTCCTTGATCCTGTCTTTCAGAAAGTCCGTCCATCCCCCGAATCCTTCACCGGTGATCCCGTTGAGGTGCAGGACCGGTGCTTCGGGGTTGAGGGCTTTCACATCGTCGGTGAACATCTTCATATCGAAGGGGAGGTACGGAAGGAGGTCGGTCTTGGTCAGAAGAACGATTTTTGATGAGCTGAAAAGGTAGGGGTATTTGAGCGGCTTGTCCGCCCCTTCCGGAGTGCTCAGCATGGCGGCCTTGAAGTCCTCGCCGAGGTCGAATTCCGCAGGGCACACCAGGTTTCCCACGTTTTCGACGAAGAGGATGTCAAGGGAGTCCAGGGGAAGCGCTTCCATAGCCTTTTCCACCACATTCGCCTCAAGGTGGCATCCACCGTGGGTATTCACCTGCACCACGGGAACGCCGAGGACATCGAGTCGCTCCGCATCCCTGTTCGTTGCCAGGTCACCCTCGATCACGGCGAAGGAGAGGCCGGATTCTTTCGCGGTCCGCTCAAGGAGAGTCGTCTTCCCGCATCCGGGAGAGCCGATGATATTCACCATGAGGAGCCCTCTTTTCCTGTTCGCCTCCCTGATGGATGCGGCGAATTTTTCGTCTTCGGCCATAATCGACTGCTGAAGGGTAACGATCTTGCTCATGATTGCTCTTCAACCTCCACCGATTCAATATCCAGTTCCAGCCCTGCTGTCGTTTCCCTGTGAATCGAGCCGCAGGCAGGACAGAGGACAGTCTCCTCCTGCCACGAAGTTCCGCAGTCTCTGCAGCGGAAGGAAAGGGGGACATCCTCAACGACGAGGCGGGCCCCTTCAAGGGCTGTGCCCCTGGTGACGGTGCTGAATGCGAAAGACAGGATGTCCGGGAAAACCTGCCTCAGGGCACCGATCCTGAGCCGAACTTCCACGACGGACTTCCACTGCTGTTCTTCCTTCATTTGAAGCAGGGCAGTCACAATAGATTCCGCGAGAGAGACTTCATGCATGTGCTTTCCATCCTATGAAAAAGAGGACCCGTGCAGGGTCCTCTCCGTGTCGGACAACCCTCTTCGGGAGCAGGTCACTCGGAAGGTTCGAGGAGGCCGTACCCGCCGTCCTTGCGTTTGTAGACGACGTTGACGGCACCGGAATCAGCGTTCTTGAAGAGGAAGAACTCGTGCCCCAGAAGATCCATCTGCATGGTCGCTTCCTTTGCGCTCATGGGGCGCAGGGGGAAACGCTTCACCTTCACTATTTCCTCTTCGGGAGGAATGGGAAGCTCTTTCTCGGTCACAGGCAGTTCAAAGGATACGTCATGGGTTTTCAGCTGGGCGCGGTCCTTCAGGTACGCGTTGTGCCTCTTGATCTGCCGCTCCAGGTTCTTAAGCCCCTGGTCGAAGGCCTTTCTCATGTCCGGGGCGCTGGACTGCCCTCTCATAATGACCCCGTTTGCGTTGGAGGTGATCTCCACGGTGAACAGTCCCCGCCCGAAACTCATCACTACCTGACCGTCAATGATGCGGCTGAAAAATCTCTCAAGCTTGGACATCTTGTTTTCCATGTAGTCCTTCAGGTCGTCCTTCAGTTCGACCCCGCGGGTGATGAAGCGTATGTCCATGCAAATCCCTCCATTCAGGCTCTGTAATTATGTTATCATTCTAACACCGGGGGGGATTCTGGGCAACAAACGGAATTAGCCCCTCACCAGCCCCTGTATGGGGTATAATGACGCAATAACCATATTGTGCAGGAGGGAATATGTCATGTACATTTCCGAGAGAGCCCGAAAGATGGAACCTTCAGCAACCCTCGCCGTTACCGCAAAAGCCAAGAGCCTCAAACGGGAAGGAAAACCGGTCATTTCCTTCGGAGCCGGAGAACCCGATTTCGACTCTCCCCCTTCGGCTATCCGCTATGCCGAAGAAGCGATGAAGAAGGGGCAGACCCACTACACCCCCGGCACGGGCATTCCCGAGCTTCGTGAGCAGGTCTGCGCCTATTACAAAGAACATTTCGGTCTTGAGTATTCTCCCGCCAACGTCGTCGTGGGCGCAGGAGCGAAACCGCTGCTCTACGAGGCTCTGGGCTGTGTCATCGACGCGGGCGACGAAGTGCTGGTATTCACTCCCGCATGGGTGAGCTACGTGGAACAGATCCGATTCTTCGACGGGAAAGCAGTTCTCGTGGACACGAGCAAAACCGATTTCATTCCCCGGTACGACGACGTAAAAAAAGCCATCACCCCGAGAACCCGGGCCATGATCGTCAACACGCCCAACAACCCGACGGGCGCCATTTATGACGAACAGTGCCTCCGGGACCTCGGAAAACTTGCTGTGGAACACAACATCGTCATCATCTTCGACGAAATTTATGAACGGCTTGTCTACTGCGGTGAAAAGCACCACCAGATCCTGAACCTCGTTCCGGAGGCAAAGGACCTCACCATCATCATCAACGGGGTCAGCAAGGCGTTCGCCATGACAGGCTGGCGGATCGGGTACGCCCTCGGTCCCTCGTCCGTCATGGGGTATCTCGGCGACCTCCAGGGGCACATTACCTCCAACGCATGCTCCGTAGCCCAGTGGGCCTCCGTCGGCGCCCTGAAGGAAGCCGACCAGGACGTCCGGACCATGCACAAGGCGTTCAGCAAGAGAAGGGACCTCATCGTGGAGCTTATGAAGGACATGCCCTACATCTCCTTCACCGAGCCCAAGGGTGCCTTCTACGTGTGGTTCAACGTGGACAGGATCCTTGGAAAAAGCTGGAACGGAAAGGTCCTTTCCGACGACGCCGAACTGTGCAAGGTATTCCTGGAATCGAAATACGTCGCTCTCGTGCCAGGCAGCGCTTTCATGGCGCCGGGCAACGTGCGCATTTCCTACTCGAATTCGGAGGAGGAGATCCGCGAGGGCATGAGACGCTTCAAAGAGTTCCTCGAAGAGCTGAAGTAGAAAGCGACGACAGCGTACAATCCGCCCCCTCCGGTGCAATACCGGAGGGGGCGGATTGTTACTTCTTCCAGGCTGACGGATTCACCAGGTCGGTCGGCTTTTTTCCCTCCAGTGCGGCCAGGAGGTTTTCGGCGGCTTTCCGTGCCATGCCTTCCCTCGCCTTTATCGTGGCGCTTCCGAGGTGAGGTATGGTGGTGACGTTTTTCAGCGTCAGCAAGGGCTCGTCCAGGGGGACGGGCTCTTTTTCGAAGACATCGAGCCCCGCGCCCCAGATCCATTGTTCCGAACAGGCCCTGTAGAGGGCCTTCTGGTCCACCACGGGTCCTCTTGACGTGTTGATGAGTATGGAAGATTTCTTCATCATCCGGAGCTCCCGTTCCCCGATAAGGCCTTTTGTCTCCGCGCTCAGGGGACAATGAAGGGAAACGAAGTCGCTCTCTCTCAGCAACTCATCGAGGGACACCTGCCGTGCGCCCAGCTCCTTTTCCAGGTCCGGTTTAGGGGAGCGGTTGAAAAACAGGATCTTCATCGAAAAACCCGCCGCTCTTCGCGCCACTGCCTGGCCGATTTTCCCCATTCCCACGATGCCGAGAACGGATTCGGATACATCCTGGCCGAGAAGCAGGTCCGGGTGCCAGGTGACCCATTCTCCCGAACGGAGGAACTCGTTTGCCTCCACTACCCGGCGGGCGGAGGCGAGGATCAGGGTGAAGGCGACATCGGCGGTGGCGTTGGTCAGCACGTCGGGTGTGTTGGTGACCAGGACTCCCCTTCTCGTGGCCGCTTCCACGTCGATGTTGTCGTATCCCACGGCGTAGTTGCTCACCACTCTCAGCCCCGGGCAGCGGGAGAGAAGCTCTTCGTCTATCCTGTCTGAAAGGGTGCACAGGAGCCCCTGGACACCTGGGGCCTTTTCAAGAAGCACCTCCCTCTCCACGGGGGCGGTTTTTTCCCACACTTCAAAATCCACCCGCCCGGGAAGAAGGCTGAGCCCCGCATCCTGAATCCTGCGGGTAACGTACGCTTTTGGCAGCGGCATGTCCATCCCTCCTGAAAAAAGAAGCGGGGGTACTCCCCCCGCTTCCCGAAATGTCCGGAGTTCCTGTCTACTCCTCCATGATCTCCTTTTCCTTGGCCTTCAGCGTTTCATCGACCTTTTTGATGAATTCGTCGGTTACGTCCTGAACATCCTTGGTGTATTTTTTCAGGTCGTCTTCGCTGATTTCAGAGTTCTTTTCCTTCTTTTTGAGGACTTCATTCGAATCACGCCGAAGGTTCCTCAGGGCAATCCTGCCCTCCTCGGCGTATTTTCCCACGAGCTTTGTCAGTTCAACGCGCCGCTCCCTGGTGAGCTCCGGCAGGTTCACCCGGATGATTTCTCCGTCGTTCTGGGGCGTCACGCCAAGGGATGAAGCCAGTATGGCCTTCTCGACGAGCTTGAGGGCCGACCTGTCGAAGGGAGAAATGGCGATCTGCCTTCCCTCAGGGACCGAGATAGTGGCAATCTGCTTGATGGGGGTGGGTGCTCCGTAATAATCCACCTTGATGTCGCTCACCAGTCCCGGGTGAGCCCGCCCCGTCCTGATGGCGAGAAATTCGCCCTTCAGGTGCTCAATGACCTTTTCCATGCGATCCCGCAGAACCTTCAGCTCTTCTTTCGGCATACCGGAATTCCTCCTCTTACTGAAGAATGGAAAGGCGGACACCCGTCCCGCTCTTTCAAGCCCCGCCGTCCTCTTGTGCGGATACTATGGTTCCCGTGTCTGCACCCTTCACCAGAAAGTTTTTCAGGTTTCCTTTCTGGAGGATGTTGAGTACCACTATCGGTATGGTGTTTTCCATGCAAAGGGAAAACGCTGCCGCGTCCATCACCTCAAACTGCCGGCGCAGCGCCTCCATGTAGGTCAGCCTGTGCAGAAGCACCGCGTCAGGGTGTTTCTTGGGGTCCGCACTATATATACCATCTACCTTGGTGGCTTTCAACAGGCAATCCGCTTCCATTTCGGCAGCCCGAAGTGCGGCGGCGGTATCGGTCGAAAAATAGGGGGATCCCGTGCCTGCGGCAAAAATCACTATCCTGCCCTTTTCGAGGTGACGAAGGGCCCGGCGCCTGATATACGGCTCGGCCATCTGGCGCATTTCAATGGCGGTCTGGACCCTGGTGGGAACGCCGAATTTCTCCAGGACATCCTGAAGGCAGAGGGCATTCATCACTGTGGCCAGCATGCCCATATAGTCCGCCTGGGCTCGTTCAATCCCAAGCTTTTCCAGCTCGCGCCCCCTGAGCATATTGCCGCCTCCGACGACCATGGCGATCTGGATCCCGGACCGGGCCACCTCCACTATTTCTTCCCCTATCCGGCGCACGGCGTCGAAGTCGAATCCAAAACCGTTGGAGCCGGAAAGGACCTCTCCGGAGAGTTTCAGAAGAACTCTTTTGAATCGCATACCTATCCCTTCCCTTTCACGGGGTAGAAAACGGAATACAGAAAAAAGGCGAGGCTTTTCGCCCCGCCTTTCGATGCAGAACCTATTCTCCTATGTTGAAGCGGGCGAACCGTCTTACGACGATATTTTCGCCGAGTTTGGCGATGGTTTCCATGACGACGTCCTTGATCTTCTTGTCGCCGTCGCGGATCCAGGCCTGGTCCATCAGGCAGTTCACTTCGTAGAACTTGTTGATCTTTCCGTCGGCGATCTTGTCAACGATATTTGCGGGCTTGCCCTCTTCAAGGGCCTGCTGTCTGTAGATTTCCCGCTCGCGCTCAAGTACGTCGCCGGTCACTTCCTCGGCGGTGAGGAACTGGGGAGCGGCTGCCGCAATGTGCATGCACAGCTCATGGCCGAGATTCTGGAATTCGTCCGTCTTGGCGACAAAATCGGTCTCACAGTTCAGTTCGACAAGGGCGCCGAGTTTTCCGTTCGTATGGATATAGGAAAACACCCTTCCGTCGGACGCGGTTCTGGAAGCCTTTTTTGCAGCTTTTGCGAGTCCCTTTTCACGAAGGTAATCGATGGCCTTTTCTACATCGCCGCTGGTCTCCGCAAGGGCGTGCTTGCAGTCCATCATTCCCGCGCCTGTTCGATCGCGGAGTTCCTTGACAGCTCCGGCGCTAATTTCCATATTCATTGCCTCCCTTTATGGCTTAAGCTTCTTCCTCGGAATCGTCATACACCTCGTGGAGACGTTCCTTGACTTCAATGATATTGTCGGGGGAAACATCAACCGTCTCCCCTTCTGCATCTTCGGAGGAAATCATCTTCACGCCGGCGTCCTCGCCCTGCCGTCCCTCGATGAACGCGTCAGCCATAAGGCCTGCGATGAGCTTGATGGCCCTGATGGCGTCGTCATTTCCGGGGATGGGGAAGTCGATGACTTCCGGATCACAGTTCGTGTCCACGATGGCAATGACGGGGATTCCAAGTTTCCTGGCCTCGAGGACGGCGTTTTCCTCCCTGCGGGGATCGATGAGGAAGATTGCGTCGGGAATGGCCTTCATATTGGTGATTCCCTTGAGGTACTTTTCAAGTTTGCCGAGTTCCTTCCTCAGAAGGGCAACTTCCTTCTTGGGAAGCTCAGCCCAGTTTCCCTCGTCCTCCATTTTGCGAAGCTCCACCATGCGGGCGACCCGTTTCCGGATCGTCGGGAAATTGGTCATCAGCCCGCCGAGCCAGCGCTGGTTAATGAAAAACTGACCGCATCTTTCCGCTTCTTCCTTGATGGTGTCCTGGGCCTGCCTCTTGGTTCCGACGAAAAGAACGGAACCGTTGTTCTTGGCGACTTCCCTGATGTAATCATAGGCTTTCTCCAGGCCACGGACCGTCTTCTGAAGGTCGATAATGTACACGCCGTTCCGTTCCGTGAAGATGAAGGGCTTCATCTTCGGGTTCCACCTGCGGGTCTGATGACCGAAATGAACGCCGCACTCCAAAAGCTGCTTCATACTGACTACTGCCACAATAACCCCTCCTGAAATAGTTTTTTCCCTCCACAAACATCACCTGGAACCGGGACTATGCTTTTTTTTGCACAGCAACCCCCAGCCCCATCAGTCTGTGTGTGTGATGAGGACCGGAAGAGTATACCACAACCGGCAGTTGACCGGCAACTGCGGAAGAAGTACGATATACCCTGTATTTCAACAAGAAAAACAAACGACTGGGGGCATTGAGACATGGCAAAAGACTCTCTCATCGATCGGCTGGAAAACCTGCCTCAGGACAGGAAGGCAATGCTGAACAGGCTTCGTCGTGTCGAGGGACAGCTTCGCGGGATCCAGCGGATGATCATCGAGGAAAAACCCTGCTACGACGTTCTCCTGCAGCTCTCTGCGGCCAGGAAGGCCATGCAGAGAGCCTGTATTGAAATACTGAAGAACTACCTTCAGAAATGTGTCCATGAAACGAAAGCCCCTGATTTCGACAACCTGGAAAAACTCATTGAGGCCCTCATCGAAATTTCCCCCGCAAAGGCTCTTTCCCCGGAAGGGGATGAATAACCGCAGCCGTCTGCGGGAAACCCAGCTCCCCCGTGGCACCCGGAGAATTCTCCTTACTGCTGCTCCCTTCCGGGCCTGACAGGGTTCGGAGGTCTCCGCCGCACGGGACTGGATTCCCCGCAGACGGCTGCGGGGTGTTCAACCTGAGGATTATAGCATGGAGTATTTCTTTCCGCCACTACAGTTTTTTCAAAAGCACAACACAAAGCTCCGATAAAACTCTTTCAATCCAGATTTTCTCTGGGCTACTTTGTCAGCATATTCTCCCAGAGTCTCGGGTCATCGGGGTTGACTTCCTGGGGAACGAGGGGCCCCTGGAGCACCACGAAAGCTCCGTCGTCCGCCCAGGGATTCCGTATGACCTTTGCTGGAGACCACAGGGCTCCTTCAACGATGAGCGTATCCCCGATTTTCGGAACGGGCTTCCCCCTCAGCTTGTCCACAAGGTACTGAACCGCAAGGGCTGCGGCGTCATATGCCGGCTGGGCGACAGCCCCGAGCATTTTTCCCTTCTTGATGAGGTCGATCCCTTCAGGCCCGATGCAGATTCCCGCAATGCCGAAATCCGCCGCGTCCAGTCCGGCCGCCTCGATTGCCGCAACTGCTCCCGGTCCCATGATGTCCGGAGTCTGGACGTATATCCCGAGGACCCTGTTTCCGAACCGGGTCAGAAGATCCGAGACGACCGCATGGGAATCCGTGTTGTTCCACTTGCCTTCTCCCTGGGCGATTTCGAGCTGGGGAAACCGGGAGAGGACGGAACTGAAGCCTTCGGTGCAGGCGTGGCTGAACATATCCGCCTTATCCCCGAGAATTTCGAGGACGACGCCCGCGGGGACCGTTCCTCCGTTCCGGTTTTTGATCCCCTCGACGAACAGTTCCGCCGCTTTTGCGCTTGACTGGGCAAGGTCGAAGGAGAGGAAAAAGTCCACAACTCCGCCTTCCGGTGAAGTATCCAGGGCCGCTACCGGGATCTTTGCCTCGTTGAGCCTCCGGATCCCGGGAACGAGAGCACGGAGGTCCACCGCACCCCCAAGGATGAAGGCATCGATTCCCTGGGCCATGTATGTGTCGATAATATCCATGATTTTGATGGAATCGCCTTCACCGTCGCGGATAAGGAGATCTACGCCGAGTTCCCCTGCCTTTTCCTCGGCAGCCTTCATGAATGCCTGGATGTAAGGGGCGGTCGGTTCCTTCACCACGAGACCTACCGTGAGCTTCTTCTCCGATGCCCCTGCCGCGGACAGAAACACGAGAACCAATGCCGCCGCCATCAACGAATACCGGAACTTTTTCATACTGATTCCTCCCTTGGTTTTCCGACTGTGTGTTCCGCTCCCCGTTCTTCTTCCCGGTGGAGCGTTCGTATCTGTTCTTTCCGCAGCATGGAGCTCCGGAGCGAAACTCTGAACCGGTCGACAAGAATCGCGAGAAAGATGAGCGTCCCCTGGGCGGCGTGGATGAGAGTCACCTTGACGCCGAGAAGGTTCAGGGCGTTGGAAAACATGCCCAGCAAGATCGCCCCTCCCAGCATGCCAAAGGCAGATCCCTTCCCTCCTGACATGGACGTCCCGCCTAAAAGGGCTCCGGCGAAGGCCAGGAGGGTCATTCCGTTTCCCATGGTGTTCGACACGGAATCCTGCCTTCCCGCCGTCAGCATTCCCGCTATGGCCGACAGAATTCCTGCCACCATGAATCCCAGGATGATCATCCTGTTCGTGTTGATTCCGGCGACGAAACTCGCCCGTGCATTCCCGCCGGTGGCGAGATAATTTCTTCCGAAGACCGTGTAGTTGATCAGCACGTGGAAGATGAAAAAGATGAAAAACGTCACAGGTATCGCCGCGGGGATATTGCCGAGCTGGGCGATCCTTGCCTTTCCGATGAAGGAATACACCGGGTCGAGGGGAAAAATGGACAGGGGGATGAAGAACAGCACCAGTCCCCTGAGGATGATGGAGACGGAAAGGGTCTGCATGAAGGCGTTCATTCCGAGCC
>ERZ764778.1485-NODE-1485-length-23775-cov-12.541400_pt1 | contig 23775 bp, 26 predicted proteins | sample MGYA00374951_ERZ764778 | MGnify/ENA primary metagenome ERZ764778 (study PRJEB28918, sample SAMN05720193) | bioreactor metagenome | isolation source: Anaerobic biogas reactor | place: USA:Washington, USA | collected 2015-08-08 ...
TTAGAGCACCTGTAATGATGATCAGCAATGGTCCAGTGCCAGTGGTTTCGTAGGCAATGGACGTGCCATCATTTGACCTGACTGTTTTCATGGGATGATTGTAAGACCAAGCTCAGATTATTGATAGATTTGTAAAGGTTTTCCTATTCGTCATGTACAAGGAAAAAAACGCCTTATGATCAACCAGAAAATGAATAACCAAATCAGAACAAACGGGATCGCAAGATACCATTATTTTGGATTTTCATCCTGCCAGATCACCTGGGCTTCCTGCCGATAACGCCCAAATACCTCCTTGGGTGTGAAATGAATGCTCAAAGCGATCAGCGCAGGAAGAATAATGAGATCATCAAGGTAACCAAGAACCGGAATGAAATCGGGGATAAGGTCAACGGGCGCGAGAGCATACAGGAGGGTGATAGCCGCCAGAGCCTTGACATACCAGGGTGTATCCGGGCTTTTCAGGCTCAGGTATACAGCAGGTAGGTCAGTTTTCAGTTGTTTGGCACGTTGTTCTAGATCCAATGTTTTCTCTTTTACGGTCGGGTCAGATTATACTCTTTGCGCAATTAAAAAAGCTGAGCCTGGAAGCCTGGCTCAGCTTTTCCCCTAAATTTAAAGGTCTTACTGGTCTAATTGGCGGATGACCAGGACAACTTTTCCTTGTACTTCAACGATGCTGGGATCATTGATGATGATGGGCTGCATAGATGGGTTGGCGGGCTGAAGCCGAACGCGTCCATTCTCCTGGTAGAAATATTTGAGAGTGGTTTCATCGCGATCATTCAACCAGATGGCTACCATCTCGCCATTGCGAGCCTGGTTGGTGCGCCTCATTACGACGATGTCGCCATCGTTTACCATGGCGTCAATCATCGAGTCCCCTTGAACCTTCAGGGCGTAGAGATCGCTCAAATTGTCTCCCTGGGGCAGCAAGCTGCGAGCGATATCCACTCCAGATTCGGGATCGTAGTAGTTAAAATCGGAAGCGGGTACAGGCATTGGTTCACCGGCGATGATGTTACCGACCAAGGGGACGGAAACCAATTGTTCCACTAACTGAGAAACCCCGCTCTTCAGATTTTGCACCAACTCACCGGCACCGTCCTTGATCAGGTTGATTCCGCGCGAGACATTGCTCTGACGGTCAATATAGCCCATTTCTTCCAATTGGTTGAGGTAATAATTAACTACAGAAGTGGAGCTGATCTGGGTGTGTGCGCCGATCTCGCGAATGGAGGGGGGATAACCCTTTTCTTCCTGCCAATCTCGGATGCAGGCTAAAATATTCTTGTGCCGCTGGCTTAGTCCTTTGCTTTTTCTTGCCATAGTAACCGCTTTCTCCGGGTTTGCTTGTTCTATAGTCCAATAATAACAGAACAAATGTTCAGTGTCAAGCCTATAGTAGAGCAAACCGAAAAAACAGCACCCCCCCAAAGTCATTCAGGTGTTGATTGATGCGAATAGTGCAGAGTCCTTAAAAGCAGCGGGTATAAGAGTTGCAACTTGAATTGCAGGAAGGTAGCCATGAGAAAAAAATTAGTTTTGACTACTATTATTGCAATATTGCTGTTCAGCCTGACACCAGCGCGGATCGTTGTAGCGCAGGATATTCCGGCGACGACTGGGGTGGATCTGGACCCAACGAATCTCGATTTTGGTCTTGTAAATGACTCTGAAGTGTGGTTAAAGTCCGGCACTCAATTGTTTTACAGCCTGGACGCCGGCAAGCAGTGGAGTAGGATCAGTCCGGAAACGAATCTGATCGAGCCGTATATGCTGGTTTCATTTCCCGAATCTGATTTGGGTTTTGCTCTTTATCTGACTCAAACAGAAACTACCATCGAACTCGAGATGTATAAAACAACCAACCAAGGCGAGTCCTGGTTCCAGATTGAAGGGGATCTGGAGATGCAACTCAAGCAACAATTCAGTCAGCCCTTTGGTGATATCCAAATGCAATGGCTGGATAAAAAGAATGCTTTTATTTTGGTTAAAGAATTCACCAGCAGCAATTTCAGCATCGGAACGCTTTTCGTTACCAAAGATGGTGGTAAGAATTGGGGCACAAGAGAAGTGCCAGTTGCGGAGAAATTTGTATTTCTTGATGATAATGTAGGTTTCATGCTCAATCCGGCTGACTCGAGTTCTCTGTATCGTAGCCTGGACGGCGGCAAGAGCTGGAGCTTGTTTGACCTTGGTCTGGATGAGACCCTGGATTTTGCACTATTTGAATCAGGTTTACCTTTTAGATTGGATGATGAGCGGGTCTATTTACCAGTGAAAACGATGGATGGTGAAGCCAAAGGCGTCAACATGCTGGTACGGATTGAACCAAAAGCCTCGCCTAAGTCAATGATTTCTGCCAACAGGCCGGAAATCATTCCCATTCTACCGCCAACTGGACAGAAGCAGCCTTTAAGTTCAATGGATGGGCAAATCAGCAACATCGAAACAAGAGATGCCCAGGATCTTTGGATTGGGATGACTGGCGGGGAATGTCAAAGCCTTCCAACAGATGAGGGTAATGTTCAGATCAGTTGCGAGTCCAGTTGGCAAATGTTGAGGAGCCCAAGCGGGGGGTTAAGCTGGGAAGTCGTTAATTTGCCAGGAGAGCTGTTCTCTGTTACAAAGAGTTTTAGTATTGAGACTCAAGCCACTCAAAATGACCTGGTTGATAAACAAATAAACAGTGAGAGCTGGGTAAGGTTATTTAACGGGCACGCCTTTGATAAGTGTGAAGTCCCGACACTTAGCCAGTTACAAAGTTGGTATTCCAACAGTCCATACAAGGCTGTCAATCTGTACATTGGTGGTATTTCTCGGTTTTGCAGCAATGCGTCCCTTTCGGCATCCTACATCCAGAGTATCTATCGGCAAGGATGGAAGTTGATACCCACCTGGGTTGGTCACCAGGCACCTTGTACCAATTATAAATATCCTTTTCCATACGATGTAAATCAGGCATACCAGTATGGAGTAAATAATGCCAACTTGGCGAGTACCAGGATGTTGGATTACCACTTGAGCAATCCGGATGGGTCAGGAAACATCATTTATCTTGATCTGGAACATTTCGCCTACACAGCCAGCTGTTCAGCTGCAGCAAGAGCTTACGTCAATGGTTGGACAACTCGATTGGCTCAATTGGGTATTCGCTCTGGCTTATATTCGACTTCCAGCACTATAACGGCAAATGAATTTTTTGATCTTACTTCTCCAATTAATGACGTTTGGATCGCAGAATGGTATCAAACGCCTGGTTTCCGACCAGATGAAACCGTCTGGGGTTTGCGCCATCTTTCAGACGAGTATTGGATAAACAACCAACGAATTCTTCAGTATTCTGGCGGTCATCCTGAAACCTGGGGAGGAGTTCGTCTCGATATTGATAGCAATGTATCTGAGGGCAAGGTGGCTGTACCATTCGGCGCAGACGCAGTCCCTCCAGTCACATCTGCTCAAGTCAATGGAACCCTGGGATACCAGGACTGGTACAAAACACCCGTAGAGGTGACCCTGACAGCAACAGACAATTCCGTCGGTGTACGATATTCATATTACAAAATTGGAGACGGAACCTGGACGTTGTACCAAGCTCCATTTTTTGTAGACGGGGCTGAAATTATAACTCTCAGATATCTTAGTGTTGATATGGTAGATAACTGGGAGGCTCCAAAGATACTCAACATCAAAGTCGATATTGAACCCCCAACACTTCCATACTTGCAGAGAGTGGGATGTCAAGCCTACAATGACATTCCTCAACCATGGTGTAATAATGCCTATTTTGTTTGGGAAGGATCCTTTGATTCTGGAGTCGGAATTCCAACTACCAACGCATATCAATACTATTGGGGAACCAACCCGCAAGGAACCTCGAGCAACTACACTTATGGTCTTTGGTTTGACCCAAGTCCGATCCCAATGAAGACTCCGCATTACTTCCGATTACGTGTACAAGATAACAATGGCAACTGGAGTGATTGGAACACCTTGTTTACTCTTATTTATGATCCTACCGTAACAGGGCTTTTCTGGTTGCCAAGCATATCTAATCCCTGACAATTAACAATTGACAATGTTGATCCATTTGTACACCGCCCTGAAAGGGGCGGTTTCGTTTATAATCCCATCCGGAAGACACACCAAAGCACGATCAAGGATACGTTGCAAGAATGAGAAAGATCAAAACATTTTTTAGCCAGCTCGATTTCAGTTGGCGATCCCTGAGGGATTACGGCTTGATCATTTTGGGTGGATTGATCCAGGCTTTGGCTTTGCGCACGTTCCTTGTTCCTGCCCAATTGGTTGGCGGCGGTATCAGCGGTATTGCCCAAATACTGCACTATCTTTGGAATTGGCCAATCGGTGTAGTTACTTTGCTGGGCAATCTTCCTCTCTTTGTGATCGGTTGGCGTTATTTAGGCGGACCGCGCTTTGCGATCCGCACCATTCTTGCGGTGCTCTCTTACACGATCCTAACCGATATCCTGGTAGAGCTTACTGGGACTGCTCCTATCACCGATGACATTCTGCTAAATTCGCTATATGGAGGCATAATGTTGGGTGTTGGCCTTGGGCTGGTCTATCTTGGACGCGGGACAAGTGGAGGGACAGATATTCTGGGGCGCATCCTCAATCAACGGCTGGGAATGTCCATATCGCTGGCTTACATGATCACAGATTCGTTTGCAGTTTTATTGGCAGGTTTCTTCTTTGGCTGGGACAAAGCTTTATATGGATTGATCATGATTTACATCAGTGGGGTCGCAGCAGACATGATCTCCCAGGGTACCAACGTTATCCGCGAAGCGATGATCATCACCGATGAAACCGAAAAGGTAGTGGTGGCGATCACCGAAGAACTCGGACGCGGAACCACCATTATTCAGGCAAAAGGCGGTTACACGCAGAAAGACCGTCCGATCGTTTTCTGTGTAGTAACAGCCGCGGAAGTGATTCGGCTAAAAACGATTGTTCATGACGCCGATCCGGATGCCTTCATGGTTGTCGGACGTGCCAACGAAGCACTTGGTGAGGGTTTTAAGCCTCTTATCGGGCATACATAACCATTATCTGAGAGAGAAAAAGGGAGAACTGATGGCTTATTTGGTCGCTATGCTGGCAGATATCACAATGCTGGATGTCGATGCAATTGTCAATGCCGCCAACAATTCTCTACTTGGAGGGGGAGGCGTGGATGGTGCCATACACAAGGCGGCTGGTCCACAACTCTTGGAGGCGTGCCGGAGATTGGGAGGTTGTGAGACCGGAGAAGCCAAGATCACCTCAGGTTTTGCCTTACAGGCAAAGTATGTAATTCATACCGTCGGACCGGTATGGAATGATGGGCAACATGGGGAATCTGGGTTACTGGCAAACTGCTATCGTAATAGCCTGAAGCTGGCAGAAGAAAATGAGGTAAGGTCGATTGCCTTTCCATCAATCAGTACAGGGGTGTATGGATACCCGATCGAGCAGGCAGTCAGAGTGGCTGTTGAGACAGTCAGATCCATGGAACCCCACCTTAAGATCATTGAGAACATCATTTTTTGCTGTTACTCGTCCAGAGCGTTGTCAGTCTATCAGGGTCTTTTGTAACCTTGATATCTTTGCTTGGTTCGCTTCAACCCGACAATCGACGAATTTTATTCGACATCGATAACAGGATGCCCAAGTTTGAGTGACATCTTTTCTAATAAAGCAGCATCAGGTGATTGATCACAACAGGTTTCCAGGAATACCGAAAGCATCATATTGCAATCAGCAGCTTCATGGGCAATATTTTCTTTACGCATCCGGTCGAAATTTCGTATCCATCCAGGAGTGCGGGAGACAATTTCATCAGCTTGAAGTCCAATTTTCGCGAAAGCATTCAAAAGCGCTTTCTCCTCCGCTGTCAAATCAACTGGTTGGATTGCCAGGTAAGCTTCAGCCAGTTCGCCCACTTCAGAAAGGTAGAAGAGCAGTGCGCTTTTTTGGTCGGGCCAACTTAGCCCGCGTTGTCTGTAATATTCCTGGATGATTTCTGTTTTCATTGTGGACCTCTTCTGAATTTTACCTGATGTATTCACAGGATGGCTTGTGATAAGATAGGTTGACAGCAAAATCAAACGACGAGGTGAGCATGACTGAAGTCCCCATCCAATGGATAGCGAATACACACGCCCTGGAAAATCCCAAATCCAGACTGGCGGCGGAACTTTTTCCGCAAGGTTTGCCCCAAAAGGTCCGCCGATTGCACAGCTCTATTCCCGGTTATCGCATGAGCCCACTCAAAAGCCTGCCCAACCTGGCAAGGCGAATTGGTGTGGGCGGGATCTGGGTCAAAGATGAATCTGCTCGCCTGTCCCTCAACTCATTCAAAGTACTTGGTGGTGCCTATGCCATCTATCGAAAGTTGTTGGAACGAGGTGGTTACGAACCTGATGAGCTAACTCTGAAAGATTTACTTCAACTGGATGGAGAACATCGTGAAAAATTGGGTCATCCGGTTTTTGCCACAGCAACAGATGGAAATCACGGTACCGGGGTTGCATGGGCAGCCAATAAGATGGGTTTCCCTGCCATAATCTATGTGCATTCCCTCACCACCAAAGACCGCATCCGCGGAATCGAACGACAAGGTGGTCATGTGGTCGTGGTGGATGGCAATTATGATGACGCTGTCAGGCAGGCGACCAAAGATGCTGAAAAAAACGGCTGGGAGATCATTTCAGATACTTCCTGGGAGGGCTACGAGGAAGTGCCGCGCTGGATCATGCAAGGGTACGCTACCATGTTTGTGGAAGCCCAGGAACAGTTTTCGGGACAAGGGCTGAGCCGACCGACACACCTGTTGGTTCAGGCAGGGGTAGGCTCACTGGCAGCCGCCGCCATAGGTTTTTACTCGGTATTGTTCGAGGATAATGTGCCGCTTTCGATGGTTGTTGAGCCGACCAAGGCAGCTTGCCTGTTTGAATCAATGCGCATAGGTGATGGAAAACCACACAGCGTGACTGGCGAACTGGATACGATCATGGCTGGGCTGGCCTGCGGCGATCCAAACCCCCTGGCTTGGGAGACGCTCTATAACTGTGCCGATTTCTTTGCCAAATGTCCGGATTACGTGGCTGCCAAGGGTATGCGCGTCTATTCAACCCCACTGCCTGGTGACCCTTTCATAGTTTCAGGTGAATCTGGAGCGGTTACGCTGGGTGCCTTGATGTATACAATGGAATACGATGGAGCAGGTGACCTGCGTGAAGCAATGGGCTTGAACGAGGAATCGCAGGTGTTGCTGATCAATTCTGAGGGCAACACCTCCCCGGAGGAATTCCGCAGCGTGGTTTGGGAAGGCAGCATGCCTGTGCCGGAGGAATTTAAAATTCGTTCCAGGGTGGAGGAGTAGATACGATTGCTTTCGCGGTCAGGAGACTGTAAAAGAATAGCTTCAATTTTATTTGTTGAAGTAAATATCAATTTGTTCAATTGAATTTACCTGTGAACATAAGATTTCCTTGACAAATATCACAAAATTGTTATACTAATAAGGTAAATGATGTGGCATATCGAGTTCTTTACAGACAGACGTGGTCGTAGCCCTGTTATGCAGTACATAGAGGAACTACCGACAAACGAACAAGTCAAGGTCAGAAACGCAATGAGACTATTGGAGGAATTCGGCCCAGAACTTCGAATGCCTCATGCCAAACAAATAAAAGGGAAGCTTTGGGAACTGCGCCCAGGTGGTTCGAGGTTGTTTTTCTTTTTGTATTTCGAGAAGACATTTGTGATCCTTCATGGTTACAAAAAGGAGACCCAAAGAACCCCTAAGCAGGAGATAGACCTAGCAATAAAAAGGATGAAGGAATTGATTGAAGAGGTGAACCGTGGCTAGTCGAAAAATGGTCAAGTTCGAAGACTGGGAAGCAGAAAAACTTAAGGATGATGAATTTGCAACCTTAGCCAGGGAGATGGAACCCGGGTATCAAATTGCACGACTGAGAATAAAAGAGGGTTTGACTCAAAAAGAGCTTGCAGAAAAAGCTGGTACCCAACAATCTGCGATCGCGCGAATCGAGAACGGTATGACGATGCCTACGCTTACTACCCTTAGAAAGATTGGCAAAGCCCTCAACGCAAAAGTTCACATCGAATTGGTTACTGAATAACATCAAAGCATCGTCCATAATCTAACTACAATTATTACACCTACGCCATGAGGTGTAATAATTTTTAACCAATTAACTGAACAACGCTCTGACAATCAAACACATGAAAAGTTGGTATCATTAGCGCTTATGGAAATAAAACACGCGCCCCTTTTTCAAGAGCAAGCTCCGGAATGGATCCGACAGATTATTCATACCGGAACTCGTGATCACGTTTCGAACCCTTACCCGCAGTTTGGAGAAGTAGTCACCATTCGCCTGGAGGTGCCAGCTGAGGGTCAACCGGAACAAATTGTTCTACGCAGCATCCCAAACGGCGAGCAACACCTGGAGGCAATGAACCTGGTTGAGAAGAAGGGCAAAATGAATATCTGGGAGGCAGATCTGCTGATCAACGAACCCAAGGTGCCTTATCGCTTTGCTATCCAGGCTGAAGGCAGAGTGTGGTGGTTAAATGCTGCGGGCGTAAGCACTTCAGTTCCGGTTGCTCCATTTGATTTTAAGCTCCTGGCAAACAACCCGGAGATCACCTGGTTGAGCCGGTCAGTTTTCTACCAGATATTCCCCGATCGTTTTGCCAATGGTGACCCCGGCAATGATCCGGAAGGGGAAATCGAAGCCTATCCGGGTTACTCCCGCAGAACCTACCCATGGGGACAGGCAGTGCAAACAGACCGTACACACATCCCATTTTACGGCGGTGATCTCAAGGGCATTGAAGATCATCTTGACTATCTGAAAAGGTTGGGAGTGAATGCCATCTATCTCAATCCAATTTTTACTGCTTATACCAATCACCGTTATGACGTGGCTGATTTTCGCAATGTTGACCCAACTCTGGGCGGCAACGAAGCCCTAATATCTCTGTCACAAGCACTAAAAAATGCTGGGATGCGTTACATCCTGGATATTGTGCCTAATCATAGTGGTGCCGGGCACCCCTGGTTTCGGGAAGCGTTTGAGGATCCCAACAGTCCCCGCAGGTCGGCATTTTTCTTTGACAAAGAACAAAAATACGTTTCATGGATGGGCTTTGGCAGCTTGCCCAAGCTAAATTACAGTGACCCGAGCCTGCGAACAGAGATGTTCGAAAGTGACACCAGCGTTTTTGCCAGCTGGCTGCTGCCTCCCTTTGCCTGCGATGGCTGGCGGGTGGATGTGGGCAACATGCTCGGTCGTTATAACGAGCAGCAGCTGGACCAGGATGTGCTGCCGGCAATCCGGAAAACTGTTAAGCGCACTAACCCACAAAGCTACCTGATGGGAGAAAACTTTTTTGAGGCAGCCGGACAATTGCAGGGAGATTCCTGGGACGGAGTTATGAATTACACCGGATTCAGTCAGCCATTGATTAATTGGTTGAAAGGTTTTGAGATAGAAGCTCTGCGCTGTAAAACTGTTTTGAAGTCTGAAAATGCTATCAGCACTGAAGCATTGGTCAAAAGTTGGCAGGAAAACCTGGCAGCGATCCCCTGGACGATAGCCTTACAACAATTCAACGTACTCGACAGTCATGATACTTCCCGTCTGCGTACAGAACTGAATGGTGATGAAGATCTTATCCGACTTGCGCTGATGGTCCAGTTCACCTTCCCAGGGGTGCCTTGTGTTTATTATGGGGATGAAATTGGGTTGGCTGATGAACCCGGCTTTGCTCAGCGAAATTGCTTCCCCTGGCACGAAGAGAAATGGGATCAGGATCTACTTGGTTTTTATCAGCAATTAATATCCCTGAGAAAAGAAAATGATGTTCTGGCTGCGGGCAGCTTCCAGATTCTTTATTGGGATGATAATCTGTTGGTTTACCAACGTTTGCTGGGTGAGAAGCGAGTAGTCGTAACAGCCAGCCGTACTGATCAGCCCAATGGGTTCATCCTGAAGAGTAATTTGCTCAACCCCCGAGGGCAGGAGCATTTAAAAAGCCTGTTTAGTGATGCGACTCTGGTTCTACATCCGGGAGAGATGAAGATTCCTGCCATGCCTCGCGGTGGAGCGATCTGGCTTTAGTCAGGTTTATCCTCGCTTCGATTCGCTTATAATCAGTTTATGCAAAGTTTGAAGGAAGGGACCAAAAAATTCCTTGAGAAAATCGTGGATCGAATTGCCGGCGCGCGTGAGTTCCTGAAAAAGATTTACTACAAGAGCAACAAGCTCACTGGCGGGGCTTTGGGCATCCTTCGGCACACCTTCAATAATTTTTCGATGATGCGTGGTCCTGAGGCAGCGGCAAGTTTATCCTATTACTCCTTGTTTTCGATTTTTCCAATATTACTGGCAGCGGTATCGATTGCATCAACTTTCCTTGAGAGGGAAGTGGTCAAGCAAAAACTGTTTGAAGTGATCAGGGAATTTGTTCCGGTCTCGGTCAACTTCATTAACAATCTAATTAATGGTGTTTTGGAACAACGAGGGGCTTTCACCGTGGTGGCGCTCATCAGTTTGCTCTGGTCAGCCAGCAATGTATTCGACAAAATCATTGTTAATATCAACCGCGCTTTCCCAAAGGGACGTAACCCGGGCTTTATCCAGAGCCGGGCAATGGCATTGGTCATCATCCTGGTAATTGTGGTGTTGTTTTTGGGATCAATCGCGGTCGATACGGTTCAAAACATTTTCACGATCGAACAGGTTCAGTTTAATGGCACTTTCCTGGTCGATACACGCCTGTATGAATGGATGCGTTGGGTGGTCCCGTTGATGATCAAGTTGTTGCTCTTTTTTGCCATTTACAGCTGGATTCCACGAAATAGCTCGATTCTGCTGAAGGCACGTCTGATTGGCGCATTGGTTGCTGCAGGTTTGTGGGAGTTGGCAACCCGGGCACTCTCCTGGGCTTTAGCGACTGGTTTTACGAATTTTGAACCAGTCTATGGCTCACTCTCTTCGATTATTGCGTTAATGACCTGGATGTATCTTACAGGATATATCGTTTTTTTAGGCGCGCACCTTACGCATGCCCTTAATTATCACTTTGTGGCACTGAAGGCAGCCAAGGCTGGATCCAAGGACTCTGCCTAAACGGGGGAAAAGACAATGACTGAACTTTCCATATGCATTCTCACATTAAATTCCGTTGAATATATAAGGAAGTGTCTAAAATCCATTCAGCAATTTCCACCTGATGGCGGGTATGAGATTTTGGTAGCTGATAATGGATCAAACGACGGCACCGTTACAATGCTTCAAGATGAATACCCTGCAGTCAAGATCATCCTGAACAAGGAAAATCTGGGTTTTACCAAACCCAATAATCAAATGCTGCGGCAGGCAAAAGGCAATTTTTTGCTCCTTCTTAATCCCGACACGCTTTTAACGGAAGACTGCTTCAATCCACAGCTTGATTTTTTGAAGGCAAACCCCGATGTGGGAATAAGCATCCCCAAAGTCCTTAACGCAGATGGAAGCTTTCAGAAACAATCCCGCAGGGGTGAAGCCACACCCATCGAAGTGATTGGTTATTTCTTCAAGCTTGGCAAACTGTTTCCAAAGAATAAGCCATTGAATGGTTATTTGGTTTCATGGCTGCCGGAAAATGAGGTTGCAGAGGTCAAAGCAGTCTCAGGCTCGTGCATGTTTATTCGGAGAGAAACCTGGGAGCAGGTGGGGGATTTTGACGAGCGCTTTTTTGCCTACCAGGAAGACAGCGATTATTGCAGGCGAGCCCGCCAGAAAGGCTGGAAGATCATGTATGTGCCAATCAGCCATATTATTCATTATGGCGGTGAAGGCGGATCAAAGGCACAACCAATCAAAAGCATCTATCAATGGCACCGGTCCTATTTCCTGTACTATCGAAAGCACTTTGCCAAGGGTCATTTTTTCCTATTCAATTGGTTTTACTACCTGTTGATGGCTGCCAAGTTAGCCCTGGCGCTATTGATAAATCTGTTCCGAAATTGATAAACTGATCTACCCTGACGAAGTAGACCCACAACCTTAATTGGGTTGTCACCGCTTTGGGCTCTTGCAGCATGAGCTCTGGAAGTGCTACCTTCCCATTTGTCTTTCAGGTCCGCATAACCCGAACCTGATCATTAAGTTTTACAGAAAATTGTAAGTTTCGTAGATTTGTACCAGAATGAGATAACTTCAGATACACCTAAAGAGAATGAAAGGTCGTTAAATGGCAAATAATACAGGAAGCATTAAGCAAAAACAGGATACTGAGAAATCGGGTGAGGGATTTTCTGAGGCTGAAAAAGCGGCGATGAAAGAGCGCTCCAAAGAAATAAAGCGCGAGAAAACTTCCAAAAAAAAGACTGACGGTGAGCAGGCAGTTTTGGAAAAAATCAATGAAATGGAAGCTGGCGATCAGAAAATTGCTATCGGCTTACATGAATTGATCAAACAGAATTTTCCCCAGCTCGGGTTTAAGACCTGGTATGGTTTCCCGGCGTACACCAGGGATGGCAAGGTCATCACTTTTTTCCAGGCATCCAAACGTTTTGATGAGCGCTATTCAACGCTTGGGTTTAGCTCCGACGCGAAACTGGATGAAGGCGTTTTCTGGTCAACCTCTTACGCCATATTGGAGTGGAATGACGAAATTGAGGCTGAGATAAAGAGATTACTCAAGAAAGCGCTTGATTAGGAGGAAGCACGGGCGGGTTTAAACCCACCCGTACGAATTTTGCATCGAAACTTGTTTATCGGCTCAAGCGCAGAATCGCGGCTGCGTCTGCCGGGGTTACATCACGGTGTTCTCCTCTGGTGAAGCCTCCCGCTTCCAGGTGAGCCTGAACCTCTTCCGCTACCTTATCGGGGTCCAGACCGTAAGCGGTCAGTGTGGTGGGCATGCCCAGGCTGTGGAAAAAGGCAGCCAGAGCCTCGATGGTGCGGTCGATGCGTTCTGAGTACTTTTGCATTTTCTGATCAAGCACGCGATATCCGAACTGCAGCAATTTCTCCTGCTTTTGCTCGCGTTTATACCAGAGCAACCAGGGCAAAACCACTGCCAGCGATTCGGCGTGCGCCAGCCCGTAAAGGGCAGTCAAGGAATGCCCGATGCCATGGGTTGACCAATCTTGCGGTACGCCCACCCCTATCAAATGGTTAAGCGCATTCGTGCAAACCCACATGTAATTTGCCCGGGCTTCATAGTCAGGTGGATTGCTTTGTAATGCTCGCTGAGCAATATCGTGAATTGCCAGCAACAGCCCTTCGGCCTGGCGATCCTGCACCACAGCATCGACCGGATAGGTCAGGTATTGTTCCAAGATATGCACGTAGGCATCCACCAAGCCGTTTCTAATCTGGTCTTTGGGTAGAGAATAGGTGACTTTTGGGTCCAGGACTGAAAACCTGGGATAAACTTTCTCACTACCGAAAGACATCTTCTGTTCTGTTGCCCTGTTGGAAATGACGCTGTTCCGGTTCATTTCACTGCCTGTGGCAGGCAACGTGAGCACAACACCGATGGGCAGGGCTTTTTTGAGCGAGGAAGCCAACCCCTGAGAGACAATATCCCAGGCATCTTCGCCCTGGTAAAGCGAAGCGACCGCAATGAACTTTGCACCATCGATCACAGAGCCGCCACCGACAGCCAGCAGAAAATCGATCTTGTTTTTCCTGACCAGTTTGACTGCTTTCATCAAAGTAGCATAATCGGGGTTTGGTTCTATGCCGCCGAATTCAAAGAGTTCATGTTTACGGAGCGCATCGGCAACCTGCATGTAAACCCCATTTTTCTTGATCGAGCCTCCACCATAGAGCAGTAAGACTCGGGCTTTACGGGGAATCAATTTTTTAATTTTTGAGATGCTTTCGGCACCAAAAATGATCCTGGTGGGGTTATAGAATTCAAAATTATTCATTTACGCCTCCATAGTTCTATTAAGTTAATGATAATGATATCAAATTAAACGGTGTTTCGGGACGGCGTGCAAGCCGACCCTGACAAAAAAACAGATCAGTCAAGAACTGGTCTATGAACCGGGGTTTGGATGATAGTGGACGTGCACCGCCTTTAAATAATCGATGCCCGTTCTTAATTTACGCTCAACTTCTTCCGCCACTTCGTGCCCATCGCGCACGCTCACATCTCCACAGACGAAAATTGTGAGGTTAATCACCAGGTACTGGCCGAAGCGGTGAGCCTGGATCTGTTCAATCCCTTCCAAGCCAGGTACGTCCTGCAATAGGGAGCGAACTTCTTTATCCAACGATTGACCAGGGACGGTATCCATGAGGATGTCGGTCGAGTCACGCAAGATCTCAATGCCCGACATCAGGAAGAAAACCGCAACGATGGCGCCTGCTAATGGGTCAGCCCAGACGTAGCCCAGGTTGGCAATCAGTGTGCCTGCGACCACGGCTCCAGCAGAAAGGATATCATTGCGATGATCCAATGCCAGCGCGATCACGGTAGGATTGTTGGTTTTCTTGCCCATGGTACGGGTGTAGAGGAAAAGGGTGCCTTTTAACAGCATGGTAAACAGGGCGACATAAAGTGCGATAGCGTTGATCTCAGCCACCTCATTACCCTGAAGGTAATCAAAGAGGGTCTGGACTGAATTCCAAAAGATCGTAAAGGCAGCAGTGATGATGAACGCTGCGATGACCAGGGCGCCGATGCTCTCAAACTGACTATGACCATAGGGGTGGTCTTCATCTGCCGGCTTCCTGGCCGCGCGAATAAAGAATGCAACGGCAGTATTGTAGACCACATCAGAGGTGGAATTAATGCCATCCGCCAGTAAGGCAGACGATTTGGCAAAGATACCCACGCTTGTTTTAAGAAATGCCAGAAGAATATTCGCAATCAGGGAGAGGTTAATGGATCGCGAACTCAGTTTTAAACGTTGAACCTGATCCTTGATGATTTCTGTGGAATTCACCTGACTTGTTGTCACTATCGATCCAATCCAACTGCTTTTCGTACTTTTGCGAGCACAGGACGTCCAAGATCGCGGGCTTTTTCTGCACCGACGGCAAGGACAGCGTCGATCTCCGATTTATTCTCCATCAGGTGGTTAAAGCGTTCCCGGATGGGATGAAAAGTGGTCAACATGGTTTCGAAAAGCTCCTGTTTAAGGGTGCCGTAGGCAAGCCCGCCATGGATATAGAGCTGACGAACTTCTTCCACACGTTCTGGCGTGCCGAAAAACCTGAAGATCTGGAAAAGATTGTCAGTGTCTGGATTTTTGGGGGCTTCAGGAGGGGTGCTATCGGTAACGATACGCATCACCTGTTTCCGCAGGGCTTTTTCAGTTGCAAAAATGGGCAGCGTATTGCCATAGCTCTTGCTCATTTTTCTTCCGTCGATACCTGGTACATCCCTGACCTCTTCCGCAAACAAGCCCTCTGGAACTTTGAGGGTTTTCCCATAGATACGGTTCAGGTTTTCAGCGATATCACGGGCGATCTCGACATGCTGTTTCTGGTCCAATCCAACTGGTACGACATCGGAATCATAAAGGAGGATATCGGCAGCCATCAGAATGGGGTAGGTATAGAGACCCATGTTGACGCCATCATCCGGATCTCGTCCCGCTTCAGCATTCTTATCCAGTGTAGCTTTATAGGCATGAGCGCGGTTCATCAAACCCTTGGGAGTGACAGCGGAGAGGATCGTGGTTAATTCCGGGATTTCATGGATATCCGACTGGCGGAAGAAAATCGCTTTTTCGGTATCCAGTCCAAAAGCCATCCATGATGCTGCTACCTCGTAGATCAGCTGCTGCAACTCTGCCCGGTCGGGGTTGCTGTTGAGGGCGTGCAGATCAGCCACAAAGTAGACCCCAAAATACTTTTCAGTCAAAGCCAGGGCGGGTTTGATTGCGCCGAAATAGTTGCCAATATGGATGTTGCCGGTCGGTTTGATGCCAGTTAACGATATTTTCATCTTGTTGCTCCTGTGATCATCGTGACTGTTAATTATAAGTCATCCAGGCTTGAAACCAAGAGATCGTTTTTCGACACAGGTAAGTTTCATTTATGTTTTTGACATCATTTACTAAATCTGGCATAATTCTTGTTGGTCTGGTTTGAATACAGATAATATTTATGTAAAGGTGAAAAAAGTCTAGTGGAGTTTGGGCAGGAAGAGAACAGAAACCTGGGTACAATCATTCGGCTCGTTGGAGTTGTGGTTGATGTTGAGTTTGAATCTGGCAATCTTCCTTCCATCTATAACGCCCTCCTGATAAAAAGACGTTCAGGCGAAGACCTGGTTCTGGAGATCCAGGAACATGTAGGAACCAACGTTGTGCGTGCCATAGCCATGGGTCCTACAGCAGGGTTGCGCAGGGGTATGCCCGTGATCGATCTTGAAAGACCGATCGAAGTTCCGGTTGGACGAGAAACACTTGGTCGCCTGTTCAACGTTCTGGGGCAGCCGATCGACGGTTTGGGCGTGCTCGAATCAGAACAGGTCTCACCCATTCATAAGAAGCCCCCATCCGTTAGTGAACAAGTTGTCTCACGCGAAATGATCGTGACAGGCATCAAAGCGATCGACTTGCTGACCCCCTACCCGAAGGGCGGCAAAGTGGGCTTGTTTGGCGGCGCTGGTGTTGGCAAGACCGTTTTGATGCTGGAGTTGATGAATAACACCATTACAAAGAGTTCCGGCATTGTGGTCTTTTCTGGTGTGGGTGAACGCAGCCGTGAAGGCAACGACATGTGGCTGGACATGAACGCTTCAGGGCTGATCGATTCCACCATCCTGACTTTTGGGCAAATGAATGAACCGCCCGGTGCCCGCCTGAGGGTGCCCTTTACCGCCCTTACCATGGCAGAACACTTCCGTGATGAAGAAAGCCGCCCTGTTTTGATCTTTATCGATAACATCTACCGTTTCATCCAGGCTGGTTCTGAAGTTTCAGCCCTCCTGGGGCGCTTACCAAGCGAGATGGGCTACCAGCCCACACTGGATTCAGAAATGGGCTTGCTGCAGGAAAGAATCACTTCAACCAGTAGTGGCAGTATCACCTCCGTCCAGGCGGTTTATATCCCGGCCGATGATGTCACTGATCCGGCTGTTGCGGCCACTTTTTCGCATCTGGACGCCACTACAGTGTTATCCAGACGCCTGGTTTCAATGGGTCTTTACCCTGCCATTGACCCCTTGCAGAGCACGTCCAATTTATTGACACCCAATTTTGTTGGTAGAGAGCATTATGATGTTGCCATGCAGGTCCGGGCAACCCTGGCTCGCTACGATGAATTGCAGGATCTGATCGCCATTTTGGGAATGGAAGAACTCTCTCTGTCTGACCAACAGACTGTGATCCGTGCCCGACGCCTGCAGCGCTTTTTGTCTCAACCATTCATCGTGGCTGAAGCCTTTTCAGGCAGACCCGGCGCTTTTGTTTCAATCTCGGATACGATTCGGGGATTTAAAGAAATATTGGATGGCAAGCACGATGATGTGCCTGAACAGGCATTCTACATGACTGGAACCATCGAAGATGTACTCAGAAAAGCTGAACTGATGGAGGCTGACTCTGATGCCAAAGTAGAAGATGAGGAGCCAGTTGATGAACCGGCAGGATGAGGAGAAGAAAACCCTCACGCTCGAAATGTTGAGCCTGGGCTCAGGTGGATTGAAATTGGAAAATATCAGCTCATTACAACTGCTGTTGGCGGATGGATCCTGGCTGGGAATTCGCCCCGGGCACGCCCCACTTATTTCCGCCACTGGTGATGGCGAATTGAAGTATCGGCAGGATGGCGATGAACAAACCATTCAGGTCAAAGGTGGCATTCTAATCCTGAAAGAAGACCTGGTTAGCATCTTAACAACTCACTAAGGGCACTATGGCTGAGCATAAACGCCAGGACGACGATTTTGAGCAAATGGAAGGTGTTCCAGCCCGGCGAAGGAGGCTCTTCAGCTCGCGCGATCTGCGGGCGACCACGATTGGATGGGAAATTGCCATCCCGATCGTTGGCGGACCATTTTTGGGTTTTATCTTGGACCGTCGTCTGGATACCGGTGTGCGTTGGACCTTTATCCTGCTTGGAGTTGGTTTGATATCTGCGATCTTAGCGGTAGTGAAGTATATTCGATACGAGTTTTATTTAATAAACAAAGAAAAGAAAGAAGAAGAAACTAAAGGCATTAAAAAAGAATGGCGGAATTACGATGACGAATGAAAAGGTGAACGTCCTCTGGGTCATCCTGTGGATCTTGATATCGGCAGGCTGGTCTGTGCTGTCCTTTCAATGGTTAAGGAAAAGCATCGAGGAAATTCACCCTGTGCTCGAAAACACAAAATCTCACTTGACCGGTTTGATCATTCGACGGGTATCTGTCTTTTTGATGATCGGTCTGCTTTTCTACCTGGCGCTCAAGACCGAGCCGATTGCTGTGATAGGCATGGCGATTACGATCACGATTTCCACCTGGATCCAGGTCATATATTACAACGTAAAAATGAACAAGATCAACACAGAACCGAAGGAGAAGTAAGTTGGATGTAATCGAACACCCGATCGTCTTTTTCCTCTTTGGACTCTTCCCCATCAGAGACACCGTGGTTTACACCTGGATTACTATGGCAGCCATCATTGCGCTGGTACTGATCCTCAAGCTTCTGAAACCTAACCTGCTTGAATTCATCCTGGAGATGATCATAAGCATCCTGGATGATGCCATGGATGTTGACGATCTGCACCCCTATATACCCCTTCTGGGCAGCATGATGATCTTTACCCTAACGTCGAACCTGATTTCAGTTGTGCCCCGTATGAAGTCGCCTACTTCTGATTTGAATACCACCATTGCCCTGGCTCTGATCGTAGTTTTATCGGTGCATATCTATGGTATGGTCAAGAAGGGTGTTTGGGGATACCTGAAGGAATTCGCTTCGCCGATTTTTATGTTCCCCATCGAACTGATTGGCCAGTTCAGCCGCACCCTGTCACTTTCGATGCGTTTGTTTGGCAATGTATTGAGCGGCGATCTGATCGTTGCGATCGTATTTTCGATCATCCCCTATTTCTTACCCATCGCGATGACTGCTGTCACCATGGTGTCCGGAATATTACAAGCCTTTGTTCTTACCACGTTGGCAGCCTTGTTTATTTCTTCTGCAGTTGAAATTAACGAAGAAGATTCAAAAATGAAGGCTGAAGGCAAAAAAAATAGTATTAAGGAATTATTCAATAGGAAAATTAGAAAGGATAAGGCTAATGGAGAATTTAAGTCCTGAAGTTGTGATCATCGTTGTTACGACAATTGTTTGTGGAATAGCAATCGTGATTGGAACAATGGTCCCCACCTGGGTGGAGGGGAAAGCCGCGGAAAAAGCAATCGAAGGAATGGCACGACAGCCAGACGCTGCCCCACAATTGCGTACCGCTATGCTGATTGCTTTAGCGCTCCTGGAGACAGCATCGATTTATGTTTTACTGGTCGTCCTGGTGCTTTTGTTCGCGAATCCTCTGATCACGCGATTTTTCGGGGGATAAACCATGCTCGATTTGGATCTTGGAACCATCATTTGGGAGATCATCAACTTCCTGGTTCTGACGATAGTCCTCTATTTTTTGGTCTTTAAGCCGATGACCAAACGGGCTGAAGAACGTGCCACCGAGAAAGCTGCCACGCGTGCCGCTTTACTCGCCGACCGGGAGACTGCGGCATTGAGATTGGCTGAATTGGACGAGCGATTATTGAACCTGGATGAAGAAATTCAGCAGATCACAGATGCGGCTTGCGAAAACAGTCAGATCCAGCAAAGAGATCTGCTGGAGGCAACCCGCGAAGAAGCCAACCAGATCATGATGGAAGCAGTCAGCGAAGCGCGCAAAGAGCAGGAAGTTGACATTAAACGTTCACAGATGGATCTGGTGGAGACCGTGATTAAAATTTCCAAGGAAACTCTCTCCCAGGTCACACCGCATAAAGTACACGACGAACTGATCGAAGAACTGACGCGCTCCATCTGGAATATGGGAAAAACCGATATGCGCATGGTTCAGGGTCTTCGCGATTCGTTGGCGGACCGTATTCCGACAGTAGAGGTGGTTGTCCCGCGTGAATTGAGCACTGAACAAGAGATGAAGCTGGTCAGCACCTTTAATGCCCTGGCTGACAAAGAGGTGGATCTTGAGATCAACATACAACCAGAGTTGGTGGCTGGCATTAAAGCGCGAATCGGTGACATTGTTCTGGATAATTCGGTGGGAACACATTTGAATTCCCTTCGGGATGAGATCAATCTGAAACTGGAAACGGTGGCGGAACCAGAAGATGAATGATTTGGATCTTGCTGCTCAAACCAGGCTAACCGAGCTGGCAGAACGCTTACGATTAAGCGATCCACTTGCTCTTGACTCTCAGCAGTTTCTTGAACAAGTTAACACGAGAGTCCAGGAGCAGCTCCAGCCCAAACCCAAGAGCCTGAACACAGATTTTGTGATCAGGGAGCTGCAGTCGCTCAGCCAGGAGCAAAAGCACAGACTATTTGTCCGAAGTGTTGGTACGGTTCAGCACATTGGTAATGGGATTGCCACCCTGAGCGGTATGCCCATGGTACACCTGGAAGAGCTCGTGACTTTTCCCAATGGCGTGCAGGGCATGGTTCTAAACCTGGATAGGAAGCATGTCGATGTGATCCTGTTGGGTCCTGATACGGGCATACGCGGCGGGGATGTGGCGGAAGCTACCGGACGTCGTTTGAGCATCCCGGTGGGCATGTCATTTCTGGGCAGAGTGGTCGACCCTCTTGGACGCCCTTTGGATGACAACCGTCCGATCATTCCTTCTGAGTTCAGGTATGTTGAACAGATTGCCCCAGGCGTGATCGCGCGCGCCCCGGTGGATACACCTTTGTACACCGGGACCAAAATTATCGATACGCTCTTGCCCTTGGGTCGTGGTCAACGCGAACTCATTGTAGGAGACCGGCAGATAGGCAAGACCACTTTGGCAATCGATGCCATTTTGAGCCAAAAAGGTACTGATGTAAAATGCGTTTATGTCTCCATTGGTCAAAAGAAGACCTCAGTCTTGAACGCCATTGAGACCCTTAAGAGTGGTGGGGTATTGAACCAGACCACTGTGATGATCTCCAGCCCTGATGATCCACCTGCCTTACGCTATCTGGCACCCTATGCCGGAGTGACGATCGCTGAGTTCTTTTTGGATCGGGGTATGGACGTTTTGATCGTCTATGACGATCTTTCCAAACACGCTGATACCTATCGCGAAATGAGTCTGCTATTGCGAAGACCACCAGGAAGAGAAGCTTATCCGGGTGATATCTTCTACTTGCACTCTCGTCTTCTGGAAAGAGCCTGTCGTTTGAATGAGGAGCATGGAGGAGGGTCTATCACAGCCCTGCCAATTGCGACGACTCAACGTGGGGATATCTCCAGTTATATTGTTACCAACCTGATCTCGATCACCGATGGTCAGATCGTCTTGGATGCGGATGCCTTTAACAAAGGCAGTAAGCCGGCTATCGATATTGGCAGGTCGGTTTCGCGTGTCGGTTCCGCTGCACAGGAAAGGGCAATGAAATCGGTGGTGGGGGCGCTCAAACTCGAATTAAGTCAATACGAAGAGGTAGCCCGCTTTGCCCGTTTTGGAACCGAAGTGAATGATGCAACCAAAAGGCAGATCGAACGTGGTCAGCGGGTGGAAGCCCTCCTGGGGCAGGGTCCCAACAGGCCCGTCAAAATGGAAGACCAGGTCGTCCTATTTTATGCGCTCACAGAAGGCTTCATGGATTCCATTGATCCCATGGATATCCCTCATTTTTCGTCTGCCATGATCCACCACATTCATAATCATGCTGCCCAATCTGTTGATCAGATACGGTATCACCGTGAGCTGGACCAGGCTGTTGAGGACGAACTCATTCGTGAATTTAGCAATTTTGTCTCCATTTGGGAGAAGAAAGTGAAACGAACCTCATGAAAATGGTCATGGCTGTTGTTCCACGAAAATGCGGAGATGAAGTTTTGGCTTCACTCATCGATTCTGGCTTTACCGCCACCTATTCTGAAACCCGGGGCGGTATGTTGAGGCAATCCCAACTGACGATGTTTATCGCTGTGCGCAGCTCTGATCTGCCAAAAGTGCTCGATATCATCAGTGGTTCTTGCTCCGGGGAGATCATGATCCACCGCGGTTACGGGCTGGCAGTTGTTGGAGAAGTTGACGAACCGCAACTGGTCAACGAAGGCAAAAGACTGGGTCACAGTGGGGCGGTAGTCTTCATCTGGACACTGGACCCCTACGAATTGCTTTAAGGAACGCGGATGTCAGAAGGAAAGGAACGCGCTCAATCCCGCCTGGAAAATTTGCAGGCAATCGAGCCGTTGATTTCTTCGCTGCGTGTACTCTCGTTGAGCACCATGCAGATGGCTAACAACCGGCAAAGTGCCTTGGATGAATATTCCGGCAGATTCTATGAGGTCGCCCGCCTTGTCCGAAGAATGGTGAGTCAGAAAGACGCAACACAGGAACATGAGGAAGCCTTTGTCTACCGATCGATCCAGCAGCACCAGGTTCTGGCTGTCATTGGCAGCACGCGTGGGATCGTGGGGCAATATAACAAAAATCTGGTTCGCCTGGCCAGGCAATACTTAGATGAAAATCAGGGCGAAACGATCCAAATCCTGGCATTTGGGCAGCGCATCCATCCCCTCTTACGGCAGGAAGGAATTATGTTTACAAGCCAGGGAAATCTGAGCAGCGGATCCTTGCCGGATTATGATGTGGCAGCCAGGTTGATCCGTGTATGGGACCATGAGATTCAAACCGGTAGATTAACAAAGGTCTTGATCCTGTCTTACCAACGAACAGATTCTGCCACAGATTATCGCCCAACGCTTACAGATCTGCTTCCGGGCAATAGCGAGATCGCTTTCGAAGTAAATGAGGACGAACAGGATGACTGGCCAGTTCCTATCATTGAAGGCGATCCGGAGTTGATTTTTGAAAAAATTGAGAGCCATATCATCGCCATCCAGTTTTACCGTTTGATCCTGGACGCTGTGGCGGCCGAGAACCTTTTCCGTTTTCGGTTACTGGAAGAGGCGAAAGAGAACACCTCCAACCTTCTGGAAGAACTGACCCTGGAAGTACGGGCAAACCGCCGCAAAGAAATCACCCAACAACTGCAGGAATTGCTGGCGGGTTCCGGTCTGCTGGCACAAAGATAGACCCCTCACAGTCACTGCGAGACCCTTTACCATCAGGTATTGTGGGATTAATAGATTTTCTTTGTAGGCCGGGTTGCGAAGTTAAACCCGGCAATAGATATTCTCGCAAATCCTGTACTATTCGCGATAACTCCTCTTCGCGTGGTCACTGCGAGACCCTTTGCCATCAGGTGTTGGGGCTGCGTCAAGAGATTGATTTGGCAAAGGGTCGTGGCAGTCTGCCTTTGATCTTTTCCATGTAACTTGCTCTTTATTAAAATAACACAGAGCTTTAAGGCAGACTGCCGCGGTCGCTACGCTCCCTCGCAGTGACCGATGAATTAGGGCAATAGATACGTCGTTAAATGGGTTTCCATCAACCTGAAAAAACCCGCCCTTGACTTTTCGTTATCAATCTCCTATAATACGGGTTCCATTGCGGGGTAGAGCAGAGGTAGCTCGTCGGGCTCATAACCCGGAGGTCAGTGGTTCGAATCCGCTCCCCGCTATTGAGAAGGAA